>VYLQ01000001.1_pt1 | contig 371376 bp, 365 predicted proteins | sample 5115351 | NCBI WGS metagenome assembly VYLQ01 (sample SAMN12291776, study PRJNA351875) | freshwater metagenome | isolation source: freshwater lake | place: USA: Michigan, Lansing Lake | collected 2013-08-14 | reverse complement strand
TTAGAATTGCAATTTTACTCATTTGTCTTAGGTTAGTATATTTTTGGAAAACAATTTAGTCATTACTTTTGAAACTCATTTTGGTCTAGGTGTCGCACGGCATAGCAGCCAACGATGAGGCTTGCTGCAGTGGCGGGTTTTTGAAACGTGTCACTGTCCCACGTAGCTGAACGAAATTAAGAAAACAAAACTAAAATGCAACACCAAACCCCGCCTTTGCAGCAAGCCATTGTTGTGTGCTGGCACTTTTACACCAAGCTAATTCCAACTCCCTTGTCAAACAAGTAGTAAATATCCCCGTGACATGTTTTAACTCGAACCCTCTCAAAGTTCAACACGTCCAAAAATTGTTTTGAACCCTTGCTCTTAATTTCGTCATTATTGTCAGTCGTTACTTTCATTGGGAAGTTGTCTATGTTCGGACTTTTTGTATAAACATAAACACAGTTCTCTCCGCTGTCATTTTGGTCAATCATTATCCATAACTGAAAGTCGTGATGTAAGTCTTTAGTTTTTGTTTTAACTGATCAAATGTCTCGAGGATTTGTTCAAGATATTGTTTTCTTGTCTTCCTGTTCTTGTTTCCTTTTCTGTCCCAGTCAAAGTGTGTGCCAACGGTCAAACCAACTTTTAGGTCTACCCGAAAAATCTAGATCCAATTCTCTTTTCGTCCCTAAAGTTGCTTAACAAAACAAACTTCGCTTATCAAGTCATTGGTAATTGTATAAACAACCAACACATCCATTACCCAATTATCAGGAAAACCGCCTGACTTATCAAAGCCTGTCAACTTTTCCAGATCAATCACCTTGTTCCCAAATACTATCCTATTCGCAATCTCGCACTTTAACTTTGGGTGAATGGCAAATAACTTTTCATATCGCTTCCTCATTTCAGATTTACCAACATACAACATAGTATTCGGGTATTCCCTTACTTTTACGCTGTCGCTGAACGGTCTCAAAAATTCATCAATGTCCTTGTTGTTGTATGCGTGCAATTGCTTATCGGCTAATTCCACGGAAACCTTCTCCAATAAGGCAATCTTTTTATTTACCTCATCAATAGATTGGCTATAAGCACTTTTGAATAAAGTGAGCATTGTCACAAAAAGAATGGTGTGGTATTTTTTCATTAGGATTATATTTTCATTGGTAAAATCAATTGATGTTGCGCATAAACGATTTCAAATGTTTCTTCTTGTGACACTTTCCGCCCTAGTGCGTTAGTGGTTTAAATTTCACGTCCGCCCCACTTTGCCATGAAAACACTAAGAAACAAAGAAGTCACGAAGCGCGTATCATCAGTTATTAATGACACAAGAAGAAAATCACAGCAAATGTTCGAAACAAAAACATAATTGAATGGTCTAATCTTTCCGAAAAGCGCTTGCACACAACGTTTGTGTTTGCGCAGTGGTGCAATTTCGAAGCCGCGATCTGTCCCACGAAACCAAACGTGGAACGAAGATAAAAACTTTGAGCTACACCTCACCGCACCATTGCGCAAACATTTTGTTATGGCCTCGGGCGCAAATACTCCTTACCTCAATTTATGTTCAATCTTATTTACAAATTAACACTTCAAATTTTCCGTTAATATAGTTATTGTCGTCAGCATAAGCGTCAATACGTCCTGAAACCGATGTCGAAGAAACGTTAGTGATTTCAATTGCTCCTCTTTTTGCAAATAGCATTTCACCCGAACTTGTCGTCATAGTCAGGGATGTGGAGCCGTCTAAAGAATACGGACTTGTTTTATTTATTATGTACAGTCCCAATACGTCAAGTAGTAGAAAGGATACTTGCGAACCGCTTACTGGAAATGTCACGTTACATCCTTGTCCACTGGGTTGATTCAAGAAAAGGCTGAAACTCAAAGTACGAGCAATTCCAACAGTTGTTGATTCTGCTATGCCATCTTGATAGATCCATACTTGTCCATCAATTTTTCCAGCCATCAATTGGTCTTTGAATGAATACGTTTTAATTTCTTCTTTTTCTTTGTCGCAGGACTCTAACACACAAAGTCCAACTACCAAAAGCAGGGTGATCAATTTGTTCATAGGATTGTTCGTTTCAAGTTGTCAAGGTGTTCTCAAGTCAAATGGGTTATATTCTTATTATTTCAAATGTCCATTTTACCTTTTCGTTTCACTGTAACTTTCTTGTCAAGCGCCTGGGCCATAACGTGAGTATTTGCGTTCGAGCGGGGCTTCCGAAGCCACGCCTTGTCCCCGACACCGAACGCACTAAAGATACAAAAACGTTGGATTATGCGTCAACCCCGCTTGACGCAAATACAGTGTTGTAAGCAGTTAGTTTTTGATGTCAGCTATTTCTTTACTCAACTTTTGTAATACTTTATCAAGGTCAATTAAAAGTAGTTCGAGTATCGAATAATTTTTTTCTATCGACACTCCCGATAAAATGTCATTACAAGAAAGGAGTAAGGCAGTCTTTGGGGGGGCATTTAATTCAATGTCATTATTAAGATATTGGGTAAAATCAGTTTCTGGGTCGGTATGTCCAACAATCATAAGCAATTCGTCATTATTAGTTGGCAATTGCTCATTCTCTTTGATTTTAGTCGAAGAATTTGCTGTATTTATGCTTTGCCTGTCTTGGTTATCATCTGATAAAGACACACTGTTGTCATTAAATGATTTGTTGTAGTTAGTAACGAGACTTAGAAATTCTTCTGTTGAAAAAACTACCTTGTTTGCTTTTTTATACTTACGCAGTACTTCTAAATGATGCAGTAATTTTGGTAATATCAATCTGTTGTTTATATAAAATATAAATTTTGATGGTTTTTCAATTGTAGGAGAAATTTTCAAATCAACATAAATTTCATGAAGTTGATTATACCAAGCGTTAACCAAATCTCTTACTTCATCCAAGCTTTTGCCTAAATACTCTTTTTTCTTATCAAGCCGTTTAAATATAATTGTGGAAATAACCCCAAGAGTAAAGGTCAAAAAAGGAGTTATGATTTTTAAAGTCTCCATGATTTTCAGAGTATGTCTATTTAATTGCTTACAACGTTTAGCTTGTGGCAGGCGGGCAATTAAAACCTTCGTCCTGTCCAACGTGATAAAGATAAATAAAGAACCACACACTTCAATGACGCACAGTCCCGCCCGCTTGCCACAAGCTTTTGTTGGCGGTAGTTTAATCCTGCGCCTTATTTTTCTTTTGCTTTTTTTTCCACTCTCTACGTTTTTTAAATTGAATCCAATTTGGTTTCTCCTCTATTGAATCAACTTTAGATTCATTACTTGGAACTACCGTTTCATCTTTGGTAACTACTGAATTAAATTCATTGGCGTTCGCTGGTTGTGAATTTACAATTGAATCGATAATGTAAGTAGGTGTATCCGTATCTATTACAAGACTTTTTTCCTCCTCAATTAACTTATCTTCAATTATTTTTTTTCGAGTTGATTGCTGTCGCTTGTCATTTTTCTTATTGTTTGTCCTCGTTATTTTCTCTTGCTTGTCCTTGACTGGTGTAACTACAATTAAAAAAATCAACAAGAGATTTAAGACTAGGAAAAAGTTAACAATTTTACTCCAATTAATTTCATTGTCATTTGTAACATTCTTGCTTTTTGGCTCACTCTTAATCTTCTGACTATTTATTTCTTGCTCTTTTCTAAAGAGCTCTTGTTCCTTTTTTCTTAATTCATCTTCCTTGCTCTTCAATTCATCTTCAAACGCATTATTCTTTTTCGAGTTAAACTGTTTGAATTTATAATCATAGTCTGCTCTCTTAATGTCGTTTGAAAGTACTTCATGAGCTTCATTAATATTTTTAAACATCGTCTCGAAAAAATGCTCACCGTTATTCTTGTCTGGGTGAAATTTCAGAGAAAGTTTTCTATACGAAATCTTTATCTGTTCTTTAGTCGCATTTTCAGGAACACCAAGTATGTCATAATAGTTTTTCAAAATCTAGTCGTCAATAAGTAATAAGTTAGTCCCACAGATATAAGGAATAAAACGAATACTGTGCTTTTCCTCCGTCCGTCATCAATCTCTTTTGCACAGTCATGACAAAAAAATTTATTACTGTAATAACTTCTTGTACTGTTAGAAACTCGTTTACCATAATATGTCGAAAACGAATGTCCCGTATTTACATATCGTCTATAATTGGCAACCGCTGAATTGCATCCATAACATCGAGCCATTTTTCATTATTTTTTTAGTTCATTGTCCCTTGGCACAAGCTGTCTTTAAATTACCGCCAACTAGTGTATTAAAGCAACTCATGGCACCTATACACCCAATTTTGGACGTATATGTGCCACAGTGGCCGTTATTTTTCCTTTATAAATGTCCGCATTTTTCATTGCTCGTCAAAAGGACTTTTTATATTTCTAGTGGTTTTTGTGCTTGCATGTGTTTAAAGTTCCGATGTTTTGCGGCTATGCTGTCTCAAAATTTCTTGTACGTGGTGCAAATCGGTTCCTTTTTTAAGTAGGGGAGTGGTATAGCTGTGCTGTGGCCAGCGCAAAGTACGTGTCTCAGCTAGTTCGTCCAGCACCACTCAATGAATTGAAGTCCTATGAGCGGGCTGTGCGAAAAATAAATTAGCGCGAGAGCGAAATCAGGTAATTTATAAACCCAATTGTACGAATTAAAAAATCCTCCGAAGAAATTCGGAGGCTTGCACTTTAAACATACTGTACGTAATAATCCTTTTGAATTTCTGAAGGTGGTACGAAAGACGATGTACTGGTTTTTTTATTAAAGTTGGCTTCAAATACCTCGGTTTGGTCAAACTAAATGTTATTGCGATCAGCAGCTTTATATCTTTTAAGAATAAAAATCAAATCTATTTTAGAGCAACCCTTCTTCACTCAAAATATTTTTTAACGACTGGTGGTTTTTCCAGAATTTGGCTTTGGCTTCATTGAAATATTTTTTGAACTCCGGATCATCTTTGATAGTTTCCATCAACGGATCTCTTTCTAAAAAGAGAATAATCCAGTATTGAACATTTTCTTCCTGCACAAAAAGTTTCATGTGCTCTCTGGCTTTGGGCTTGTTGTTCGAATAAACAGCGTAAGCAGCCAACCCTAGATGACGGTAAACTGAACGATCATTTTCAAAGAAAATTTTATAGCTCTCGGCCAACTCTTTCGCCTTTGCATGCTCTCCAGCTTTTTCCATCACATACGCTATAATTAAATTCTCATGTCGATACACATCCAGTTGGCGCTTTTCGCGAATGGCTAAGAAGTGTTGGTAATATTTAAATGCACCTTTATTATCTCGCATGTAGTACGAAACTTTGGCGATGTCTTGCAAAATATCAAAGCGTAGCGTGTCTTTGTTAAACTCGGTGAGCAGTAAACTTCGGGTGGTTTCGGCATCACCCGTTTTAGCAAATAAAATAAAGGCGCGAACATACCTTGAAAACGGATTGTTCGGATTGAACGCAAGAGACTTATCTACGTACTTCAACGATTCATCCACAAATCCATTTTGAACCAACGCGTTGCTTAAGCGCAGGTAATTGAAACTGGCGGTGGTGGAATCCAGTGCTTCAATGTTTAATTGGACACCTTTCAGCGCGTACTGCAAGTATTTATTGGTATCAAGAATAAACATCGCGTAAAAATCGGTTAACAATCCAGTGACTTCCGCAGAATTAGGATTATACTCCAATGCTTTTTCCAGGTAGGGCAATGCAAGATCAAATTCTTTGCGCGAGATATAAGACAGTGCCTTTGCCACCAAACTTTCTCCGAGCTTGGAGTCAAAGAGGATGGCTTTATCCGCATACATGCTTATTTGTGGAGCATACTTTTTTCCGGTTTGATAGATATCCATTTGGTAATACGTCATAGCAACTTCTGCATACGCCATAGCAAACTGTGAATCGTGCTTAGTTGCCTCTGTAAAATACTGAATCGCTTGTTGCTGTTGTATGGGGCTTCCTATCGCCTGCGCTGCTTTACCTTTCAAAAACAAATCGTACGCTACCAGATTGTCGGTGGGTTTTTTACGAATTCGATTTTCTTCTTCCGGCGTAATGATGGCTTTAATTTCTTCGGCTATGCTTCGGGCGATTTCCTGCTGTAACTGAAATATATCTTTCGTCTCACGGTTATAGCGGGCCGACCACAAATGCCGGTCGGTGCGGGCTTCGATCAACTGAATGTTCAGCACAATCTGATCGCCGATTTTTTGTCCGCTGCCTTCCACAAAATAACTTACGTTCAATTCTTTTGCCATTTCGGGAATGGACTTGTGCGTGTCGCGGTACTTTTCAGAAGAAGTGCGGCTGATCACACGCAGATCTTTGATTTTTTGAAGGCTACCCAACGTAGTCTCCATTAATCCATTGATTAAGTAAACATTTGTCGAATCGTTGCTTTCATTTTTGAACGGCAACACGGCGATGGATTTTTCTAAATGCGTGTTGTCGGCAACCCAACGAATTCCATAGAAATAAAATAGCACACAAACTACCGATGCCAAAGCGGCCACAGCAATCCATCTTTTTTTATGGGAGGGAGGTGCGACCACCACCGGTGTTGGCTCTTCGGTCAAATGTTTGGAGGCTTCGCCGGGCGGATAGCCATAATATTCGCGGAAGCATTTGATAAAATACGATACACTGTTGAACCCAACTTGATGCGAAACTTCGGAGATAGTGAGCGAAGAAGTTCTCAGCAACTCCATCGCACCCTGCAAACGCACCTGATTGATCAACTGACTCACCGACAGGTTTGTTTCCTTCTTTACTTTCCGCAGCAGGTTCGAGCGGCTCATGTGCAAGGCATCGGCCAGCTCAGAAACACCAAACTGTTCATTCGCCAGATTCTGCCGGATGATGGCGATCGCTTTGCTGGTAAACTCATTGACAGGTGCGGTCGGCTCGGACATGGAGGGTTGAAATGTAAAATTAGCGGGGCTACAAAAATACAGTTACCGAGCGGAGTAAAAAAGAGAGTCTACCGCTTCACCGTCTTTTTGATGCTTGCCAAATGCACTAAAAACAAGCTTTTGCGCGATTTTTTACATACGTGCGCCAAAGTTTACATCAATTGCCGCAAAGTTGACGCACGTTGGCGCATAGGTGTTTAGCCGCCCGAGGGGGTTGTCACGTTCTTTGCATCATAAAAATTTAACCACAAACGGTATGAAAACATCAAACATTCCATTCGCTAAAATCACTACTCTTATTGCGCTGGTCGCATTTCTGTTAACATCGGCATCCTGTCAGGATAAGAAAGCTGCTTCTCAAAAGGCAGCTCCTTCTAAGTCGGGCGTGAAGCCTCCCACCGTGGATATTCACACCGCTATTGTCTCCGGAAACATGGAGGCTGTTCGCCAGCACATCGCAGCCGGCTCGGACATTAATATACGCGACCCGTTTGGCGGATCGAGCCCACTTATCAGTGCTACCGTATTTGGTAAGGATGACATCGCTAAAGTATTGATCGATGCAGGTGTGGATTTGGACATTCAAAACAACGACGGATCTACGGCATTGCACACGGCGGCATTTTTTTGCCGGCCATCCATTGTTAAACTTTTGCTTCAGAAGGGAGCAGACAAAACCATCAAAAACAAATTCAATGCCACTGCCTACGAAAGTGTGCTTGCTCCGTTCAACGAAGTGAAGTCAGTATATGAAATGATGGGCAATGCACTCGGCCCTATGGGTTTAAAACTGGACTTTGCCTATATCGAAAAAACGCGCCCTGAAATTGCAGCCTTGTTGAAGTAAAAAATTCGTTTTAAAAAATATGAATACGAACCGAAGATACGATGTGGATTGGGTGCGGGTAATTGCCATTGCCCTGCTGCTGATCTATCACACGGCCATTGGCTTTCAGCCTTGGGGTATGATGATTGGCTTCATCTCTTCTAAAACTTCATGGGTGTCCTTGTGGACGCCCATGACTTTACTTAATATCTGGCGCATTCCGCTGCTCTTCTTTGTATCGGGCATGGGTGTTTATTTTGCTTTGTATAACCGCACGTGGAAACAGTTGGTGTGGGAGCGCACACAACGCATTTTAGTGCCTTTCGTGTTCGGTATTTTTTGCATTGTACCGATCCATATTTTTATTCTTCGAAAGTATTATAACATGGACGCTGTGTATGTGCCGGATGCCGGGCACCTCTGGTTTTTAGGAAACATCTTTGTGTATGTTCTGCTCTTGCTGCCGGTGTTTTACATGCTGAAAAAAAATGAAGCTGGAAGCGTAGTGACGCTCCTTAAAAAATCAATGCGCACACCACTGGGTCTTTTGCCGTTGGTATTGGCTATGGTGTTGGAAGTATGGATAACACAGCCGTGGCCGTATGAAATGTACGTGATGACGAAGCATGGTTTTTTGTTAGGGCTGATTGCGTTTTTGTTTGGATTTTGTTTTATGCTGTGCGGGGAAACCTTTTGGAAAATGGTGGTGCAGTGGCGATGGTTTTTCTTGTTGATGGGCACGGTGTTGTATAGTGTGCGTATAATCGGATTAACTTTTTCTGACAGTACTCAGTGGTTGCTTCCGATAGAATCCATTGCTTGGGTGCTTACAGTTTTGGCCTTCAGCCATCGTTACCTCAATAAGCCCAGCAGGGCACTGAGCTACCTGAGTGAAGCGGCTTATCCGGTTTACATTCTTCACATGATTTTTCTGTACCTCGGCTCGGTGATTATTTTTCCGACGGATTTGCCGGTATACTTTCAATATGTACTCTTGCTGATTTTCACGTTTGCCGGATGCTTTGGTGCGTACGAAATTATTCGCCGGGTAAAGTGGATTCGGCCTTTGTTTGGGTTGAAGATTAAATAGTGAGGCAATTAAAAAATGGTCACCAGCCATGACACCATTTTTGGTTTCTATACCGTGGTCTGTGTTCTTTAATCCGTGGTCTGTGTCCGCACAGACCACTTTTCTTAATTAGCTTTTTCGGTTCGTGGGGACACAGACCGAGGGGGAACGTTTTCGGTCTGTGAGGACACAGACCGAGGGGGAAGATTAAATAGCGACACAATAAAAAAATGTTCGCCAATAATGACGACCATTTTTGTTTCTATTCCGTGGTCTGTGTCCTTTAGTCCGTGGTCTGTGTCCTCACAGACCACGATACAGACAGAGGGTAAATGAAAAAGAAAATGCATGTGGATAATCATTTACGTTTTCGATCTGTGGGGACGCAGACCACTTTTCTTAATTAGCTTTTTCGGTCCGTGGGACACAGACCGAGGGGGAAGGGGAATGACGACCATTTTTTTGTTTCGAAAATGACGCTACAAAAAATGCTGCGTACGAATTACTTCCACCGGATGGTAGAAAGCAATCATGGCGTATCGCTCAAAATACTTTTTTTGCAAATGAGCCAAAATCTTTTGGCAGATGTCCACAGAAACAATGGTTTCAATTTTTACATTCTCGCCTTCCCATTGGTTGTCGCGTACGTCCTTTAATCCCTTTCCGGATACAGCCGATGCGGTGTACCCTTTGGCTCCTAGCGAAACAATTTCTTTTTCAATGGAAGTAGCCAGTGCCTCTTCGGCGATGATGGTTAATAATTGCAGTTGGTGCATAGTGTTACGGTGTAATGATCAATTTAGCAATTTCGTGATAGAGTGGAAGCCCCAGTGTAATATTGAACGGGAATGTGATCGCCAGTGCAGCGGTGAGATAATAGGAGGGATTCGCCTCCGGCAAGGCTACGCGGCAGGCTGCCGGTGCAGCAATGTACGATGCACTTGCGGCCAACACACCAACAATAGTAGCTCCGCCTAAACTCATTCCGGCCCAGTTAGCCAGGCTGATTCCGATAATGGCATGAAGGATGGGAAAAATAATTCCAAAGGCCACCAGAAAGGCGCCCCCTTTTTTCAGATCCGATAATTTTCTTCCGGCCACCAATCCGGCTTCCAGCAAAAAGAGCGTGAGCACTCCTTTGAAGGGAGCATCGAACAGGGGAGCGACCTGATCCCAACCATTGTCTCCTACAAAAAAACCAATGGTCAAAAATCCGATTAGAAGTAAACTACTTTTTCCTGCAAGCAACTCACGCGCAACTTCTTTCAGTGGCACCTGATCTTGTTGGGCTGCCGGTGCATTGATGCGCGCCAAGGAAATACCGATCAAGATCGCCGGTATCTCCATCATGGCCAGCAAGCTCGGCATGAATCCTTCATACGGAATTTTTAACGTATCGTGAAAAGCGAGTGCCGCACTGAATGTAACGGCGGACACCGATCCGTAATGAGCGGCCAATGCAGCGGCATTGGGTACATCAAATTTTCCCACCTTGCGCATAAGACCGTAGGTCCACAGCGGAATGGTGCAACATAAGCCAACGGCCACCAGAGCCGGTTGCCACACTTCCGAAAAATCGGCGTGTGAGAGTTTATATCCACCCTTCAACCCGATGGCGATCAACAGGTAGATGGTTAAGGATTGATAGAGCGAGTCGGGAAATTTTAAATCGCTTTTTACACGTGAAGCAATGATGCCCAATAAGAAGGCGAGCACCATCGGAGTTAAGATACTGGTTAGCATAGTAGCGTAGTACGTTTTTTTTATTCCATAAATTCAACCTGGCCCGTTTGCAGGTCATACAGAGCACCCACAATCAACAGCGAGCCTTCGCGCACCCTTTTCGCGAGCACAGGCTCCAGTGCCTTCAACTGTTCTACTTGCATGCGAATGTTTTCGCGAATGGAGGCATCGAGCAAATCATGCGGGTGCGATTTTTTGGCATTCGCTACCGCGGGCTTGATTGCATTGATCAGGGTGATGATGTGTCCGGGCACTTCCGGTAGTTTAACGGCAGCATTCACGGCTCCGCACTGGGTGTGGCCTAAAACAACAATTAGTTTGGTGCCTAATACTTCTTCAGCAAATTCCACACTGCCCCACGATGCGTAGGTTGAAACCTGGCCGGCGGTGCGCACGATAAATAAATCACCTAAGCCCTGATCAAAAATAATTTCGTTGGGCACACGCGAGTCAGAGCAGCCGATAACGGTAGCAAATGGAAATTGAGCAGCGGCCACTTCTTTGATGCGCGAAAAATCCTGACGCGGCTTGGTGGATTGTCCACGTATGAAGCGCAGATTGCCTTCCTTCAAACGTTTGAGCGCTTCCGCCGGTGCTACGGAACTTTGCCCATGGGTGCCGGTTGCCTGAAGCAGCAGTACGCCTAACAGAATCAGAAATGGATACACTACTTTTTGTTTTTGCATACATCATTTTTTTTAGTCGCGCAAAATTGGGGGTTGCCATTCATATATTTTTATTTATATTTATAATGATATACATAACAATGTCTTATGAATTACACCCTCAATCAGTTGCAGATATTTCTTAAAATCACCCAAACGCTCAGTGTTACCCGGGCTGCAGAGGAACTGCACTTAACGCAGCCGGCAGTTTCCATTCAACTAAGAAATTTTCAAGACCAATTTGATATTCCGCTGACGGAAGTGGTGGGTCGCAAAATTTACATCACCGATTTTGGAAAAGAAATTGCGGAGGCGGCGCAGCAGATCATCAATCAGGTGCAAACCATCAATCACAAAACGCTTCAATTCAAAGGGCAACTGAGTGGCCGGCTGAAGTTGTCGGTGGTTTCTACCGGCAAATATGTAATGCCCTATTTTCTTTCAGAGTTTATCAAAGAAAATCAGGGTATAGAGCTGTTGATGGATGTCACCAATAAATCGCAGGTGGTGCAGAGCCTCGTGAATAACGAGGTAGATTTTTCACTGGTATCGGTGCTGCCCGATTCGCCGATTGTTGAAAAACTCGACTTGCTGCAAAACAAATTGTATTTGGTAGGCAACAGCGAGCGCAAATTTAAAAAGGCTCCTTACTCAAAAGCGCTCATCAAAGAGCTGCCACTTATCTATCGCGAAAAAGGATCGGGTACGCGCCAGACGATGGAAATTTTCTTCGAACGCAATAAAATTGAAGTAACAAAAAAAATGGAGCTCACGTCCAACGAGGCCATCAAACAAGCAGTACTGGCCGGTCTGGGCTACTCGATCATGCCGTTGATTGGAATAAAAAATGAATTACGCGATGGCGACTTGCAGATTGTGCCGGTCAATGGCTTGCCGATTAAAACCGTATGGCGATTGATTTGGCTCAAAGGAAAAAAACATTCACCCGTGGCGTTGGCGTTTCTGAATCATATCAAAAAAGAGAAAGCCGCCATTGTGCAGCGTCAGTTTGACTGGTACGAAAAATATATTGCTGATTAGTTTTGCAGTCCTTCTTTCAAGTGAAACAACTTTTGCAAGCGTGCTTCGCCACTGCCATCCATCAGCAACACCAAGTAATCGCCTTGTTCAATTTTTAAACTGCCTTCCGGATTTTTCAATAGCTTTCGAAATCCATTTTCAACTTTCACCAGACCAATCAATACTACATTGCATCCTTTCTTTAAATCAAAGAAAGCTTTTTCGTAGAAGGTACCGAGGAAGGGATTGTCTTCACGCACTTGAATTTGTTTCATGTCGTATTCATGGTCTTCATGTGCGTAGGCGATCAGTTCTTCACTAAACAAGGCAACATCCGGCTCGTAGATGTAGCTCGCCAGCAGCTTCGATGAGATTTCATTTTTAGAAATAGTGTACATAACACCCGCCGCCTGAAAAGTGCCCTTCAGGTTTCCGTTGTCGAGCGTAACCACATAATTTAAATTCGGAAAGCGCTTTTTGATATTGATGATGTACACCAACTTTTCGGTATCGTCATTCAGGTTGATGAAAATAATAGATGCTTGTTGGATATTTGATTTTTCGATCAGTTCAAAGTTGTTGTAATCGGAATACAAAGTATACACCTGATTTTCATTGTAGTATTCGCGGATGATATCGATGTTCGCGCGCTCTTTGGTGATAACGGCTACCTGCCTTCCGGCTCCGATCAAGTGGCTGATTACGGATTGACCAAAATCATTCCAGCCGATCATGACCACATGGTTTTTAAAGCTCGTGCCTGAAAAACCCAACATTTTACTCTCTTGTATTGTATTCATAAAATTGGCAATCTGTCCGATAATAAAACCATAAACCCCTAAGCTGGAAATCAAAAAGACAAACCCTATCATGCGCCCCCAATACGTCATCGGCAATACATCGCCATATCCTACGGTTGTAAGTGTCTGAAGCAAATACCACACGGCATCTTGCACATGCACAATTTTCCGGTTAGGCGCTTCTTCTTCCAGCATCATCAAAATGAAAAGAAGAGTCGCATAAATGAAAATGAGTACACCAACAGAAATAATAGCTCGCTTGGTGTTGAAACGCTTGATTTGGAAACCAGTCATTACCGAAATGTAAGCCAAATTAGCGTGAAACGAAAATTTAGAAAGGCTTTCAGTCGCTAATGATCACACTTTTGGTGCGCCTTCGTTACATCGGAAATATCAATCATTCCTTTTTCGTGTTGCCAGGTGTTGTAGATGTATGTGGCTATCTCTGCTACTTCCAAGTCGGTGAGTGAAAAGATGCCTTTCATCTCTTTGTTGTACACATTGCCATTCACGCTTATCTCTCCAGCCTGCCCATATTTCATCAGGCACAACACTTGCTCTACATTTTGCTCCATGTAATCGGATTTCGCCAGAGGCGGATAAACTAATCCCAGACCACTTCCATTTTTTTGGTGACAATTGCTGCAGTGCTGCACGTACAACTGCTCACCACTTACATAGTATTGCTGAAATTTTGTGTCGCGTTGATTAGAAGAACTGCACCCCTGCAATACCAGCCACACCATGAGCACAACGGAAACACTACCGAAAAAAAAGAAGTTGCGCATACCAAGATTAGATGCCGTTGGTGCTGCGCAACTTTTTAATATCAACAATCAGGCGATTAACATCGTCTTCTTTAGTGCCATCGTACTTGCCACGGATTCTTCCTTTTTTGTCGATCAATAAAAAAGCCCCGCTATGAATAAATCCATCCGGCTCGCTCTTGTCTTCCATGGCAGTGGCAAAATAACTCGTCTGTGCAATTTTGTAAATAGAATCTTTGGCACCTGTTACAAAATGCCACCGCTTGCTTTCCACACCCAGTCGCTCGGCAAAATCGTGAAGCAATGCCACCGTGTCGTACTCTGGATCGATGGTGTGCGATAACAAAAGCACATCGGGCATTTCTTTCGTAGCCTCATACACCCGCACCATTTGTGTTTTCATAATTGGGCAAATGGTGCGACACGATGTGAAGAAAAAATCGGCCACATAAATTTTATCCTGATAGGTGGCATTGGTAACGATGGCACTGTCCTGATCGACAAAGCGAAAGGGAGCAATGGTATGATAAACCGTGTCACTGCCAATCAATTCACGTTCACCAAAAATGGGCAACGCCTTTTCTTTGCTTACACAACCGTTGAGAAGCAACATAGAAATCGCCGCAAATAAACTAACTGTGAATGATGATCGCATCTCCTTCGTGAATTTCATATTGATCAATGGTTAATACATTTTGTCCGAAATAAATTTTATTCTCGCGCTTGCGGTAGGTGGAAAGTGTAGCTAGTGGCTCCTTTCCTTTTTCTCCATTTTCCTGATTAACGGTAATCAGCACACAACGCGCGCAAGGCTTTACACCCTGAAAGCGATTTTTTCCGATGGTGAAAAAATTCCATCCATCTTCTTCAAATGCAGTGCCACCGGTGAAAACTAAATTGGGTCGGAAACGGTTCATTAAAACAGGCTGCTCCAGCCGACTATTCAAATCATCCAGCGAAGCTTGCCCGATAATCAACAGCGGATACCCATCGGCCAGACTTACATGTTCCTGATTGCCCGCATAGCGTGGATCTACGGGGCGCTCGTGTTCTTCCGGAAAGCAAACCAACTTGCAGGAAATGCCTAACCGCTCTGAAAACCATTGGCTATGTTCGAGGCTAACTTCATGCACGATCACTTCATCGTCCCACACGCGTGCGTTAATTTTTTCTGATAAGTATCCTTTTTGATACGATAACTCAATGGAGTTTTCCCGAAAGGAAATGGCGAAACCTGAATCCGTTGGCTGCAATTTGAAAAGTGCCATTTCAGCATTCATTCGCTGAGACATAAAGGTATTTGTCTCATCCATCAGCATCCATCGCCTGTCAAAAGCGAGTCCTTTTCCTAAAACACGTGACGAACGCAATCGAATTCCGCCCAATGATTTGATGGGATAAATCCAAATTTCACTGAGACGATGCGGTTGCATGAACTTTTATCCTAAATTTTGCGCTAACTTAGTGAATAACCAGCTAAAAAGTAATGACCAACACGGCAGCCCTTTGGTACTTTGAAAGTGTCAACCTCTATAACACGCTTTGCCCTCACAAAGTTAAGGCGTTGGCAGACAAGCATACGTATCTTCAATTCAAACGCGATCAATTCATTTATTTTCTGGAAGACAAGGCCACCCATATTTACATGATTGTGAATGGCCGTGTAAAAATTGGCCACTACCTGGATGACGGAAAAGAAATCACTACAGCCATCCTCACCACCGGTGAAATATTTGGCGAACTGGCATTGGCCGGCGAAGAAAAACGGAGAGACTTTGCACAGGCAATGGAAGACTGCACCATCTGCCCACTCAGTCTGGATGAGATGAAAGCGTTGATGTATGAAAATCGGGAGCTTAGTTTTAAGATGCTGAAGTTTGTTGGCCTTCGCCTGATGAAGTTGGAGCGCAAATTGGAAATGCTCGTCTTTAAAGATGCGCGAACACGGGTGATCGAATTTATCAAAGACGCAGCTTCTTGGAAAGGAAAAAAAGTAGGCTATGAAACTTTGATTCAAACGAAGCTTACACATCAGGATATTGCATCCCTTACCGGAACTTCTCGACAAACTGTTACCACCATTCTCAACGATTTGAAAGAGAAGAACCTGATCAACTTCGACCGCAAGCGAATTTTAATTCGCGACTTAGAAGCGTTGAAGTAATCGCCCGCAGCAGAAAATACCATGATTCGGGTATTGAAAGAAAAAATATCAGCCGTATATTTGATTATTAAATTTTAGTATGCGATACATCGTTTCTGCCTCCAGCTTTCTGCTTGTTATACTTTTGATGGTACTACCCGGTTGTGAAAACACCGATGAAGTGTGGGTTACGTTTGAAACCCAAGTTACAACGCCAGGCAATTCGAACTTAATTTGTTACTGCACCGAGGTAAAATACATTAGCGACAGTGATGTAACCTATGGCTATAAGCAAGTAAACTCAAGCATTGAAGAATACTGGGCCAAAGGAAACCAATGCCAAAACTATGGCTACATCTACAGCGACAACAGCAACGGCAGTAACAATTACAAGGGACTTAGTGGCGGTACAAAACCCGGACCCAACGGCTATTTTGGCGGCGGTCTGAACAATGGAGGCGGAACCAAACCTGCTTACTGCAATTCACCCTACAATTCACCTACCAGCGATGCACAGTTGAATTCTCTTTGTCAGGCAGCGTATCTCTATCGCTGTTCGGGCAATACAACGGCCGCAAACTTTACCTGCACGCAATACAAAAATATTCCGCAAAGTGGTTCGGGAATCAAGTGCCCGTATTGCAACTAGAGTGGTGTTTCATAGTGAGTCGGCAAATCCGCAGCCTCATCTACATCACGCAGCATCGGAAGAATGGAATAACTCAAAAATTGACTTTCTAAATCGATAAGCGTATCGCGGTAAACAGTGTCGGTACTCCACTCTTTATCTATGAAGAAAGGCGCATGAAACTGCTTCATGCCCAACAAATAATAGCCGCCATCGCGCGCGGGACCAACAACGGCATCGCTGATCTCTAACTCTGTAAAAGCCTGTTGTAAAATGGCGGGCGTTAACTCGAGGCAATCGGTGCCGATGATGCAAATTGACGTGTAGCCGACAGCAAATCCATCCTGAAAAGCATGCGACATTCGCTCCCCTAAATCAAGACCGGTTTGTATTTTTTTAGAATACACCGCATCGGGCCACAGATCATTGTGCTGAACTTCTTGCGAATAGTACACGACTTTGTCGCAGGCAAGCAGGTGCGTGATGTTTCGGGTATGTGCGCACAAATCAAGATAAATGGAAAGCGCTTTTTCATCGCCAACATCTTTTGCCAGCCGGGTTTTCGCTTTGCCCAATTCAGGATTGCGATAAAACAAAATGAGTAATGACTTCATAAGGGAGTTGAATTTCGAGTTTCATCAGAAGTTCGGTTAAACCGTGGATTGAATTTTCTACGTTTTCGCTTTAGCAAAATATACGAATGACGGAACACATAAAAGATGAAGATGGCAAGAGCGGTAAACAAAAATGCCAAAACGATCCAACAAACCTTTTCCCACGTGCGAATGGGCAAGCGCAGCACCATCATCACAAAAGAAAGCACGAAGAGAATCTTCAACAGGATTATCCAAAAGCTGCCCGAAAAGAGAAAGAAAGAAATGGATGTCATGGCAAATTAGTTGAGCGTTTCTTTGATGGTTCGAAACTTACTAAAAACCCGCCACTCGGTAAATGCAAAAAGTACCACTGCGAAATACTCAATCGCTACCCACGTAAGCGACTCACTGTATCCCTCCGGCGTATACCCGATGTAGGTGATTACAATGAGCGCACTCCATACAATGGCAAATCGCCAGGTGGTGAAAATGCTAAAGGCAACCAGCGAGCAGACATACCACGGATGCACTACGGTGGAGAACAGAAAATAAATGGTTAGCAACACCAGATAGGCAAGCCAGAGAGTGTGAAGTTCATTCTTGCGGTATGTCTTCCAGGCATCCCAGCCGATGTAAAGAAAAATAAACAGCGCCGCATACAAGGCTAGTTTCCACCCAACAGTTTGGATGATGTTGTAGCCGTATTTCCAAAAGCCCCATTCGCGAACGAGATAATAAATGCTGGCATTGAATTCAAATTTTTTAAAGTAATAACCAATGCTTTCGCGCAAGCCAATGATAATCTCTTCATTGAGAAGGGGCAGAAAAAAAAGAAATGTAAACAGCAGAATAAATACGTAGTGAATGAACACTCGTTTCCATCCGAGCCGTACAATGAACAGCGGAAGAAAAATGACCGGCAGTAGTTTTGTGCAGATGGCCAGACTGAAAAATAAAGCGGATAAAACCCATCTACTTCGCACTAAAAACCAGTAGCTGCCCAACAAAAAGAAAATCATGAGCGCCTCAAAATGCAAATTGCCGGTGAGTTCGATAATCACGAGCGGATTGAGAGCATACAACAAAACATTTGATGCGGGCAATTGATGGTGGCGAATAATCTTACGCATGAAAATGGTGCTGCCGATTTCTTCAAGTAAAATGACGGCGTGTAGCACAAATGTACCCCATGCTTCAGAAGTACCTCCGAGCCTCGCTGCCAACCAAAAAACAAATTGATTGACGGGCGGATAGATGGTGAAGTAATCGGGACTGTTAAGTTGAAAGAAAAGGTCGGAGGTGATTCCATCAACGGCTATGGAATGATCGATGTAGTAACTGGGAACATGCGCAAAGGGATGATAGCCCGCATTAAGTAAATGACCATCCCACAGAAAACGATAAAAATCATCGGAAAGTGAAGGGATGGCAAAGAGAAAACATGCTCTGAACACGATGCCAGCACCCACCCAGAATGGAATCTCCTCTTCGGCACTGCGTGTGGCAATCCAGGTATACATACCAAACAATGCAGCAAAGCAAATCAATAACGAAGTTGTTTCTGTGCGATTAATTTGATACGCCACAACCAGGTAGAGCACCACGCTGGCAACGCCCGGCACTAACAAGCTGGCTTTTTTAGGAATCATGTACGGTGGATTTGAGGGAATAATAAAACACACCGCCAAACCCCAACGCCATCATGGCATGAAAGAGGAGCAAGCCATAATCTTTCAATTGAATTCCAATTATTATGCCTCCGATAAAATAGAGACAGAGCACCGCTTCGCCAATGGTTAAGCCATTGATTTTTCGTTGAATGTAAACATTACTTTTCCACGCATCGCTGGCGTGTTGCAAGTTGAATTTAGGTGTCCGTACGAAAGGTGTTTTGCGTCCGATTAATCCTTCCAGCACGGCTAAACCATTGTGCAGCGACAAGCCCATCGAAACAATTAAAAACCGCGGATAGAGTGACCAAAATATTTTTCGGGTATGCAATGGATTGAATCGGCGGGTGGCCACCCAATAAAAAAGTGTGATGGATAAAAAACCGGCGAGAAAAATAATTCCCAGATTAAACAGCCACTCCATTTGTGGGTGCGCCTGCTTGATGTACAGCATGGGAATGCTGAGTATGCCCGCCAACAACAAACAGATAAACACCGAACTGTTGAACAAATGAAAGAAACCGTGCAGTTTATTTCTTAATGAGAAAGATGAACGCACCACGCTTCCAAAATTTTTGCGCGCTGTTTCCGCAGCTCCTTTGTTCCATCGATACTGTTGTGATTTTATGGCCGACATGATGATGGGCAATTCGCCCTGCGTCTCCACATCTTCGAGGTAATGAAACTTCCAACCTTTCAGTTGAGCGCGATAGCTCAGATCCAAATCTTCCGTAAGTGTATCGAAGCTCCAACCGCCGGCATCAGCAATGCACGATGTACGCCACACCCCACATGTGCCATTGAAGTTGATAAAACTTCCGGCCGCACTACGCGCCACTTGCTCAATAGAAAAGTGTGCATCTAAACCAAATGCCTGCAAGCGTGTAAGTAGAGAATACTCTTTGTTGATATGCCCCCAACGGGTTTGCACCACACCAATTCGTTCGTCCTGAAAGTAGGGGAGTGTCTTCTTCAGAAAATCGGAGGGAGGAATAAAGTCGGCATCAAAAATGGCGATGAATGAACCCGTCGCCAATTGAAATCCGTGCGCCAGTGCTCCCGCTTTATAACCTACTCTGTTTTCGCGATGAATCAAATGAATGGTGAGTTGAAGCGGCCGCAACGATTCAATCTTTTGTAAGATGATGGCCGTGGTTTCATCGGTGGAGTCATCGAGAATTTGAATCTCTAATTTTTCTTTGGGATAGTCAAAGCGAGCCACCGCTTCAAGGAGGCGCTCCACCACATACCGCTCGTTGTAGATCGGCAATTGAATGGTAACGATGGGCAGATCGGTGAGTGTTGGAGCAGCTTGTTTTGCTTTTTTTTGCCGATGGTAAATCCATGTGAGGTGCAATTGCCCCATGCTGAACAAAAAGATGTAGCAAAGGGAGAGCGCATAAAGGACAAAGATAGCTACCTGCATGGGATTGAAATATCGTTACACAACATGAGAGCAAACGAAAAATTTAGAAGAAATCAGATTCTGAATCAACATCTGCAGGCTATTGTGGTATGCTCTATAAATATCTGAAAATAGTGGTAATAATTTTATAGCCCGCCAACACCGTTCCTTTCACAGTGCCCGATATTTTTGAAAAGCCAATTCGTTTGCGGTAGCCTACGGCCACTTCCACGCAGGCCATTCCTTGCTTCGCGGCTTTCAACTGCATCTCTACCGTCCATCCATACGTTTTGTCTTGCATGTTCAGCTCGATCAGTTTGGCGTAGCGAATGGCACGAAAAGGACCCAGATCGGTAAACTTAACCCCGTACAGCAATTTTAAAAGTCGCGTAGCCAACCAATTGCCAAAAATTTGTTGGGGTGTCATTGATCCTGCCTCCTTGGTGCCCAGTGCTCGCGATCCAATAACTAAGTCTATGCCATCTCTTTCAATCGGCTCTACTAGTCGTTTCATTTCGTGTGGATAGTCGGAGTGATCGGCATCTAAGAATATAACAATGTCGGGTGGTGTTTTACTTTTTTGCAAATAGTCAATTCCCTTCAGACACGCTCTGCCATAACCGGGCACGGGTTCCTGCAGCACGATAGCTCCATGTTGCTTTGCTACTTGTTCAGTATTGTCAGTTGATGCATTGTTGATGACAACGATCTCGCTTACAAAATCTTTTGGTATCTCCTCAATCACCAAGCCTACTCCATTTTCTTCATTGAATGCAGGTATAATTACACAAATCTTACTTGTCCTTGTCATAAAGCACAAATATGACTGTTTCCTCGCTGGCATAATAATTTGATAACAAACAAATTATTGAGAGGTACGTACCTTTGACAGTGATGATTCGTCTATTGAAGCTTAACTCCATTCGCAGCCGGATGCTTTCCGGCTTTTTGTTTCTAACGCTATTGATTATTTGTGTGGCGGCGGTTTCTATTTACATGCTCGATCGCACCAATCGCATCATCTCTCTTCGCTCGCGCATCAGCCAACTGGAGATTACTACACTTAGCTTGTTGAAAAATGACAATGATTTTTTTGACCTTGAAACCATCAATCTGAGTTATTTCGAAACGCGTGAGAGCGCCTATTTGGAAAAGCGAGATAGTTTGAAGAGCCTGATTGACCAAAGCACTCACGAGATCATCGCTCAAAGTAAGAATGGTATTGTAGCCAGTTTGCACCAGATTGATAGTGCACTCAACCGTTACAATCAAAAATTTCAGTTGCTCGAAAGTCTCTTGTATCAAAAGGGATTTAAAGACTATGGATTGGAGGGACAAATGAGGTATCATGCCCATAAGCTGGAGGAGCCACACTACCAACTCGACTTATACAAGGTGCTATCGCTTCGCAGAAATGAAAAAGATTTTTTTCTGCGCCACGAGCTGGTATACATTCAAAACGTAAATCAAATTGCGCATGACTTTATCGACGAACTTCGGAAGAACGAAGCAGCGCAACGCATGGCGCTGTTTCATTTGGAGCAGTATATTCAACGATTTAACGAGCTGGCAGAAATCCAAATTCAAATTGGCCTCAATAGCAAAGATGGGCTTCGCTCAGAGTTGAATATCCTCAGCGACCATCTGGCGCAAAGTTACTTTTCGCTTTCCAAGTACAGCGATGAAGTTTCCATTGCTGCCCAAATGAAGGTGCGTGTATTCTTCTTACTGGTGGTAGCCGGAGCTGTTGTCTTCTCGCTTATCTCCGGTTACTGGATCAGCAAACGACTTTCGTATCCCATTGCTAAACTTTCCAAAATCATGAGCAACGTAGTGGGCAGTAAAAAGTACGCCTACTCATCTTTATCGATTGAGAGTGCAGCAGAAGAAATCAATACGCTCACCCAATCATTTACATTGCTAATTCGCGAGACGGAAGCGCAAATGAATAAGGTGAAATCCAAATCGCGGCAACTGAAGGGCAGGAATCTCGAACTCAAAAAGCTCAACCGTGAATTGGATAGTTTCATTTACAGTACTGCACACGATTTGCGCTCGCCTCTTACCTCGCTGTTGGGCTTGTTGAATATCATGAAGTATGATAATCAGCAAGAGAGTCTGAAACCCCACATGCAAATGATGGAGAATGCCATTTACCGCATGGAAGATTTTATTGATCAGATTGTGGGCTATTCTAAAAACAAACGGTTGGCGGTGCAAACTTCGTCCATTGATTTTTCGCAGCTACTCGCCGAGGTGTTTGACTCGCATCAGTTTGTTCCGGGTGCTGCTTTGATCCGGCATCAGATCGATGTAAAGCAAAAGACACCGTTCTATTCGGATCGCGCACGTCTGCTCATTATTTTCAACAACCTGATTTCCAATGCCATTCGCTATGCCGACTTTACGAAGGCTGAACCTTTTATTCGTGTACACATTGCCATTGAGCAAGAAGAGGCCACCATTTCGTTTGCCGATAATGGAATTGGCATCGGTCCGGAGCATGTCGATAAGATATTCAACATGTTTTACCGTGCCAGCACATCTTCAAAAGGCTCCGGTTTAGGGTTATTCATTTTCAAAGAAACGATTATGAAACTACGTGGCCTTGTTTCAGTTGAATCAAAATTGGGCGAGGGCACTTCGTTTTTTATTCAGTTGCCTAATTTGCAATCGACTATGCAAGAGCAGCTATCACTTCCGCTTGAGGTGAGCGTGTAATGGCCGGTAGCCATAGCAGAAATACCTCGCCATTTTCAAGTGCCCTACTTAATAAAAATTAACAACAGAGCAATGGCCAAACCGGCTGCAGCAAAGTAAAGCCCTTTTTTGAAAACATCGGTTCCCGGTAAAAACATCCAGAATGATGACACGACAAAAAAGAAAAGCGAAAGGCCGAATAAGATGTTAAGAAAAAATAGTGGCTGCTTGGTATTGGCTTTGTGCAGTTGCGTCATCTTGTTAAGCACCAGCGGAAGTTCTTTGGTGGAATAAATCACAACGCCAGTTTCTTTATTATATGTTCCTTGCTCAAAGGAGACAATGGCTCCTTCAGTACCTGTTACTTTCAATTCGCGGATTCGTATTGCCTTACCAAGTTCCTCAGCTTCTAAATTTGGCTTTAGTTCTTTTTCTACTTTTTTCTCCACCTTCAAAAAATCCGTATCGCGAAAGATGAGAATGATGCCACTGATGGCGTAAACGGCCATGATGCCAGCCAGAAAGAAACCGAGGTAGCGGTGATAAATGCGCATGCTGTTGTTCAAATTCATAAAAAGAAATTAATGGATTTTAGGATGTCAAAAATGATCAGGATTTTTTCAGGATGCAAGTGCCTAGCCGTGGTGATGACCATGCCCGCCCTTGTGGTGACGATGGCCGCCGTGGCCGTGATGCCCGCGTTTCTTTTTGCCACCCCGTCCATGATGTTGATGGTTTTTATCTCCCTTGCGATGGGTAGATGATTGGATTTGTTGTTTGTCTTTTTGAGACGAATCCTGACTTTGAGCATTTGCGCTAAACATGGTCAGCGAAAGCAGTAGAGTGATTAATGAAAGTTTCATAGTAATTGCGTTTGTCCATTAGACAAACCCAAAGCTTCCTTTATTCCCGAATTCAGGAATAAATTTTTAGTTAACTTTGACTGACAACAAAGTAAGCGGGAGTAGCTCAGTTGGTAGAGCGGCAGCTTCCCAAGCTGCAGGTCGCGGGTTCGAACCCCGTTTCCCGCTCCATTAACACTTAACCTCTTTTCACTTCCTTTGCCCACATGTCTTTGAGTGTAACCGTGCGGTTAAACACCAGCTTGTCGGCAGTGGAGTCTTTGTCTTTATAAAAATAACCGGTGCGCATAAACTGAAAACGCTCTCCGTCTTTTGCTTCTTTCAACGATGGCTCGGCAAATACATTCGTTAACACTTTCAGCGACTCTGGATTTAAGTGATTTTTAAAATCATCTTCGATACGGTTCATGTCTTCGGTTACAAACAACCGGTCGTACAAACGCACTTCGATGGGTAAGGCATGGGCCACACTTACCCAATGAATAACTCCCTTCACATGAAGGCCGGAAGTATCTGATCCACTCTTGCTTTCCGGCACATACGTGCAACGGAGCTCGGTTACTTTGCCTTCGGCATTTTTGATTACCTCTTCGCACTGGATGATGTATGCACTCTTCAGGCGCACCATCTGTCCGGGTGCCAACCGAAAATATTTCTTGGGTGGCACTTCCATAAAATCATCTGCTTCAATATACAGTTCGCGGCTAAAGGGCATTGTGCGTGACCCTGATGTTTCGTCTTCCGGATTATTTTCGCTGGTTAAAATTTCTTCTTTTCCTTCCGGATAATTAGTGATTACTACTTTAATAGGATCTAACACCACCATTCTGCGCAGCGAAATTTTATTGAGATGCTCGCGCACGCAAAACTCCAGCAATCCGATGTCGATTAAATTTTCGCGTTTGGCTACACCAATCTTATCGCAAAACTCACGTATGCTTTCCGGCGTGTAGCCGCGTCTACGCACGCCACTGAGTGTAGGCATCCGAGGGTCATCCCAGCCGCTCACATGCTTCTCATTTACCAATTGCAGAAGCTTACGCTTGCTCATCATGGTGTAGGTCATGTTGAGGCGGGCAAACTCGTATTGATGCGAAGGATAGATTTCCAAATTGGCAATGCACCAATCGTACAGTTCGCGGTGAGGCACAAACTCGAGTGTGCAAATGCTGTGTGTTATTTTTTCGATGGAGTCACTTTGTCCGTGGGCAAAATCATACATCGGGTAGATGCACCACGCATCGCCGGTGCGGTGATGGTGTGCATGTTTGATACGATAAATCACCGGATCGCGCATGAGCATGTTCGTATGCGCCATGTCAATTTTGGCACGCAACACTTTTTCGCCATCCTTGTATTTACCGGCCTTCATATCGGTGAAGAGCGTCAAGTTTTCTTCGATAGTACGATTGCGGTAGATGTTATTGGTGCCAGGCTTAGTAGGAGTTCCTTTTTGGGCGGCTATTTCTTCGCTGGTGCTATCGTCTACATACGCCAATCCCTTTTTGATCAGCACGACCGCAAAGTCATATAAATTTTGAAAATAATCTGAGGCGTATAATTCATTGGCCCACTGAAAACCGAGCCAACGCACATCGTCTTTAATGCTTTCTACATATTCGGTTTCTTCCGTCACCGGGTTGGTGTCATCGAAACGCAAGTTGGTGTAGCCACCATATTTTTGTGCCAACCCGAAATTGAGGCAAATGCTTTTGGCATGCCCCAAGTGAAGGTATCCGTTAGGTTCGGGAGGGAAGCGCGTAGCAATGCTGGTGTGCTTGCCTTCCTTCAGGTCGGTCTCAATGATTTCTTCCAAAAAATTCAAACTCTTCTCGTCTGCCATAGTCGTAGTAAAAACACAAAGGTAGTTGCGATTTACGTGTGACAAAAACGGGGGAGATAGATTTCGCGAAAAAGTTGAGCTACATTTTGCTTTCCTATTTTCACTGGCTCTCCTGTCACAATTAAATTTCGATATTTGCGCCAAAGAATCATGATTTACACCTCCGCCATTACGCTCGCCTTTCTCTTAGCATTGGTGTTGTTTACCAAGCGTAACCGAACAAAGGCAGACGGAATTCTGGCCATCTGGCTAGTGATGATGGGGCTCCACCTCGTACTCTACTATTCCAGCACCAAAGTAGACCCATACTATTATCCCTACCTTCTCATCTCCTTTCCCTTTCCGCTGCTGCATGGCCCGATGTTGTATTTATACACCGCTTCACTTACCGCTCAGCATACCTATCTTAAAAAACATGCGAGGTGGCATTTTGTGCTTCCGCTATTTTTCTTTCTGACATTAGTACCATTCTACCTCTTACCTCATGCCGACCGACTTGAGGTATTTGCCAATCAGGGCAAAGGTTATGAATGCCTGCTCGTATCGCATAAGGTGATCGTGATGTTATCGGGGGTGGTGTATGTGGTGATATCGTCAGTGCTTTTACAACGACATAAAAAGTCGCTACGTCATCGGTTTTCGGATGTAGAGAAGATCAACCTAGTCTGGTTGCAATACCTCATCTATAGCGTTGGTCTGGTTTGGCTTGCTGTAATTTATGGCAATGACGTAATTATTTTTTCATTAGTTGCTCTGTTTGTGCTGTTTCTTGGTTACTTCGGAATCAAGCAAGTAGGCATCTTCACACAACCACTGCAACCTGAAACAAATGAAATTACACCCAATCCGGAGGATGTAAAAAGCGAAGCACCGTCGCCTGAGCCACCAAAATCAAAATATCTTAAATCCACTTTGACTGTCGAAGCGCAAGTTGACATTCACCAAAAACTTCAAAAGGTAATGGATGAGGGGAAGGTCTTCTTAAACCCCGAATTGACCCTGAGCGACCTTGCCGATCAACTGGCGGTTCACCCTAACCACCTGTCGCAGGTGATTAACTCAATGGAGTCAAAAACATTTTACGACTATGTCAACGGAAGGAGGATCGAAGAATTTAAAAAAATAGTAGCCTTACCAGCTAACCAAAAGTACACTTTGCTTGGCTTGGCTTTTGAATGCGGGTTTAATTCGAAGACGGCATTTTATCGCAATTTTAAAAACGTGACAGGACTATCACCTACCCTTTATCTCAAACAAAAGCACATTCAGATTCAGGCAGACGAGTAGTTCATTTCGTAAAAATTTCTTCCCATTCTCTGGTTCCACTTTACAGGAATACTGACCTTCAATAAGATACATTTCTCAAAACCATCGAGCCAGGTTTATCCCAACGTATAAACCGGAACGCTTTGTTGATCGGATTACATTCACTTTGCAAGAAAAAAATGATAATGATCCGTTCAAAATGGAGTAAGTGGATTACCCTTTTACTTTACGCTCCACTCATTTTTCTGATTTTATTGATCGGCATTTACCCCCTCCAGTTTTTTTTGGTTGAAGGAAAGGTGGGCATTCTGCATGCGAAAAGTGATGCGCTCTTATCCGATTGGGTGTGGAAGACATTCTTTTATATGCACATTTCCTTTGGGGGAATTGCACTGCTGGTGGGATGGCTGCAGTTCATCCAACGACTGCGCAATTATTCTATGAGACTTCACCGCACAATAGGAAAAGTGTATGTGTTTTGTGTTTGGCTGAGTGCATTAGGCGTAGGCTATATTGGGTTCTTTGCCGAAGGCGGCCTCATTGCCTTCCTTGGTTTTATGATCGGGGGATTGATTTGGGCATATACTACCATTCAAGGTTACCGCACCATCTGGAGAGGAAGAGTAATTGCACATCAAAAATGGATGATCTATAGTTATGCCATGTGTGCAGGTGCCGTGACTCTACGGATTTGGTTGCCGTTGCTCATGGTTGCTACCAATGACTTTACTTTTTCGTATCAAATCGTTTCATGGATGGCATGGGCGCCTAATCTGGTGGTTGCTTACCTTATTGCCAAAAAGAAAGTAACCGCTGATGTTTAGCTCACACTCAACTAATTCTTATGCTTTGCGTGAGTTCAGTTGCACATTTTGTGATACTGATGCAACATATTTTATACTTTTTGCAGCAAAGTTTACAACTGTTTCGACACAATTATAATGTGGGAACAATATCGGGTCGTTTAATTTGCGGCATAAAAACAAAATGATTTTTAAATCGTAAAAACCAATTTATCAGACAACTTAAAATTAAAACCTATGAAGTTCATTTTTACCTCAGCATTCATTTTCCTTTTTACAGCCAGCTCTTTTGCTCAGTCAGATTCCATCCGCATGACAAAAGTATTTGGCGGTTACAAGTATTTTCAAAATGATCAGCCGCTTACGGTCAAACAGTTGGGAACAGCTTTGCAACCCAACCCCGAAGCCTCTAAATTATTTCAACAAGCCAAACCCAACGGAACGGCAGCCACCATTTTTGGTATGGCCGGTGGCTTTTTAGTAGGATGGCCCATTGGTACAGCCATTGCCGGTGGTAAACCCAGTTGGGAGTTGGCAGGGATCGGAGCAGGCCTGATCGTGGTCTCTATTCCGTTCAGTTCAGCCTTCAACAAAAAAACAAAACAAGCTGTGTCGATTTATAATCAAGGCAACAAAACGAGTTCGGTTCAATTCAAATTCAATTTGTCAGTGCAACACGCTGGCATTGTCATGAAATTTTAAATCCTAAATCATTCAATAAAAAAGCCGAAAAAAAATGATGGTTAATATGACAATGCGGTTGCTAGTTATTTTCAGTTTAGTTCTTTCTCTCTTACTTCTCGAATCATGTGGTACAAGCGACTCTCAAAAAGGTGCCACCATCTTTGTAGCAGGAAACCAAACCAGCAGCACCGGAAAAAAAATTGCTACTTATTGGCGCAATGGAACGGCCATTTCTATAACTGATGGAGTGAGAGATGCCGTTGCTTATGACATTGCTGTTTCAGGAAGCGATGTGTATGTAACTGGAGTTGAGTACAACGCTTCAACTACTTTAGTGGCAAAACTTTGGAAGAACGGAACTCCAACCAATCTTACCAACGGCACTATTACGGCCGCTGCCAATTCCGTAGCGATCTCTGGCAGTGACATCTATGTTGCGGGATATGAATACAGTATAAAGGGTGGAGCCTATGCAGTGTACTGGAAAAATGGCACACGCGTAAATTTAACAGACGGCACTCAATATGCATCGGCAGAAGATATATTAGTGGTTGGTAATGATGTGTATGTTGCCGGGTATGAAAGAAATTCAAATGGCATTGAAGTAGCCAAATATTGGAAAAACGGAACCGGAATAGAGTTGACCGATGGAATGAAAGCTGCAAATGCGTATTCCGTTTTTGTTACCGGTAACGATGTGTATGTGGCCGGTTCAGAATTGGGAACAACCGGCAGCGTTGCAAAATATTGGAAAAATGGTGTGCCCGTTATTTTGCCAAGCGGCCTATTAAATGCAACTGCACGCTCAATATACGTTGCCGGAAATGATATTCACGCATGTGGAGGCAGCAGTGGTTCGATACCCAGCGTATATTGGAAAAATGGAACGATGTCTAATTTGATAGCTGGTACAGGCAACAGCAATAGTTCAGCTAAAGCACTTACTGTGGTTGGCAGCGATGTCTACGTGGCAGGAGGAGAATACAACAACAAATTTATTGCTATCGCAAAATACTGGAAGAATGGTAATTCAGTAACCCTAACAACTGGTGTGAATGAAGCATTCGCATATGCTATTTTTGTTCAGCCTTAGTTTTTCAAGTGCAGCGAGATTACTTTCTCGCTGCTTTTACTTCTTCGGGTGTTACCGCTGGGCCTTTGTTGCCAAATGAGTTGCGCACATAATTCAGCACATCGCTGATTTCCTGATCGCTCAAATCAATAGCCGCCATTTCGCCATTGTATTCCACACCGTTTACTTTAATGGGGCCACTCACGCCTTTTAAAATTTGCACGATGGATCTTTTCTTATCGGCCATCAGGTAATTGGATTTTGCCAGTGGCGGAAAAACGCCTTCCATGCCTTCGCCTTTTTCCATATGGCAGCTAACGCAATTGGCGGTGTACACTTCTTGTCCGCGGGTCATACTTGCCTTCAAATCAAATGCTGGTTTTTTTTGAAAGGAAATGAATGTGATAGCAACAGCTAATAATAAAAAGAGAGTTTTCATTTAAGAGTTTAACAGTGATGATTATACCTATCAAATACGATTGCTATGTTGTTTTTTGCCACGAAGCCACAAAGTCACAAACGATTACATTTTTCTAATTACCCAATCTTATCCAAACTAAAAGGCAATCTGCGAATGCGCGTGCCCGTCAAATCGAAGATGGCATTGGTCAACGCAGGTGTAAATGGCGGCAAGCCCGGCTCGCCTACCCCTCCGGCTTTTTCCTCATTGTCCATAATGTATACTTCAATCTCCGGTATGTCTTGAATGCGTGGCATCTTGTACGCATCAAAATTTCGCTCTACCGCTTTGCCATCTTTAAAAGTGGTTTCATGCTTTGTGGCAGCACCCAAAGCCATCACAATACTTCCTTCCACTTGTGCTTTGATGATATCCGGGTTGACATACCAACCGCAGTCCATCACCGCCCACACTTTGTCAATTTTAATTTTGCCTTCGGTAGTTTTTGAGACTTTCACTACTTCGCCAACAATGCTGGAGAAACACTCGGTGATAGCCACTCCATAGCCTGTATTTTTTCCGCGTTCTTTCCAACCAGTTACTTGCTCTAATTTATTCATGAGCAACTGATAGCGCTCACCCAAATGCTGTCTCCGAAAATCGATTGGATCTTTTCCTGCCTGCACGGCCAACTCATCGATAAAACTTTCAAAGGCAAATGCGTTAGTCGATGAATACACTGATCGCCACCACATCACCGGCACAGGTGAGTCAAGCGGTGAGTCACCAAAGCTATAGTGTGGTATTGACTCAAAATATCCTTCTAAAAATCCTTCGGTGTCGCTGCCGTTGTAGCTTGTTTTATCGGCACCCGGATTTTGCATGTCCATGTTTTGACCGGAGATTTTCGTTTCAAACGAACCAATGCGTCCGCTGCCAGTCACAGCTCCTTTGCATTGATACACCATGCCCGGGCGGAAGGGCCCAATGGTCATGTCATCTTCGCGTGTCCAGATTACCTGCACCGGAGCTTTGATCTCCTTTGAAATCATCACTGCTTCGTACGGATAATCCGTAAATGCCTTACGGCCAAAACCTCCTCCCAGAAAAGTCATGTTCACAATTACTTTTTCAGGTGGCAGTTTGAAGTGCGCACAAATATTTTGTTGAATCCAATCCGGGCCTTGTATCGGTCCCCAGATTTCAATTTTATCATCGGTAACATTGGCCACACAATTCAATGGCTCCATGCAGCTATGCGATTCGTACGGTGTTTCGTACGTGGCTTCTACTTTCTTTTCCGCTTTCGCGAAAGCAGAAGTAGTGTTGCCCATCGTACGGAAGGAAATCATTTCGCCTTTTACCTGTTCACGCATTTTGGCATACAATTCTTCTGTGCTATGATGTGGAAACGCCGTATCATCCCACTCAATCTTCAATGCTTTTCTTCCTTGCAAAGCAGCCCATGTATTGTCGGCAACGACTGCCACCCCTTCGCGCATGTTGCCAAACTCATCGCGTGTTACTTTCAACACGTGCTTTACACCCGGCACTTTTTTCGTTTCAGTATCGTCCCACTTGATTACTTTACCTTGAAAACGAGGACTGCGTTCTACCACGGCATACAACATGCCAGGCAATTTAAAATCCAAACCAAACACGGCTTTGCCATTTACCTTCATGGGCGTGTCTTGTCGTGGCAATGGCTTGCGAATGAGTTTGTAATCTTTAGGATTCTTGAGTGCTACATCTTTGGGTGGTTCCAGCTTGGCTGCTTCTGTCACCAATTCGCCATAGTGCATTTTTTTTCCGCTGGCGCGATGAATGACAGTTCCGTTTTCCGCATAGCACTCTGACTTACTCACGCCCCATTTTTTAGCAGCTGTTTCAATTAGCATTTCGCGCGCTGAGGCACCCAGTCGCAATAATTTTTTGTAGGAGCCACGAATAGTGGAACTTCCACCCGTAACCTGGCTGCCATATTTTCTTCCGTTGCCGGGAGCAAAAATGATGTTCACCTGATCGAGTGCTACTTCCAGTTCTTCGGCAATCATCTGTGGCACGGATTGAAAGGAACCTTGTCCCATTTCGGAGCGATGGTTTAAGAGCGTTACCTTGCCATTGGTGTCAATGGAAATCCAGGCGTTTAGTTCTATACCGCTGCTTTCGGCCGCAGCCGCATTCCAAATATCTAGTTCATTCGCAGAAGCGGAAAAACTGAAGCCCAATGTGAGGGCAGTGCCCGTTAAGCCCGAGAGCTTGATGAAGTTTCTACGCGATATATTTTTAGGGGTCGTTTCCATATCAAATTATTTTTGAGTCATTAATTGAGCCGCTGTTTTGATGGCTTTGCGAATGCGCGGATAGGTGCCACATCGGCAAATGTGCCCTTGCATAGCAGCATCGATGTCTTTGTCGGTTGGATTCGGGTTGCGTTTCAATAAAGCGGAAGCCGCCATGATTTGGCCGCTCTGGCAATACCCACACTGCGGCACTTGTTCTAAAATCCAGGCGCGTTGCACGGCGGTGGAGTTGTCGGTGGAAAGGCCTTCGATGGTGGTAATGTTTTTATTAGCAGCCGAAGAAACAGGAACCGAACACGATCGCACAGGCACACCTTCCAAATGAACGGTACAGGCACCGCATTGCGCAATGCCACAGCCATACTTGGTTCCGGTAAGACCAGCCAAATCGCGGATCGCCCACAGCAACGGCATTTTGGGGTCCGCCTCGATAGTGTAATTCTTATTGTTTAGCTTCAGGGTAATAGATGCCATACATTTTGGGATTGATAGAAAATAAAAATACGGAATATGATGGTATAAATTAGTAGAATCTATTTTAGTCTCATCTAATTAGATTTGATCGGTTACATCACTGCAAGCGCGCATTGTTTTTTGCTTGTTCAATTGCCTGATGCAATTTGGACTTTAGTACTTTCATATCTGGTAGTTTGGTCAAATATTCTGCAACCTTAATGTTGCTTTCATCTAATCGAAGTAATTCAATATGTTCCTCATTTTTGTCGGCACATAATATCAAACCCAAAGGTTTATTTTCACCATCAACGGATTCATATTTTTCTAGCCAGCGTAAGTATAGCTCCATTTGACCTTTATGAGAAGCTTCAAATTTCTGCAGTTTTAGTTCTATCGCCACCATACATTTTAGTCTACGATGATAGAATAACAAATCCAGATAATAATCTTCATTGTCGATAGTGATTCGTTTCTGCCTAGCCATGAATGCAAAATCCGAACCGAATTCAATTATAAACCGCTCTAGTTCGGCAACGATGGCTGACTCCATATCTTTTTCCGAATACGTATCTTTTAATCCTAAAAAATCTAGAAAATAGGGATCTCTAAAAATCAAATCGGGCGTTATGAGTTGTTCAGAATTCAGAGAATTCAACTCTTTTATAATAGTCATTTCTGGCTTCTTACTGATCGCTGTTCTTTCAAACAACATAGAATTAATTCTTTCTTGTAATGTTCTTGTACTCCATTTCTCCATTTTGCACATTTCCACATAGAATTGCCGCTTTATCTCGTTTTCTAAGTAAATGATTGTTTTAATGTGCGTCCAACTTAATTGTCTCCGCACTTCGGAGACAATTTGACTATCAGGAAATGTCTCTGCAAAGCGGAGACAATGCCGTAACTGCTTCTCACTCCAACCCTTGCCATATTCTGAAGTAAGCTGTTTTGCTAATAAGTGGACTATTTGTTCACCATATTCGGCTCTCTTACTGTGTAGTATTTCTGTTCTTATACGATTGCCAACTTGCCAATAAAGCAAGCTTAGGGCAGAGTTTACAACAACGGCCACCTGCTGGCGACTCTGATTGATTAACAGTTTTATTTCCGTCAACAGAGTCCCTTCTGATGGAAAGATTTCGTTCTTTTTACTCATAAGATCACAATTTCATAGATTGAATAATCGAATTCAGAAGCCATATTTAACGTTATTTTCGGAAATAAAAATAAAGCCTACAATGGGATACACACAACTCATCTTTTACCTTAACAGTTGAGAATACCAAACCTACGGTTCGGTCGTTTTGATTTGAGAAAACACTCGTACCGATGGAAGTTTGAAGAAAAAAAGCTATGAAAAAGATATTTGTTCCCCTAGTGATTTCAGCGCTTCTTGCCCTTTCGGGCAGAGTCCAGTCACAAACTTTAACCATTCAGGTTACGAATGTAAAAGATGCCGAAGGCCATGTACGGATCGCCATCTACAACTCCGAAAAAGATTACATGAAAAAATGGTTTATGGTGAAGTCTGCAAAAGCGGCCAAAGGCACCGTTGAGGTGGTGGTTGAGAACTTACCTGCCGGCACGTACGGCATCAGTGTGATGCACGATGCCAACAGCAATGAAAAGCTTGACTCGAATATGATTGGTATACCCAAAGAAGGATTTGGCTTCTCCAATAATGCGAAGGGCACTTTTGGCCCTCCCGGTTTCGAGAAAACAAAAATGGATTTCAGCACTTCCAAACAGATTTCCATCGCACTGACTTACCTCTAAGCCTTTAGAACAATCGTTTGCAATAAGTTAAACCATGCGCCAACGTCAATTTGTTTCAGCAAATTGCCGGGGATGTGTTAAGTTCGCACACCAAAAATTTAACCATACCTAAACCTCAGGCGCATGTTTTCACTCGATCAGCTCTTTCCTTACTCTTTTGATAAAAAATACAGCAAACCGGCTGCTTATTTTTCAATGGAGTTTGCCATCGATCAACCGTTAAAAATTTACAGCGGGGGTCTTGGCTTTCTGGCAGGCTCGCACATGCGCAGTGCTTTTGAACTGAAGCAAAATCTGGTAGGCATTGGCATTTTGTGGAAATATGGCTACTACGATCAGGAGCGCAACAAAGATGGCACACTGCAATCCAGCTACATCCAAAAAGACTATTCTTTTCTGACCGACATCGGCATTACATTTCCCATCACCATTCACAATCACACCGTGCATGTGAAAGTGTATTTGCTCAAGCCGGAAGTGTTCAATACCGTGCCCATGTTTTTATTAAGTACGGACATTGCTGAAAATGATTACCTCGCTCAAACCATTTGTCATCGTCTGTACGATTCCCATGAATCGGCTCGCATTGCCCAATCTATTTTGCTAGGAGTAGGCGGTGCAAAGTTGTTAGATGTGCTTGGCCGCGAAACCGACATCTACCACATGAACGAAGGGCACGCATTGCCGCTTTGTTTTTATTTGCTCGACAAGTACAAAAAATTGGAGGAGGTGAAGAAACGTGTTGTATTTACCACACACACACCTGAAAAAGCAGGCAACGAAGAGCATGCCATCAAAACATTGGAAGTACTGGGGTTCTTTCAAGGAGCCGATCGCAAAACCATTTTGGAAATGGCAGCACCGGATGAGAATACTTTAAATTATACGCTGGCGGCTTTGCGCATGGCCAAGCGCGCCAATGGTGTTTCGCAATTGCATGGTGAGGTATCGCGCAAAATGTGGAAGGGCTTTGAAGGCATTTGTGAGATTGGTGCCATCACCAACGCACAAAACAAACGCTACTGGCGCGATGATGCGTTGGAGGGAGCACTCGAAAGCGATAACGACAAAGCATTGGTGACCCGCAAGAAAGAATTGAAAACGAAACTGTTCCGCATTGTAGCCAACCAAACCGGCAAACTATTCGACCCGAATGTATTTACGATTGTTTGGGCGAGACGTTTTGCTGCCTACAAGCGTGCTAATTTATTGTTGGCAGATTTTGAGCGATTCAAAAAACTCGCCACCAACACCAAATACCCTATTCAGATTATTTGGGCGGGCAAGCCGTATCCGGAAGACTACAATGCCATCAACATCTTCAACGATATTTATTGGAAAACAAAATCGCTGCCCAATTGCACCGTGCTGACTGGCTATGAGTTGTGGTTGTCAGGGCATTTGAAAAAAGGATCGGATGTGTGGTTGAACAACCCACGTTTGTATCATGAAGCTTCGGGCACTTCGGGAATGACGGCTACCATGAATGCCTCGGTGAACGTTTCTATTCCGGATGGATGGGTTCCTGAATTTGCCGACCACGGAAAGAATTCTTTCATCATCAACACAGCCGATGAGACATTGTCGGTTGAAGAGCGTGATCGGATTGAAGCTGAAAACTTGATGACCTTACTGGAGAAAGAAGTGATTCCTACGTACTACGATGCACCTGAAAAGTGGAACAAAATTGTGAAGAAGGCGATGAAAGATGTATCGCCGTTCTTTGAATCGGGTCGCATGGCGCAAGAGTATTACGATAAAATGTATAACGCCAAATAATCGCGCATCAAGCTTTAGGGCAGCGACGGTAAGTTTATTTTTCGTTCAGCGCCCAGTTGTATTCATAAAATCCCACCGCATAATCGGCTGGGATTTTTTCTTTGCGGAAAAGATTTATCCAGTCCAGTTCTGTTTTGGCGGCTGCCAGAAAATCTTTTTTATACCACTCAAAAATTTTCGAAAGCTCTACTTTCTTTTGTGCTGCATTTACTTTTAACCAATTCGGGTTGTTGATGGCCAATGTGGTACGTTCGTTGAGTTGCTTTTCGAGATTGGCAGATGTGTAAGCAAAGCTGGCGAGCGGTGGACAACTTTTAGCAGCGCACGCCAACACAAAGTGTATTCTTGGATCTTTATAAACAGCCAGTAATTTTTTAATCTCCAAAGAATTCAACGTCATCTCCTCACCGGCTACTTTGTGCTTCACCCGATCGAAGAAACCACTATCGTCCAGTGGAGATTTGAGTGGATAATGTTTCGCTACCCAATAAATCACTACCAGGTTGTAGGCGTTGATGTAAAATGTTTTTTTGTTCGCATCGTCCATGCCATCCAATTTTTGTTCGCCAATCTCCGTATAGAGGTTTTCAATCTCGGCCATGTTTTGTTTGATCTTGCTGTATGCCACCGACCCGTTGGTAACATGGTTTTTCAAGAAGGTATCAGCTGCGGACGTAAAATTTTGAGCAAACGAGGGAGATGCGATCAGCACCAAAATAAAGAAGGTAAAACGATTCATAAGTTGCGGTTTATATGCAGATGGATTGACTAGTTAAAAAGACGAATTAAAACTACCTTTAAGAGAGGCTCAGTAATGTCAACTGAACGACATCACGTGCAATAAAAATAGCAGAGCTTTGAAAACAGCATGAAGCACATCGTCATCATTGGAAACGGCATCAGTGGCATTACGGCCGCCCGCCACATTCGCAAGCGCAGTAATCACAAAATCACCATCATCTCCGGTGAATCGGACTATTTCTTTTCGCGCACTGCACTCATGTATGTGTACATGGGTCATCTGAAATTTGAGCACACCAAACCGTATGAAGATGGCTTCTGGAAAAAAAATAAAATTGACTTAGTATTCGATTGGGTGGATCGTGTAAACAGTGCAACGAAATCACTCACGCTTCGAACGAAGGGCACTCTCTCCTACGACACACTCATCATCGCATCGGGTGCAAAGCCCAATCGATTTGGCTGGCTCGGTCAGGATTTGAAAGGCGTGCAGGGTCTCTATCACAAACAAGATCTCGAGTTGATGGAGCAAAATACGAAAGGCATTCAACATGCTGTGCTGGTAGGTGGCGGATTGATTGGTGTGGAAATGGCCGAGATGCTTTTATCCAGAAATATTTCCGTCACATTTCTCGTACGCGAGAATGCTTTCTGGAGCAACGTGTTGCCGTTACAGGAAGCTAACCTCATCAGCCGTCACATCCGCTCGCATCATGTCGATCTTCGATTTGAAAATGAACTAAAAGAAATCAAAGGCGATTCGAACGGACGTGTTCAATCCATCATCACTAAGTCCGGAGAAGAAATTGCGTGTCAATTCGTAGGTCTCACAGTAGGAGTATCACCCAATATTTCTTTTTTGAAAGATTCGGGCATTGCTACCGCGCGCGGTGTTTTAGTAAATGAATTTTTGGAAACCAATGTGCCCGATGTGTATGCCTTGGGCGATTGTGCCGAGCGAACCTACGAGTTGCCGGGTCGCAGAAACATTGAGCAGGTGTGGTACACCGGACGCATGATGGGCGAAGTAGTAGCGCAAACGATTTGTGGAACAAAAACAAAATATGAGCCCGGCCCGTGGTTTAACTCTGCTAAATTTTTTGACATCGAATATCAAACCTATGGACAGGTGGGCAACGAACTGAAGTCGAACGAGTCAGAATTTTATTGGGAACACAGCAGCGGCACCAAGTGTGTGCATTTGATTTGGAACTCGATGACCCGTGAGTTTATCGGCATCAACACCTTTGGCATTCGCATGCGCCATGAAAAATTTGACGCCTGGCTGCGGGCTAAAAAATCGGTGGACTTTGTGATGGAACATTTAGCAGAGGCGAATTTCGATCCGGAGTTTTTTACCCGTTACGAAAAAGAAATCAAGCTTGAGTTTACCGAAAAAGCTGTCTTAGCACACTGAAATTTATGAAGTTACTAAAATCGTTTGGCCTTGCTCTCTTCATCATCGGCTTTGGTCTGTTCAATTTCTCGTTCTTCTGGGCGCATTATCAGATCACACCCGATGTTATTCGCACACAAGTAAGCGATCAAAAAAAATCTGCACTTTTGATCAACGAATCTTCTTCCTTGTTAAATAAGGAGTTCAATTCTAATTTCAAATTTGTAGAAGAATTGCATGCGGCATTGGATCGAGTGAATCAAAGTCAATTAGATTTGTTTGGTATATCGGAACAAGAGATAGACCACCTGGTAGCTCGCAATCCTGAAAAGTTTTCCATTGCATCAGTAGATTCTGTTTTTGCTGGAAGCGATGAAGCCGCGGCTTTCAAACGAAAGGCGTTCAGAGATTATGGAAGCTGGTTGAACGGCCAACCTACTCAACGTGCGCAACTGCAACAGGTGGCAGACAACATCCGACAATACGGCATCGTGTCGCAATTTGGATTCGATCGCTATGCCATCAAAGATCTCACGTATTCACTCACCAAAGCTTCGGCTATCAGTCCGGTTAAAAATAATCCATTGCTTTATTTGTTGCTCACTATCGGGTTGTGTGTAGCCGGTGCGCTGCTTTACATTTTACCCAAGTTGCAACTCGCGCCCGGTATCAAAAACAATGGCATCTTTTTTAATGCGATGAAAAATGTACAATGGTTGGGCATCCTTACCGGAAGCTGGCTGATTGCATTTTATGTGGTGCTGTATTTTTATCCCGAATACATGACGAACTGGGTGCTGCTGGTCGATCCGGTCAGCAAGCTGCTCAGCGGCAATGAAGCGGGTCGCTTTTTTCTCTATGGTTTCATCTACACGTTGTGCATTTTGGTGATGGGTGTTCGAATGATTATTAATTATCGTCACAGCAAGTATCAGATTCTTCGAACGTGCTCGGTTATGTTTTTTCAAACTGCCTTTGCTTTTCTTATTCCCGAAATCATGATTCGCCTGAATCAACCCTATTTTGATTTTAAAAATATCTGGCCGCTGGACTACTCGTTTTTCTTCAACAATCGGTTGGATACGTTGCTGGCGAATGGTGGCCTGGGCATTTTTATGTTGGTGTGGGGAATTGCGTTGATCATAATAGGAGTTCCGGTATTCGTTTATTTTTTTGGCAAGCGCTGGTATTGCTCGTGGGTGTGTGGCTGCGGTGGACTGGCAGAAACATTGGGCGATCCCTATCGGCAGCTCTCCGATAAATCGGTGAAGGCATGGAAAGCCGAGCGGTGGATCATCCATAGTGTGTTGGTGTTTGCCGTGGTCATGACGGTGGGTGTGCTGTACACTTATTTTACCAACAATGCATGGGTTTTGTTTTTCGATAGTTACAAGCTACGTGAAATCTATGGTGCCTTTATCGGAGCCGGATTTGCTGGAGTGGTGGGCACGGGCTTTTATCCATTGATGGGCAATCGCACCTGGTGTCGCTTTGGTTGCCCGCTGGCAGCGTACTTAGGAATCATTCAGCGATTCAAATCACGCTTTCGAATTACTACCAACGGAGGTCAGTGCATTTCGTGTGGCAATTGCTCTACCTATTGTGAAATGGGGATTGATGTACGTTGGTATGCACAGCGCGGACAAAACATTGTGCGCAGTTCGTGTGTGGGATGTGGAGTTTGTTCATCGGTTTGTCCGCGCGGTGTGCTCAATCTCGAAGTGAAAGAAGAAGATGGAAGATTCGGTAAACCTATCTTAATCGGAAACAATCATATTGAATTGGTGGAGTAGATTTTCAAATCATTTCACCGAGATTAATTTGTTTACATATTCCACAGAGGCACACGGCGAAAATCACCGAGTTACACAGAGGCCTAAGCCAGCAAAAAAATCTTTGTGGTTCTTTGTGCTTCTTGGTGAGACTCTGTGAAATAAAATCTAAGTGCCTTACATATTCCACAGAGGTACACGGAGGATCACCGAGTTGCACAGAGGCTTAATCCGGCAAAAAAATCTTTGTGGTTCTTTGTGCTTCTTTGTGAGACTCTGTGAAATAAATTTTAAGTGCTTTACATATCCACAGAGGTACACAGAGAAATACCAGAGTTGCACAGAGGCTTGCTTTAGCTTAATCCAGCAAAAAGATCTTTGTGGTTCTTTGCAAAATCTCACACAAGCTTCCTACATCGGCATGCGGTCTTTGCCCGGTTTTTACTGGCCGGTAACGGGTTAAACCCACTTTGGAGCTTATTAAAATACTATAATATTTAGTATTTAATCCTCATTTATTCTCATTTTCCACAAAATTTAGAGCAGGAAGTGGATTTAATTACTAAATTATTTAGTATAATTGCATGAATGAACGAGAGAAGCATTATTCACATGGACCTGGATGCCTTTTTTGTGGCGGTGGAATGCAAGAAGCAGCCGAAGCTCAAGGGACTTCCGCTGATTGTGGGCGGCAGCAGCAGGAGAGGGGTGGTGGCCGCTTGCAGTTATGAGGCACGCAAGTTTGGTGTTCATTCGGCTATGCCCATGTACCTGGCGATGCAACTTTGTCCCGATGCCAAAGTGATTTCAGGCGACATGGAAGCCTACAGTCAAAATTCACATCTTGTTACAGAAATTATTGCTGAGCGCGCACCGCTGTTTGAAAAAGCGTCGATTGATGAATTTTATATTGATGCCTCAGGCATGGATCGTTTTTTTGGCACATTTAAGTGGTCGGTTGAGTTGCGCAAAAAAATCATCAAAGAAAGTGGTCTGCCCATCTCCATGGCACTGTCGGTAAATAAGTTGGTTTCAAAGGTGGCCACGGCCGAGTTCAAGCCCAATGCGGAAAAACAGATCAGATCCGGTGAGGAGAGAGATTTTCTTGCCCCGCTTTCGATTGAAAAAATTCCGATGGTGGGCAAACAAACGGCTTCATTTTTATACGACATGGGTGTGCGCACGGTGGCTACGCTGCGCGATATGCCTGTTAAATTTTTGACCAGCGCCTTCGGTAAAAATGGCATCAGTCTGTGGAACAAGGCTCATGGCATAGACGACTCGCCGGTGGTTTCATATACTGAGCAAAAATCCATCTCTACCGAATCGACCTTTGATACCGATACCATCGATGTCAAAAAATTAAAATCGATTTTAATTGCAATGGTTGAGAAGGTGGCGTTTCAACTGCGTGAACAAAAAAAGCTGACGTCCTGCGTGGCCGTTAAAATCCGGTATTCCAATTTCGATACGGAGACCCGACAAATTCATATTCCCTACACGTCTTCCGATCATATCATTTTGCGCGTGGTGCAAGAGCTATTTGACAAATTGTATAACCGGCGAATGTTGATTCGTCTGGTGGGCGTGCGCCTGAGCAACCTCGTGCACGGCAATCAACAAATCAGTTTGTTTGACGATACCGAGGAAGACATTAATCTCTACGAGGCTATGGACTTTATCAAACATAAGCATGGTACGGATAAATTGATACGCGCGACTACGTTGGATGTGAATAAGCGTGTGCGTATGGAAATGAATTTATTCAAGGGCAAGGTGTCAAAAAATTTAATTAATTAATTTCTTCGACTGATGATTTCCCATGAAAGCCCACATATCTCCCGGTCTGTGTCTTCACAGACCGGAAAAATATTTCAAAAATATTTCTCTTTCCCAGTCTGTGTCCTCACAGACCGGAAAAATCTTTTCGCTTCCCCAGTCTGTGTCCCCATCTCCTTGGTCTGTGTCCTCACAGACCAGAATACTCTGCGATACAAAAACTCTCCCCGGTCTGTGTCCTTGTTAAACTGAAATAAAAATCAATATGGATAACATGATTTTTGAGATAGAAATGAAAAATGGCATCCGCAACTCAAGGATGTTTCTTAACGAAGTTTATTTCTGGACAGACACGATCAAAGACTGGAATAAATTATTAAAAGATGATTACTTCAAATGGGTAATCATCCATAGCTGGCAAACATTAGTTGAACGAAAGAAAATTATCCTTTACGGCTTTGTGATTATGCCAAACCATATCCATGTGATATGGGAAATGAGTGATATAAATGGCAAGGAAATGCCGCACGCTAGCTTTAATAAATTTACCAGCCATCGTTTTCTAGAGAACATACGCAGCCAAAATCTTTTTTCGCTTTCCAACTATCATGTGAAGGACGATAATGATCGTCATCATCGGTTTTGGCAACGTGATCCATTAGCTATAAAAATGGACTCTCTCGCAAAGGTAGAGCAGAAGCTGGATTATATTCATTTGAACCCATTACAGGAGCACTGGAATTTGGCTAATAAACCGGAGGACTACAGGTGGTCTTCGGCTCGTTTTTATGAGACGGGTTTTGATGAATTTAATTTGTTAACAGATTACCGACTTAGGTTTTGATTTAGTGTATGATTTCGGTCTGTGAGGACACAGACCGAGGTGATGGTGGTCTTCGGCTCGTTTTTATGAGACGGGTTTTGATGAATTTAATTTTTTAACAGATTACCGATTTAGGTTTTGATTTTGGTGTAAATGATTTCGGTCTGTGAGGACACAGACCGAGGTGATGGATTACAGGTGGTCTTCAGCTCGTTTTTATGAGACGGGTTTTGATGAATTTAATTTTTTAACAGATTACCGACTTAGGTTTTGATTTTGGTGTAAATGATTTCGGTCTGTGAGGACACAGACCGAGGGATAGGGGATAGTTTGTGGTTTTTATGAAAGTTAGTTTTGATTTCAAATGTAATGATTGTCTTACACTAGAGTTTGGGGTTTGATTTCTTACGGTATGGATGAAGTTATGAGCATGAAAATATATTCGTATACAAGTGTACTCATTAACTTCAATGGCATGTGCTCTTTATGTTCTCTCCCCGGTCTGTGTCCCCACAGACCGGAAAAATATTTCAAAAATATTTCTCTTTCCCAGTCTGTGTCCGCGCAAACCGAAAACTTCAGTTAGTACCTCCACCGACTGAAGTGATATAATATCCCCATTTAAAAAATATGAGATCCCCAATCCCCAATCTCCCATCCCTGACTCGGTCGGTGTCGGCGAAGCAAATAGCCAGTTTGTTTCTCCGCAAATTGAAATACAAACGCAAGTCTTTTCTCCACCCCCCGATGCCCCAACATACTGGCGCGGTTTTTATTTGTAATACAACCTCTCAGCGCGTTCATTGGGTGATAAGCGTTTTTCAGTGCATTGCCACTGACGTAAAAAGTTCATCATGAATTGAGTGGATTTTTTGTAGAGAATCGTTTCGAACGCCAGGGCTTGGATTCAGATGGTTGCCGCAGGCTTTTGGGTTGATATCACCCACCGAAGCAGCAAAGAAATGTAGAGATAGTGTAATGGTAGTTTTGGTTTGTGGATATACGAGATGTGATTCTCGTCTAGTTGAACTTTCTTATGTACCTCAATTGTCATACCGGTTTTAGTTTTAAATACGGCACCTTGCCGATCAAGATGCTGTTTGAAGAAGCCAGACGTTGTGGTGTTCATCGGTTGGCCCTTACGGAAATCAACAACGTATCTTCCTACCTGGAGATGTTGCGCTTGTGCGATGAAAATAAGACCCACGAAAATGGCCTGACCAAATATGGAAAAACACCACACGACCTCACTCTTGCTGTGGGCGTTGAGTGCAGAAATAAGGAGACCGATGGCGTAATGCAATTCATTGCGTTGGCTAAAAACAATCAGGGTTTTGAGGCCATCAATCGGTTTATATCATTTCACAATCGCGAAGGCAAACCGTTTCCCGCACGCGCTCCTGAAATGGAGGAAGCCCTGATCATTTATCCGTTTGGAAAAATTGAGCCCGAACAACTCAAAGCCCACGAATACATTGGTGTAACCACCTCCGACTTCCATGCCTTCACCATTCACCCTCAGCGAGACGACTATGCCTACAAATTTGTAGCGCTACATCCGGTCACGTTTCTGCCGCCAGAGGTGGTGCGCAACGAAAAAACAAAGAGAGAAAAATTTGTCTACCGCGACCATAACACGCACCGCCTGCTGCGCTGCATTGCGCACAACACATTACTCAGCAAGTTGCCTGCTCACCTGGAGGCGCGCAGGGAAGAATACATGTTGCCGGAAGAGGAGTTGAAGAAACAGTTTGAACAATTTCCCGAACTTATTTTTAATGCACAGTCGCTTTTGCAGCAATGCTCCATCGAGTGCAAGCTAGGCGAAGACAAAAACAAAAAATACTTTACCCACAGCGCGAAAGAAGATTTGAAACATTTGCGCGAGCAAACACAAAAAGGGTTTGTCAAGCGCTATGGCGACAACCCTTCCATTTGGAAAACACATATCGAAAAAGAGCTGAACATCATCGCCAAAAAAGGGTTTACGGCTTATTACTTAATTGCCTTCGACCTGATTCGCTTTGCGCAGCGCAATAACTATGATTTCGTCGGGCGCGGCAGCGGTGCCAATAGTACGGTGGCGTATTGTTTAGGAATTACGAATGTCGATCCGATTGAATTGGATTTGTACTTCGAGCGATTTTTAAATGAAGAACGTGTCTCTCCTCCGGATTTTGATATTGACTTTTCGTGGGACAACCGCGATGCGATATACGATTATCTTTTTCATAAGTATGGTTACGATCATGTTTGTCTGTTGGGTACCCACGTCACGTATCAGGGAAAATCCATCATTCGTGAGTTGGGCAAAGTATTTGGTTTACCCAAAGATGAAATTGACAACTTGGTGGAAGGCAGAAAAGAAAAAATCGAGCGCGATCATATTGCACAAAAGATAATGGGCTATGCTGATTACATCATTCGCAAAGAGCTGCCCGCCAATATTTCCATTCATGCCGGTGGCGTACTTATCACCGAGAAATCCATTTATCAATACACGGCCACTGAGTTTCCTCCGAAAAGTCTGCCGGTGTCACAGTTTGAAATGCATGCAGCCGAAGACTTTGGCTTGTACAAATTTGATATCCTCAGCCAACGGGGGCTGGGGCACATCAAAGACACCGTGCGGCAAGTGAAAAAAAACAAAGGCATTCAGGTGGATGTCTATCAATTTAAAAAGTTTAAGGAAGATGAGAAGATCAAAGACCTGATGCGCAACAGCAAGGCGATGGGATGCTTCTACGTGGAGTCTCCGGCCATGCGCATGCTATTGGGCAAACTGCGCTGTTCCGATTACCTCACACTTGTGGCTGCCAGCTCCATCATTCGTCCGGGTGTTTCCAGTTCCGGAATGATGAAGGCTTACATCGAGCGCTTTCATATCACGCAGAAGGGTGGTACCTATGAATCCATTCATCCCATCATGGATGAGTTGATGCGCGAAACGTATGGCGTGATGGTGTATCAGGAAGATGTTATTCGTGTGGCGCATTATTTTGCCGGGCTTACCCTTACCGAAGCCGATGTGTTGCGCCGGGGTATGTCGGGCAAGTATCGCTCGCGCGAAGAATTTCAGCGCGTGAAAGATCGTTTTTTTGAAGGGTGTCGCGAAAGAAATTACGATCCGAAAATAATTGAACGCGTTTGGTTTGAGATCGAAAGTTTTGCAGGCTACTCGTTTGCCAAAGGGCATTCGGCCAGCTATGCGGTAGAGAGCTATCAAAGCTTGTATTTGAAAGCGCACTATCCGTTGGAGTTTATGGTGGGTGTGATCAACAACTTTGGTGGTTTTTATCGCACCGAATTTTATTTTCATGAGGCGCGCATGAACGGAGGAAAGATTCAAGCACCGTGCGTGAACCACAGCGAGTACCTCACCACCATTGAGGGCGATGAAATTTACATTGGCTTTATTCATCTGAAAAGTTTAGAGGCAAAACTAGCGCAGGCCATTCCTGCGGAGCGACAGAAAAAGGGACCCTATAAAAGTCTGGCTAATTTTTTGAAGCGTAACCCCGCTATTGGCCTGGAGCAACTGCGCATTTTAATTCGGCTGGGATCATTTCGATTTACAGGAAAAGACAAACAGCAATTGCTGTGGGAAAGCATGTTGCACTTTGGAAATCTAAAGTCCAAGCCTACCACTACCATCGACTTGTTTGACACGGAACCCAAAGAATATCCACTGCCCGCCTTGCAACGCAACGCACACGAAGATGCCTTTGATGAAATTGAGTTGTTGGGCTTTCCGCTGTGCAACCCATTTGACTTGCTGGCCAGCGACGACTATGGCAATGTGCGTGCCCGCGAACTGCACCAATACAAAGGGAAAAGCGTTCACATCGTGGGGTACATCATCACCACCAAAGATGCCCGCACCATGCGCACCAAAGAGCACATGGCCTTTGGCACTTTTTATGATGTGCATGGCGATGTGTTTGACACCGTGCACTTTCCTCAATCCGCACGGCAGTTTCCGTTTCGGGGTCGTGGCTTTTACAGATTGAAAGGCAAGGTAATCGAAGAGTTTGGTGTGTATGTGATTGACGTAAACTGGATGGACAAGCTACCAATGATTAACAAGCGGGGGGATAAAGCGATGTCGGAGGCTGTGAGTGATCGGGTAGTGTGAATGAAATCAACTCAGTTCAGTCAATAATTCCTTGATGGGGCGTAAACGTGTCGGATCTTCGTTGATTGCTTTCAGTCTCTCGTCAATTAACTCTTTTTCCCAAACAGGTAACTCTTGATCAAGGTTCTCAATATCCGGATAATTGCGCTTGATCAATGTCCAGTCATCCATTGGCACGAATACACCGGTTTGTTTCCCGTTGCTATCTTCTAATACTTGTAACTTCATAATCGTTCTGATTTCGTTGACAATCAAAGATACTAGTAATTTTTGTAAACAATATTCGCACCTATCGACAAAATAGATGATTTCCAATCTTTGCTATCTACTCAACTAAATTCTACTTTCGAAGATTATTCTTAATCACGAAAGCGAATGCGTCAACAATTATTGAGTGAAGGGGCGAACGAACTGAGCTACGAAATCCGAGAGATCGTTAAAAAGGCCGAGCAAATTAAAAACCTGGGTTTACCCATTCACTGGGAAAACATCGGTGACCCCATTCAAAAGAACCATCAGATTCCCGCGTGGATCAAACAAATTATCGCCGATCTGTCATTACAAAACGATACGTACAGTTATTGCCCTTCTAAAGGAATTCTGGAAACACGACAGTTTCTGGCGGCACAAAACAATTCCCGCAAAGGGGCACAAATTACACCGGATGATATTTGTTTCTTCAACGGTTTGGGCGATGCCATTGCCAAAGTGTATCAATACATAGCGCCTACTTCGCGTATCATTGGTCCTTCGCCTGCGTACTCCACACACTCCAGTGCCGAGGCAGCACATGCCAGTCACGAGCCACTCACGTATACGCTTGATCCAAATAACAAGTGGTATCCCGACTTGGATGATCTTTACAACAAAGTAAAGTACAATCCAAATGTAGTGGGCATTTTGATCATCAACCCAGATAATCCTACTGGGATGGTTTATCCGTTGGAGACACTCAAACGAATCGTAGCCATTGCACGCGAGTTCAATTTGTTTTTGATCTGCGATGAAATTTATTTGAACATCACCTACAATGGTGCACGCGCTTATTCGCTTGCCGAAGTAATTGAAGATGTGCCCGGCATCGCCATGAAAGGAATCTCGAAGGAGTTGCCTTGGCCCGGTGCGCGATGTGGATGGATGGAATATTACAACCGCAGCAAAGATGCCGACTTCAATCGCCTCTGTCAGGCAATTGATAACGCGAAGATGATTGAAGTATGTTCTACCAAACTACCTCAGTTGGCCATCCCTAAAATTTTGGGCGATGTACGCTTCAAAGCCTATCGTGAAGAAACGAATCAACGCATTGGCAAGCGCAGCAAACTCATTTCCGATATTTTTAAAACCGTACCTCAGCTTACCTTCAACGAAACCTTTGGAGCCTTTTATAACACCATCATTTTCAGAGAAGGCACTTTACAGCCACATCAGAAAATGGAAATTGCGGATGAGCGAATCAAAGCATTGGTAGAAGAGTGGACGGCTCAGGAAATGCCTCACGACAAACGCTTTGTGTATTATTTGCTTGGCGCGAAAGGCGTATGCGTTGTGCCGATCTCTTCGTTTTGTTCAGAGCTGCAAGGCTTTCGTGTTACGCTGCTGGAAGAGAATGAAGAATCGCTGATCAAAACTTTTACAGCGATTCGGGATGGCATTGTAGAATATTTAGGATCTTAACCTTTAGGTGTGTGAACGATCAACTTGAAAAGAATCTGTCCCGGTTTATTAGTCTGAGTAAATCAGAAGCAGAATCTTTTTTTCAGACGTGTACGTATCGCAAGTTGAAGCGAAAGGAATTTTTGTTAAAGGAAGGAGAAGTGTGCAAGTTCACCTCCTTCATTTTGAAAGGCTGTCTCCGCTATTTTTATAACGTGGAGGGCGAAGAGCACACCGGTCAATTTTTTTTCGAAAACAGTTGGTATACAGATTATGAAAGTTTTTTATCGGGAAACCCTTCGCAGCAAAATATAGACGCACTTGAACCAACGGAACTTTTGCTGATTCAAAAGCAAGATCTCGAAAAACTATACGATCTAAATCCAAAGATTGAACGTTTCGGTCGGTTGATGGCAGAAAATGCCTACATGGGTGTGCGCAAAAAGAATGAAAACCTTTTAAACTTATCACCCGAAGAACGGTATCTCAAACTAATTAAAGAGCGACCAAAAGTAATTGAGCGTGTTTCACAGCATTACATCGCTTCCTTTTTAGGCATACAACCACAGTCGCTCAGCCGAATTCGTAAGCGTATTTCCAAAATTATGTGATTTAGTAACTTGGGTGAACGTTTTGCGGGTATGTCTGCCTGCACATTTGTAACATATTTAAACCCAATAAAAATGCTACAAATCAAAACAATCTGTTTCGTGCTGCTCACCATTGGCGCACTAACAACACATGCACAAACGCAATCAAAATCACGTGTTTTCGGAGAAGTCGGTTTAGGCTTTGGCCAAACACTTTTCTTTGGCGATTCGAAAGAGCGATTAGCTCAAACTTTCGGTGGTTCATTCAAGCCGGGAACTGGCTTCAACCTTATGACTGCTTTCTATGTAGCTCCTGAAAATTGGAAGGGACTAGGAATAGGCACTCGCGTGAAGGGAACATTTGGCACTTCCGTAAAGGGCGAGAATGACAGCGATAGCTACATCTTCAATTTTTATAGTGTACAAGTTTCTGCCAAGTACTACCCCTTCAGTAAGACTTTTAACAAAGGCTTGTATACGCGTTTGTCTGCTGGCTTCGGACAGTTTACAGCCAAGCGATTGAACGAAGCCACCAATTATTATCTGCATCAATACGCCATCGGATCTACTTTGGGTTTATCGGCAGGCTATACAATTCCACTCAAGCGCAGTGCAATTAGTTTTGAAGTTGAATTTGAAAACTCTTCACGCAACGGCACAGTCAATACGCTGGGTAGCCAAACATTTCAAACGGGCCAACTAGGTTTTAATACCACTCTAACTTTTTAGAATATGAATAAGAAACTCAATATCCTCATTGGCATTTTTCTGATTGTAGAATTGGTTGCCCAGCTTTTCGCGATCGCAGTTTTAGGTTCGCACTTTGAATTTCCAGATATACTACGCCAACCGGCTTCAGTAGCGTTGAAGTTGTTTCATCAGAATCAGGCCATCATCGTTCCGGCCTACTATGTTTTTATGGTTTCCAGTATTTTGTATTTACCCATTACCGCGTTGATAAAGACAAGAGCACAATCCATTTCTACTAATCAACTTTGGATCAATCTCTTTCAATTCTCGGGTATCGCTACCGCTATCTTTCAGGTGATTGGTTTCTGTCGTTGGATAATAGTTTTGCCTTTCCTTTCAGATACCTACTTCGACAAAAATACTTCGGATTCAGTCAAGCAAATGATTGAGTTGATTTATGAAACGTTGAATCATTATGCCGGAATGACTATCGGTGAACATTTAGGTTTTATCGCGATGGGCTGTTGGACTTTTGCTTTAACGAAAGTGGTAGACATGGGCAAATGGCTTAAAGTGTTTGGCCAACTCATTGGTTTTCTTTTGATAGCCGCTACCATAGAACAATTCGGAGGCACAGCAGCACCACTTTTCGGTGTGCTCAATTTCATAGCCAATACCTTGTGGACAGTCTGGATTTTACTGCTGAGCATCCATTTTCTGCGTTCAAAAGATTAGCCTTACCTAACATTCGTTATCTCCAAACTCAAAAACTTTTTCTGGCAGTTTGGTTGATTGTCATCATAAAATTTCGCCATCTTGCACAAGCACAAGAAAAACAAATGAAGAGTTCCACTTTTTTATCTGTTGAAAATCTGACTCAGGGAAGCCTGATCCAGAATTTGATTGTGCTCATTATTGTCAGCATTCTCCGAAAACCGGGGCTGTGACGATTTTGTAAAAGAAATTTGAAACCGCCCTGATAGAATCATCAGGGCGGTTTTATTTTATAGCTACTACAACAAACTAACGATTGTTCTAATATGATCGAATATTTTAATGATGATACGGTGCTTTTCCTCGATGGAAACTTTGTCAAGGCAAGCGAAGCGAAAATGAATTTGTTTGGCCAAACACTGCACTATGGCTACGGGGTATTTGAAGGCATTCGCTCGTACGAAACGGTGAACGGTGTAAAAATATTTAAGCCACGCGCACACTATGAGCGCCTTCAGCGAAGCTGCCAATTGATGGGTATTCCATTTCACTATACGGTAGATGACTTGATTCAACTCACGTATCAAGTGCTTGAGAGAAATAATCTTTCGAATGCTTACATCCGTCCATTGGTTTTTTGTGGACCCAACATGGAGCTGACTTCACCCACCGATGTATCGCTCATGATCACCGCTTGGGAATGTGAGCAACATCCGAACTTAAAGCCAAAGCGTATTTGTATTTCAGCGTACCAACGTCCGAATCCAAAAGCAGTAACTGTTGAGGCGAAAGTATGCGGACTTTATGTGAACTCGATTTTAGCAACTACCGAAGCGAAAAGACGTGGTTTTGATGATGGACTGTTGCTCGATTTAAGTGGCTATGTAGCGGAAGGTCCTGGAGCTAATTTCTTTTTTGAAAAAGAAGGTGTGATTTATACTCCTCCCGCAACCAGCATTCTTCCGGGCATTACCCGCAAAACCGTTCTTGAAATTTGTCGTGAGTTAGAGTTGCCGGTAGAAGAAAAATATTTCAGACCTGAAGAATTGTTTGAAGCGGATAGCGCATTCTTCTGCAGCACAATGCAAGAGATTGTGGCAATTGAATCATTCGAGCGTCAACCGGTGGCTAAAGCATGGAAAGATTCCATGGGCGCATTGATACAAGAGACCTACCGCAATATTGTGCTGGATAAGAGTTACTCGTACGTCATTGTTTAAAGGTTACTAGTTACTAGAAACCAGCAACCTGTAACTGGCAACGTTGAGTAAGGAATTATAAATTAATTAGTGAAGTGAATAACGAATTGAATAAATACAGCCGCACCATCACCCAAGATCCTACTTTGCCCGCATCGCAGGCTATGCTGTATGGAATTGGATTGACGGAGCAAGATTTAAAAAAAGCACAAGTAGGAATTGTCAGCACAGGCTTTGATGGCAACACATGCAACATGCACTTGAATGCACTTGCACAAGAGGTGAAGACAGCCGTGTGGGATCAGGAATTGGTTGGATTGATTTTTCACACCATTGGCGTAAGCGATGGAATTTCCAATGGCACCGAAGGCATGCGCTATTCGTTGGTGAGCCGCGAAGTAATTGCCGACTCCATTGAAACCGTGTGTGGAGCACAATACTATGATGGCGTGATTGCCGTAGTGGGTTGTGATAAAAATATGCCCGGCTCAGTAATGGCCATGGGGCGATTGAATCGTCCTGCTATCATGGTGTATGGTGGCACGATTGCAGGTGGGCATTACAAAGGAAAGGAGTTGAACATAGTTTCTGCGTTTGAGGCTCTAGGCGAAAAAATTCAAGGCAAACTTTCCGAAGAAGATTTCAAAGGCATCATCCAAAATTCTTGTCCGGGTGCAGGCGCCTGCGGAGGAATGTACACCGCCAACACGATGGCATCAGCCATTGAAGCATTGGGCATGGCATTGCCGTATTCGTCTTCCAACCCGGCATTGAGTCCGGAGAAATCCGCTGAATGTATCGAAGCGGGAAAAGCCATTCGCTTGCTATTAGAAAAAGATATTAAGCCGCGCGACATTATGACGATGAAGGCTTTTGAAAATGCCATCACCATCGTCATGATTTTAGGTGGATCGACCAACGCGGTGCTGCATTTAATTGCGATGGCACAATGCGTAGGTCTTAAAATTACACAAGAAGATTTTCAACGAATCTCCGATAAAACTCCACTGATTGCCGACTTGAAACCGAGTGGAAAATATTTGATGGGAGCACTTCATGCAATTGGAGGTGTACCATCGGTGATGAAGTATCTTGTACAAAAAGGATTTTTACATGGCGATTGTTTGACCGTTACCGGAAAGACGATTGCCGAAAATGTGGCAAACGCCAGAGATCTTGATTTTGAAAATCAGGATATAATTGTTCCAATCGAACGGCCCATTAAAAAAACCGGCCACTTGCAAATCCTCTATGGAAATTTGGCGGAGAAAGGATCAGTCGCGAAGATTACCGGCAAAGAAGGCGAGCGCTTTAAAGGAACTGCACGTGTGTTCAATGGCGAGTTTGAATTGATCGATGGCATCCGCTCCGGAAAAATAAAAGAAGGAGACGTAGTGGTGATTCGCAATGTAGGACCTAAAGGCGCACCGGGTATGCCCGAAATGTTGAAGCCCACCAGTTTGATTATGGGTTCTGGCTTAGGCAAATCAGTGGCGTTAATTACAGACGGACGTTTTTCGGGCGGCTCACACGGATTTGTGATTGGACACATTACACCCGAAGCTGCCGAGGGAGGTTTGTTATCTTTAGTAGAAGATGGCGATTGGATTGAGATTGATGTGAAGAAACATCAAATCAATTTGTTGGTCGATGAAAAGACACTCGCAATTCGCAGATCGCTGTACAAAGCACCGGCACCGCGCGTGACGAGTGGCGTGTTGTTTAAGTATGCAAAGCAAGTAAAAACTGCTGCAGAAGGTTGTGTAACGGATGAAAATTAACTCTGAGTGCCTCTATGTTCTTGGTGGTGAAAAACAAATCACGGAGATCAATGAGCAGCGCAAAGATTTTAAAATAAAAGAACAATGGTAGCAACTGAGATTGAAAAACGAGAAGAAGTGACGGTGAAGACTCCCGTAAAAATTACAGGATCGGAAGTATTGTTGCGTTGCTTGGTTGAAGAAAAAGTACAACACATTTTTGGTTATCCAGGTGGCGCGATCATGCCGGTGTATGATGCGCTCTTCAGCTATGCTGACAAACTCACGCACTTATTAGTGCGCCATGAGCAAGGTGCTATTCATGCCGCTCAAGGCTATGCACGTGTATCAGGAAAAACCGGAGTAGTGTTTGCTACGTCAGGTCCTGGTGCTACCAATTTAGTGACAGGTCTTGCCGATGCTTTGATCGATTCTACGCCCGTTGTGTGTATCACCGGACAAGTTTTTGCGCATTTGTTAGGAACCGATGCTTTTCAGGAAATCGATGTGATCAACACTACATTACCAGTAACGAAATGGAATGTGCAAGTAACAGAGGCCAAAGACATTGCTCCTGCTATCGCGAAAGCATTTTTTATTGCGTCAAGCGGAAGACCGGGCCCTGTGTTAGTAGATATTACCAAGAATGCACAAAATGAATTGATTGAAGAATCAACCTATGAACCTTGCGCTTCGGTAAGAACCTATAAACCAAAACCTATATTGCAGCCGGAACAAATTAAGGCTGCCGCCGCATTGATCAACTCTGCGAAGAGACCTTACTTATTGGTGGGTCAGGGAATATTGTTATCAGGTGCTACTAAAGAGTTAATTGCATTTGCAGAGAAAACCGGAATTCCGGTGGCGAGTACTCTTTTAGGCTTGGGCGGATTTCCGACGGATCATCCGAATTATGTAGGCTATTTAGGAATGCATGGCAACTACGGTCCCAATATCAACACCAACCAATGCGATGTGCTTATCGCGATTGGCATGCGCTTCGATGATCGTGTAACCGGCAACGTGAGCAAGTATGCGAAGCAAGCCAAGATTGTTCATATTGATATCGATAAAGCAGAAATCAATAAGATCATCAAAACGGATGTTTCGGTTCATGCCGATGCAAAAGAAGCATTGGTTGAATTAACGAAGCAATGTTTGCCTTCTAAATTTCCGGATTGGACAGAAAGCTTTCGCAAACTGAATCAGGAAGAGTTTGAGAAAGTAGTTGAGAAAGAAATCAAAGACACGAAAAGTCTGAAGATGGCGGAAGTGGTGTATATGCTTTCGCAACTGACCAAAGGCGAAGCAGTGGTGGTTACGGATGTGGGCCAACATCAAATGGTAACTTCACGCTATTATCAATACAAAAATCCGCGCACCAATATTACTTCGGGTGGTGCAGGCACAATGGGTTTTGCTTTACCCGCTGCGCTTGGCGCGAAAGTAGCAGCACCACATCAACAAGTGGTGGCCATTATTGGTGATGGTGGTTATCAAATGACGATCCAAGAGTTGGGTACGATCATGCAGTATAAAATCCCGGTGAAGATTTTAATTCTGAATAATAATTTTTTGGGCATGGTGCGCCAATGGCAACAATTGTTTCATGGCAAGCGCTATTCGTTTACTGAAATGGATAACCCTGACTTTGTTAAGATTGCAGATGCGTACAAAATTCCGGGAGCAAAAGTGACGGAGCAAAAAGATTTGGAAGAGGCATTGAAAAAAATGCTAGCGGCTGATACTTCGTACTTTTTGGAAGTAGTGGTGGAGAAAGAAGACAATGTGTTTCCGATGGTGCCCGCCGGTGCAGGTGTTGCGGAGGTGATATTGGAGATACCGAATAAATAGTTGCTGGTTACTGGTTGCCGGATACTGGTAACTAGAAACTAGAAACTTGTAACTATTAAAGTATGAAACAAGATTTTACATTGGATTTGCTGGCGGACAATAATTTTTCTGTGCTGAACAGAATTATTAATGTGCTGAACCGCAGACGGGTGCGCATCAAAAAAATGATGGCATACGAGAGTGAAAATGATTTTCGAAAAGGAGGTGCTATTCTGTTGGTGTTCACCACACCCGATATTCTTGAAAAAGTATTGGCGCAACTCGAAAAACTGATTGAAGTGGAAAGCGTGCGCGCCAAAGAAGGCAGCGATTTATATTTTGAACTGAGTGAACGTATTGTAGATGTAGATTAACTACAAAGTTTGCGCGCACTTGATAGAACGCTGGCGGCAGGGATAGAAACGGAAAGCCCACAGGGGTGCGCCTCGCACCACGAGGACTTGGAGTGAATAGCCCGGGTGCCGCCGAAAGAAAAAAGAAATGTGTAAGTGAATAGAAATGTAAATAATTGAACAGAAACAAATTTTGAATTTTTTTTAATAAACATAATAAACTAAAACTATGGCTAAAATTAATTTCGGTGGGACTATTGAAGAAGTAGTTACCCGCGAGGAGTTTCCGATGGAGAAGGCAGTGGAAGTATTGAAGAATGAAACAATTGCAATTGTAGGATATGGTGTGCAAGGCCCTGCACAAGCATTGAACTTGCGTGATAACGGATTCAATGTAATTGTGGGTCAGCGGAAAGGATCGAAGACGTGGGACAAAGCGATTGCACATGGCTGGGTGCCGGGGGAAACGTTGTTTGAAGTGGAAGAGGCTGCCAAGCGCGGAACGATCATTCAGTTTTTGATGAGCGATGCAGGGCAAATTGCTACATGGCCTACGATCAAGCCTCACTTGACAAAAGGCAAGGCGTTGTATTTCTCGCACGGCTTTGGTATCACATTCAAAGAACAAACAGGAATTATTCCTCCTGCGGATGTCGATGTAATTTTAGCTGCACCAAAAGGATCGGGCACATCGGTGCGCAGATTATTTTTGCAAGGCAAAGGTATCAACAGCAGCTACGCGGTTTTTCAAGATGCAACCGGCAATGGAAAAACCAGAGCGATTGCATTAGGTATTGGTGTAGGCTCCGGCTACTTGTTTGAAACCGATTTCAAAAAAGAAGTTTACTCAGACTTAACCGGTGAGCGTGGCACACTGATGGGCGCGATTGCCGGAATTTTTGAAGCACAATACGAAGTACTTCGCTCGAAAGGTCACTCGCCTTCGGAAGCATTCAATGAAACCGTAGAAGAATTGACACAAAGCTTAATGCCACTAGTGGCTGAGAACGGCATGGATTGGATGTACGCCAACTGCTCGACTACCGCACAGCGCGGTGCATTGGATTGGAAGAAGAAATTCAAAGCGGCTACATTACCTGTGTTTCAAGAATTGTATGAGAGCGTGGCAAGCGGAGCGGAAGCGAAGCGCACAATCGATACATGCAGCAAACCTGACTATCGCGAGAAGTTGGCAGAAGAATTGAAAGAGTTGCGGGACAGCGAATTGTGGCAAGCAGGTGCAGCTGTTCGTTCACTGCGCCCGGAGAAAAACACGGTAGAGGCAAGTATGATTAATTAATAAAGAATTAATTGACAGTTGACAACAAACTCAGTTGATAAAGTTTCCGACATAGACTTGTCAATTGCCTGTTGTCAATTGTCAACTTTTCATCATGGCAGAAGTATTGAATTTACATATCGACATCAATCGGGCGCATCTCGTTTTAAAAAACGTAGTACTCAAAACCCCCTTGCAGTACCATCGCAAGTTGTCAGAGAAATTTGGCTGCGAGGTTTACCTCAAGCGCGAAGACCTGCAGGTAGTGCGTTCGTATAAAATCAGGGGAGCCTACAATTTAATTCAAAGTTTGTCAGAGGAACAACGACAGCGCGGAGTGGTGTGCGCCAGTGCCGGCAACCACGCACAGGGAGTTGCTCTTTCGTGCAAGCTGTTGAATATAAAAGGAGTGATCTACATGCCAGCCATTACACCCAAGCAAAAAATCAATCAGGTGAAGATGTTTGGAAACGGAATGGTGGAGATTGTATTGATTGGCGATACGTTTGACGAATGCCAGACGCATGCATTGGAATATACCAAGCAGAACAACAGTGTATTTATTCCGCCGTTCGATCACGAAAAAGTGATTGAAGGACAAGGCACCGTGGCCAAAGAAATTTTAGAAGAGCAATCGAATATTGATTATGTATTTGTTCCGGTGGGCGGTGGCGGACTATCAGCCGGTATGGGAAGTTACTTTGCGACGTACGCGCCACAAATCAAAATGATTGGAGTAGAACCTCAAGGTGCTCCATCGATGAAAGAAGCACTGAAGGCAGGCAAGCCGGTGATCTTGGATTCCATTCAACGATTTGTAGATGGCGCTTCCGTAAAAAAAGTAGGCGACCGAACATTTGAAATTTGTAAAGACGCACTAGCCGATATGCTGCTGGTGCCCGAAGGAAAAGTGAGCTCTACCATTCTGCAATTGTATAATGAAGATGCTATTGTTGCAGAGCCCGCCGGGGCACTTTCCATTGCAGCATTGGAACAATATGCAGAGCAGATCAAGGGAAAGAAAGTCGTTTGTATCCTTAGCGGTGGCAATAACGATATTGACAGAATGCAGGAGATCAAAGAAAGATCGCTTTTGTATGAAGGGCTGAAACATTATTTCATAGTGCGCTTTGCACAACGCCCGGGTGCATTGAAAGAGTTTGTTAATCACATCCTTGGTCCGAATGATGATATTGTTCGTTTTGAGTTCATTCAAAAACATAACAAAGAAACCGGCCCCGCGCTGATTGGCATTGAAGTAAAATCCAAAGACGATTTTAACTTTTTGATTGAACGGATGAATTCACATAAGTTGAACTACACGCTGGTAAATCAGAATGAGAATTTGTTCGAGTATTTGGTGTAGTTAGTCGATAGAAACTTCCGCCAGAAGTTTTTTAATTTCTTCAGTGGAAAGAGTTGATTTTTCGCTTTTATCGTAGATGGAAAGTAGAAATACAGTGCTTCCAGAAACGTATACATAGGTTATAATTCTTGCCCCACCACTTTTGCCTTTGCCCTTGGAAGCTATAGCTAAGCGAATTTTGTAGCAATTTGATCCTATGGGTGTTCCAATGGTTGGGTTAATCGTGAGTTCGTCACCAATCTCGTCAAGTTCCTTGATCAAGGAAGGGTATTTTTTGATTAGTTTCTTTGCCTCCTTCTTAAAATTAGTGATGGCTGTTACTTTATAACTCATTCAAAAAATCTTTGAGCGGTGTGCCTTTCAATTTCCCCTGCTTGATCAGGTTTACTTCTTTTACCGCTTGACGAATACCCTCCAGAATTTCTTCTTTCGTTGGCTCGTCTTCTTCCAAAGTCTTCACTTTTTTTACAAACGATAAACTCTTCATCAATTCGATAAACAATTCGTGTTTCTTGTCCGGTATTTGAACGGTAACTTCTTTCATAATTTCGAACTTAATTGTATTAAACCAAACTCAAAATGCCTAGGTATCAGTTTTAACAATACAAATATAGCTAGAAATCTTCAACTGCTTCTGAACCCCAAATCGAGCCCTTTTACATCTAATTATTTCCTATCTTGAGCTATTAAATATCATCTTCATGAAGCTCTTACGAAAGATTGTTCTCGGGTTAGGTGTGGTCATTGCCATTATCGCATTAACCATCGTCTTATTCTTCCGGCAGGAAGCCTACCAACTTTACAAAGTGGTAACATTTTTTAACCCCGGCGCTATCTCCGAAAATTTTCGAGGGGTAAAAGATATTTTTCCTACCACCACAGTGCCAAAGCCGGAGCAGTCGCATCCTTTTCCCGTGAGTTCACAAACATATTCATTGATTGAAGATTTTCAAGCACACGACTCAGTGGTAGTGACGAAAGCATTTTTAGACCAAACGCTAACCGATGCACTGATTGTCATTCAACACGACACCATTCTCTATGAATATTATGGAAACGGATTTACAACGAGCGATCATCACATAGCCTGGTCCATGTCCAAGTCGGTGATCTCGGCGCTCTTTGGTATTGCCATTGCCGAAGGAAAAATCAAAAGTATCGACCAAACGGTTACTGATTACTTGCCTGATTTTGCAGGCACCGGTTATGATAAAGTACGCATCAAAGATGTGTTACAGATGTCGTCTGGTGTGGGCTTCAATGAAGACTATGGCGATTTCAACTCCGACATTAATATCATGGGCCGCTACTTTGCGTTGGGCATGCCCATGGCCGACTTCTCTAAAAAGCTGAGACGTGAGCGAGAACCCGGCACGTACAATCATTATGTGAGCATCGACACGCAAGTGTTGGGCATGATTCTCACCAAAGCTACCGGAAAGTCGATTACCGATTATATGAATGAAAAATTATGGTCGCAGATCGGTGCGGAGTCAGAAGCGTATTGGATCAAAGACAAATCAGGAATGGAATTTGCGCTCGGAGGTTTAAATGCCACGGCTCGTGATTATGCAAAAATGGGTCAACTCTTTTTAGACACCGGCAAATGGCAAGGCCGGCAAGTGGTGCCGCGCGAGTGGGTGCTTGCCTCTATCACACCCGATGCTCCTCACGTCATGCCCGGCAAACGCGACAATGCGGTGCTCGCAGATGGTTACGGTTTTCAATGGTGGATTCCGGAAGGAAGCAAAGGTGAATTTGACGCACAAGGAATCTACGACCAATTTATTTATGTCGATCCGCACAAAGACATGGTGATTGTAAAACTCTCTTCCAATTACCACTACAAGAAAGATCGAAAGCGGATTTTTCATGATTTGGAAATCGCACTCTTCCGCAAAATTGTTGAACAAGCTAAACAGTAATAATAAAATGGCGCACGGATTATTAATCGATATGGATGGGGTGATCTACAGCGGAGATGCACTCATCCCCGGAGCAGATAAATTTATTGCGCGACTTCTCGAAGAGAAAATTCCGTTTTGCTTTATGACGAACAATAGCCAGCGCTCACGATTAGATGCCGTTCGCAAATTGGAAAAGCTCGGTATTAAAGTAAGCGAAGACCATGTGTACACTAGCGCGATGGCTACCGGAAAATTTTTAGCGAGTCAGATTCCGGGGGGAACTGCTTTCGTTCTGGGTGAGGGAGGGTTGCTCTCCAGTTTGCACGAGAATGGAATCTCGTTGGTAAACTCCGATCCGGATTTTGTGGTGCTGGGAGAAGGACGAAACTTTACGTTGGAGATGGTGCAGAAAGCGGTGGACATGATTTTGGCAGGTGCCAAATTTGTGATCACCAATCGCGACCCATCGCCTAAAAAGAAAGGATGGGATAACCTCGGCATCGCGGCTACGAGCGCGATGATTGAAGAAGCTACCGGTGTGAAAGCATTTGTAGTCGGCAAGCCAAGTCCGGTGATGATGCGTTCCGCTCGAAAAGCGCTGGGCCTCGAAACAGCCGAGACAACCATCATCGGCGACACGATGGATACCGATATTCGCGGTGGTGTGCAGATGGGATACAAAACCATTTTGGTTTTAAGCGGCATTACCAAACGTGAATCGCTTTCGCGGTATGCGTTCAAACCCGATTTAGTCATCGATTCGGTCAACGACCTGAAGTTGCCGCTGGCCTGGTGGTAAATTTTTAGTAGTTAATTTTCCAGACGTATGCGCATCTTAAAAATTACAAGCATCTTGTTTTGTTTGTCGGTGGTTGCAGCCTATTCGCAAGAATTTACGATTCAATCGCCTTCTCGTTCTATTCAACTGCAAATTAAAAATGGCGAGCAAATCACTTATCAACTGTTCTTTAAAAAGAAAGTAGTCATCCAACCTTCCACACTGGGAATTGAATTTGCTAAGCCACGGGTTTTACTCAACTCTTTCTCAGTAATCAGAGTAGATACAGCCAGCGTAGATCAACAATGGTCTCCGGTGTGGGGCGAAGTGAGCAGCATCCGAAATCAGTATCGTGAGATTGCTTTAACCTTACAGGATAAAAAAGGAACGAACACAATTATCAAAATTATTTTTCGTGTATTTAATGATGGCATTGGCTTTCGGTACGAATTTCCACAGCAACCGTCTTTGCAGCATTTTATCGTTAAAGAAGAACATTCACAATTTGTTGTGGGTGGCAATCACAAAACTTTTTGGATTCCGGGCGACTTTGATTCAAACGAATACACCTACAACACCACACGACTTTCAGAAATCGATGCACTCGCTGCGGCGACTAAAGAACCGGATATTGCCGTGAAGTCGCTGATCGGTATTAATGCCGTACAAACTCCCTTGCTGATGAAGAGTGACGATGGATTGTACATCAGTTTGCACGAAGCCGCATTGATCAATTATCCTGCCATGCATTTGCTGCTTGATAAAGAACGCTATACTTTCACTTCACAGCTCACACCCGATGCCGTCGGCAACAAAGCGTATTTGCAAACTCCTTGTAAAACGCCTTGGCGAACGATTGTGGTGAGCGACAAAGCTGCCGACTTGTTAAGCTCAAAACTCATTTTGAATTTGAATGAACCTTCAGCTTTGAAGTCAACCGATTGGATCAAGCCACAAAAGTTTATTGGTATGTGGTGGGAGATGCACGTGGGCAAAGCTAGTTGGGACTTGGCCAGTGGAAAGCATGGTGCTAATACAGCCAACGTAAAGAAGTACATTGACTTTGCTGCTCGTTATCACTTTGATGGCGTATTGGTGGAAGGCTGGAACCAAGGTTGGGAAGATTGGTTTGGTAATTGGAAAGAAAATGTATTTGATTTTATCACACCCTATCCCGACTACGATGTCAACGCACTTACCGCTTACGCGAAAGAAAAAGGTGTACGGTTAATCATGCATCATGAAACATCCGGTTCGGCTACTAACTACGAGCGATGGATGGACCCCGCTTTTCAATTTATGGTGTTGCATAACATGAATAGTGTAAAGACAGGCTACGTGGGGAGAATCATTCCACGCGGAGAACATCACGATGGACAGTGGATGGTGAACCATTACCAACGAGTGGCTGAAAAGGCTGCCTCGTATAAAATTATGATTGATGCACACGAGCCGGTTCACTCTACCGGATTGCATCGCACATATCCCAACTGGTTGGCCTCAGAGGCAGCACGCGGCAGCGAGTTTAACAATGCACCAGCTTTGGGAATTACGCCAGAGCATACTACGATCTTGCCGTTCACGCGACTGATGGGTGGGCCGATGGATTTTACGCCCGGCTTGTTTCATTTTAAACTCAATCAATTTGAGTCCACACGAAAAACAGAAGTGCGTACCACGTTGGCCAAACAATTAGCATTGTACGTAACCATGTACAGCCCTTTGCAAATGGCAGCAGACTTGCCGGAGAATTACGAAAAACATTTGGATGCCTTTCAGTTTATTGTTGATGTGCCGGTAGATTGGAGCGACACTAAAATTGTAGAAGCTGAACCGGGCGATTACATTACCATCGCACGGAAGGCAAAACAAACTGACGATTGGTATGTAGGAGCCATCACCGATGAAAACAATCGTGTAGCTGAATGGTCACTTGATTTTCTGACTGTCGGCAAAAAATACGAAGCTATCATTTATCGCGATGCCGATAACAGCGACTGGCAAACCAATCCGGAAGCTTATGTAATCGAAAAGAAAACGGTTACCAGCAAAACAAAACTAAAAATTCAATTGGCGAAAAGTGGCGGTTGTGCGATTCAAATCAAGCAAATTAATTGAAGCTATTAAAACTCCGTTGCAAAAAGTAACATACGATAAATTTCATTGCGAACCGACATGACTGCTTATTTTTTGAGAAATCTTCGCGACTTAGTGGCTCGTATTTCTTAGCTTTTATTTTGCCACAAAATCACAAAGACCCTAAGTAGTCACGAAGTTGCTCATAGAAATTGAAATTCGTTCTATAAATTAAATGGAATATCCATAACCCGAACTTTTCCCAGAGCTATTTGTTAACCAAGTCAACACTAAAAACATACAACTATGAAACGAACCGCATCCGCACATTGGGAAGGAGATTTGAAAACTGGAAAAGGTCACATCTCTTCACAAAGTACCGTCCTCAACAACACCCAGTTTTCATTCAAAACACGATTTGAAGATGGCATTGGCACCAATCCCGAAGAGTTATTGGCGGCCGCACATGCAGGCTGTTTCACCATGGCTGTGGGTGCAGCATTGACACAAGCAGGCACTCCCGCTACGTCACTCGACACCGTAGCGTCTCTCAATCTGGAAGGATTAGACATTACCGGTATTCATCTTTCCATCAAAGGAATAGTACCTGGCATTACAGCTGAACAGTTTGCGGAATACACCAAAGGCGCAGAGAAAAATTGTATTATCTCTAAAGCATTGAAAGTCAACATCACTTCCGAATCACAGTTGCATTAATCATCAACTAACACTCGTAAGCGAATAATTTTTTCTGCGTAAATCAATCGCAAGTCGTAGAAAAATTCCCATCTTCGTAACGATAATTTAATATCAAATCAGTCGCCCCGTCTATCACCAAAATGATGACGGGGCGATTGCATTTTAAAGGCATAGCGCCAAACTAACAGTTGTTGAAAAGACTCATGAGCCAACAAAAACCACGTACTATTTTTGAAAAAATCTGGGAAGCCCACGTAGTAAAGCGAGCCGAAGGCTATCCCGATGCTTTATTTATCGATCGGCACTTTATTCATGAAGTTACCAGCCCGCAGGCGTTTGATGGGTTGCGTAAAAGAAACATTCCCGTATTCAATGTCAATCGCACCACGGCTACTGCCGATCATAATGTGCCGACGAAAGATCAACACCTTCCCATCAAAGAAGCATTAAGTCGTCATCAGGTAGAAACACTACGCAAAAATTGTCAGGAGTTTGGTGTGGAGTTGTATGACCTCGGTCATCCGTATCAAGGCATCGTTCATATTATTGGGCCGGAGTTGGGTTTAACACAACCGAGCATGACGATCGTGTGTGGTGATAGTCATACCAGCACGCACGGTGCATTTGGCAATATTGCTTTTGGCATTGGCACGAGCGAAGTAGAGCAAGTATTAGCTACGCAGTGTATTTTGCAATACCGCCCTAAAACCATGAAGATTGAAATCAATGGTGCATTAGCAAAGGGAGTGGTCAGCAAAGACATTATTCTTTATATCATTTCGAAAATTTCAGCCAGTGGAGCCACTGGCTTTTTTGTGGAATACGCGGGCGATACCATTCGCAATCTTTCCATGGAAGCGCGCATGACAATCTGCAACATGAGTATTGAAATGGGTGCACGCGGAGGATTGATTGCTCCCGATGAAACTACATTCAATTACATGCGCGGAAGAAAGTTTGCGCCACAAGGCGAGGCATTCGAACAAAAAGTAGCGGAGTGGAAAAAATTAGCCACCGATGAAGGCGCAGTGTATGATGTGGTACTTCAATACGATGCAGCCGATATTGCTCCGATGATTACCTATGGCACCAATCCGGGCATGGGCATGAAAGTGACAGATCGTATTCCTACGGTAGAAGAGTTAAAAGAAATTTCAGAACACGCTTCTTTCAAAAAATCATTGGAGTACATGGGCCTGGAACAAGGCGCTTCATTGTTGGGCAAAGCCATTGATTACGTTTTCATCGGCAGTTGCACCAATGCACGCATTGAAGATTTGCGCTTGGTAGCGAATATGGTGAAAGGAAAAAAGAAGGCCGAGAATGTAGAAGTGTGGGTGATCCCAGGTTCGAAACAAGTAGAGGCACAAGCAATCAGCGAAGGCTTAGATAAAGTTTTTGAAGCAGCTGGTTTCGAATTACGAAGCCCGGGTTGTTCGGCATGTTTAGGAATGAACGAAGACAAAGTGCCTGCAGGCAAATATTGCATCAGTACATCCAACCGCAATTTTGAAGGAAGACAAGGTCCGAAGTCGCGTACCTTTTTGGCGAGCCCACTGAGTGCGGCTGCGGCAGCCATCACCGGACGAGTAACAGATGTGAGAGAATTAATAAGCACAGAGTTTAAAGTCAATTAGAAATTAAAATAAATCCCGCAAGTCCCTCTCCTTGGGAGAGGGATTTAGGGTGAGGTTATGAAGGAAAAATTCACCACACTAAAAACAACGGCAGTTCCGCTGCCCAATGAAAATATCGATACCGATCAGATTATCCCTGCACGCTTTCTGAAGGCAACCACCCGCGAAGGCTTTGGCGATAATTTGTTTCGCGATTGGCGCTACGATGCAGACAACAATCCGATTGCGAGTTTTGTATTGAACGACAAAAAATACAGCGGCAAGATTTTAGTAGCCGGAAAAAACTTTGGTTGTGGTAGCAGCCGCGAACATGCAGCCTGGGCAATTTATGATTTCGGATTTCGTGTAGTCGTGTCTAGCTTTTTTGCCGACATCTTTAAAAACAATGCATTGAACAATGGCCTATTGCCGATTGTAGTTTCAGATGGTTTCTTAAAACAAATGCTGGAAGCTATCGAGCTAAATCCTAAAACAGAAATTGTAGTTGATTTAGTAAACCAGATCATGCAAGTAGGCGCAGTAAAAGAATCATTTGAAATCAATGCCTACAAGAAGACATGTCTTATGAATGGATATGATGACATTGATTACCTGTTGAGTTTAAATAAAGAAATTAAGGAGTTTGATGTAGCACATGCGTAGTTCTTAGTTGCAGGTTGCCAGTCTCGGTAAACCAGAAACTACGAACCAGAAACTAGAATCCATGAAGAAAAAAATAACTATCCTTCCCGGAGACGGAATCGGCAAAGAAGTAACAGCCGAAGGAAAAAAAGTATTGGTAAAGATTGCAGAGCTGTTCGACCATCAATTTGAATTTGACGAAGCAGCTATCGGCCACGATGCCATCGAAGCAACGGGCAATCCGCTGCCCGATGAAACATTGGCCAAACTGAAAAACTGCGATGCGATTTTGTTCGGAGCGGTTGGTCATCCAAAGTATGATAACGACCCGACTTTAAAAGTAAGACCAGAGCAAGGCTTATTAAAAATGCGCAAAGAGTTGGGCTTATATGCCAACTTGCGCCCCATCAAATTATTTGATGAGTTACTAGAGGCCTCCAGCATCAAGCCGGAGATATTAAAAGGCTCCGACATACTTTTCTTTCGCGAATTAACAGGCGATGTGTACTTCGGAGAGAAAGGCCGCAAAGACGATGGCAATACAGCCTATGATTTGATGATCTATCAGAAATATGAAGTGGAGCGTATTGCACACAAAGCATTTCAGGCAGCCCGCACACGAAGAAAGAAAGTGACTTCAGTAGATAAAGCCAATGTGTTGGAAAGCTCACGTCTGTGGCGACAAGTAGTCACCGAAGTAGCCAAAGCATATTCCGATGTAGAATTGGAACATCAGTTTGTGGATTCTGCCGCAATGAAATTGATTCAGAACCCCCGCAGCTTCGATGTGGTACTCACCGGAAATTTATTTGGCGACATCCTTACCGATGAGGCTTCGCAAATTGCCGGCTCCATGGGCATGTTGGCCTCTGCTTCCGTAGGCGACACCGTTGGATTGTACGAACCCATTCACGGAAGTGCACACGACATCACCGGCAAGGGAATAGCCAATCCATTGGCATCGATTCTGTCCGTAGCACTAATGCTTGATATTTCTTTTGGCCTGAAGGAAGAACCCAAAGTAATAATCAGAGCCATAGAAAATGTTCTGAAGAAAGGTTACAGAACAAATGATATCGCTAACAACACAACACCAAAGGATAAAATTCTGAAAACATCAGATATGGGTTCAAAGGTGATTGAGCACATGGATAGAAGTTCACTTGATAATTTTATCGGGATTGCAGAGGCTGTAACAAGTTTCATAGACTAATAAGATATTAAAAATATGAGCAACAAAATTCAAATCTTCGACACCACCCTCCGCGATGGAGAGCAAGTGCCCGGCTGTCAATTACGCACAGACGAAAAAGTAATCATCGCCAAAGAACTCGAAGCGTTGGGCGTAGATGTCATCGAGGCGGGCTTCCCAATTTCAAGTCCTGGAGATTTTCTGTCGGTGGTAGAAATTTCGAAAGCAGTGAAGCATGTTACTGTGTGCGGCTTAACGCGTTCGAAGAAAGATGATATCGATGTTGCCGCCGAGGCGTTGCATCATGCCAAGCACGGACGCATCCACACAGGCATAGGCTCAAGCGATGTACACATTAAACATAAATTTAAATCGACACGCGAGCAAGTGTTAGAGCAAGGAGTGTGGGCTGTGAAGTATGCCAAAGACAAAGGATACGAAGTAGAATTTTTTGCCGAAGACGCGGGCCGTGCCGACTTAGCATTTTTAGCGCAGCTTACCGAAGCCGTCATTGCTGCCGGTGCAGATGTGGTAAACATTCCCGACACCACGGGCTATTGCTTGCCGCATTTGTATGGCAAGCGCATTCAATATTTGTTTGAGAATGTAAAGAACATCGACAAGGCCATCATATCTGTGCATTGTCATAACGATTTAGGATTGGCCACCGCCAACACCATCGCAGGCTTAACCAACGGTGCCCGACAAGCCGAAGTAACCATCAACGGAATTGGCGAACGTGCCGGCAACACTTCGTTAGAAGAAATTGCCATGATTTTGCAAGTGCATAAAGATTTGGATTTGCATACCAACATCAAGTCCGAGCGCATTTTTGAAATCAGTCAGATGGTGCGCGAAATGATGCACATGCCTGTGCAACCTAACAAGGCCATCGTAGGCCGCAATGCATTTTCGCATTCTTCAGGAATCCATCAAGATGGATTTTTGAAACATGCCGAAAACTATGAGATCATTAATCCGGCCGATGTGGGCGTACCCAACTCATCCATCGTGCTTACAGCTCGCAGTGGACGCGCAGCATTGAAGCACCGCATGGAATTACTCGGTCACAAATTTGAAGGCGAAGAGTTGAACACACTTTACGAAAACTTTTTGATCGTAGCCGATGAAAAGAAAGAAGTGAAAGATAACGACTTGTTAGTACTGGCCGCAAACATGCCGGTGCTGGCGAGATAATTAGGTTTCAAAAGATAAATTTTTTTTCTTGGGCGTGTCCCTCGTTGCCTGCCTGCGCTATCGCTCCGGCAGGCAAACTCGGGTCAGGCTTTCCACTCCAATCCCGATATTCATCATCGGGATTTCCGTTGCAATCCTTCACGCTAGGGTTTCAAAACTCGTGATAGTCAAAAGATGAGCGCAGGTTTGTAAATTCACAAAATAGCCTCACTTAAAATAAAAGAAGAGTATGAAATCGAAAAAAAGTAATAGTTCAACACTTGATCAATTCAAGGACAAACATTACGGAAAGAAAGGAACTGCCAAACGTAACCGACTTGACGCTGGATACGAAGATTTTAAGGTTGGCGCACTGCTGTATGAAGCACGAATTGAAAAGGGATTGACTCAAGAAGAACTCGCTGAGAAAGTGGGGACTACGAAATCATATATTTCGAAAATTGAGAATAACATGAAAGAAGCACGCATCTCAACACTTCAAAAGATAATTGAGCTTGGACTTGATGGACATTTAGAGTTATCAATAAAGCTTTAGAAAGTGCTCACTACTTTTTATAAATCACCTTCCCATTAAAAACCGTCATCACAATGGTTGTTGCATGAATTTTGATCGGATCAATCGTAAAAAGATCTTGCGAAAACACAATCACATCGGCTAAGTACCCGGGCTTCACCAAACCCTTTTTATTGCCAAGTTGCATGTCGACACGCAACAGAGTTTAATGCGAATTCAAAGGGATATTTACCAAGCACTAACTTTTTGATATCCCAATTTATTTCCATTATCGAATGAAGCCAAGGTAAAAACGGAATGAACCTTTTTTTTGGGGATAGCGTGCATCAGAGAATCCGCGAAAGCGGATGGAATAGATTTATCAACGGCCAAACAAAAGACGAGCGGCTTATTCCATTTTTTACTTTCCTCTTCTGCCAATTTAGGGATATCTTCTAACTCCAAAAATGAATCAAAGCCTAAGATTTTAGGGCCATCGCCATACTCTTTATGAGCGAATGCTACTTGTAGTGTAACCACATGGTAGTTAAGTCGTAAAGAATCTAAATCATGAATTCGGGAAGTCGCGTTCGAAATATTTTCCAATTTGATAACTCCGTAACTATCTACAATTGCATGATCCCGTTTACAGATTTTCAGATTGCCACGTACAAACTTTAGCGGAGTGAAAGCGTAGCAATCATCTAGTGTCTCATCCGTACAAATCAAAGAATCACCTTTTATTTGAAATTCTTTAACTACGGGTAAGATGGCAGATCCGCAACCGCAATAAAAAGGTAAAACAGGCACGTTACTGGAATCATACAAATCAAACTTTTCAGGTGGCTCAAAAGAAACAAGTGAGTATTTATTGAAAATCACTACTGAATCTTCAATATCAATGGACACATTGTAGTGATCGTTTGATACATGCCAATGCCCCTGCAATTTTTCATGGACGCTCAATTGTTTTTTGCAACCAGTCATCACAAACAACAAAACGCCATAAATCAATAATCGATATGAACTTGACATCAAGGGTATTTTACTTTATTACAAGTTACTTTTTATTAGGCCCATAAGCAGCCCTGTTGGGTGTCGGCACGAAACAGCAACCTAAGAGGCAAGCCGTGTTGCGCGTCGACACGCAACACGGCTTGTGAGTCTTTACTTACCATAAATCACCTTCCCATTAAACACCGTCATCGCAATGGTTGTCTCGTGAATTTTCATCGGATCAATTGTAAAAAGATCTTGTGAAAATACAATCACATCGGCTAAGTAGCCGGGCTTGACTAAGCCTTTTTTATTTTCTTCGAACGACGAGTAAGCGCCAGCCCAGGTGTACGCTTTCAGTGCCTGATGAATTTTAATGCGCTGTTCGCTCACCCATCCGCCTTCCGGAAAACCGGATGGCGTTCTTCGGTTGATCGCCACATGTATTCCCCGAATGGGGTTGATACTAATCGCAGCAGGCCAATCGCTGCTATACACCAACTGTGCTTTATTTTGAAGCATCGCATTCCATGCAAATGAATACGGCAATCTTTTTTTGCCAATGGCATTTTCCCACACAGTGACAGTACCTGGATCAGCATGAATGGGTTCCATGCTGGCCATCACACCCAATTGATGAAAGCGCGGCAAATCGTCCGGAGAAATCGTTTCAATATGTTCGATGCGATGTCTACGGTTGGTGGTTTTATTTTCTTGAGCGGCTTGTTCGTATGCATTCAGCGATTCGCGCACACCTAAGTCGCCAATGGCATGTGTATAAATCCGAAAGCCTTTCGCGTCCAGCGTCTTCACCAACTCGCGGTAACGCGACAACGGCATGCTCAACTGCCCGTGTGCTTCGGGCGCAGTAGCGCTTACATCGCTGTAGGGTTCAATCATTGCACCGGTGTGTCCTTCAATCACACCATCGATCATAAACTTGATGGCATCCGCACGCAGAAAATTATTTTCCTTACCAACGCTGTCTTTCAAAAAAGTATACCGCTCTATTTTTTCATTGGTGATGGTTTCATCTACGGAAAAAGCTGCGGCATAACGTACCGTTGCCTCCCGGTTTTTAATCAGATCCTTGAAAAGATTTATTTCCAACTCGGTGCCATTGGCATTTTGGATGCTGGTGATTCCGAGTGAAGCAGCCAACTTCATTCCCTTACGCAAAGCATCCAATTGCTCATGGTAGGTAATTGGTGGCACCAACTTCCCTACCAACTGCATTGCATCTTCCTTCAATGCACCGGTTGGCTCGCCATTTTTATCTTTCACTAATTCTCCAAATCCGGTAAACACAGTCTTCCGATCAATGCCCGCCAGTTGAAGTGCTTTTCGGTTAGCCCACGCGCTATGCCCATCATATGCTTTGATAAAAACAGGTTTCTCGATTTGCAATTCTTTCATCGTAGTGTGATCGGGTAAACCGGATTCAAAAAAAGTATACTGCCACCCGCGGCCGGTGATCCATTCTTTGGTTGGATTGTTGGCGATAAAATCTTTTACGCTGTTGATCACTTCGGGCAATGATTTTGTAGAAGACATCTCTACTTCGGTCAGGCCGAGCGATCCGCCTAAAAAATGAATATGCGCATCGTTGAATCCGGCCGTGGCCAGTTTCCCTTGCAAGTCAATGACTTCCGTGCGGTCGCCTATCCAAGCTTTTATATCTTGAGATGAGCCGGTGGCAACAATGATCGAATCCCTAATAGCAACAGCCTCAACAAAATCAGCCGAGTCAATGCCCGTCCAGATGCGGCCATTTGTTAACACCAATGAGGCAGGCGCTTGCGATTCGTTTGGCTTACATTTAAATAAACACAAACTGATCGCGATCAAACAGAAAAATAAAAAGCTTTTGGGGTTGGATGGTTGGTGCATAGTGAAATTTGAATCATTTAATATAATCGAAATCGGATCAAATTCTGTCTGAATGCGTGTGTTTTCGTATTGTGTTAAAGCGGCGAGATCAGTACTTTTTACAGCTTTCAATGCCAATTTAAGCGCCCTGGTTTTTTTTCTGAAAAATATGCTATTCTTCCCTCACAAGTGTTTGCATAAACGTGCTAAAAAACTACTTTTGCGGTTCGTATTTTATGAATACCACTAATTCTTAAAGTACTGATAACCAATAAAATAAAAAGCAAATAAATATTCAACACATGGCGAATAGCGGCAAAATCACCCAAGTAATCGGTCCGGTTGTAGACGTGGCCTTTGACGAACCAGGTTCAAAGCTTCCCAACATCCTTGATGCTCTTGAAGTTACCAAGCGTGATGGCACACGTGTGGTGCTGGAATGTCAGCAACATTTGGGTGAAGACAGAGTACGTACCATTTCAATGGAAGGTACCGAAGGTTTGGTGCGCGGAATGAAAGTAACGGACACCGGCTCACCCATTCAAATGCCTATCGGCGAAGATATTAAAGGCCGCCTTTTCAACGTGATTGGCGAGGCCATTGATGGTATTACACAACCAGAGGGAAAGCAATCATTGCCGATTCACCGCAATGCCCCTCGTTACGAAGATCTTTCTACCTCATCAGAGGTATTATACACTGGTATCAAAGTTATTGACTTGATCGAACCTTATGCAAAGGGTGGTAAAATTGGTTTGTTTGGTGGTGCCGGTGTAGGTAAAACCGTATTGATTCAGGAATTGATTAACAACATCGCGAAAGCATATTCTGGTCTTTCGGTTTTTGCCGGAGTAGGAGAGCGCACCCGCGAAGGAAACGACTTGTTACGCGAGATGATTGAAGCAGGTATCGTGGATTACGGTCCTGAATTCATGAAGTCGTTGCATGCCGGTGGTTGGGATCTTTCGAAAGTAGATCAAGGAAAACTAAAAGACTCAAAAGCGACCTTCGTGTTTGGTCAGATGAACGAGCCCCCAGGTGCTCGTGCTCGTGTGGCATTGTCTGGTTTGACCGTAGCAGAATATTTCCGTGATGGCGATGGCCAGGGAAAAGGAAAAGACATTTTGTTCTTTATCGATAACATCTTCCGCTTTACACAAGCTGGTTCAGAGGTATCCGCTTTGTTAGGTCGTATGCCATCTGCGGTAGGTTATCAACCAACATTGGCAACTGAAATGGGTGCCATGCAAGAGCGTATCACATCTACAAAAAATGGGTCCATCACTTCCGTACAGGCCGTTTACGTTCCTGCCGATGACTTGACTGACCCTGCTCCGGCAACTACGTTTGCTCACTTAGATGCTACTACCGTATTGTCTCGTAAAATTGCTGAGTTGGGTATTTACCCTGCGGTAGATCCGTTGGATTCTACATCACGTATTTTGCGTGCAGACATCGTAGGCGATGAGCACTACAATTGCGCACAACGTGTGAAGTTGATTTTGCAACGCTACAAAGAATTGCAAGATATTATCGCAATCTTGGGTATGGACGAATTGTCTGACGAAGATAAGTTGACAGTATCACGTGCAAGACGTGTACAGCGTTTCTTGTCGCAGCCTTTCCACGTGGCAGAAGCCTTCACCGGTTTGAAAGGCGCGTTGGTGGATATTAAAGATACAATCAAAGGGTTCAACATGATCATGGATGGTCAGTTGGATCACTTGCCAGAAATGGCCTTCAACTTAGTGGGTAGCATTGAAGACGCTATCGCGAAGGGTGAGAAGATGATGGCAGACGCTAAAAACTAATTTATTGATTCGTTTATTTTCCGATTCGTTAATTTCGGAACATCAACGAATTATCGAATCAACGAATTGTCAAATTAAATATGAACCTAGAAATAATCACTCCTGATAAAAAAGTATTCGAAGGCGAAGTACTATCTGCTTCCTTTCCGGGAACGGACGGATCTTTTCAGGTATTGAACGATCACGCTCCACTTATCAGCTTGTTGAAAGACGGCGTAGTAGAATACAAATCGAAAGATTCTGTAAATCAGGTTAAGATTTCCGGTGGAGTCGTAGAAGTGCTAAAGAATAAAGTGATTTTACTAGCCGATGGTATCGCGGACTAATGGATTACTAAACAGCCTATAAAAAAAGCCCGATCGCGAGACCGGGCTTTTTTATGGAATTCGCCTAAAGGCTATTGCTCCATAAGCCACTTCACAAAAAACACCGTTCCGATAATTAAGGAAATAGCTCCTATGACAGTAAAAAATTGACCGGCTGAGCCCAATAGTAACCCAACAACGCCTACCGCTCCAAAGATAGCCGCTAACTTCAAATCATGATCCAATCCTTTAGCTTGTGTAGAGGATGATGACATTTCTTTCTTTTCAGCTTTTTGATTTCTAACCATTTTCTTAATCTCCTTTTTAAGAAGCTGACGAACTTCTTTGCGTTCTTCTTTTGATAGCTTCAGATAATTCTTTTTGATTTCGGCACGAGCTTCCTCAACAGTCAAAGTCGGCGTTGCTTTGGTGCTGGCTGTTAAAACACTTTCACCGGCAGCTTCTTGCTTTGCAGTTGCATTAGATGCTCCGACCGCAGCATCCTCTTTACTTTTTTGGTAAGCCGCGAACTTTGGAGTGGAGCAGGCAAAAAACAGTACAACCGGAATGAGGAGCAGATTTTTTTTCATACGAATTTATGTTTTTACGTGAGCTTCAATTTTAAGAGTATCGCGAATCGATTCGAGCGAACTATTTTTTCTTTGTAAAGATAGCCATTATTCGAGCTAAGAAGCGTTTCTCAAAATCCCAAAAAAAAGTGAATTGGCCGAAAATAAAACCGTAGATCAGCAAAAGCACATTATAAATTGGCAAAATGAGAATGTAATAAATAGTGCTGGCCCACACGGGCATGCTGCCTTCGCCAAACCAATAACTGAAAAGAGGTCGCTTCAGAAACAGAACCGTAAAACCGGTGCATGCAAAGACAACCAATATCAAAACAACCTGAAGCAGATTGTCTACTTTCCATCGCGTCTTTAATTGTTGCAACCAACTCATCCAGCTTCCTTTTCTGTAAAGAACGCAATCAGATAAATAGTTTCCAAAATTGATTTTTTGGTAAATCTGCCTCAATGGTCATAGGCTCTTTTTTTACAGGATGTATGAATTGAAGCTGTCGGGCATGTAAACAAATACTGTTATCAGCATTGCCTACTTCAAAACCATATTTTACATCGCCCACGATGGGGCAACCCATAGAAGCCAATTGCACACGAATTTGATGGGGTCTTCCTGTAATCGGATTTACTTCCAGCAAATGCATGCCGGATTTGCTCAAAACATGCCGATAATTTAATTCTGATCGTTGACCTTGTGGATGCTCTTTTTTGTAAGCAGTGGTTTTGTTTTTCTTTTCGTCTTTTACAAGCCAGTGAATCAGCGTCCCTTCAGTTTGCTGAGGCTTATTTCCTACCAATGCCCAGTAGGTTTTTTGCGTTTCCTTATTTCGAAAAAGTTCGTTCATGCGCTCCAATGCCTTCGAGGTGCGGGCAAAAACCACAACGCCACTCACGGGACGATCAAGCCGGTGAACCACGCCCAAGAATACTTCGCCTGGCTTTTGATATTTTTCTTTGATGTATTCCTTGCCAAGTTCAACCAATGGTTTGTCCCCTGTGGCATCTCCTTGTACCAATACACCGGTAGATTTGTTAATGATCAATAAGTGGTTGTCTTCGTAAAGGATTTCTAACATAAGCCAAACTTGCTAATTTTTTGTAACTTTCTTAGCATGCAAACAGTAACGATTGACAGAACGAAGGAATGGACAGTAGATGAATTCATGAAGCTGGAGGAATCAAACCTGCCATGCGAGTTAATAAACGGAGCAGTTTTTAGAAGTCCCACGCCTAGTCTAACGCATCAGGTTGTGCTCGGCAACATAAATGATTTTTTTAAGGGGTATGCCCGTAAAAATGGTGGAATTGCAATGTTCTCACCTGTTGATGTCATCTTGGATAGAAGAAATGTTTTTCAACCGGATTTGTTATATGTAGCCAAAGAAAACCTTGGGATTATTTCTGAGCGCGGCCTAAATGCAGCACCCGATTTGGCAGTAGAAGTTATATCTCCTTCTAACAGTTTTAAAGATCGCAATCAGAAGAGAAAACTTTATCAAAAATTTGGAGTGAAGGAGTATTGGATCATCGATCCCGGCAATAACACACTTGAGATTTATGATTTTCGTGTAGCCGATGTAGATACACCTACTCTCTATCTGGTTGAAGAAGGTGAAGTTGTATCAAAGTTGCTGCCGGGTCTCTCGTTCAAGTTTCAAGATTTGTTCATCCGGTAGAATTCAGCACCCAATTTCTCTAATCCTTAAACTCCGAAGTAAAGTGGAAGTTGATTTCGGGAAAGTTATCCTGCACCATTTGTAGCCACGCTCGTGACTCAGCCATAAACACTAGCTTATCGTCTTTGTCGCGTGCAATGTGCCGTTGCTTCGACTCAATAAACTCTGCCAGCTTCTTCGGGTTTTTGCTGCTGATCCAACAAGCCTTATAAATGTTTTGAGGAGCAAACTCAACCGATGCACTGTATTCATTTTTCAAACGAAACTGAATTACCTCAAATTGGAGCGCACCAACTACACCAACTACTTTCTTTTTCCCCAATTCATACGTAAACAATTGAGCCACGCCTTCTTCCATCAACTGCAAAAGTCCTTTCTCCAGTTGCTTGGTTTTCATGGCATCTTTGTTAATCACTTCTTTGAAAATCTCAGGTGAAAAACTGGGGATGCCGGTGTAAACCATTTTCTCGCCTTCCGTAAGCGTATCGCCAATTTTTAAATTGCCGGTATCGTACAAACCCACGATATCGCCGGGCCACGCCTGATCTACCGTTTCGCGATCTTGTGCCATGAAAGCTGTAACATTAGAGAAGCGAATATTTTTATCCTGACGCACGTGCAAATAATTGCTGCCTCTTTCAAACAAGCCGGAACACACGCGAATGAATGCAATGCGGTTCCGATGTTTCGGGTCCATGTTGGCGTGAATCTTGAAAATGAAACCCGAAAATTTTTCTTCTTCCGGTTTTACTACACGTATAGTTGTTTCTCTAGGAATAGGAGGAGGGGCAATGCGAATGAAAGCATCGAGCAGTTCTTTCACTCCAAAGTTATTCACCGCACTGCCAAAGAATACGGGCGCAACTTTTCCGCTTAAGTAATCCTTTTCGTCAAATTCGGGATAAACGCCTTCAATCAACTCTACGTCTGCCCGCAATTGTTTCGCATAACTTTCACCTACCAATCTATCTAGTTCCTCTGAATAAATATCTGAAATCTCGATGCTTTCCTGAACGGTTACTTTACTGGGTGTAAACAACTGCAAGCTTTTTTCATATAGGTTATAAACACCTTTGAATGTTTTACCCATGCTAATCGGCCAGCTAAGTGGACGAACTTTTATATCCAATTTTTCCTCTACCTCATCCAACAAATCAAACGGGTCTTGACCTTCGCGATCCAATTTATTGATGAAACAAATCACAGGCGTGTTGCGCATGCGACACACCTCCATCAATTTTTCAGTCTGAATTTCTACCCCTTTTACGCAATCAATTACCATAATCACACTGTCTACCGCTGTCAGCGTGCGATACGTGTCTTCGGCAAAATCCTGGTGACCCGGTGTGTCGAGCAGGTTGATCTTTACATCCTTGTATTCAAAGCCCATGACCGAGGTGGCAACCGAAATGCCCCGTTGCTTTTCAATTTCCATCCAGTCGCTGCGGGCGTGGTCTTTGATTTTAGATGACTTAACAGCTCCTGCTTTTTGAATAGCACCCCCGAATAATAGCAACTTTTCGGTAAGGGTCGTTTTACCGGCATCCGGGTGCGATATAATTCCAAAAGTTCTTCGCTTCGCTATTTCTTGTTCTAGGGTCATATTTTTAGTAATAAAAAAGGGATAGAATCATCTACCCCTTTTACTTTTTGGTAAGCACAGTTAAGAGTTCGCCTCTAATTTGGCTTTGTATTTTTTGGCGTTTTGTATTTCGCTTGAATCGAAGTAGGTATCAATGATCGTTTGATAAGCAGCCTTGGCTTTTTCGATGTTGTTTAATTTTTCGTAAGCTAGTGCGGCTTTCATCAGGTAGGTTGGCGTGAACTCTTTGTTAGGTTCATAGCCACTGGCTTTGTCATAGTAACGCGCTGCCTCGTCGTATTTCTTTTGCTCCATGTAAGCATCGCCAATTAAGCTGTAGGCACGCGCTTGCACCAATAGATCATTCGCGCTAAATTCCTCGAGGTGGTAAATAGCCAACGGGAATTTCCCTTGTTTTAGGTAGATCACGCCCGTGTAAAAATTGGCGAGGTTACCTGATTTGGTCAGGCTGTAATCTTCGATAATCTGAAGAAATCCGAGATTATTTCCATCTCCCTCCAGCGCCAGCTTTAGGCTGTCCGACTCGAAATAGCGAATAGCCTGAAACATTTCTTTTTGAGCGATTCCATCTTGCTGATCAACATAATAGTTGAATGCGAAGAAGCCACCAACAGCCAGAACGATGATACCAGCCGCAATGCCTAATAATTTGAGATTTTTTTCAGCCCAATGCTCAATACCTTCCAGCTTTTCCTGTAAGGCTTCTGGGTTCTCCAATAAATCTTTGCTTTCTTCTTTTTTCTTCGCCATGATGTATATAAATAATGTCTACCCTATTGTCATTCTTGGAAAATAGGGACGCAAAACTAAGAAATCTACTTGTTAATCAAAAGCCTGTAATTAATCAGTAATGAACGGATAGTCTGATTGCTCGTAAATATCTCGTAACGCTTCTGCCGGATCGGGGTAGCTAGACTCTTCCGCAAACTTCACGCTTTCTTCCACTTGGCCATTCACTTTATCTTCAATAGCCGCTAAATCACTTTCGGTAGCAAATTTTTTGGCTAGGATGGTTTGGCGAACCGACTCAATTGGGTCTCGGTGCTTATATTCTTCTACCTCTTCTTTAGAACGATACTTTTGTGGGTCACTCATGGAATGGCCTTTGTAGCGATAGGTACGGAATTCCAACAAAGTAGGTCCTTCTCCGGCGCGGGCGCGATCGGCAGCACGAGCTACAGCGTCATGAACAGCTTCTACATTCATGGCATCAACCGGCTCTGAGGGCATGTCATACGATTCGCCCAAAGTATACAATTCAGTAACATTCGATGTTCTCTTCACCGATGTACCCATCGCGTAGCCATTGTTCTCGATCACAAAAATCACCGGGATTTTCCACAGCATTGCCAAATTCAATGCTTCGTGAAAAGCACCCTGCCGCACGGCACCATCACCCATGTAGCAAATGCACAAATTGCCTGTCTTATTATACATTTCCGCGAAAGCGATACCGGCCCCGAGTGGCACTTGTGCACCTACAATTCCATGTCCGCCAAAAAAATGATTTTCTTTATCAAAAATGTGCATCGATCCACCCTTTCCCTTCGAAACTCCGGTTTCCTTACCGTAAAGTTCGGCCATAATTTTATTGGGACTGGTGCCCAGCGCAAGTGGATGTGCGTGATCGCGATAAGCGGTAATATATTTGTCGCCTCTACGCAATGCTGAAACAGCTCCCGCAGCGCAAGCTTCCTGACCTATATATAAATGACAGAATCCTCTGATTTTCTGCATTCCATACAATTGACCCGCCTTTTCTTCAAACTTGCGCATCAAAAGCATCGATTCGAACCAAAATAAATAGGTTTCTTTTGAATACTCTGATTTTGCCTTGCCCTTAGCTGCTGTTGCCATAGATTTTGATTCTTTTAAGAGTTGCGAAAATACATTACAGCCAAACAACTGCCAAACGGGCATTTGTTAATGTAGTACAACTATTCTTTGGCCTCTTGGCTACTTTGGGTGAAATTGCGGCTCGTAAATTTCATTGTGCACCTTCGCAAACTCAATCTATTCTGTTTCAAAAACATCGAAGAAGCTCAATTAGAGTTTCAAAATGACATTGTTTGCCTATTGGGAAAAAATGGAAGCGGTAAAACCAGCCTGTTGGATGCAATTCATTATTTGTCCTTTACCCGCAGCGCCCTCAATTCATCGGATGTTCAAAATGTGAAAATTGGCCTGAATCAGTTTATGATAAAAGGCCAATTTGAAATGGGAATGCTGGACGCTCAGGAAAAGATTAGAACCAAAGAGGTTATCTGTTCTTTTCAAACCGGCCAAAAGAAGATAATCCGCGAAGACGGGCAAGATTGCATTAAATTTTCTGAGCATATCGGCCGATTTCCCGTGGTGTTAATCGCGCCCCAAGACATTGAACTGATTTGGGATGGAGGAGAAGTGCGCAGAAAATTTTTTGACACGCTGCTTTCTCAATTAGATAAGTCCTATCTCGAAAACCTGATCGTTTATACCAATCACCTCAAGCAACGAAATAGCCTGTTGCGTACTTTTTCTGAAACAGGGGTGGTAGATCATGATTTGTTAGCCAGCTACGATCAGAAACTGATTCCAGCCGGTCATACAATTTCCAAAAAGCGGGCGGAGTGGGTACGCGAGTTTTTGCCTCATTTGCAAGAGCAATACCTTTTTTTGATTGATGGTGCCAATGAGGAGGTAAAAGTTGAATACAACTCCGATCTTCAAACTTCCAACTTTGCCGATTTGCTGGCCAAAAACCTATCGAAAGACATTGCTTTGCAGCGAACCACCACGGGCATCCATCGCGATGATTTTGAATTCTTGATAAATGACAGGGAGCTGAAAAAGTTCGGATCGCAAGGCCAGCAAAAGTCTTTTTTAATAGCACTTAAATTGGCGGAGTTTCATGCCATCGCCCACGCTAAATCCATCAAACCACTCTTATTATTAGATGATATTTTTGATAAGCTGGACGACTACCGTATTCACCAACTCATGCGGCTGATTTCGCAGGGCACTTTCGGTCAGATTTTTATCACCGATGCACGCGAAGGCCGAAGCCTGGAGATAATCAAAGCAGCCCATGTAAAAGCGCAGGTATTTATTGTGCAAAGCGGCATTTTTACAAAGGGTTGATTTTTTTGCCTAGATTTGATTATGATTTTCCCTACACTGGTTAAAGGCAGCTACATAGAACGAATGACAGACGAAGAGTTTTTTCGCTTCTGCCAAGATAACCGTGATGTCAAGTTTGAGCGCACATCAACAGGTCAAATCATCATTATGTCTCCTACTACTTATCTAACTGGAAAAAGGAATAACCGTATTTTATTTCAGCTTAATCTTTGGAACGAAAAGTACAAATTAGGCGATACGGTAGACTCTGACACCGGCTTTTATTTAGCCAATGGAGCCATGCGCAATCCGGATGCAGCGTGGATAAGCAAAGAAAAGTTGGCCACCGTGCCCAAAGCAGAACTTGACTCCTTTCCACACCTCTGCCCTGAATTCATTATCGAGTTGAAGTCCAAATCTGATTCGCTTTCGGAGCTTAAGAACAAAATGCAGGAATGGATGGACAATGGCTGTCAGCTGGGATGGCTCGTTGATGCTGACAACGAGGTGGTTTATATCTATGAATCAGGCAAAGAAATCCGGACTCACTCGGATTTTAATACACCATTGACAGGCTCACCTCTACTTCCCGGATTTGAACTGATTTTATCTGAACTGAGAGTATAGTTCAGATGGCTAAGAAGAATAACCCGGACGGCAATACTCAGCATATTGGAGATGCAATCCAACACTTACTCTCAAGTTTTCATATTAAATCCAAGTTTGACGAAGCTAATCTAATTGCCTCCTGGGAGCGATTGGCAGGCAAACCAATAGCCAAACGCACTAAAAAATTATACATCCGCGGTAAGGTATTATTTGTAGAATTGGAGTCCCCCTCCATGAAAAATGACCTGAATCTTCATAAACGGCAGATTATCGAAATTCTGCAAAAGGAGTTTGGCTCTGAAGTGATTTCTGAAATCGTATTGATGTAATAATGGCTTAGTTGTTGGCTGGAAAACCCTTCCTTCTAAATTATTTAATGAATGAAAACCTGATTCAAGGTTTGTCTAAACCAAAAAACCGTATAATTTTGCGTTCCCGTTTTTTTAGTGGATACGAAAATGGGATGAAAAGCGGTTTTTACGCAATTCAAAGCGTTCTGTGAAATGTTTTAATAGTCGGGGAGATACTCAAGCGGCCAACGAGGACAGACTGTAAATCTGTTGACTTATGTCTTCACAGGTTCGAATCCTGTTCTCCCCACATGCCATCCATAGCTTTAGCGAAGGATGGCTTCCTGCCAAAGTTTGCGATTGGAGCTTGTCCTCCTTCGTTAAAGCTTGGGAGGACAAGCGGGAGTAGCTCAGTTGGTAGAGCGATAGCCTTCCAAGCTATAGGTCGCGAGTTCGAACCTCGTTTCCCGCTCTTTTTTTAACTGTTGTCAGTTAGAACAGTAGATTGCTGTTGTAGCTCAGGGGTAGAGCATGGCGCGGGGCGCGCCAAGGTCGAGGGTTTCAGTTCCCTTCAACATTGTTGAAGATAATGAACGTAAGCTGCAAAGCCCAAAAAAGAACCTTGACAAAGCGTCAAGAAATGAAGGTAAATCTTCATAAAAGATTGACAAAATGTGCTGCTGTTGTAGCTCAGGGGTAGAGCATGGCGCGAGGCGCGCCAAGGTCGAGGGTTTCAATTCCCTTCAACATTGTTGAAGATATGAACGTAGGCTGCAAAGTCCCCAAAAAGAACCTTGACAAAAGCGTCAAGAAATGAAGGTAAATCTTCATAAAAGATTGAAAAAATGTGCTGCTGTTGTAGCTCAGGGGTAGAGCACTTCCTTGGTAAGGAAGAGGTCGAGGGTTCAATTCCCTTCAACAGCTCTAAGGTGTTGTTGAAATTTTGGACTGCTAGTTGGGCGAAGTCCGAAAGAGCATCCTGACGGAAGCGTCAGGAAGGTCGAGGGTTCACCTTCAACAGCTCTCACTAAAACCTCAAATCAATAAAGATTGATTTGTTATTAATTGAAAATAAATTCTTGAAATCAATTTCACCGATGGGTAGCGACCATCTTGGTAGGTGAAAAAAGAAATCAAATGCCGACCCTTATTCGAAAGGCTTAAAATGTTTAGGGTGTATGTTTCTCAGACGGAGAAGCTTATGAAAGTAACTTACTTAAATAATTTATACACTTTTTTAACACTTTAATTCGAATACTGATATGGCAAAAGAAAATTTTGACCGCTCCAAACCCCACGTTAACGTAGGTACAATCGGCCACGTTGACCACGGTAAAACAACTCTTACAGCTGCAATTACTAAAGTACTTGCTTCTAAAGGTCTAGCTTCAATGCGCGACTTCTCTTCAATCGACAATGCTCCTGAAGAAAAAGAAAGAGGTATCACCATCAACACATCTCATGTTGAGTATGCTACTGAAAAAAGACACTACGCTCACGTAGACTGTCCTGGTCACGCTGACTATGTGAAAAACATGGTTACTGGCGCTGCTCAGATGGACGGTGCTATCTTAGTGGTAGCTGCTACTGACGGTCCTATGCCACAAACTCGCGAGCACATCCTTTTGGCTCGTCAGGTAGGTGTACCTGCTCTTGTAGTGTTCATGAACAAAGTTGACTTGGTTGACGATGCAGAATTGCTTGACCTTGTCGAAATGGAAGTTCGTGAATTGCTTTCTTCTTACCAATTCCCTGGCGACACTATGCCAATCATCAGAGGTTCTGCCCTTGGTGCATTGAATGGCGAACCAAAGTGGGTTGCTAAAGTAGAAGAATTGATGACTGCAGTAGATGATTATATTCCTCTTCCTGTACGCTTGATCGACAAAGATTTCTTGATGCCTGTTGAAGACGTGTTCTCAATCACTGGTCGTGGTACTGTTGCTACTGGCCGTATCGAGCGCGGTGTTATCAAAACTGGCGATCCAGTACAAATCCTTGGAATGGGTGCTGAGAACTTGACTTCTACCATCACTGGTGTGGAGATGTTCCGTAAAATCCTTGACAGAGGTGAAGCTGGCGATAACGTAGGTTTATTGTTGAGAGGTATTGAAAAGGAGCAAATCTGCCGTGGTATGGTTATTTGCAAGCCTAACTCAGTAACTCCTCACGCTAAATTCAAAGCTGAAGTTTACGTATTGTCAAAAGAAGAAGGTGGTCGTCACACTCCTTTCTTTAACAAATACCGTCCTCAGTTCTATTTCCGTACTACAGACGTAACAGGTGAGTGTAAGCTTCCTACCGGTGTAGAAATGGTTATGCCTGGTGACAACGTTTCTATCGAAGTTGAGTTGATCAACAAGATCGCTATGGAAAAAGGTCTTCGTTTCGCTATCCGCGAAGGTGGCCGTACAGTAGGTTCTGGTCAGGTAACTGAAATCTTAGACTAAGCTTTAGGATTCCAATTCTATATAAAGAGGCGCCTCAAAAGGGCGCCTTTTTTTATTTAATCAGGATTATTATTAAGAATTATTCTAAATAACTTGATTTGATCACTAAAAAGTCAATTCTTTGCTATTATTTATAATAATTCTAAATAACATGAAAAAAGACTTTGTTGCCATCAACTACATTAAGTGCGAAGATCACTACCGCGAACGATTCGAGCAATTGTTTGCTTCCCGTGCTCATGCAATCGATCGGATGCCGGGTTTCCTGAATATGGAGGTCCTGAAACCAAATGACAAAGGTGAATATTTGATTGTAAGTCATTGGGAATCAGAAGAGCAATTTAAGAAATGGACATCTTCACCTGAATTCTTGGAAGGTCATAAAAGGGGATTTGAAGATATCCATAAAGCCCGAGAGGAGGGAAAAACGCCTCCAATGACTTCTTCTTTCAAGACTTACCAGGTGATTACTCATTGATTAAGCTATTTGTGTAGCTAGCGGGATTAATAACCTCGTTTTCAGTTGAGTATGTTTTCTTCATTTTTTCTTGGCTACATTTTTGTTTTGTAGCCAATTCGTCTACCTTTGCAGTCCTTTTGAATTCAGGGTGTAGAAGTATTCGAAAGTTTGGCGCTAAATAAAAGAACTCAAAAACGGGTGTAGTTCAACGGTAGAATAGCGGTCTCCAAAACCGTTGATCTTGGTTCGAATCCAGGCACCCGTGCAAAAAAGTAACACAGAGCTTGCTCAATCGAAAGAAAAAGCAAGTTAAAATGAAATAGAATGGAAAAGCTGAAAAACTATATCATTGAGTCAATTGATGAGATCCGTAACAAGGTCTCTTGGCCCAAATTTTCCGAGTTGCAAAGCAGCGCCATACTCGTTTTGGTAGCTTCCTTGATTTTTGCACTTGTGATTGGGGTTTTTGATTTAGGTTTTAATAACGCTTTGGCTTGGTTTTACAAAGAATTCTAAGACATGGCAGCTTCAGTAGGTGAATTAAAGTGGTATGTGCTCAGGGTTGTCAGCGGCCAAGAAAAGAAAATAAAGTCTTATCTGGAAACTGAAATCGAGCGCTCAAAGCTCACAGGTTTTATACCCGAGGTTCTCATTCCATCTGAAAAGGTGTATGAAATGAGAAACGGCAAGAAACGTGTGAGAGAAAGAAACTTTTTCCCTGGCTACGTATTGGTTTCTGCCGATCTATCAAATGGTGAAGCGTATCACACAGTGAATAACATTCCGGGTGTGATTGGCTTTTTAGGTGCAAATGGTTCCAGTGCAACTAACAAAGAACCTGTTGCCCTCCGTCAATCAGAGGTAAACAGAATCCTTGGAAAAGTAGACGAGATCGACCAGTTTGAAGTGAAGTTGGAAACTCCATTCATTAAAGGAGAAAACGTGAAGGTAATGGATGGTCCTTTCAGCGGATTCACTGGAACGGTAGAAGAGATTTTTGAAGACAAAAAGAAATTGAATGTAATGGTGAAGATCTTCGGACGAAACACTCCGGTAGAACTTAGTTACATGCAAGTCGAAAAATTAGAGTAATAATAACCAAGATAATTTAGCTGGTATGGCAAAGGAAGTAATCGGATATTTAAAATTGCAAGTAAAAGGCGGAGCAGCTAACCCTGCACCTCCTATTGGCCCTGCATTAGGTTCCAAAGGTTTGAACATCATGGACTTTTGTAAGCAGTTCAATGCTCGCTCACAAGATAAACCTGGTCAGGTTCTTCCGGTGTTAATCACCATCTACAACGACAAGTCATTTGATTTCGTCATCAAAACGCCCCCTGCAGCTGTTTTGATTATGGAAGCCATCAAGTTGCAAAAAGGTTCAAAAGAGCCCAACCGTGCAAAAGTAGGTTCAATCAGCTGGGATCAGATTAAGAAAATTGCAGAATTGAAAATGCCTGACCTGAATGCGTTCAAGGTAGATTCAGCTATGAAAATGATTGCAGGCACTGCTCGCAGCATGGGAGTTACAGTAAGTGGGGCAGCCCCTTGGGATAAATAAGTAGAGAATTAGTTAAAAGTTAAAATTTATCGGGAAGTCCGATTCATGATTAACCAATAACTGTTAACAGAAAAAATATGGCACGAGTATCAAAAAACAGAAAGGCAGTTCTTGCCAAGTACAATCCAGATAAAGTCTATACGCTGGATGAAGCATCAAAAGTGTTGAAAGACATCAGCTTTACCAAGTTCGATGCTTCGGTAGATGTTGATATCCGTTTGGGTATCGACCCGAAGAAATCGGACCAAATGGTGCGTGGAGTTGTATCTCTGCCACACGGTTTAGGTAAAGTAGTTCGCGTGTTGGTGCTTTGCACACCAGACAAAGCGCAAGAGGCAAAAGATGCCGGTGCCGAGTACGTTGGATTGGACGAATACATTCAGAAAATTGAAGCCGGTTGGACAGATGTGGATGTGATCATCACTATGCCAACAGTAATGGCGAAAGTAGGTAGATTAGGTAAAGTGTTAGGCCCACGTGGCTTAATGCCAAACCCGAAGTCAGGTACAGTTACTCTTGAAGTAGGAAAAGCAGTGAAAGATGTGAAGGCGGGTAAAGTAGACTTCAAAATTGACAAACAAGGAATCATTCATGCTAGTATAGGTAAGGCTTCCTTCAGCGCAGACAAAATCAAAGATAATGCTGCTGAACTTATCAATGCGGTAGTTAAGTTGAAACCCGCTTCATCGAAGGGAACGTACTTGAAGAGCATCGCTCTTTCTTCTACGATGAGCCCGGGAATCAAAGTTGATTCAAGTTCTATATAGAGGTCTATAATTTTTAAAGCAATGACCAAAGAAGAAAAAGGGCAGATTATCGAAGAGTTGTCAGAGAAGTTTTCTCAAAACAACCACTTCTATATTACCGATGCATCCGGTTTAACCGTAGCGCAAATCAATGCGTTTCGCAGATTGTGCTTCAATGCAGGCGTTGAATACCGTGTTTACAAAAACACACTCATTCGCAAAGCATTAGAAAAGCAACCAGGTAATTACGAAGAGTTATTTACAGTTCTCCACGGATTTTCAGGTGTAATCTTTTCCAAAGAATCTGGCAATGCACCCGCTCGTGTGATTAAAGAATATCGCAAGAAGCTGGAAGGCAAGCCCGGATTAAAAGGAGCTTCCATTGAGTCCACCATTTTTGTCGGAGACGAACATCTTGATACGCTCGTGTCTTTGAAATCAAAGAACGAACTTATCGGGGAAATCATTTCCTTGCTGCAATCACCTGCCAAGAACGTACTTTCTGCTTTACTCAGCGGAAAGAACACGGTGGCTGGCTTGGTAAAAGCACTGGAAGAAAGAAAACAATAATTGAATTCAAAATTTTAAACACTTATCAATCATGGCTGACGTAAAAGCAATTGGCGATCAACTCGTAGAACTTACCGTTAAAGAAGTAAATGAATTAGCTTCTTATTTGAAAGAAACTTATGGCATTGAGCCTGCTGCTGCTGCAGTTGTTGCTGGCCCTGCGGCTGGTGGTGCTGCTGGTGGTGCTGCTGTTGCTGAAAAAACCAACTTCGATGTTGTGTTGAAAGCAGCCGGTGCTAACAAATTACAAATCGTGAAATTGGTGAAAGAATTGACTGGTCTTGGCTTGAAAGAAGCAAAAGACATGGTTGATGGAGCTCCAAAAACAATCAAAGAAGGACTGCCAAAAGACGAGGCTGAAAACCTCAAGAAGCAACTTACTGAGGCGGGTGCTGAAGTAGAGTTGAAATAATTCTTGAAGTATCACGGTACCGTCTGAAAGGTATTTCAGGCCCCATTCCTATGAAAATAGGGTTGGGGTTTGCCTATTTATACTTGTACCTTTTTTTGTAGTAGAATTTAGTTAGGTCTTAACCGGGAATTTTTAAACTGTACGCACCTTGGCAAAGAAGACAACCAATAATCGAATTGATTTTTCATCGATAGAAAAAGTGCTGGAGTATCCTGATTTTCTGGATATACAACTTCAGTCGTTCAAAGATTTCTTGCAAATAGAGACAGCCGCTGAAAGAAGGCAGAACGAAGGTCTCTTTAAAGTATTTGCAGAAAACTTTCCCATTGCCGACTCACGCGAAAACTTCGTGCTTGAGTTTGTTGACTATACCATCGATCCGCCTAAGTATGATGTGGATGAGTGTATCGACCGTGGATTAACCTTTTCGGTGCCATTGAAGGCAAAACTTCGCTTAACGTGTAATGACGAAGACAACGAAGACTTCCAAACCATCGAACAGGAAGTATTCCTCGGAAATATTCCTTACATGACGGAAAAAGGTTCTTTCGTGATCAATGGAGCCGAACGTGTAATCGTTTCTCAGCTTCACCGATCTCCGGGCGTGTTTTTCGCCATGAGTAAACACACCAACGGAACGAAACTTTACTCTGCCCGCATTATTCCTTTCAAAGGTTCTTGGATAGAATTCGCCACAGACGTAAACGCGGTGATGTATGCGTACATTGATCGTAAGAAAAAATTCCCAGTAACCACATTGCTTCGTGCAATTGGATATGGAACCGACAAAGATATTTTGGATTTGTTCGGCCTTTCTGAAGAAGTAGAGGCAAACAAAAACAATCTGAAAAAAGCAGTCGATAGAAAGTTAGCTGCAAGGGTTCTAAAAACCTGGACGGAAGACTTCGTAGATGAAGATACCGGTGAGGTAGTTTCAATCGACCGTAACGAAGTGTTGTTAGAGCGTGATCATGTAATTACTGCCGAAGACGTTGACACAATTATAGATTCTGGAGTAAAGTCAGTGATCTTGCACCGTGTTGATGTAAACGTGGCTGATTACTACATCATCTTCAATACGCTCGCGAAAGATAACTCCAACTCTGAGAAAGAGGCCGTTGAGCAAATCTATCGTCAATTAAGAAATACAGAAGCTCCAGATGAGCAGACCGCCCGCGACATCATTCAAAGCTTGTTCTTCAGCGAAAAGCGTTATGATTTAGGTGAGGTAGGTCGTTACCGGATCAATAAAAAATTAGGTTTGGATCTAAGCTTCGATCAAAGAGTATTAACAACTGAGGACATTATCCTCATCGTAAAATATTTGATCGGTTTGATCAACTCAAAAGCAGTGGTAGATGATATTGACCACTTGAGCAATAGACGTGTAAGAACAGTAGGCGAGCAGTTGTATTCTCAGTTTGGTGTAGGTCTTGCCCGTATGGCGAGAACTATCAAGGAAAGAATGAACGTTCGCGATAATGAAGACTTCAAGCCGGTTGATCTGATCAACGCGCGTACCTTGTCTTCAGTAATCAACTCGTTCTTTGGCACAAACCAATTATCACAGTTCATGGATCAAACCAATCCATTGGCTGAGATTACTCACAAGCGTAGAATGTCGGCACTCGGTCCAGGTGGTCTCTCCAGAGAGCGCGCAGGTTTCGAGGTGCGAGATGTTCACTACACACACTATGGTCGCTTGTGTACCATTGAAACCCCTGAAGGTCCAAACATCGGTTTGATTTCTTCACTTTGCGTTCACGCAAAGGTGAATAAGATGGGCTTCATCGAAACCCCTTATCGCAAGGTTGAAAATGGAAAAGTAAAAGGAAAAGACGTAATCTTCTTAACTGCGGAAGAAGAAGATACACACAACATCGCTCAGGCCAATGTGAAAATAAAGGCCGGCGGTGATTTAGAAAATGAAAAAGTAAAAGCACGTTTCGAAGGCGATTTCCCGGTAGTAGAACCTAAGGATATCCGCTACATGGATATTGCGCCGAATCAAATCGTATCAATTGCAGCTTCATTGATTCCTTTCTTGGAACATGACGATGCGAACCGCGCTTTGATGGGATCGAACATGCAACGTCAGGCAGTTCCTTTGATCAGACCGGAAGCTCCTATCGTAGGAACTGGTTTGGAAGGAAGAATTGCATTAGACTCTCGTGCTTTGGTTTTAGCGGAAAGCAGCGGAACAGTAGAATTTGTAGATGCGAAGAAAATCGTAATTAAATACGATGTTTCTGAAGATCAGCAATTGTTGCGTTTCGATGATGAGTTCAAAACTTACAATTTGATCAAGTTCAGAAGAACCAACCAAGATACTTGTATCAACTTAACTCCACTTGTTCGCAAAGGAGATAAAGTAGTGAAAGGTCAACCACTTTGCCAGGGTTATGGAACAGCGAACGGCGAATTGGCATTGGGAAGAAACTTGCTCGTGGCCTACATGCCGTGGCAAGGATATAACTTCGAAGATGCGATTGTAATCTCTGAGCGTGTGGTACGCGATGACGTGTACACTTCAATTCATATAGAAGAGTTTGAATTGGAAGTTCGTGACACGAAGCGTGGAGAAGAAGAATTGACTTCTGAAATTCCGAACGTAAGTGAAGAAGCGATCAAACACTTGGACGAGAATGGTATCATTCGCGTGGGTGCTGATGTGAAAGAAGGTGATATTTTGATTGGTAAAATCACCCCTAAAGGTGAAACTGATCCAACTCCGGAAGAGAAACTGTTACGCGCCATCTTTGGTGACAAAGCGGGTGATGTGAAAGATGCATCGATGAAGGCACCGCCATCATTGAAAGGTGTAGTAATTGACACTAAATTGTTCTCTCGTCCTAAGAAGGATAAGGATTTGCGTACCAAGTCAAAGAAAGAATTGGATGCATTGAAGAGCCGTTACAGCAAACAGCTAACGGATCTAAAGAACGAGATGATCAAAAAGCTGACAACCCTTTTGACTGGAAAAACCAGCCAGGGTGTGAAGCACAAGTTTGGTGATGAATTAATCAGCAAAGGAGTGAAGTTCACCAGCAAGGTGATCGAAAGCAATTTGTTCCCGGATAAAAACATCTACCGCGATGAAAGCAATTACAGTGTTCCTGAAGAAGTGAACTTGATTGTGGACATTAGCTTGGATAGCTGGACTACCGATGATGCAACTAACGATGCAGTAGCTGAATTGGTGAAAAACTATTTGAACAAACGCAACGTCATCTCCGGAACATTCAAGAGAGAGCGTTTCACTTTGGAAGTAGGAGACGAATTGCCCACAGGTATTGTGCAGTTAGCGAAAGTTTACATTGCGAAGAAACGCAAATTGAAAGTAGGAGATAAGATGGCAGGTCGCCACGGTAATAAGGGTGTTGTAGCTCGTATCGTGCGTGAAGAAGACATGCCATTCCTGGAAGATGGAACTCCGGTTGATATTTGCTTGAACCCGCTGGGTGTACCTTCTCGTATGAACTTGGGTCAGATTTACGAAACAGTATTAGCTTGGGCAGGAAAGAGATTGGGTCGCAAGTATGCTACTCCAATTTTTGATGGCGCATCGCTTGATCAGGTATCGGCAGAATTGACCGAGGCAGGATTGCCTGAGTTTGGAAGAACGTACTTGTTCGATGGTTTGACCGGACAGAAGTTCGATCAACCTGTAACAGTAGGTATGGCTTACATGCTTAAACTGGGCCACTTGGTTGACGATAAGATGCACGCTCGTTCTATCGGACCGTATTCATTGATTACACAGCAGCCATTGGGCGGTAAAGCTCAATTTGGTGGTCAGCGCTTCGGTGAGATGGAGGTGTGGGCGATTGAAGCATTCGGTGCTTCTCATATCCTGCAGGAGATTTTAACGATTAAGTCAGATGACGTAATTGGTCGTGCGAAAGCATACGAAGCCATTGTAAAAGGCGAAAATATGCGCAAGCCGAATATCCCTGAATCGTTCAACGTATTGGTACACGAATTGCGAGGTCTCGCATTAGAGATCACGATGGATTAAGTAAGTCAGTAAGACTGGAAGTCTGTAAAGTCGAGAAAGACTCACGGACTTCCGGTTTAGCCGACTTTCAGACTTTAAAATGAAATAGTTAACTGAAAACTCAATAAGCATGTCTTTCAGAAAAAATAAAAAGATCAACAACGACTTCTCTAAAATCACCATCAGCTTAGCTTCACCAGAGTCAATTTTGGAAAGCTCACACGGTGAGATCACCCAGCCCGAAACCATTAACTACAGAACTTACAAGCCTGAAATGGGCGGTTTGTTCTGCGAGCGTATTTTCGGTCCGGTGAAAGATTGGGAGTGTCATTGCGGAAAATATAAGCGTATTCGCTACAAAGGAATTATCTGCGATCGTTGCGGTGTAGAGGTTACTGAGAAGAAAGTAAGACGCGAGCGCATGGGTCACATCGAATTGGTGGTACCGGTTGCTCACATCTGGTATTTCCGTTCATTGCCGAATAAGATCGGATACTTACTTGGTTTGCCAACAAAGAAGTTGGATCAAATCATCTATTATGAAAGATATGTAGTAATCGCTCCAGGTATTAAGGAAGAAGATGGTGTAAACCGTTTGGATTTCTTGACTGAAGAAGAATACCTCGACATCGTTGACAAACTTCCTCGCGAAAACCAATTGCTGGATGACAGCGATCCTAAGAAATTCATCGCGAAGATGGGTGCCGATGCGTTGGAAATGTTATTGAGCCGCGTGAAGTTGGATGAACTTTCATACGAACTTCGTCATCAGGCTGCTACCGACACATCACAACAACGTAAGGCAGAAGCCTTGAAGCGTTTGAAAGTGGTGGAAGCTTTCCGCGATGCAAATACGCGCGTGGAAAACAAACCACAATGGATGACTATTAAGATGGTTCCAGTAATTCCACCAGAATTGCGTCCTCTTGTGCCTTTGGATGGCGGTCGTTTTGCTACTTCAGATTTGAATGATCTTTACAGACGCGTTATTATCCGTAACAACCGTCTGAAGAGATTGATTGATATAAAAGCACCTGAGGTGATTTTGCGTAACGAAAAGCGCATGCTTCAAGAAGCTGTTGACTCTTTGTTCGACAACTCACGTAAAGTGAATGCAGTTCGTTCGGATGGTAACCGTGCATTGAAATCATTGAGCGATATGCTCAAAGGTAAGCAAGGTCGTTTCCGTCAAAACTTGTTGGGTAAACGTGTAGACTATTCTGGTCGTTCAGTAATTGTGGTAGGACCTGAATTGAAACTGCATGAGTGCGGTCTGCCAAAAGATATGGCTGCCGAATTATTCAAGCCATTTATCATTCGCAAGCTGATCGAAAGAGGTATTGTGAAGACTGTAAAATCAGCAAAGAAAATCGTTGATAGAAAAGATCCTGTAGTATGGGATATTTTGGAGAACGTATTGAAAGGACATCCTGTTCTTTTGAACCGTGCCCCAACTCTTCACCGCTTAGGTATTCAAGCATTCCAACCTAAGTTGATTGAAGGAAAAGCGATCCAATTGCATCCGTTAGTTTGTACGGCGTTCAACGCTGACTTTGACGGTGACCAGATGGCCGTTCACATTCCACTGGGTCAGGAAGCCATTTTGGAAGCTTCTTTATTGATGCTTTCATCACACAACATTTTGAACCCTGCTAACGGTGCTCCTATCACAGTACCTTCTCAGGACATGGTGTTGGGCTTGTATTATTTGACCAAAGGCAGAAAAGGCGAAATGGGTGAAGGCAAAACTTTCTACTCAGCCGAAGAAGTGGTAATTGCTTACAACGAAGGCAAACTTTCGAAGCATGCCATCATCAAAGTAAAGGCCAATGTAAAAGATAAGAAGACAGGTGATGTTACCAGAAAGATGATCGAGACGGTAACTGGTCGCGTAATCTTCAATCAGGTAATTCCTGAAGAAGTAGGTTTCGTAGATGAATTGTTGACCAAGAAAAAACTGCAAACCATCATAGCGGATGTGTTTAAGTATGCTGGTCAGGCGAAGACTGCCAAATTCTTAGATGATATTAAAGAATTAGGATTCCAGATGGCATACCGTGGAGGTTTGTCCATGGGATTGGGTGACGTGAAAGTACCAGATGAAAAGAAAAAGTTAGTAGAAGATGCTCAGAAAGAAGTTGATTCTGTTTGGAACAACTACATGATGGGTCTAATCACGGACAACGAGCGTTACAACCAGGTAATTGATATCTGGACACGTACGAATACGTTGTTGACCAACACGCTGATGAAACAGTTGGAAGAAGATCAACAAGGCTTCAACTCGATCTACATGATGATGCACTCCGGTGCTCGTGGATCGCGCGAACAGATTCGTCAGTTGGGTGGTATGCGTGGTTTGATGGCGAAGCCTCAAAAGAACCTTGCCGGTTCAGTAGGTTCCATCATTGAAAACCCGATCTTATCAAACTTCAAAGAAGGATTGGACGTGTTGGAGTACTTTATCTCTACACACGGTGCTCGTAAAGGTTTGGCCGATACCGCTTTGAAAACTGCCGATGCCGGTTACTTGACTCGAAGATTGGTAGACGTTGCCAATGACTTGGTAGTAACAGAAGATGATTGCGGAACATTGCGTGGATTGAAAGTAGCCGCTTTGAAAGACAACGAAGATATCGTTGAGCCTTTGTCAGAGCGTATTGTTGGACGTGTAACCGTTCATGATATCTACGATCCATTGACAGACGTATTGATCTGTGCTGCTAATCAGGAGATCACCGATGAGATCGCAAAACAAATTGAAGAAACCAGCATCGAAGAAGTAGAGATTCGCTCTATACTTACCTGCGAAACTAAATTTGGTGGTTGTGCAAAATGCTACGGCCGCAACTTAGCTACCGGTAAAATGGTACAACAAGGTGAAGCGGTAGGTGTAATTGCAGCTCAATCAATCGGTGAGCCAGGTACACAGTTGACACTTCGTACATTCCACGTGGGTGGTACAGCTTCTAACATTGCAGTTGATGCCAACATCAAAGCGAAGTTTACAGGAACGGTAGAATTCGAAGCCATCCGTACAGTTGATACAAGCGATAAGGATGACAACAAAGTGAAGGTGGTGATGGGTCGCACAGGTGAGATTCGTATTTTGGACGAAGAGAAGCGTGTGTTGATCTCCAACAACGTTCCTTATGGAGCTTACTTACGTGTGAAGGATGGGCAGAAAGTTGAAAAGGGAACTGAGCTTTGCTATTGGGATCCTTACAACGCGGTAATTCTTTCAGAATTTGATGGTGAAATTGAATACGAAGCCATCATTGAAGGTATTACCTACAAAGAAGAATCGGATGAGCAGACAGGTCACAGAGAGAAAGTAATTACAGATACTCGCGATAAGACCAAGAACCCTTCGATCATTGTAAAAGGTAAGAACGATACCAAAGGATATAACATTCCGGTAGGAGCGCACTTAGCTGTGGATGAAGGCGAAAAAATTCAAGCCGGTCAGGTTATGGCTAAGATTCCACGCACCATGGGTAAGTCACGCGATATTACAGGGGGTCTTCCTCGTGTAACGGAATTGTTCGAAGCTCGTAACCCTTCAAATCCTGCTGTTGTCAGCGAGATTGATGGTGTGGTAACGTACGGAGGTATCAAGCGTGGTAATCGCGAAATCTTTATTGAATCAAAAGATGGTGTTCAGAAGCGTTACTTGGTGCCATTGTCTAAGCACATTTTGGTGCAGGACAATGACTTTGTAAAAGCAGGTCAGCCACTTTCTGATGGTGCGATCACGCCAAGCGATATCTTGTCGATCAAAGGACCGACTGCCGTGCAGGAATACTTAGTGAACGAAATTCAGGAAGTATACCGTCTGCAAGGTGTGAAGATCAACGACAAGCACATTGAGTGTATCGTAAGTCAGATGATGCAAAAAGTAGAAATCATCGATTCAGGTGATACTACCTTCCTGCCAGGTGAATATGTAGATAAGTTCGAATTCCGTGAGGAAAACGACTTGATCTTGGATAAGAAAGTAGTCATGGAATCCGGAGATTCAGGTCGATTCAAAGTTGGTCAGATCGTAACACCAAGAGAGTTGCGTGATGAGAACTCAGCATTGAAGAGAAAGGATTTACGCCCTGTGGAAGTGAGAGATGCGTTATCCGCAGTATCACGCCCTACTTTACAAGGTATCACACAGGCTTCCTTGAAGACTGAAAGCTGGTTGTCAGCTGCATCTTTCCAGGAAACTACCAAGGTGTTGAGCGAAGCGGCAATCCGCGGAAAGGCAGATCAATTAATGGGCTTGAAAGAGAACGTAATTGTGGGTCACTTGATCCCTGCCGGTACCGGTCAACGCAGATTTGAAGACTTGATTGTAGGATCAGAAGAAGAGTATCAGCGTTTAGTAGATGCACCTGAGCGTAAAAGCAAGGAGCGCGAGCTGGCTGATTAATTCGACAATTTGAAAATGTAACGATTTGAAAATGTGCGGGTGTTTTAAACATTCGCACATTTTTTTTGAACCCGTACATTATCAAATTTTCAAATTGTATAATTTTCAAATTGATTTTTATGGCAGAAGAAAAGAACATCCCAGCGCAAAATCAAATTAACATTGAATTGTCTGAAGAGATAGCTGAAGGTATTTATTCTAATTTGGCGATGATAGCTCACTCTAATAGTGAGTTTGTCATTGACTTTATCCGTTTGATGCCGGGTGTTCCAAAAGCGAAGGTTAAGTCTAGAATTGTGATTACGCCTGAGCATGCAAAAAGGCTGTTGGCGGCCTTGAAAGACAACATTAGTAAGTACGAAGCCACTTTTGGCCCAATAAAGCAGACGAATGACGTGCCTACATTCCCCATGAATTTTGGTGGCACCATGGGTGAGGCTTAAGCGGTTGTCGATTTCTTTCGAAATGCCATCAGTTTTTGCACCCAAAGGCCGATTTATTTGAAATTTCTTTTTGCCAACCTTTTGCATCCTATCTTTCTTTAAATACCTTTGCAGTCCTTATTTTTAAAAGGTTTTAAAAGAAAATATAAATGCCTACCATTCAGCAACTTGTGAGAAAAGGAAGGACGAAATTGACCTTCAAGTCAAAATCTCCAGCCCTTGATTCATCGCCTCAGCGCAGGGGCGTTTGTACACGTGTGTACACTACAACCCCTAAAAAGCCAAATTCTGCTATGAGAAAGGTAGCCCGTGTGCGCCTGACGAACCAGAAAGAGGTGAACGCCTATATCATGGGCGAAGGTCATAATTTACAGGAACACTCTATCGTATTGGTAAGAGGTGGTCGTGTAAAAGACTTACCAGGGGTTCGTTATCACATCGTGCGTGGCGCATTGGATACAGCCGGTGTAAACGGACGTAAACAAAGCCGTTCAAAATATGGCGCGAAGCGTCCGAAGGCAGGAGCTGCAGCACCAGCGGCTAAAGGAGCACCAGCAAAAAAGAAATAAAGCATTTTTAAATAGTTATGAGAAAGTCAAAACCTAAAAAAAGATACCTTCTTCCTGATCCAAAGTTCAATGATACATTGGTGACGAAGTTCGTTAACTACATGATGAACGATGGTAAGAAAAGTATTGCGTACAATATTTTTTACGATGCCATTGAGCAAGTAGAAAAGAAGGCAGGTGGAGAAAACGGCTTAGAGGTGTGGAAACGCGCCATGAACAACGTAATGCCAGGAGTTGAAGTGAAAAGCCGCAGAGTAGGTGGGGCTACATTTCAAGTGCCGGTCGAAATTCGTCCGGAGCGCAAAATAAACTTGAGCATCAAATGGTTGATTGACTACGCACGTGCGCGTGGTGAAAAGACCATGATGGACAAATTGGCTGGCGAAATTCTGGCTGCTTCAAAAGGTGAAGGTGCTGCGATCAAGAAAAAAGATGATACGCACCGCATGGCTGAGGCTAACAAGGCCTTCTCTCATTTCAGATTCTAATTTTAAATCTCATAACTCTATATCTAACACACACATCGAATAAATGGCACGGGATTTAAGATTTACAAGAAATATTGGTATCGCTGCGCACATTGATGCTGGTAAAACCACCACCACTGAGCGTATTCTATATTACGCGGGTGTGAACCATAAAATTGGAGAGGTACACGAAGGTGCGGCTACCATGGACTGGATGGCACAAGAGCAGGAGCGTGGTATCACCATTACCTCTGCTGCTACTACCGTGCACTGGAAATACCGCAAAAACGAATACCACGTTAACATCATCGATACACCCGGCCACGTAGATTTTACTGTGGAGGTGAACCGCTCTTTGCGTGTATTGGATGGTTTGGTGTTCTTGTTTAGTTCGGTTGATGGTGTTGAGCCTCAATCAGAAACGAACTGGCGCTTGGCTGACAACTATAAAGTTGCGCGTATCGGTTTCGTAAATAAAATGGATCGCTCTGGTGCAGACTTCTTAGGTGTTTGCAATCAGGTAAAAGAAAAATTAGGAAGCAAAGCAGTTGCTTTACAGTTACCTATCGGTGCAGAAGACAACTTCAAAGGTGTAGTTGACTTGATCAACAACCGTGGTATCATTTGGAATGAGCATGACAAAGGAATGACTTTCCAGGAAGTGCCAATCCCTGAGGATATGAAGGCAGAAGCTCACGAATACCGTGAGAAATTGCTAGAAGCAGTTGCAGAATATGATGAGACTTTGATCGAGAAGTTCTTTGATGATCCTAATTCGATTACGGAAGCAGAAATATTAACAGCGTTGCGTAAAGCAGTTATTGATATGAAAATCGTGCCGATGGTGTGCGGTTCTTCATTCAAAAATAAAGGTGTGCAAACCATGCTGGATTATGTGATGGAGTTACTTCCTTCACCACTGGATAAAGATGTGATCATCGGTACAAACCCTGACACGGAAGAGCCAGTAGAAATCAGACCGAGTGAATCAGAACCATTTGTAGGTCTTGCATTCAAAATTGCAACCGATCCATTCGTAGGTCGCTTGTGTTTTGTTCGTGCATATTCCGGTGTTTTGGAATCAGGATCATATATACATAACACAAGATCTGGTCAAAAAGAACGTATCTCTCGTGTATTCCAAATGCACGCCAATAAGCAAAACCAGATTGAGCGTTTGCCTGCTGGTGATATTGGTGCCGTGGTTGGTTTCAAAGACATCAAGACTGGTGATACACTTTGCGATGAAAAACGCCTAGTGATATTGGAGTCAATGGTATTCCCTGAGCCAGTTATTGGTTATGCTATCGAGCCTAAGAAGCAAGTTGATGCTGACAAGTTGGGTATGGCTATCGCTAAGTTGGTAGAAGAAGATCCTACGCTTCGGGTAAACACTGATCACGAAACAGGTCAAACGATTTTACGCGGAATGGGTGAATTGCACTTGGAGATCATCATTGATCGCTTAAAGCGCGAATTCAAAGTAGAGATCAACCAAGGTGCGCCTCAGGTTGCTTACAAAGAAGCTTTGACAAAGTCAGTTGAGCATAAAGAAGTTTACAAGAAACAAACTGGTGGTCGTGGTAAGTTTGCCGATATCGTATTCGAAATCGGGCCACGCGAACTCGGCCCTGAAGATAAGCCAGGCCTAGAGTTTGTGAACGACATTGTTGGTGGTGTGATTCCTCGCGAATTCATCCCTGCAATTCAAAAGGGCTTCGAACAATCAATGAATAACGGTCCTTTAGCTGGTTATCCAATTGACTCGATGACAGTTCGTTTATTCCATGGTTCATACCATGATGTTGACTCTGACTCTTTATCCTTTGAATTGGCGGCTCGTATTGGTTTCAAAGAAGCTGCAAGCAAGTGTTCTCCTCAATTGCTCGAACCGATCATGGGTGTAGAAGTTATTTCTCCCGATGAGTACACTGGTTCTGTAACCGGCGACTTGAACAGAAGAAGAGGTATCATGAAAGGAATGGATACACGTGGGGGTGCACAAGTTATTAAGGCAGATGTTCCGTTGAAAGAACTTTTCGGTTACATCACTGACTTGAGAACTTTGACTTCAGGCCGTGCTTCGGCTAACCTGACGTTCTCACATTACTCACCGGTTCCTAGAAACTTGGCAGAGAAGGTAATTGAAGAAGTAAAAGGTGCAGCAGCTGCGAAATAAATTTTTAACTAGAAAACATCTAAAAGACGTTTAGATATGAGCCAAAAAATCAGAATTAAATTGAAGTCATACGACCATAACTTGGTTGATAAATCTTCAGAGAAAATTGTTCGCGCGGTAAAAGCAACCGGAGCTGTGGTAAGCGGACCTATTCCATTGCCTACAGAGAAAGAGAAGTTTACTGTATTGCGTTCACCACACGTTAACAAAAAGGCTCGCGAGCAATTTCAATTGTGTACATACAAGCGAGTGGTTGATATCTACTCAAGCAGCACAAAGACGATCGACGCTTTGATGAAGTTAGAGTTGCCCTCTGGCGTTGATGTAATCATTAAATAAGCATTTCTATTATTGATAATAAACATCCTGATGAACAGTCAGGATGTTTTTTTTGTACCCTTCACTAAACACACAATGGCCTTACTCGAGAAATTTTTGTTTGTCAAAAAATCAACCATACCCGGAGCCGGTCGTGGATTGTTTACTAAAGCGCCCATTGCCAAAGGAACTCGCATCATAGAGTACAAAGGCAAAGTAGTGACATGGAAAGAAGTGGAGCAGATGGCCGATGACCGCAATGGTTACGTCTTTTTCTTCAATAGCAAATATTGCATCGACGCATGGCAGACCGCTAAATCGGTGGCTCAATTCGCCAATGACGCCATGGGCATCACGCGGATTGAGGGGCTTCGTAACAATTGTGAGTATGTAACCGAAAAGAAGCGTTGCTTCATTGAGGCTAAGAAAGATATACCGGCCGGATCGGAGATTTTAGTAGGCTATGGCGCAGAATATTGGCAGGTGATTCGCTACAATATCAAGTTGGAGCAGAAAAACCGTGCAAAAGAAGGAAAGAAGGCAACAGGAAAAGAGTTGCCCCATCACAAGGCCAATAAACGCTCTGCAAAGAAGTAGACCTACTGCTTAGATCCTATTTCCTTGGCACGCTCGATGGTTTCATTCATCAGCTCCTTCACTTTTTTGATTTTTTCCATCTCTGATTCCAGATAGGCACGCGCTTTTTCCTGATCCACAGAATCTGGTAGCGGGCGGAATGTGTGCATCCAATCCATCATGGAGCGATCGGCTGAATCGAGTTGGGCGATCACTTGTTCCAACTCCTGTTTCTTATCGGTAGCCATATCTGCGGTTGAAGTAATTTTATCCTGAAGTTGTTTTTTGAGTTGATAGATGTCTTCAACGCGTGGCATGATCTCATCGTGTATATCCATTACCTGATCGTATAGTGCACTGTTTGGATTGTCGCCGGTGCTCGCATCACTTGCGTGGTGTTCGTGTTTTCCGGATTGATTACAAGATGCAAGGGCAATGGCTAAAAAGGGAATGATATAAGATAGTTTCATAGCAGTTGGATCAATTTGATTCACCTAAAGGTAGCAGATTTATGTTCATGGCTCAATTTTGAAACTAACTAACAAGGGTTAGTTTTTAAAGTTTTTATCCGAAAAATGCAATCCTTTTTTTGATCATTGATTTTTTTTGTTTTCCTTCGAAGAACAATAAGTGAAACATGACCAACAAGCGATTTTATTTTAGCTTTTACTTTTATCCAGCCCAACCGGGACTAGATAGAGAATCGCTTTGTTAAGACATAAAAACAAAAGAAACTCAGAAAAGTCCCGGTGAAAACTGGGACTTTTCATTTTTACCTATGCTACAAAGGTATTTTAAATGTAGCGACAGTGAATCGAAGTAAAACCGAAGTAGCGTAACGATTGAATGAGCAAGAAGAAAAAAACAAGAGTCGCCATACAAGGCATTGCCACCAGCTTTCATGAAGTGGCTGCACTGACCTACTTTCAAGAGCCAATTGAAACGGTAGAATGCTTGTCGTTTCATGCGCTTTGCGAATCACTCAAGAAAGAAGAGTCTGACTTTGCTATGATGGCAATTGAAAATTCTATTGCGGGAAGCATTTTACCGAACTACTTTTTACTGCAGGAATATCACTTCTCAATTATTGGTGAGGTGTATTTACCCATTCACATGCACTTGCTTGCCTTACCGGGCGTAAAACTAAACGACATCAAATGTGTGGAATCGCACCCCATGGCCATACGTCAATGCAATGATTTTTTGTTCAGGTTGAAGAACATTGAAATCCGCGAAAGCGATGATACGGCCGTTTCTGCACGGAAGGTGAAAGAGAAAAAATTAACTGATACAGCCGCGATTGCCAACGAGTATGCGGCTAAGAAATTTGGTTTACAGATTTTGGAAAAACGCATCGAGACGAATAAGAAAAATTTTACACGCTTTTTGGTGCTTACTAAAGGAAGAGAAATAGCCAAGGATAGCAACAAAGCTTCATTGTGTTTTGAAGTAGCGAATGAAGTGGGAAGCTTGGCAGAAGCATTGATGACATTGAAGAAGAATGAAATTAACCTCACGAAGATTCAATCGATACCCATTGTGGGAAAACCAAGTGAGTATTCGATTCACATTGATGTAGAGTGGAAGCGTAGAAAAAGTTATGACACGGCAATTCAGGAAGTGTTGCGACAAGTAAGAAATCTGAATGTGTTGGGAGAATATAAGAAAGCGAAGATTGAGTATAAATAATGGCACCTCTAAAAACTCAATTCACCCTTCTCTCTATGGAGAAGGGCAAGGGTTGAGGTGATAAAAAGAAGGGTTTTTAGAGGTGCCCATAAGTGAATAGTGGACAATCGGCAGTAAGCAGTATGTAGTTAGTGAAGTTGACTAGAAGCGTCAGTCTTCTCTAGTTGACAAGTAAATCTGGCAAAGGCAAATAGGAATTTAAAATGATAGAGACAGCGAATCGGATTAAGAATGTAGAAGAATACTACTTCAGCAAGAAGCTGGCAGAAGTACGAAGCATTGACACACCAGAGTGGCGCGTGATTAATTTGGGTATCGGCAGTCCGGATCAGATGCCGGCAGCGAACGCCATTGATGCGTTGATTGCTTCGGCTAAAAATCCTGCCAATCATGGCTATCAGAACTACAAAGGCATTCCACAATTGCGCAAGGGCATTGCTGATTTTTATCAAACCACCTATGGCGTAACTCTCAACACCGAGACTGAAATACTTCCGCTGATGGGATCGAAGGAAGGCATCATGCACATCATGATGGCATTTGTCAATGAAGGAGATGAAGTATTGATTCCCGATCCGGGCTATCCTACCTATGCTTCGGTGGCGAAATTAGTAGGCGCCACGACGAGCACTTATGCTATGAAAGAAGAACTGGGCTGGGGCATTGACATGGAAGAATTGCGCAAGCGCGATTTGTCTAAAGTGAAAGTCATGTGGGTTAATTTTCCGCACATGCCAACGGGTCGCATCGCTTCGCGTGCTGAGTTAAAGGAGTTAGTTGATCTAGCACGCACACATCAATTTTTAATTGTGAATGATAATCCATATTCGCTCATTTTGAATAACCATCCGCTTTCGATTTTGAGTATTGATGGTGCTTCGGAAGTTGCGATGGAGTTGAACTCGCTGAGTAAATCTCATAACATGGCGGGCTGGCGCATTGGTTGGGTGGCAGGCAACGCTCAGTTTATTGATGCAGTGCTGCGGGTGAAAAGTAATATGGATTCCGGCATGTTTTTAGGATTGCAACATGCAGCAGTGGAAGCCTTGCAAAGTGGAACGGAATGGTTCACACAACTCAATTCGATTTATCAAAAGCGAAAAGATGCTGCGTGCCGTATTTTGGATGAACTGGGTTGTGATTATGCGAAAGAGCAATCCGGATTATTTGTATGGGCAAAGGCACCTGCACACATTCAGGATGTAGAAAAATGGATTGACGAGATTTTATACGGCACGCATGTTTTCATTACACCTGGATTTATTTTCGGTGAGGCCGGACGAAAGTATATTCGCATTTCATTATGCGCAACCGAAGAGAAATTAAATGAAGCGCGTGAGCGAATTCAAAAGTTTGTACTATCTCAAGTTTCAAGTCACACTAAAGTCTCCTTATGAAAGTGACGGTGATTGGTTTGGGATTGATTGGAGGCTCGCTCGCGATGGATTTGCGCAAGCACAAATTGGCTACTAATTTGATTGGCGTTGATTTTAATCAGGCACACGCCCAACAAGCGGTGGAGCTTGGATTGGTAGATCGCATCTTGCCGGAAGATAAAGCGCTCGCTGAATCGGATGTGGTGCTCTTGACGATTCCGGTGAATGCCATCGGTGCTTTGCTGCCTTCTATACTTGATCAGATAGGAAAGAACACGGTTGTAATCGACACTGGCAGCACAAAAGGATTGATTTGTAAATCGGTTTCGGGACATGCGCGAAGAAGTCAGTTTGTGGCGGCACATCCGATTTCAGGAACAGAAAACTCCGGCCCCACAGCAGCGCTAGAAGGTTTATTTGTGGGCAAGACGAATATCATTTGTGAGCACGAGAAATCTTCGGAGCAATCATTGAAGACAGCGCAAAGCATTTTTGACGCGGTGGGTTTGAAAACCATTTTCATGGAAGCCGAAGAGCATGACAAGCATGTGGCGTATGTTTCGCACTTGTCGCACGTGAGTTCGTTTTTGCTGGGGCAAACGGTGTTGGATATTGAAAAAGATGAGAAGAACATTTTCGATTTAGCCGGTAGTGGTTTTGCCTCGACTGTGCGTTTAGCAAAAAGTTCGCCTGCGATGTGGGCACCCATCTTTGAGCAGAACTCAGAATATTTGAGCCAGGCGCTGCTGGAGTATATCATGCACTTGCAGAAATTTCATTATCACCTGATGAAGAAAGACTCGAAGGAGTTGATGAAGACACTGACGAATGCGAATGGGATTAGGAGGGTGTTGGAGAAGAAGTAAGTTGACAGTTGACAAAGTAGGGAATTAGGAATTGGGGGTTGGGACTTAGGACTTGGGGGTTGGGAGTTGGGAGTTGGAAATTGGAAAGAGTAAATTGACAGTTTACAAAGTAGGATTATTGAAATGAATTTTAAATATTAACATAACAATTGGATCGTATGAAAAAGGGATTGGAACTTGAATCGATAGCTGGTTTTTTGAATGTAAAGAAACCGATCATTATCAGTGGCCCTTGCAGCGCTGAAACAGAAGAGCAGATGGTGGCTACTGCGAAACAAATTGCTGCCACCGGAAAGGTGCATGCTTTGCGTGCGGGTATCTGGAAGCCGCGCACTCGGCCCGGTCAATATGAAGGTGCGGGTGATGTGGGTTTGAATTGGTTGATGACAGCCAAGAAAGAAACCGGCTTGCCGGTGACAACGGAAGTGGCGAATGCGGCGCACGTGGAAGCTTGTCTAAAAGCGGGTGTAGATATTTTGTGGGTGGGTGCACGCACAACGGTGAATCCGTTTTCTGTACAAGAGATTGCTGATTCGTTGAAGGGCGTTGATATTCCGGTGATGGTGAAGAATCCGGTGAACCCTGATTTGGAATTATGGATTGGTGCGCTGGAGCGACTCAACAAAGCAGGCATTAAAAAGATGGCAGCTATTCATCGCGGATTTTCTTCATTCGAAAAAGGACCCTTCCGCAATTTGCCTATGTGGGATTTGGCAATTGAATTGAAGACACGTTTTCCGGAGTTAGAAATTATCTGCGACCCAAGTCATATTTCGGGTAACAGAGATTTGATTTCGTTTGTATCGCAGAAGGCATTGGATTTGGATATGGCTGGTTTGATGATTGAAAGTCATATCAACCCGGATGCGGCGTGGAGCGATGCGAAGCAACAAGTAACGCCTGCTGTGTTAGGAAAAATTTTGACTGACCTGGTGGTGCGGACGAGCAACAGCGAGAACAAAACATTTAAAGATACACTGAGTGTGTTGCGCGAGCAGATTGACCAACTTGATGATGAGATCATGCAAAAGATGGCTTCGCGCATGAAAATTTCGGAGAAGATAGGTCAGTATAAAAAAGATAACAACGTAACAATTTTGCAGGTGAATCGCTGGGAAGAGATTATCAAAACGCGTGTGACGTTGGGTAAGGCAATGGGCTTGGAAGAAGGATTTATGCGCGACTTGTTGCGCCTGGTACACCACGAGTCGATACAAGTGCAGACCAAGGTGATGAACCAGGTTGAAGAGAAAGTGTAGCAAATCAGTTGACAAAAGTGTAATTGACAATTGACAAAACTGTAATGAAATGAGAAGCTTACGAATTAAGTTATTGCTTTTGTCAATTGGGTTTTTGTTAACTGTCAATTTAGCGCTTGGCCAAGCCAGTGAGAAAGAGTATCTGCTCGGGCGGTTTGATGAGACAAAAGATGCACGCTTTGTGCCACTGGGTGATGAATATGCCAGGGGCGGTGCAGTGGGTAAATATTTGCGAAAAGAAACATACGAGGCTTTTGTAAAAATGGCTGAAGCTGCCAAAAAAGATGGAGTGAATCTTTTCATAATTTCTGCTACGCGCAACTATGAATCACAAAAAACGATTTGGGAAAACAAGTGGGAGGGACGCACTTTGGTAGAAGGCAAAAACCTGACTACGATTACTGATTTATCCGAACGAGCACGCTTGATTCTGTTGTATAGCTCCATGCCCGGTACCTCGCGCCACCATTGGGGAACTGACATGGATTTGAATGCGCTGGAGAATTCTTATTTTGAATCGGGTGAAGGTTTGAAAATTTATCAGTGGCTGTTAGCAAATGCGGCTGAATATGGATTTTGTCAACCTTACACATCGAAGGCACAAGGCCGCACCGGTTATGAAGAAGAGAAGTGGCACTGGTCGTATTTGCCGCTTTCGAGTGAATTGCTGAAAAAATATGTGAAGACGATTCGTTACTCGGACATCAAAGGTTTTAAAGGAAGCGAAGTTGCAAAATCCATCAAGGCTATTGATAAATACGTGCAAGGTGTTAGCTGCAAATAATTTTTATTCTTCTGTTTCACGAAGGCGCTTCAGCGTCTTGTCTATTCATCTTCTTTTTATTTTTTTTCTTTCGGTATTGAGTTCATGTGCTCAGCCTAAGAAGGAATATGCTGTGATCATTCGTAATGGAATGATATACGATGGGTCTGGCAGTAAACCCTATCAAGGAGATGTGGCGATCCAGGGCGATACTCTGGCTGCGATGGGCGATCTCTCGAATGCTACAGGTAAGGAAGAGATCGATGCAAAAGGACTGGCTATTTCGCCCGGGTTTATCAATATGCTCAGTTGGGCTGATGGCTCGTTGCTTAAAGATGGCCGCTCGATGAGCGATATTAAACAAGGTGTAACGCTCGAAATTTTTGGCGAAGGCTGGAGCCCCGGTCCACGTAAAAAGAAAAACAGTAAAGACACCTTATGGACTTCGCTGGGAGAATATTTTGACGTGTTGAAGCGCAAAGGCGTAAGTCCCAACTTCGGCTCATTTGTAGGAGCTACCACCGTGCGCAATTATGTGTTGGGCTTTGACAACCGCAAGCCGACTGCACAAGAACTGGCACAAATGAAAGAACTCGTGCGCTCTGCTATGAAGGAAGGCGCGATGGGATTAGGCTCATCATTGATTTACGCACCGGCTGATTATGCGTCAACAGAAGAGTTGATTGAGTTGAGCAAAGTCGTGTCGGAGTACAACGGCATGTACATTACGCACATGCGTAGCGAGAGCGATAAGATATTCGCTGCGATAAATGAGTTTTTTCGAATAGCATACGAAGCAAAAGTGGCAGCGGAGATTTATCATTTAAAAATCAACAATGAGTGGAACTGGTACAAGGTAGATGCCGTGCTGGCGAAAATTGACAGTGCGCAAAAAGCAGGATTAAAAATTACTGCGGACATGTACACCTACAATGCCAGCGGCACGAGCATTACCGCGCGACTTCCTACCTGGGTGCAGGAAGGTGGAGCACAAGCCATGCGCAAGCGTTTTAAAAATCCGGCATTGCGCAAGCGCTTGTTACGTGAAATGGAATTAGGAATCCCTAGTAGAAACTCAGACCCCAAGGATGTGATGGTAATGGGATTTCGAACAGACTCTTTAAATAAACTTTATCGCGGCAAGCGTTTGAGTGAAATTGCTGCAAGGCATGGAAAGGATGCCAACGAGACTATTCTTGATTTGCTGGTAGCTGATAAGTCGAGCATTCCTTGTATTTTCTTTTTGATTTCGGAAGACAACATTCGTAAAATGTTGCCTCTTCCGTATGTGAGCGTTTGTTCGGATGCTGCTTCTATTCCCGATGAGCCGCCTTTTAATAATGATGGTACGCATCCGCGTGCCTATGGAAGTTTTGCGCGGTTGCTTGCTAAATATTCGCGCGAGGAGAAATTATTTTCTACTGAGGAGGCGGTGCGTAAGATGACTTCATTGCCTGCGTCTAACTTGAAGATTGCAAAGCGAGGATTATTGAAGGTGGGTTACTATGCTGATGTGGTGTTGTTTGATCCGTCTACGATTCAGGATCATGCCACGTTTGAAGATCCGCATAAGTACACAACCGGAGTAGTGCATGTTTTTGTGAATGGAGTGCAGGTGTTGAAAGAAGGAGAGCACACCAACAAAAAGCCCGGCCGATTGGTAGTCGGGCCGGGCTATCAGACAAAGAAATAATTTCGCTATTCTACTGATTATATTTCAAATAAGAACCACAGTAATCAAACCTACTTAAATTGATGAAAGCAATTGTGAAGATTCTTATTCTGGTTTTGGTTATTCATTTGGCATGTGCCCAACAGAAGGCCGATAAAATGGATGTAAAAAAGAAGATTAGTGCGCAAGACTCTATGAGGCTAGTTGGGTATCTCCATAAAGTGGGTGAGTTTCCCTTGTTCTCAATGAAGTACCAGCAGTATCTCGATAGTGCACTTACCATTGTGCCAAAAGCAGCGCAACTGTGGCAACTAAAAGCCATGCCTCTTTTTAAGCAGAAGAAATATGAAATAGGAATGCCGTACTTAGATAGTGCGGTGAAGTATGATAAGACGAAACATTGGCTGGAGTACCGAGCCTTCATCAAGTGCATATTTCAAAAATCGTATCGGGCGGCACTAATAGATTTCAACCTTGCTCAAAAGATGAATGGGAACTCTTATATAATGGATCACTCCTATGAATTTTATAAAGGGCTTTGTTATCTGCAACTCAATAAATTTGATTCGGCAGAATACTTGATTGGTAAGGTAATCAGAGAGGAAATAAAAACCAGACAGGAAGCTCATCATTTGCATTGGCTTTATCTCGGCATTGTTCAATATGAGAGGGAAAATTATACAGAAGCCATTGCAAGTTTTGATACTGGGTTGAAACTGTATCCACAATTTCCAGATATACAATTTTACAAAGCCTTGTGTTTAAGAGAGCAGAGACAGAATAAGCAAGCGATGGAGCTGTTGCTGAGTGCCAAAGAAAACTTGCAAAAGGGCTATGGCATCAATGAGGACAACGCTATTTATGAAGCATATCCGTATCAGATAAACAAATCTATGTTAGATTCTTTTATTGAGATGTTTCAAGAAGAGAAGTAAGAGGGGGGGGGGGCTTAATTGCAGTTTTTGTAACGCTATTGGCTGTAGTTGGTTATACTGCACTGAGCCAGACATTAGTCAATTAAAAATGTGCTTTATCCGCCTTGGCGAAATCGCAAACTCCGATGAGCGCAAGCAATGTGGTTTTATCGAAATAATGATCTAACAGTGAATATCCTGGCGATAGAATCGAATTATAGAAGTTGAGTTTGATTTGTAAAGATTTGTGTAGCTACATAGTATCTTGAAAGCAGATGCGCACACCAATAAAAAGCCCGGCCGATTGGTAGTCGGGCCGGGCTATCAGGTGAAGAAATAGTTAGATCAGATCAAATTATCAGTACTCATGCAGCAGATGCTTCGTGCCTCAGCATGATAAAGTTAGTTACTCTACTTTGCGTGTTGCATTCATCGGGAATGCTCCGAACGATCCTACCGACATCGTTCCGGTAAACTGATCTTTCGTGATGGTTCCTTTTACAGCGATTACAGCTGCGTTACCACCGAAGTTTACTTCGTATGTAAAGCTTAGCTGATTGTTTTTGTAGACTACATCTTTGATTGGGTTTTCACGCTTCGAGCGGTTGTTGGCGATCACACCAGAATATACATTGCCTTCTTTTTTGATGGTAAGTGTACCCATTCCACCTTGTGGAGATTCGATGGTGTAATTCCATGTGCCCGCTGCTTCGTATGCTACTGTATCTTTTGGTGCATTGGCATTAGCCGGTGCAGTTTGTGCAGGCACTACAGTTGTTGCTGGCATTTGTCCACGGCCACCACCACCAGCACCTTGTGGCATTCCGCCACCTCCTTGCTGGCCATCGCCACCTCCTTCTTCTTTCAAGTCATCGTTGTTGATTGACTTCTTGCGCTTGCGGCCACCATCCATACTCATCTTACCGATGCGATAGCTGAAGGTGATTTTAAAATTGAGATTGGTAGTTACTGAAGTAGTTTCTTGATTTAAGAAATATGAATTCTGACTTCCTTTTACAGTGATGGAAGGGTAGAAAAAGTTTTCTGCACCAAAGCCGATACTTCCTTTTTTATCAGCAATATCTTTGCGCACACTTAGGCTGTATACACCGAAGCCACCTTGATAACCTTGCAGTTGAATTTGCTGCCCACGATAGAAGGAGAAGAATTGTAAACCCCAGCCTTTATCTAAATTATAACTTCCGAATAAGCGAACGTTGTACACCCAACCAGAGTTTTTGGCGCTGTAATCAGGATCTGATGGATTTGCAGGTTTAGGAATATTGTTATTTAGTAAAGTGTAGTAAGTATCAACTCCCCCATTTAAAGATAGTTTTCCCGCGTTAACATTCGCAAATACACTAAGGCCGTACGCGTCTTCCTGGCCAATATTTTCGTAGGTTGTTTTAATTGCATTTCCTTCCGGTCTTCTCACCCTTTGAATGGAACCATTTGTATTTCTATAGAAGGTTGAGAAATTTAGAGATGTTCCTTTTACAAACGTGCTGTAAGAAAGCTCATAATTGTCAGTGTATTCAGGATTTAAGTTAGGGTTACCAACCGAGATATTTAAGGGATTAGAGCCCTGAACGTTGGGATTTAAGAATTGAATGGATGGCCGTTGAATACGTCTGTTGTAAGCCACTTTAAAGGCGCTTCCATTCTTTAATTTTTTAGAGACATTCACGCTGGGTACGAGTAGTCCGTATGAAGGAAGAGTGAGTTTTTTTTCGTCTTTAAAGAATGCGTCAATGGTGGTGTATTCGTAGCGTCCACCTGCCTTTAAGCTATATGCTTTGGGAAGCGACAAAGTGTATGCAGTATATGCACCGGTAACATTTTGATTGTAGTTAAATACATCACTCAATGATGCATTAGGGTCTAGCGTGTAGTTTCCATCTGCACCTGCAATAAAATACGAATAAGAACTTTCAACTTTGCGGATAATTTGTTTCCCTCCAAATTCAAGAATCGACTTCTTACCGACTGGGGTTTGATAATCAACTTGAATTGTTGTTTCGATATTTATACTCTTGTTATTATTCTTTGTTGAACTTAATTTTTCAGTTATGATATAATCTAAACTATCTCTTACGAAGTCATTTACACGATTGTTTTGACTGTATGATCCTAGGAAGCTTAATTCTTGCTGAGGTTTTTTGAACATGCGTGTGTAGGTTAAACTCGCATCTACCGTTCCTGAATTATCAGTAACATCTACGTTATATAAGTTTGAGAGGGTGCTGTTATTGAGGTTTTTAGATCTTAACAAGTCTTGCCAGTTTGTATTGTTTCGAACACCATACTGCAACGAAGCGGCTAACGAATTTTTTTCGTTAATATCATAATCCCAACCCAATGTGTAGCGCCCGAAAACATTCACTGTACGCGTATCGGCCGATTGAATATTTGTTGATGGAGTAGTTTTCGGATTTGTAGTCTGAATGTTCTCAAAACTTCCCGGTTGGTTGTAGTTTGATCTTCCAAATCCGCCGAGGGAAAAACCCATTTTGCCGGTACGGTAGTTTCCATTCAAACCTAAATTCGATCCGCGCAAGCCGGCACTGGCATCTACGTTTAATGTTAAACCTTGCAATGTATTTTTCTTGGTGATGATGTTGATGATACCACCCGATCCTTCCGCATCGTATTTGGCAGAAGGGGAGGTGATCACCTCTACCGTTTTAATTTGATCGGCTGGTATTTGTTTAAGTGCATCGGCCACGCTACTCGCTGCAATGGTAGAGGGTTTGCCGTTAATCAACACACGAATATTCTGACTGCCTCGCATACTTACGTTTCCATCTAAGTCTACCGATAACAATGGAACACGTTTCAATACATCGGTAGCATCTCCGCCACGTGTGGTAGCATCATTTTCAGCATTGTAAACGGTACGGTCTACGCGTTCTTCAATTAAATTCTTTTGGCCTTGCACCACCACTTCGTTCAACACTTTGTCGCTGGAGCTTACACTGATAAAACCTAGTTCTATGTCACCTCTTTTCTCTGCGATTTTCACCGGAATGCGTTTTGTGTTATATCCGATAAATGATATTTCTACGATGTAATTTCCGGTGGGAATTTTTACAATTGAGAATTTACCCTTGTCATCGGCTACCGCACCGTTAATTGGTTTTTTGGTAGATGGATCGATGAGAGCCACATTGGCGAACTCCACCGGTTGTGAGTTGGTCGAATCGCGAACAATGCCCGTAATTTTTCCATTGCCTTTGGGAGCTTCGGGCGCCTGAGCAAAAGAGAAGTAGCTGATTAAAATTAGGGATACTACGGTAATAAAATTTTTCACGTTAATAAATTGTTAAAGCATTGAGATGATCACGGCTGTTGTTGGTCGATTTTAGTCAGCTGATAAACCGGAATCTGAGGGTTTTGTTATTCAATAAGCCAGCAAGATTACGCCAATTCGCAGCAAATAGTTATGATAATTACATGAGTGGATTTTTTTCTATGATAGTTTTTAATGCCTGCCCCGATGGCGTGTGTGCCCCATCTTCGCTGTAAACTCGTTTAGCTTTTCCATTTGTGCGGGTTCTAGAATTGATTTCAAGCTGGCTTTCATTGAATCTAACAGAACTTTAACTTCCCGCCTGCTGTGATTTTCAAGTGAGTCAATCTGAATCATCGTTTTTTCAATGACTGGCTTCATTTGTTTCGCTTGCGCGGAATCGGCATGGGTGACGCGGAATATTTTATCGACAAATGCGTTGCGATTACCAGAGTGATTGCCACGGTATTGCTTCAGCGGACCACGATAATGTTGACGAGCCATCATGCCGGTGCTCAGTGCGCCAATGAGTATTCCTACAATTAATGTAGCGCTTAATACAAGAATTGCTTTTTTTCTTTCGAGTGTCATGGTTGTTGGATCAAGTCGTTGTACAAATCTATTTGAACGAGGTCGCTTTCATTGTCGTCGAAGCCCAAGATGGATTGTAATGAAAGCGAATCGGCTAACACAATATTCAAAACAAGCAACCCGACGATAATACCGAGTGCTATTAGTTGATATTTTTTGAAGAAGGAGAAGAGTTGATACTCTACTTCGTCTTGCATGGTGCGAATGCGGTTCAACACACGTTCGGCAAAAAATGGCCCGAAGCTCGCTTTTTCTTGTGCACTCAGCAATGTCCGTATTTGTGTAAAATCTTTACCTGCTTTTTGAAGCGCAGCATTTTCTGTCAACATATTTTGAAGATGCTGTTGTTCGGAAGCAGAGACTGATCCGTCCAACGAGCGCAGTAAAATATCTTCAAGTTTTTCGTTATTCATGGTTAATTTTTTAGATGAAATTGTAATCTGCTTCTTAATTTTTTTTGTGCTCGTGACAATCGCGATAACACCGTGCCCAAAGGTATTTGTAAGAGCTCGGCAGTTTCTTCAGTCGAGTATCCTTCTACTAATCGAAGGGTAGCAACCGATTTAAACTCCGGCTCCAGCTGATTAAATTCATACTCCAGCCATTCTTTCAAATCCAGTTCGTTATCGGCAGTCGCCACATGATCGCCTTCGCTCGCGGCTGCGAAGAAGGATTGCCTGCGTTTTCTTTTTTTAAGTTCATTGAGCGAAAGATTGATGGCTATTCTGATCAGATAAGTTCGCACCGAACTTTCGCCTTTGAATTTTGCCATCGATTGATAAAATCGAATGAATACTTCTTGTCCCACATCTGCGGCTTCCTCCGTTGCTCCCAACATGGATTTGACCACACCGGCTACAGCCCCTTCGTGTCTTATCACCAATTCTTTGAAAGCAGAAAGATCACCCTTCAACGATTGCTCGATTAATACTTCGTCTGTTTTAGGGTTCATTCCGGAATTTCGCCTTTGAAGGTTAGACAGATCAAAGACTGATTTTATTCCCAAAGTTTATGAATTATTTTCCGTTGGCTGCATGAAAATGAGCCAATGGCAGTTTTCAAAGGAAAGGAGGGGTTTTATTGATAGTTGAGGTGACGAATGCATGTATTTTTTATACATTTGCCACTTGTATTTGGCCTCGTAGTTCAATGGATAGAATAGAAGTTTCCTAAACTTTTGATGCAGGTTCGATTCCTGTCGGGGCTACAAGTTATTTTAAAGAAAAATATACCATCAACTTCTTTCTATTTCCTTTATAAATCTTTGGTAATAGAATTCCAGATCGTTCATCGCTTCCCGATCTATAATAGCCGTGTAAATGAATATGCCTAATTCAATTAGGAGTGTTAAGAATATTCCGGCAATGCTGAACTCCCATAACTGAAAAAGTACACTAACAAGGAGGGCGATGGAACCAAAAAAATATCGAAAGAACTTTGATAATGAAGTGTCAATGTAAATTTTTGATTTTAGCAAAACTCCTTTCGGATGGTGCTCCAATCGAATAAAAATTCCACCGCTCGGCTGCCTTGATTTATACGCTCGGGTGATTGAAATGGTATCTTCCTTTATTCGTACCTTATCATATTCGATAAAGTCTTCCTGCACTATTGACTTGATCCAATTTTTTCTGAAGCCTTTTATTTTCGAATCCACACGGGCCAACACTTCTTCTTTCGAAATGGATAGATAGTCTTCTCTTTCGATGATTTCCATTATGCAAAGCTAGGGGATTTTAAAAATACCTTCTTAAGGTCACCTGCCACTCAAAGAATTCCAGATTGATGGTCGCCGTATTTTCGTGTTTATCAAAACTGTTGGCAGATAATTTGTTTGTCGGCAATTTAAAAAGATAGCCAACACACCATTCAAGCCGCAATACTTTGGACAACAATACTGTAAATTGAAATCAACTGAACTTTCCTAAACTTTTGATAGAGGTTCGATTTCTGTCGCGACAGCTTATAAGTCGATCACTCAGATTTTAGCAGACCATTACTGACAGAGTAATATTTTGTCGGTAGTGAAACTGGTTTATTCGGGAGATTTATTCCTGATGTTCCTGCAGGATTTCCTTGAATGCTATACACTGCGATGGCTCTTCCGTTTTTTTCCCAATTTAACTTTTGATTTGGTTCACATTGTTCTGGATTGGAAGCAGGAAATAGAAAATGAGCCATGTTTGTCCCAAACACTTTTGTACTGCCGTCTGCTTCAACGGCTACTGCTGTTTTCTCGTCAACCCCAATACCGACAGGATCTATTAATTTGAAATCCTTCATTAAGCGGGCTAAAAAAACAATGTGTCTGCCTTGTCTTGTTCTTTGTGAATAGTGCTGATCGGCAATCACATTCGTAAGTACAGGTATAGCAATGAAGCTTTTGGAGATGCTCACGAGGTTACCGTATGGATCTGTTAGTGCTTCTTCCGAGGTGACTCCTCCATTTTTTGCATCAAAACAATACTCGCTTAAAACAGCACAGCCTGCGCTTGTGCCACCAATTGGCACCCTCTTGGTTGTTACCAAATAGTGAATTGCTTTGGACACTTCTGTATCATTCCAAAAATTTACATAATTACTTTGATCACCTCCGGCAATAAATACGGCTTCGGCATTTCGTATTTTTTTGCGGACTTCAGGAAGGTTCGCTTTTTCTCTTGAATCTATTAAAAGCGTTTCAACAGAGTTCACGTTGCCCAACTCTTTAATGTAATCATTATAACCTGTTGATCCACCCGCTCGAATAATTAGGAAATCACCACCGCCACTTTTATCGATCATCCATTTGATGGCCTCATCAACATCTGTACTTCCCCCCATCAAGACAACTCCAAATTGGGTAGTTGTCTGCACATCCGTTGTATCTCCTGTTATGCCAATACTCGCAACGACTGATTTTGAAGAAGCAGGTTGTGCGCAGCAATCACTTTCCTTATCACATGAAGATAAGAATGCAACGAGTAGGACGAATAGCCATGCTAACTTTGAGTGATTCATTTCTGTTTTACATTTATACCAATACTTAATTCTTTCAGTTGTTCATCGGAAATAGTGGAAGGCGTATCAATCATTGTACCGCGGCCTGCATTATTCTTCGGGAACGCAATGAAGTCGCGAATCGAATCCACACTGGCCAACACCTCTTCTTTGGAAATAGGTAGATAGTCTTCTTTTTCGTTTACTTCCATTATGCAAAGCTTGGGATTTTAAAAATACCTTCTCAAGGCCACCTGCCTCTCAAAAAATTCCAAATCGATGCTCACCATAATTTCGTGTGTACCAAAACTGTTTGCCGACAATTTGTTTGTGGGTAATTCAAAAAGATAGCCAACCCGTAATTTGTTTTTTAATTCTAGTTGAGAATTCAAGCCAATGGAGTTGAAGTTACGCGTCATTACACCGGTCCACAATACTTCCGCCAGCAACACTTGTAAATTGAAGTCAACTGAAGTTGAAGTGTTTTCCACCATGCGCACCAATACAGAAGGCTTGATCTTTAGTTTTTCATTCTTGTCGAAAATATAACCACCACTTAGGTAAATGTGACGCTTGTAGCGCGTGCTGGAGGAAACACCATCTTGCACTGTTACGTCCATGAAACGCGGAATCGATATGCCCGCATAAAATTTATCGTGCATGTAAAAAATACCGGCGCCAATGGTAGGCTTTGAAAAATTTTCTGTGGGCTGAGTGATTTTCTGATCAACAACTTCCAGGTTTAGTTTGCTGTAATCATACCAATAGTTGACCACACCTCCCTGCAAGCCAAACGAGAGTTTGCTGTTTTCAAACTTGATTTTATAATTGAATGAAGCACTGATCTCAGTGGTCGTGTTGATTCCTAAGCGATCGTTGATGAGCAATAAGCCGCCACCCAATTTATCCTGCATAAATGAGGAGCTTACCGACAACGTGTTTGTCAATGGTGCTCCGTCAATACCGGCCCATTGTGCACGCGAGAGCAATGTGGCGTTGACCACATTGTGAATACCGCTGTACGCTGGATTGATCATGGCCTGATTAAATAGATACTGACCGTAGAGCGGATCATTTTGCGCAGATGCTTGAAATACGAAAACAGTAGCAAGGAGGAGTAAAAGATTTTTCATAATAAAATCAAAATTATCGATAGGGGAATTAGCGGCTTAATTGAAGAAATCCGGATATCTTTCGGTTACCCAAATCAATGATGTAGTAATACGTGCCTTCGTTGAGCGCGCGTTGTTCGCCCTCATTCGAAATCCCTTCAAATCGTTTGCCGGATTCTGAATTGTTGTATTGACTGACGCTATAGACTTTGTCACCCCACCGATTGAATATGTTTACATTGTTATTGGGATATGCCTCAATGTTGGATAGTTTAAGGAAGTCATGTGCACCGTCACCGTTTGGTGTTACGATGTTGTAAATGATCAGTTCCGGATTATTACTTAACACTTCACCCTTCAATTCAAATTGATAGAATGCAGCGATGAATGAAATTTCGATGAGAGAAGAAAATGTCCCTGCATCTTTCGCATCCAGTTTGAAAATGAGAGGTGCAACTTCATCCGGAAGAATGGCTGAAGTGGGTGAGGTAACCAACGAGATTTTAGGATTGCTCGACGTAATACTCAACACTGTCAGATCAGAGTTGCCGGTGTTTTCGATGATAAACTCTTTGATCAAATCTTTCGTGAGTGTTGTCTTACCTAAGTCAATTACAGCGGTGTTGCTGTTAGGCACAATAGCACCACTGTTATCGTTGCCTATTTTCACTACAGGTTTTGGATCGATAAATGTAAAATTTGGTTGACTCGCAGTTCCTCCTCCCGTTGTAACGGAAACACTTCCGCTTGCCCCTTTTCCTATTTTTGCTGTGATGGTTTTAGTGGACACCACAACAAATGATTCGGCAGCTACTCCTCCAAAACTCACACCCGTTACATTTACGAAATTGGTTCCGTCAATGGTCACCGATCCGCCCTGTGGTGCACTTTTAGGATTGAAACTAACCACCGTGGGTGGAGGCAGGTATACAAATCCGCCAATGGTGGCGCCACCTGCAGGAGATTTGACTGTTACTAAACCACTTGAACCATTTGCTACCACGGCTGTGATGGTAGTTGATGACACAACAGTGAAGGAGGCGGCTGGCGTTACGCCAAAAGATACGTTGGTCACTCCGGTAAAATTAGCACCCGTAATGGTGACTGTTGCGCCTGTACCTGCAGATGTTGGATTAATGGAAGATATGGTGGGAGGAATTACAAAAGTAAAACCTGCAATGGTAGCGGTTCCTCCGGCAGCCGTTACCGAAATACTTCCGCTTGTGCCTGTACTAACTACGGCCGTGATGGAGGTTGAGGAAACAACATTAAAAGAGGTGGCTGCTGTTCCCCCAAAGCTTACAGCTGTAACACCGATAAATCCGGTACCCGTTATGGTTACAGTATTGCCGCTACCTGCCGAACTCGGAGAGAAGGATGATATGGTAGGAGCTGCAACAGCCTGGATTGTTTTTGTTCCACTTGGTCCCAGAGAAGAAGTGAAGCTAACCGATGTTGAAAAACTGAAATTACTGAGAGCGAAAAATGAAATACTAAACGTGTTACCGATTGTGGCACCTGCGTTTACATTGGCAGCTATGTAGAAGTATCGATTAACGCCATCGCCAACAATGGTTTGCGAAAAACTGCTGAAACTGATCACCTCTCCAGCTCCCGTAGATGAACCGGAAGTACTGATCAAGGTGGCGCTGGCGAAATCATTGATGTTGTTATAGTACAAACTGAAGTTAGAAATATCAGAACTAAGATAAGTTCCTGATGTAGCTTGTGTGGTAAGATCGGTAAGTGTAGCATCTCCACCAATTGAAGACATGGCAAAGCCATATACCTTTTGCTTGCTCAGTGGGTAGATAGGTTCGCTTGCAGAACCTAAGTCGAAGGCACTGACGGTTTGCGCGTGAACATGGTTACAAGAGCTGATCAAAATCAAAATCAACACACAAGCATTCGAGATGCGGGAGAGGGGGGAATAATTTAATTTCATGCTGTAGGGACAATAGATTTTTTAATGAATCAATCGGATTGTTTCAAAGTGATAAATTGAAATGAATGTGGTTTACTTTTCTTTTACCAAAATACCCAACTCTTTCAGTTGTTCATCCGAAATAGTAGAAGGCGTATCAATCATGGTATCGCGGCCCGCATTGTTCTTAGGGAATGCAATGAAGTCGCGGATTGAATCCACACCACCAAACAGCGAGCACAAGCGGTCGAAGCCAAAGGCAATGCCACCGTGTGGAGGTGCACCATATTCAAAGGCTTCCATCAAAAAGCCAAATTGTTTTTTGGCCTCCTCCGGTGAGAAGCCCAGTTTGCTGAACATCAATTGTTGTGTAGCGCGGTCGTGAATACGAATGGAGCCTCCACCAATTTCAGTTCCATTCAACACCATGTCATAGGCATTGGCGCGTACGTTTCCAGGATCACTGTCCAACAACGCCATGTCCTCCGGCTTGGGTGAAGTGAAAGGATGGTGCATCGCGTGCCAGCGATTGGTTTCTTCGTTCCACTCGAGCAGCGGAAAATCAACTACCCATAGCGGAGCAAATTTATTTTTATCGCGTAAGCCCAATTGATTGGCTACATACAAACGCAATTCGCCCAATGCTTTTCTGGTTTTATCGGTTTCGCCAGCCAATACTAAAATTAAATCACCTGCATCGGCATTGAATTTCTGTGCCCACTTGCTCAATTCGATTTCGTCAAAAAATTTATCAGCCGATGATTTGAAGGTGCCGTTGGCTTCGCAGCGTAAGTACACCAAGCCTTTCGCACCTATTTGAGGACGTTTCACAAATTCGGTTAACTCATCCAGTTGTTTGCGGGTGTAGCCTGCGCAACCTTTCGCACAAATCCCCACCACCAATTGTGCATCGTCAAACACTCCAAAGCCTTTGCCTTTGGCCACGTCATTCAATTCTACAAACTTCATGTCGAAACGCGTATCGGGTTTATCAGAGCCGTAATATTTCATGGCATCGGCATAGCTCATGTGTGGAACCGATGGCATGTCAATACCTTTCACCGTTTTGAAAAGATGCCGCACCAATCCTTCAAATGTTTTTAAAATATCTTCTTGCGTAATGAAAGCCATCTCACAGTCGATCTGTGTAAACTCCGGCTGACGATCGGCACGTAAGTCCTCATCGCGAAAGCATTTTACAATTTGATAATAGCGGTCGAAGCCGGAAACCATTAATAGCTGTTTGAACGTTTGCGGCGATTGCGGCAATGCATAAAACTCACCCGGATTCATTCGTGAGGGCACCACAAAATCGCGGGCGCCTTCCGGTGTTGATTTGATGAGTACCGGTGTTTCTACTTCAATGAAATTTAAACCGTCGAGGTAGATGCGCGTTTGCTGTGCCATTTTGTGACGCAGCTGCAAACTTTCACGTACGGGGTTTCTTCGCAAATCCAGATAGCGATACTTCATGCGCAAGTCATCACCTCCGTCGGTTTGGTCTTCAATGGTGAAGGGTGGAATCTTCGAAGCGTTGAGCACTTCAATGGACGTAACTTTTATCTCCACATCGCCGGTGGGCATCTTATCATTTTTTGACATGCGCTCAGCAACGACTCCCGTCGCTTTGATTACAAACTCGCGCCCGATGGTGCGTGCTTGTGCCAACAGTGCAGCGTCTGATTTTCCTTCCTCTAAAAATAGTTGCGTGATGCCATAACGATCTCTCAAATCGATCCACAATAGACTACCTTTATCGCGCTGGCGTTGTACCCAGCCGGTGAGGGTAACGGTTTTGTTTACATCCGAAATTCGTAGTTCTCCGCAAGTATGGGTTCGCAACATGGCAAAATGATTAAATTTGAGGGCGCAAATTAATAAAAGCTTGCCTTCATCCGTTACTTATTCCAGAGGTTCATTCAATAAATTAACTATGTACAAACGATTGATCTTAATCAGTGTATTCTTTTTTTGCTTTACTCTCCCCAAGTTGGTAAAAACAAAGGTTTCCGAAGGGATCACCGTTTCTATGCCTGCGGGGCTCACGGCCATGACACCCGATGATATCATCCAACGCTATCCTTCTGTACGTGCGCCTCTGGCAGCCTTTACCAATGGCAATCGCACGGCCGATTTCAGTGTAAACACCTCTGCTACCCAATGGCCGGATGAGAATATAGAGCTGGCACAAAAGTTTTTTAAATCCGGTATTACCAATTTGTATGACCGTGTTGATTTTATCGATCAGGGTATTCACGTGGTGAACAAAAGGAAATTTATCTTTTTTGAATTTGAATCAAGGGTCAACGGCAACCGTATGAAAGAAGGAGAGCAGTCTGCTGTTTTCCGCTACACGTACATTCAATACCTGGTAGAGAAAGATAAAGCGCTCGTATTCTCCTTCAATTGCCCCCGCGATCAACGCAGCGAGTGGCAGCCCACCGTTCGGGCGATGATGAAGTCAGTAAAAGTAAAATAGCACGAGTGAGCTTGTTAGCAGCTAAATCGCACGAGTACTTCATGGGCGAAGCGCTTAAGGAGGCGCGCAAAGCGCTTGATCTTGGCGAAGTGCCGGTTGGTGCGGTGGTGGTGTGTCAGGAGAAAATCATTGCCCGTGCGCATAATCAAACAGAGCAACTAACGGATGCTACGGCCCATGCAGAGATGCTCGCGGTCACTACGGCCTCCTATGCGTTGGGCTCGAAGTACCTGAACGAATGTACACTCTACGTAACGTTGGAGCCTTGTGTGATGTGTGCCGGAGCGTTGCATTGGGTGCAGTTGCAAAAGCTGGTGTTTGGTGCAGAAGATGTGCAGCGTGGTTATTCATTGGCGAAGAGTCCGCTCTTGCACCCGCGCACCCAGTTGGTGAAGGGAATCTATGCGAACGAGAGCAAAGAGCTGCTGATGCAGTTTTTCAGCCGGATCAGGAACGGCTAAAAAAAAATGGCTCTCAAGGAGCCATTTTAGTCAATACTTTAAAAAAGGACTTACACTTTCGTCTTTTTGATTTTCTTTTCTTCTACGCGCTTGCCGTTGCGGTGCTCACCTAAGATGATCACATCTTTGGTGGTTTCGTACTGTTTGGCTGCCTGAAACATAGCTACTTCTGTATCGCGAATAAGGATCATACCGCTTTTGGCTCCTTTATTCCGAACTTCAATGTACCAGCCATCTTTCTTTTTCTTAGGCAAAATTGGAGGTCTTCCCATGTTTTTTGTGATTTATGGGCTAAAAAGCCCGTTTTGTGAAATGAGTGGCAAAGATACGTTTTTTATGCCGAAGGACAAGCCTGCATTTATACCGCCATTTCGCCTTCCATAAAAAATTCTTCTGCTGAATATCAGCTCGTTACAACTCAATTTGAACTTTATTTATAATCAGTCTAAACAAATGATACTTTTGTTATTTATAACAATTCTAAATAATGATCCAGAAATTGATCCTTTCGGGAATTTCCTTGCTTTTAGCCACCCAAACGCTACTCGCGCAGGCCACCGATTCTACCTTACTTCACAACCAAAGTTCGGATAGCCTGCAAACCCGCTTGCTGTCTGAAATCACCATTGTAGGAGAAGGCAGCAAGTCCGATATCCATCAACTTCCACAGATTGTTGGTACCAACATTTATGCGGGTAAGAAAAGTTCACTGGTTGTACTCGACAATGTGCAGGGAAACATTGTGACCAACACCATGCGCCAGATTCTGGCTAAAGTGCCGGGCATTTTTATTTGGGAAAGCGAAGGTAGTGGCATACAAGTGGGCATTGCCGCGCGGGGTCTCAGCCCCAACAGGTCATGGGAATTTAATGTACGGCAAAATGGCTATGACATCGCCGCAGATCCGTATGGTTATCCCGAAGCATATTACAATCCACAGATGCAAGCCGTGCAACGCATCGAAATTGTGCGAGGGCAAGGTGCACTTCAATATGGCCCTCAGATTGGAGGCATGGTGAATTACATTCTAAAAAACGGAAGCAACTTTACACGCCCCGTGCAGGTGGAAACATTTCAGACGGTTGGAAGCTTCGGCTTGTTTAATACATACAACGCGATTGGTGGCAAAACAAAAAAAGTAAACTACTACACGTTTTTCGATCATCGCAATGCCGATGGTTGGAGAAGCAATAATCAATACAACAGCAACACAGGATCGGGCACTGTGACATACAAATTTTCGGAACGACTTTCCATCACAGCAGACCTTACCTATTGGCAAGCGCGTAGCCAACAGCCGGGCGGATTAACAGATACTCAGTTCAATCAAAATCCACAACAAAGTCTGCGGGCCCGAAATTGGTTTGATCTCACGTGGGCTACAGGGGCCATCCATACCGATTACAAGATCAGCGAAAGCCAGCGACTCACGATTAAATTGTTTGGCATGAATGGCGATCGAAACAGTATTGGGTTCAATCCCTCCAACGGAATTTTAACTCCCGATGTAGCAGATCTCACCACCGGACAGTATGCGAACAGAACATTGGATAAAGATCAATACCGCAACTACGGATTAGAAGCCCGCTATTTACACCACTATTCACTGGGTAAGAATCTTCACAGCCTGAGCACGGGTGTTCGATTTTACAGTGGAAGTACCTATCGCTTTCGCGGAGGTGTAGGTAGCAACGGAACGAAGTATGATGATACCATTCAGGCAGGAACTACTTGGACGGGAAACATCGAATACAAAAGTGGTAACGTAGCCGTATTCGCCGAAAACCTGTTTCAACTAACCCAACGTTTGGTTTTAATTCCGGGCCTACGATACGAATACATTACGGCAAAAGCTTCTGGTTACAGTGGTCTTGTGAATAACGTTCCAGTCTACTTGCAAAACCAGCAACAGGAGAGAGGGTTTGTCATTGCAGGCTTAGGTGCCGAATACCGCATCACAAAAAATGGATCGCTGTATGCAAATGCAACGCAGTCGTACAGGCCGGTTCAATTTGCGGATTTAACCACTCCGCCCACGACCGATGTAATCGATCCCAATCTCACCGATTCCAAAGGGCTCAATATTGACCTCGGTTTCCGGGGGCACCACCGCGACTTTTTAAAGTTTGATGTCAGTGCTTATTATTTGAACTACGACAATCGAATTGGTAGTATCAAACAACAACGCCTTGATGGCAGTTTTTATAATCTGCGCACAAACGTGGGCAGCAGCATTTCAAAAGGAATAGAACTGTTTACTGAATACAACATAACGCAATCGCTCGCCACATCCCCGCGTGCGGGCGAGCTAAGTATGTTTGCTTCGTATAGCTATACCGACGCACGGTACAATAACTTTATGGTGATCACCACCGTCAATAACGCATTGCAGGAAACGAATTATCAAAACAGAAAAGTGGAGTATGCTCCGGAAAATATTTTACGTACCGGTTTTTCGTATGTGCTTCATGGATTTTCTACCACCTTGCAATACAGTTTCACCGATCAGGTATTTTCAGATGCTAACAATACCCTTGTGCCCACGGCAAACGGACAAAACGGAAAAATTCCTTCCTACAAAATTTTTGATTTTGCACTAGCTTACAAGCATCGTTCCGGCCTTCAAGTAAAGAGCGGCATCAACAACGTAACAAACGAAAATTATTTTACCAGACGGGCCGGTGGTTATCCAGGTCCGGGCGTGTTACCATCGGATGGCAGAACCTTTTTTGTGACTGTTGGATTTGTGATGCCGTGATTATCCTTTCCTCCGAATCACAAAACACTCCGGAAATTGTTCCATTCCAATTTTAGGATAATAACCCTTTGCCTTGGGCGCTGCCAGCAGCACGAGCATACTGTCATCGACACCTGCCACCTGATGTGTCAACCGAATTAATTCTTTACCGATGCCGTGGTGTTGGTATTTCTCATCCACAGCTAAGTCAGACAGGTAGCAACAAAAAGAAAAATCACCCAGCGCCCTTGATACACCCACCAACAGATCACCATCCCAGGCAGTCACCACTATATTTCCATACTGCAGCATTTTTTCAATGCGTTCCCTGCTATGCACAGGTCTTCGCTCAGATAATGTAGAGCGCTTCAGCACATCGATAAACTCATCCGCTGAAATGCTTCGTTTGGTTTCGTAATGAATATTCATATTAAGCTATTTTCAATACCATTTTTCCGAACTGACTTCCTTCTTTCATTCGTTCAAAGGCTTGCTTTGCGTCAGCCAATGGAAATACCTGATCAACAACAGGCACCAACTTACGGCTCTCTACAAATTCCAGCAGCGACAAAAACTCATCACGCGTGCCCATGGTTGTTCCGAAAAGAGAAATCTGTTTGTAGAATAATTTTTTTAAGTCGAATGACACAGTGCTTCCGGCCGTTCTTCCAAAGTTTACAATCCGTCCGCCCGGCACACACAAGTCCACCAACTTTTCAAAATCACTCCCTCCAGCACTGTCAATAATCACATCAAAACCACCCGATGCTTTCGCTGCTTGCTCCGCCCAATCTGCATTTTTATAGTTGTAGATATATTGTGCACCGAGCGCTTTCGCGCGACTGAGTTTTTCATCACTGCCCGATGTTACCGACACACGCGCCTGATATGCATTTGCCAATTGCAAAGCCCACAGCGCAGCGCCACCACCAATTCCTGTAATCAATACTTTCTCTTGTGCACGCAATCTTGCTTTCGAAAACAACGCGCGATAAGCCGTCAATCCAGAAAGAGGCACTGCGGCCGATTGCTCAAACGACAAATGTTCCGGCTTCTCAAAAATATTCTTTTTCGAAATCACGATGTACTCGGCCATCGTTCCGTGATCGGGGTTTCCCAAAATCCGAAATGTTTCTCCTTGCACCGCAGGATTCTTGCCCCAATCTAAACTCGGATTGATCACCACTTCCATTCCTACCAAAAATGGATCGGCATCTTCGCCTACATCTTCCACCACACCACATCCATCCGAGCCAAGCACTACACCATCTTTGTGCAGCACCGATGCCTGTTCAAGTGTAGCCCACAAGTCGCGGTGGTTGATCGCTGCAGCTTTTAGTTTTACCAACACCTGATCTTTTACCGGCTTGGGTTTGGGAAAATCAGTAACACCCCAAGGAAGATCTTTTCCTTTGAAAACAAGTGCTTTCATAAAAAAATGGTTTATGACAACTCTAAAAACTTCTTCTTTTGATCACCTCAACCCTTTCCCTTCTCCACAGAGAGAAGGGTGAAATTGAGTTTTTAGAGGTGCCTTAGTTAAAAAAATGTAAGGATACGCAATACCCTTACACTCGTAGAAAAGCCTACTATTTCACGCGGTAATTCCAACCGTGTACGTCCGCTTCTATTCCTTTGCGGATGTCGTTCAACTTCTTTTTCACACGCAACTGAAAGCTTGCTTCTGTTACTGCCGGCAGGTGATAATCGGTTCCGTGAATGTTGATCGATGCAATTTGCGAAACTACAGCAGCTGTGCCCACACCAAATGCTTCGGTAATGGTGTTGTTTTTGAAAGCCTCTTCAATTTCGGCAACACTTACTTTGCGCTCTTCTTTTTCAATTCCTAAACTTTGAGCAAGTGTTAAGATTGAATCGCGCGTTACACCATCCAACAATGAAGTCGTTAAGCGTGGTGTCACCAATTTTCCGTTGACCACAAACATCACATTCATCGCACCCGACTCATCGATATACTTGTGATCTTTCGCGTCCGTCCACAACACCTGATCAAACCCTTGCTTTTGTGCGAGCATAGTTGGGTAGAATGCACCACCATAGTTACCGGCACACTTTGCAAATCCGGTACCGCCTTCAGCTGCGCGCACAAATTCTTCTTCCACTTTCACGCGTACGGGCTTCGCAAAATACGGACCTACCGGACTGGTCAAAATAATAAATTTATATTCGTCAGCTACTTTTACACCGAGCTTTGCTTCGTTCGCAAAAACAAACGGACGTAAATACAACGATGCACCTTCCGAAGTTGGAATCCAATCGGCATCCACTTCAATCAACGCAGCCAATGACTGTAAAAATAATTCTTCACTGATCGCAGGCATGCACATCCGCTCGAGCGAGCGCAGCAATCTCTTGTGATGACGCTCAGGTCTGAAAATCGTAATCACACCCTGGTCATTCTTAAAAGCTTTCATGCCTTCAAATACCGATTGGCCATAGTGCAACGCCAGCATGGCAGGCGATAGCTCCATCATTCCATACGGAACAATTTTAGGTTCTTGCCATTCTCCATTTTTGTAATCAATCACCAACATGTGATCAGAGATATGATTACCGAAACCAAGATTGTTGAAATCTACCGATGAGAGACGTGATTTGTCTACGCGCTCAACGTGGATGGATTCTGTTAATACGGCCATGGTATTTAGTTTTTAAGTTGTTGGGTAAAATTACAGAGTTATGCGGAATTAAAAATTTTATTTCTTTAGGCGGCTTGGCCGTGCGAGGCGCTGCGGCCACCGGGCTTTTCGCTACAAGTCCTCGTGGTGCGAGGCGCACCACTGTGGGCTTTTCGCTTCAATCCCTAGCCGATGCACAGTGCGTAATTACTGCTTTGTGTGATAGCCATACTTTCTCATCTCATTCGCAATGCCCACAGAATTTTCATCGCCTCTTTTCTCTAATTCTGAAATAATGTTGTGGTGATTTTTTTCGTCGCGGTTTTGGCTCAGTTTGAAACTCGCCTCCATTCGCTCAATCGCAATCTCAAACCCAATGGTGCCTCGCATTTCGGTATGCAAAAACTTGTGTGACATCGTATCTACCGATACCGGATGCACCGAATCTTTTTCATATTTATTTGTCAGTTGACGCAATGATTCCAAAAGTTCTTCGTCCGAAAGCGTGCGAACTTTTCCGTACACATGCACAGCCTCATAATTCCACGAAGGCACATTTTCATGATCGTACCACGATGAAGAGACGTACGTATGCACACCTTGAAAAATCACCAGTACTTCTTCGTTTTGTGGCAACTCGCGCCATTGTTTGTTTCCGCGACTGATATGTCCGTGCAGTTTGTTTCCTTCTAAAATCAGTGGAATGTGTGTTGCCCACAGTTTACCTTCTACAGTGCTAACTACAATTCCAAATCCATTCTTGCGAATAAAATCGCTGAGATCTTCTTCGTTTTCATTTTTAGCGTAGGAGGGTCGGTACATAGATTATTTATTTAGTGTATAGCTCATTTTGTTTTAGGCGTCAGACCGCTTCGAGCGGTCGGACGCCTTGTTACGCCTGACTTTCTAGTCAACGATAAAAAGTTTAACGCCTCGCTCACTTCGTGTGCGATGTGCTTCCGCGCCATCACCCACCTGATACGACATGCCCGCTTTCAAAATAAACTCACGACCGTCTTCCAACTCGGTGATCATTTCTCCTTCGAGACAAAAAATAAAATGTCCCTTGTTGCACCAATGGTCGGCCAGATAGTTCGCGGAATATTCTACCCTTCGCACACGCACATCGCCAAAGTGTTGCACGCGCCATGTAGCGTAACCCGTAGTGCCTTCGTGTCGTTCAGCATTTACCGTATTCCAATCGGTAACACCAAACAATATATTCGAATCAATTTTCATTTCGGAGTTGAGTTAACACTTCATGCATCAGTGAGAGTACGTGGCTCACATCTTCTGCAGTGGTGCGCCAATTCACAAAGGCGGCACGAATTCCTTTGCGGTCTTTGTAAACGGTAGGTGTCATAAACACCTGGCCCGTTGCATTGACTGCATTTAAAAACGTAGTTACCTCATTGGGTTTCGTTTCTTCTTTTAGCGAGAAACAAACCGTATTCAAACGCACGGGCGCCAGTAATTCAAATTGTTGAGAGTTCTCAACTCCTTTGCCGAATTGCTCTGCATGGGCAATGTTGCTATCAACCCAATCGCGAATTCCTTCTTTGCCATACGCCACTAATGAAAACCACGCAGGCAGTGCTTTTAGTCTTCGTGAGTTTTCAGGCAGAAAATTTAAATAATTGAAATTCTCAATCGGGTTGCCTAGGTAAGGTGCGTTTGAATTTTGAAAAGTTTCTACTTGCAAGACTCCATGTTTCTGCTTCACAAAAAAGAGCGCACTTTCATAGGGTACATTCAACCATTTGTGACAATCTACCGTTATGCTGTCGGCATGTTGCCATCCATCAACTAAATGTTGATGTTGCGATGAGCATGCAGCGAATCCACCAAACGCGGCATCAATGTGCCACCAGAATGAATATGTTTCTTTCAGTTTCGCAATCGCGGTAAAGTCATCGAAGTCCACCGTGTTGACAGTGCCCGCACTGGAAATTAAAATGAAAGGTTCGGTTGGATTGTTTTTGAGATAGTGCTCCAATGCCTCCACATCCATCGCCTCCCGATTTCCTCTCAGCGTTTCGATTTTAACTAAGTTGCTGCTGCCAACGCCCAGCAGAGACAATGCTTTGATAGCTGAAGAGTGTGGTGTAGTGGTAACAATTTTAATAGGTGCAGTGATGCCTTCTTTCGCAATATCTTTTCCGTGTTGTTTTCCAATCCACTGGCGGCCGACTGCCATGCACGTAAAGTTTGACATCATGGCTCCCGTTACAAATCCTCCAAAGAAATCTTTCGGCAGGCCAAAAAGATCCAGCAGGAGTTGAATGGTTTCTATTTCAATATTAGCCGAAACATCACCAACTCCTTTTAGTCCCTGTGGATTTTGATCGTATATGCTGGTGAGCCAATCGCCAGCGATGGCTGCCGGTGTGGTGCCGCCTGTAACAAATCCCCAATAGCGTGGACCGGAGGAAGCGACTATCAACGGTTCAAACCGTTCGTTGAATTGTTGCAATGCACCTAACGTGCCTGCACCTCCATTATTCAAGTTAGTTTGCGTTTCCACAGAATGTTTCGTGGAGGTAGGACGATCATTGATCGTGTTGAGATACGCTTCGCCTTGCGAAACTATTTTTTCAAACAAGGGACGCAACTCTTGCGATTCTTTTTTTAGCAATGTATTCATCTAGCGTAAAATCAATTCCATTTTAATGTCACTTCGTTTGTAGGGCCCGTCTAATTCAACTTCTACAAAACCCAACTTGCGATAGAGTTGAATGGCCGCAACCAGTTTAGTGTTAGAGTACAAGATGATTTTGGTGGCTTTCATCACTTTAGCAGTTGCTATGGCTACAATGGCCAGTTTCTCTCCGATTTTCCTTCCCTGAAATTTTTCGTCAACCGCCATTTTGGTAAACTCCAAAACAGTTTCGCTCACACGCTTCAGCGCGACTACACCCACAGGCTGATTGTCTACGAGGGCAATCAGAATTTCACCTCCCGGAGCAATTATGTTTTCTTCCGGATTTTGTAACACAGCTACATCGATCGGTTCAATCCAAAAATATTTTTCAATCCATGCTTTGTTGAGGGCCTCAAATGCCGGTTGGTATTTGGGTTCATACATTGTGATTTGTATCAGTGGAGTTTCCATGTCATACATCCCAGCTATAATAATTATGATCGCGATCTAATTCAAAACCAACCTTGGGATACAAATTGTTACCGATAGTGTTCGTCTTCGCTGTTTCTAAAATCAATCCGCAGCCATTGGTGGCACGGCAATGTTCTTTAGCTTTTTCAATCAAGGCGACTGAAAAACCTTTTCCCCGAAAGGAGGCATGCACAAACAAATCGTTGAGTAACCAAAGCCTTTTCATGCGCGTGGAAGAAAAAAGCGGATACAACTGTGTGAAGCCTGTCATTTGATTCTGCTCATCAAACGAAACGAAAATCACCGATTCGTTCGCTTTTATTCTTGCTTCCAGAAATTGTTTGGCACCTGCGATGTCCGATGGTTTTTCATAAAACACCCGGTATTGATCGAACAAATTCGATAGCGATTCCATGTGCTGTAAGGTGGCTTGTTCAACGCGTATCATTTTATTTCGTGTTAATGACGGTAGCATGTCCGGCTAATAATACCCAGTTGGATTGTACTTTCACCCACGTATCGGTTACGTTGAGTTTTACATCAAACGCATTTCCTTTGTAGGTTCCTTTTTGTTGTAGAATGCCGGTGAGTACAGCCGTGTTTTCAATTACTCTTACTTTTACTTGCGTGGTCTCGTTGATTTCAAGTGCGAGTTCAGGCGAACTGATATCATTCAACATGTCTTGTTTTGACTTCGTTTTGCCGGAAGAAGTTGTTAAGATAAAATCATCCGCATAGATCAGGGCAGCCTCTTTCGTACGATGTGATGAAATCAGTTGATTCAACTCTTTGTCACGAGCGATTACCGTTTCCTCAACGGAATAGGAACTCCACAGAGTTACTCCGATCATCAACCAACTGATCAGTACAATTTTCATAGACAACGAAACGGGTTACGATTCAAATTCATTTTTTACAGCCGTGTGCCGTCAATCAATATAAAGAGTGCCTTTCAAAAACAGTCTCGCTTCGCCACTGATCTCCACTCGGTTTCCTTTTAAGTGACAAGTTAGTTCACCACCACGCGCTGAGAGTTGACGTGCGGTAAATTCATTTTTGTTTAACACGCTTGCCCAATAAGGTGTGAGTGTGGTGTGTGCTGAGCCGGTTACCGGATCTTCATCGACACCGGATTGCGGACCAAAGAATCGCGAAACGAAATCTACTCTTTCACCTGGAGCAGTCACAATTACGCCACGTGCTTTTACCTGAGCTATTTTCTTAAAATCAGGTTGAAGTTGCTGAATTTGCGCTTCATTTTCCAGCACGACCAAATAATCTGTTTTTCCTTTGAAAGTAGCTTTCGATTTTACTCCCAGCCCTTCTTCCAACTCAATGAGTGCATCGACCGCTGTTAGCGTGTCAGTCGGGAAGTCCAACGTGAGTTGATTGCCTGATTTGGTAACAGTGAGCAACCCACTGCGCGAATTGAAAACAATTTTATTTTCAGAATGACCTTCGTGGTTGAATAATACAAAAGCCGTTGCCAGGGTAGCATGACCACACAAGTCTACTTCCACAGCCGGGGTAAACCAGCGAATGCGAAATCCTTCTTTCTCTTTTACGTAGAAAGCCGTTTCAGACAGATTGTTTTCCATGGCAATGTTTTGCATCACCGAGTCCGGAAGCCATTCGGTAAGCGGACACACGGCAGCGGGATTTCCTTTGAACACCTGCGATGCAAACGCATCCACCTGATAAATTTTTATTTCCATTGCGCCTGTTTTAATTCGAAAGTTTGGATTTGATATTTAATACTTTTCCGATTGTGCCAAGGCCGAGTGGATTTGTTTTTAATTGATACCCGCGATTCACCAGATAAATTCCCAACACGGTGATGCTGATCGCAAAGGCAATTTGAAAATTTAATTTCTCATCCAGCACTAACCAGCCCAAAATCACCGCTACAATCGGGTTGATGTACGCATACAATGAAACGAGTGTCATTGGCAATTTTTTGATAGCGTACGAGTAACATGCATAGGCAGCTACAGAGCCCACTAAAATCATATAGCCGAGTGAAAGGAGGACAGAGGGGTTCCATTGCACTCCGGAGTAATCATCGAAAGTCAAACTCAGGGGAATCGCGAAGATTCCGCCAAACAACATTTGTAGTCCGGCGTTGAGAAAAGGATCGGAGTTGTGATTTTTCTTTTTGATCCAAATACTTCCAATGGCCCAGCAAAGATTCGCGATGAAGGTGAGTATAATTCCCTTCAAATAATTCGCATTCGAGAATTCGGTGAGATGCTCACCGAAAATCAGCAGAATGCCCGTGAGGCCGGTGGCTAGTCCGAGAATGATCAACCAATTTGGTTTTTCATCTTTCGTTACCAACACATTAATCAATACAGTCCAAATGGGCATCATGGAACAAATAATCGCTGCCACGCCACTGGAAATATACACTTCAGCCCATCCCACCACAGTGATACCCAAGGTGACCATGAATAATCCGGTAATTGCCTGATTGATGAGTGTAGTGCGATCGGGCCATTTTGCTTTGCCAAAGAAAATGGTAATCACGATTAGAATCGGACCTGCCGCCAGAAACCGCAGCATGGAAAATAGAAATGGAGGAAATTGTGTTACACCGATTCGTAAAACCAAATACGTAGTTCCCCAGATCAGGCATACAGCCCCCAGCGCGAAGTAAGCGAGTAAGTTTTTATCTTTTGTCATAGTTCAAATTCAGCAGCACGATATTACTAAAATCGCCAGGGATTCTTTTCAAATTTTGTTTTTGTTGAGGATTCACTTTTCGCAACGGATTGCATGGGCTTGCAGCAAATCAAATCTTCCGTTTTTGTAACCGGAAAATACAGTACTGCTTTTCGAAGAAAACCGGGAATGGTAAAAATAATGGTCATGTTTTCATTTAGTTAAAACCAAAAAACAAAATGATGATGCCAACGATCACTCCAGCAATTAAAACCAACTTACGTCTCTTTCTCATGGATGAAACAAAGGCTCAAAGTTCTCTTTAATACGGCTAAAAAACAGTTTCAGTTTTAAGTATTTTAACCAGATCAGTTGATAACTTTTTATTAACTTTGACCAGATCAGTTTAACAACCCGATTGTATGAATACAGAAACTGCCGAATTGAAATCCGATCATTTGTACCTGGAAGTAGCTGAGCGCATCGAGCAACTCATCGAGAAGAAATCACTGAAGGTAGGTGATAAACTGTTGTCGGTGCGGTCGCTCAGCAAAGAGCAAGGCATTAGTCTTAGCACGGCTTTTCAATCCTACTATCATTTAGAAAGTAAAGGATTGATTGAAGCACGACCACAGTCCGGATACTATGTCAAATTTTCTCCTAAGGATACATTTGAAATCCCCACGTGTTGCGAACCGACCAATGAAGTGCTGCCGGTGAGTGTGGATGAAATGATTACGAGTGTGTACTTTGATTTGCGTTCGCCCAAGCTTACTTCCTTTTCACTCAGTTCACCCGACCCGAGTTTGTTACCGGCTGCTAAGTTGAATAAATCAGTGATGCACTCATTGCACAATTCGCCCGATCATTGTTTGGGTTACGAACACATTCAGGGCAATGAACAACTGCGCAAACAAATCGCACGACTCAGTTTTAATTGGGGCGGAGCGTTGAGTGAACAAGATGTGGTGGTCACGGCGGGATGCATGGAAGCACTATCATTGTGCTTGCAAGCAGTAACACAACCGGGCGATGCAGTAGCTACCGAAAGCCCGACGTTCTACGGAATTTTCAGAGTGATGCAGAGTTTAGGTTTGAAGGTGGTGGAAGTCCCTACAGACCCCAACACCGGAATTGATTTGAATTACCTGGAGAAGGCCATTCCGAAATTTAAGATCAAAGCATGTTTGTTCGTTTGTAATTTTAATAACCCCGTGGGCAGTTGCATTCCTGATGAAAAGAAGAAGCAACTCGTAGAGATGTTGGCGAAAAAAGAAATTCCTTTGATTGAAGATGATATTTATGGTGAGATGTATTTTGGAAAGAGCCGCCCGAAGACCTGCAAGACATTTGATAAGAAAGGGCTGGTGCTGCACTGCGGATCTTTTTCGAAATCATTGGCTCCCGGCTATCGCATTGGTTGGGCGGTGCCAGGAAAATTCAAAGACAAGGTGATCAGTTTGAAGCGGATGAACAACGTTTCTACCAACACGCTGGCACAAGCCGCCATCGCGCACTTTTTACAAAACGGTCGCTACGAGTTGCATCTGCGCCATCTGCGCAAAGCACTGCACACACAATGTTTAAGGTATCTGCAAGCTGTGTGCGACTATTTTCCGGAGGATACGCGCATTACACGTCCGCAGGGAGGCTTTGTGCTATGGGTGGAGCTGAATAAGAAGGTGGATAGCTATAAATTGCACAAGCGTGCGTTGAAACACAACATCGGCATTGCACCCGGACAGATCTTTTCCTCGCAGGGACAATTTCATAATTACTTCCGATTGAGCTACGGAGCGCCCTGGTGCGATAAGATTGAGAAGGGGCTAAAAACGCTCGGAGAGCTGGTGCGAAAGTATTAGTTTGCTTTCTGTCACTTTACGAACTTATTACCTTTTTCAGTGTTATATTTGAGTTAGGATCACACAAATCACAAATCATAAATCTAAAATCATAAATCTAAAATCACTATGGCCTTTACACTTCCCGCATTACCGTATGCAACGACTGCATTAGAACCACACATTGACGCACGTACCATGGAAATTCACCATGGAAAACACCACAACGCGTACGTAACGAATCTCAATGCCGCTTTAGCCGGCAAACCAGAAGAGAATCAATCCATCGAAGAAATTTTAGCGAACATTTCTAAACATCCGGCAGCCGTTCGCAACAATGGTGGTGGACATTACAACCACAGTTTGTTCTGGACCATTCTAGGGCCGAATGCGGGTGGTGCACCAACAGGCGCGTTAGCCGATGCCATCAACGCAGCTTTCGGAAACTTTGATGAATTCAAAACCAAATTTGCTGCTGCAGCTACCACACGCTTTGGCTCCGGCTGGGCATGGTTGATCAAAGGTGCTGATGGAAAGTTGGCCATCACCTCTACACCTAATCAAGACAATCCGTTGATGGACATTGCCGAAGTAAAAGGCACACCCATTTTAGGTTTGGATGTGTGGGAGCACGCTTACTACCTGCACTATCAAAATCGCAGACCGGATTACATCACTGCCTTTTGGAATGTGGTGAATTGGGCAGAGGTAGCAAAACGATTTGCGTAGTCTGACACATATAGACTAACTCTATAAAAATAAGAGTGCCCTTTTAGCTTAGCTGAAAGGGCATTTTTTTGTTGCGTGTTTTTTGGGGTAGTCTACACCTGTCGTAACTCTCCTTATTTCTCCACAGAGTGGCACGGGAATGGCTAACGTTGCTCTTCGCTCGCTTAATCTCTATTTTAAAGTTTCATGGTTATCTTTGTTTGAATGTACTTGTTGAGTACACCTTTTAGTAACAAATAATTGGCTGAGTCAAGTTTTGATATGTTTTCTATTTTCTGCCTTTACCAAGTTAAAACTTTTGTATCCGTATTATTCTTTCCCGGGGTTTGTTTGTTTATTTGGCAACTTATCAAGGCTGTAGGCTTGATTCAATATGAAAAGGAGGAAGATGAAAAGAATTATCAGGAATGGTTACGAAAAGAAGGATTTCATAAGACTATCATTTCTATTCTTGCTCTTACTGCTTTAATAACAATGTGGCTTTGGACACTCGTGAATTTTTAATTAAAATTTATTTCTCCACAGAGTGGCGCGGGACTGGCTAACGTTGCTCTTCGTTTGCTTAATCTCTATTTTAAAGTTTCATGGTTATCTTTGTTTGAATGTACTTGTCGAGTACGCCTTTTAGTAACAAATAATTGACTGAGTTAAGGGCATTTTTTTTGTTGTGTTTTTTTGGTGTATCAAAAAATAACTGTTAGCGGTAGTAAAACAACAAGCGGGTCTCCTGTTTACGCAATTTAGTATAGACTACCCGCTGACCTACTTACATAGATTGAACGGCACCACAGGCATTCCGAGTATTCTTCCAATTCGCGCCTGGTCTCCCTCGCATCGCGGTGTTCATTTATATAACTAATTACGATGCGGGCTATAGATTTTTACAAGCTTTAATTACACTGCCCAAGTAAAACCCAAATAATTGCAAACACTACAATGGTACCCAGGCATCCGCCCCCCAGTTTCTTAGCACCATAACCTGCAATTAATCCTCTGAAAATGTTATTCATACGTGAAATGATTAAATAAAAAAACCACGTGTATATATTTAAAACTTTGTTGTATGAAGTTACAGGTTGTGTAAAAATGATTTCCTTTCTCTTTTTTATTCGGATACCTGCCCAAGCGAGTTTGCGTATACGCAAACCAGAAGGCTTTCATTTTACTTTTTACACAGCCTCTAACTTCCGTGCCAGAGGAGGGACTAAGGATGACTTGGGGCTGTGCTTTTATTTTATAACAACCAGTCTCTTGATTTCTTTGCCTTTGTTAGCAATTAAGGAATACAGATAAACACCCGATTTTAAACTAGTGCCATCATAATTAACATCATGTTGCCCTGCTTCTTGGTATGAGTCTACTAAGTCTATAATCTTTTCACCCATCAAGTTTGTAAGATAAAGTTTTACATAGCAGGGTTCATCTAATTTGTATTCAAAAGTTACGATACCGGTAGAAGGGCTGGGAAAACTGGTAAGCTGATAATTATTTTCATCATCATTGGTGTGGTTATCTTCTTCTTCATGCGATGCAGATTGCAAGTTTCGCGCTGGAACTAAGTAAGAAGATGAGTTGCAAAAAGAAGAAATAACAGTATTCGATTGAGGATAAATATTATCATTTCTTTCACCTGAAATGGTTCTAAGTGTTAAACCAGTGGTAAGGGTTACGCCACCACCAACAGAAATTGAATTACCTGCTAAAATCTGACTTCCATTAGAAGATGTTACAGTTATGGGTGGCCCTGGTACATAATATGTTTGCCAGTAATATCTACCGTCTTTATCTCTTACCCAGCGGCTCTGGGCAACACTGGCCGGAGCAATCGTTACATCACTGATAGCCCCTTTGTTCGCTGTTAGGGTTTGGCTGGTGCCGATAGTCAGATTTTGAGGATACGATAATAGACTTGTGTATTCCGCATTTTTGTAGCTATTGTCAAATTGATCGACCCAACCGGTAAACGTGGAAGGTGAAGTAGCCAAAACAGGATATGTAACTACATGTAGAACGTTCTGCGAATTGGCACCTCCAATCTTGCGCCTCAGATTAATGAACAATTTTAAAAAGACACGATTGTTCACTGTGTTGAAATTAACACTCGGAGGGATATTAACTCCTCCAGAACTGCTCGCAAATGCGTACCCACCAATGGAAGAGATTGGTAGCATCGGTGATATTCGAACGGTTGAGTCCAGTTTGTTGGGTCTTGTCACTTTGATCACCACCTGAGCTTGAATTTCCTGCACATCTAAACCAGCCGCAGGATTGACGGCATACCGAATTTGGTTGGAAATTTTAAAGCCCTGCGTGTAATTCGTGTAGTCCCATCCCTTATCTAATTTTTGTCTTGTGCCCAATGCAAAGCTTGAATAGGTTGGTGTTGCCAAAAGACCGAAAACACCAAGCACTTCATTGTAATACGGATACTCAGATGCCATGTAATTAGTTGATGTCATAGTTCCCGGTGTAGCCATAGTAATTGATCCAAATGAATCCTTTGTTTCCAAAGTACCATTCAGTCCTATATCAGCTGCAATAGCCATCGGCATAATCTTTACTTCTTGGGGGCCGGCATCTTTGCCACCTCCCGTAAAAAGATCAAAGAGTTCAAACGCAGTAGAAATAAAAGGAACAGCCTTTAAGCCGTCTTTTATAAATTTTACTGACTTTAACTCATCGGTAAATTGGTTGATCGCATTCTTTATTGCAGTATTTTGGCCGGCTATCGAAACCGCCTTATTGGCAAAAGCACTCGCGTCTTTAAAGGTATTATAAGCTTTTTTTGGATTGGAGGGGTCAAGATTAGAGAATGAAAATTGATCGCTGTTCACTGATCCTTGGTTATTCTCAATTGAAGTAATAGTCCCCTCTAGTTTTCCCTTGAGACTAATTTTGGATGACTTTATCAGCCAAGGTCTAATAGTCAATTTAGAATTTGATTGGCAAGTACAAGGGTCATAAGAAAGATAAAAATCAGCATACAACCACTTCCCAACATTATTCAAAAACTCAGACGGTGAACTGAGCTTGATTGCCTTGAAGTTATCGATTGCCGAAAAATCATTCGCATCTTGCAATAAACTTGGTACGCTAGCTCCATTTACATTGACTTCAACACTTGCTCCATTATAACCATCGTTGTGATCTGCAGCAAAAAAAACCCTCAAAATGCTCGTAAATTTATTGTAAAGAGCCAAATAGACAGTACTTGTAATCTGAGGCTTAACTGAACCATCATCATTGAATCCGAAATCGTACTTCAATAGTTCCCAACCGTCAGACGGGCTGTAATCAAGGTTATAAAGAAAATGATTGATCACCACGTTGTCCGACTGATAAAATGGAGAATAAAGACCAGTTCCAAATCTCGGATTGTTAACAGTGAAGGCTGTCTGACGCCAATCAAAAAAAGTGTTTCTCTTTGATGGGATTTGGCTGTTAACAGGCACGTTTGGGTTGGTCGTAATATTATTGATGTTACCAATACACTGTGCATGGCAAATTTCGGCATAGAGCAGCAGTAAAATAACAATAACAATTATGCGGTTTTGAGTTCTCATATTTCTAACAATTAATCTTCTTATTCAATTCGATTACCAATAAAAGTATCTTTAATTCGTGTTTTTGAATCCGATGAACTTTTGATTGTGCTGAAATTAACTATAACACTTTTGCCACTTCCGCTCACGACCATTACCCCTCTTGGCTCGAGACAACCACCATAGCGTGAGTTGTCATATCCTGTGAAGAAATACCTGCGATAAGAAATGATGCCGTCAAATGGTATTTGTTCTCCATTAATCACAGTGGGTTGACAATTTCTGTTCACGTTATTCAATATCACATACCCTGCGTTATTTAGGAATAGCTTTATTCGAAAAATATCAGATTTATTAGAAAGGTTATAACCTTCAAACTCACCAAATACCGGATTGTCTTTATCTTCAACAACCGTAAGCGTGTGATATACCGTATCCACTCCGTCATCTTTCGGAAAACATTGAAGATTGGGAGTCCATCTTCCTATTAGGCGAATAGTTACTGAGCCTGAAAAATTCCGAAATGCCAGTGACACTTTTTTGGTGTTCCACGTTCTTGGGTCCTCGCCAATCTTCCACTCATAGGTCATGTTATCGTGCTTTGCCTCAAACTGGGCAGCATAGTCAATTAAAATAGTATCGGTACGGATTAGCGTATCGATGCCACCACCATTGACATAGTCTAATTTAATACGTTGACCAATTGTAAAATCGGCATTGAGTAGTTCTTTGCCAATACACGGATTTGGTTTGGGCTCATCGCAACTTTGCAAAAAGAATGTGAGAGACCCAATCATAGCCAGCACAACAAAAAATAGGTACTTCATTTTTATAATTTTTTCCAATAGTTGTAATCCTTAATTCACTCTGCTTCCTACAAATACATCCTTTACCCGTTTGCTATTGGGTGCGTTGGCAAGCGTGCTGAAATTAACCCTAACGTTTTTGCCGTCAGGGCTTACGACCAATATGCCCTGTGGCGAAAGGCATTTGCCTCCGAGAGATGTGTCATTACCACTGCCAAAAAAATACCTGCGGTAGGATATCTGACCAGAATCACCATCAGAACCTCCAGCGGAATCACAGCCTTTGTTGATATCCGTTAATAAGGCAGTCCATGGACTTGTGGGGATAAAAATCATCTTGATTCGAAAGACATCCGACTTATCGGATAGATTATAACCTTCAAATTCACCAAACACTGGATTGTCTTTACTTTCTATAACAGTCAGCGTATGATAAACAGTATCCACTCCGTCATCTTTCGGGAAACATTGCAGATTAGGAGTCCATCTCCCTATCAGGCGAATAGTCACTGATCCTGAAAAATTCCGAAAGGCCAGTGACACTTTTTTGGTATTCCACGTTCGCGGGTCCTCTCCAATCTTCCACTCATAGGTCATGTTATCATGCTTTGCCTCAAATTGGGCTGCATAGTCAATTAAAATAGTATCGGTACGGATCAGTGTATCGATGCTACCAGTGAAACTGAAGTTATTGAGTAATTTAATCCGTTGACCAATCGTGAAATCGGCATTGGGTAGCTCTTTTCCGATGCATGGATTTGGCTTGGGTTCATCGCAACTTTGCAAAAAGAGCAACCATGCACCTGCCGTAGATAATAGAACAAAAATGAAGGCCTCTTTTCTCATTATTTAGTTTCGAGTTTTTCTAGTCTTTCCTTCAATGCTTCATTTTCCTTTTTCATTTCAATTAAATAGAGTGTAAGCTCCTCAACTTTCTTTAACAATAGCTCAGTCATTCCATTAAGGCTCATTCCCTCATTGGTAACCTCTGCTGCACTGGGCACTTCCGGCAGATGACGATTTTCTTTGATGTATTTTTCAAGCTCTACTAGCGAGGGTAGTTTATAGTTAGGATCAAATACGTAATCTGGAAATGTACTGCCATTAACAAAAACTTTTACTTCATCATACGCGGCAATTTTTCCAAATACTGCCAACTTGTAAGTACTGTTAAGATAGATACCTCCCACGCTCACACTAGAACCATTTCTATTGAGCATTAGATTCCCATTGGCAGAGCCTGAACTTTTCACCGCTTCAATAAAGCCATATCCCCCCATATTAGCACTTGTCCCCAATTGGATGGAGGTGAATCCACCTGTTGATGTTAAGGGATTACCAACAACTAAAGTGGTTCGGTCGCTAGGATTATAAATAGTTAACTTCGCTTTAGCATCTGTATTGGCAGTGGTTGTACCTATCAGTACTTGGCCCGTATTGGTGTTGTTTATATTAATGCCAGTAGTCCACTGTGCTAGAGTAACTTCAACCGTAAATAACAGCGTGATTGTAATAAGTAGTTTCATATGTATGAATTTCTTTACTTCTAACTTTTTCATGACATTAAGAATTTTAGTTAAACAATTATTTATTTATTTGTTTTTGCAAAAACAATATCAAATAACCTTTTGAATTTAAGAAAACCAACCCACCCCCCAAAAAAATGGGGGTTGCAACTACCCCCATTTATGGGGTATTTTTGAAAAAAATATTCTATGGCTCGCAGAATTTCGATGATGGTGGTAGATGATCACTGTTAGTACTTAATAGCCTCGTCGATTTACTGCAATCTGCTGAAAGAAAGGTCTACCCCGCATTAACCGCTGAAGAAGCTCTGCAACTCTGTAAAGCCTATACAATTGATGTAGCGCTCATTGATGCACGTATGCGCCCTGTGAGTGGCATCGAATGGATCGCTATTCTGCGAAAAAAATACCTGTCCATTAAAATTGTTGGTATAATCGGTTTTCACGAGGAGGCCACCATCGCAGATTTTATCCACGTGGGGTCAATAGCATATTGGACAAAACGAAACTAGAAAAAGCTACTATTTTAAACTGCTTATATTGCATTTTAGAGGGCAATTCCTATTTCACTAAAACCGTTAAAAAAGTGATTGAAAAAAGCGCCTTTCAAAATTGATAAATAGATTAATTGAACTACAGAAAAAGAAATAGACGAGAGAATGGGGCAGCCGCGAGCAGCTTGTTTCAGCAATGGTGCTGTTACGTTAGCTTCCATTACCTTACAATCAACAACAGAATAAATCGACACTAAAAAAATTATGGGACTATTTGACAAGTTATTCGGTAAAACTTCTAATACGACAACCGATATAAAAATTAAAAAAGCCAAACAGACAATTTTCAACAATGTGACGGAATTTGACTACACGGACTTTGAAAATCTCAAAGCCAATAAATTTTATGGCAGATTTTTTGCAGGTAACCTAAAATTACCAAGCGGACAAGTTGTTTTAACAGACCCAATGTATAGAGAATTAGGACTTCCACAATCGTGGAGCACACCACCGGGCGACTATCCTGTTTTTCTTTACATTGGACTTGAAGACGATTTTAAAGGACGGGTTGCTTATGCAGAACTTAATTTCAAAGACGAAGTTCCGGTTAAATGAGAGTTTTCTTTAATCTCAGAAACTCTATTGGCGAACGACTTTGAAAAAAAAATGAACGGAATGTTTCCGGTTGAAAATGGTCTTGGGTGTTTTTCGGACTACACAACTTGGAATTTATACAACCAGGAAATTGCTGACTTTTATGCGTCTAACAAGGACGGCAATTACTACGACGATATTTTAGAAAAATACTTCAAGGCAAATGCAAACATACCAGAAAGTTCGAGAGGTGAAGACTGGATAAATTATACCCCGACAAATGCAAATGGTAACATTATTATGTTCGGTTCTGGTTGGGGAGACGGTCTTTATCCTCGCTATTTTGGCTTTGACAAAAATGGAAAAGTAGTAAAACTAATTGTTGACTTCGTTCAGGTCACGTACGAGTAGGACGAGACATTTACCCAGCCATCGGTGTTTTCACCGATCACCGAAACAGGCTCACTGGAATTCCTCGGTAATGCAACCTCTAATGCAAGTTCTAACCGAGGCAACCAATCATCCTGTCAATCCTAAGACCCTGCGAATCCTGATTCAGATAGAGAGCAGCCTGCCCTTTTCGCAGCCCGCACCACTGGCGACTAGAAACCAGCAACAATTTACATCTCGCAACACGTCACCCTCTCAAATCTCACATCTCGTATCTCACCTCTGGCATTCCGCGCCAATATAAAAGAATTCCGGACTTTTTTGTCATGAAAAAGCGACACGATCTTGTAGAGTTTTTACGACAAGACTTTTTTTGGAGGTGTGGGAGGGATAGGCGAAATTTAGGGAAACAACTGTCATTGCTTTAATTCCCCAATGAACCAAAATCCCGAACAAATTGCCCGCGATCACGTCGATCAACTGCTAGTGCAAAGCGGGTGGATCGTTCAGCCTAAGAGTAAACTAAACTTGGCAGCGAGCGTAGGCGTGGCCGTTACCGAGTATAGAACAGACACCGGTCCCGTAGACTATCTGCTCTTTATCGACCGTAAGCCCATCGGGATTATCGAAGCGAAGAAAGCCGAAGAAGGCGTGCGCCTCACACAAGTAGAAGACCAATCACTGCGCTATGCAGAAGGCAAACTAAAATACTTTGACAACGCTCCTTTACATTTTGCCTACGAAAGCACCGGAGAGGTAACACGCTTCACCGATTACCGCGACCCTAAACCACGGTCACGTCCCGTCTTCACATTCCATCGACCCGAGACTTTTCAAAAGTGGCTGAAGGAAGAGAAAACACTTCGTGCCCGCTTACACAGCATCCCTGCATTGCCCACAGATGGCTTGCGCGATTGCCAGATAACTGCCATCACCAACCTCGAAACTTCCTTCAAAGAAAACAGACCCAAGGCATTGATACAGATGGCCACGGGTTCAGGCAAAACCTTTACTGCCATCACGGCCATCTATCGGTTGTTGAAATATGCGAAGGCCAAACGCATCTTATTTTTAGTGGATACCAAAAACCTGGGCGAGCAGGCCGAAGGAGAGTTTAAGAAATATGTGCCGCAAGATGACAACCGCCTCTTTCCCGAATTGTATGGCGTCTCCAGACTGATCAGCTCATTCATTCCCAACGACAGTGAAGTGTACATCAGCACCATTCAGCGGCTCTACTCGATCCTGAAAGGAACTGAACTAGACGAGCGCGATGAGCAAGAGAATCCCGAAGAAAAAAGCTGGAAGCAGAAAGACCCGCTGCCTGTGGTATACAATGAAAAGACACCGATGGAGTTTTTTGATTTCATTGTGATAGACGAGTGCCACCGCAGCATCTACAATCTGTGGAAGCAAGTGCTCGATTACTTTGATGCCTTTCAGGTGGGCCTCACCGCCACACCCGACAACCGCACGTTTGGTTACTTTGATATGAACCTCGTGTGCGACTACGGCTATCAACGCGCTGTAGAAGACGGAGTGCTGGTGCCCTACAATGTTTTTGAAATCACCACCAAGATCACCCAACAAGGTGCCGCCCTTGCCCTGGGCGAATATGTAGGCAGCCGCGAAAAACTCACGCGCAGGCAATTTTGGAATACACTCGATGAAGATGTAGTCTACACCGCCAAGCAACTGGATGATAAAGTAGTGAACCCCAACCAGATTCGGTTGATCATGCGCGCAGTGAAGGAACAACTGCCGGTGATTTTTCCCGATCGGTTTGATAGCGAACGTAAATACGAAGTACCTAAGATGCTCATCTTTGCGAAGAGCGACAGCCATGCCGATGACATCATCAACATCACGCGGCAGGAGTTTGCAGAAGAAAACAAATTCTGCAAGAAGATCACCTACCGTAGCGAAGAAGACCCCAAGAGCGTGTTGCAGCAGTTTCGCAACAGCTATTATCCACGCATAGCCGTAACGGTAGATATGATTGCTACCGGCACCGACATACGTCCGCTGGAAGTATTGCTGTTTATGCGCGATGTAAAAAGCCGCACCTACTATGAGCAGATGAAAGGCCGCGGCACACGCACGTGTAGTTTGGAAGAGTTGAAAGCCACTGGTACACCGGCCGCGAAGATGACCAAAGATCACTTTGTGATTATCGATGCCATTGGTGTAGAGAAGAGCCAGAAGACCGACAGCCGCCCATTGGAGAAAAAGCCGGGCATGAGTTTGAAAGAAGTATTGGAAGGCATCCACCTGGGCCACCGCGATGAAGACATGCTGACCACGCTGGCCAACCGCCTGATGCGCCTCGACAAGCAGATCAACGATAAAGAGAGACGCACCTTTGCCGAAAAAGCAAATGGCAAAACGATCACACAAGTAGTAAAGGAATTACTGCATGCCTACGATGCCGATGCACTCGAAAACATAGAGACACAAATCCGAAAGGAGCACCCCGGCATAGCACCCGATGAAGCAAACAAAAAGTTTGAAGCACAGCATATCAAATTAATTGAGAATGCGGTGAAAGTATTTGATGACTTTGAACTGCGCAACTATGTGATAGACGTGCGCAAAAAATACGACCAGATTATCGATCACATCAATCCCGATGAGATTGTAAAGATCGGTTGGGTGAAAGACACAAAGACAGCAGCCGAAGGTTTGGTGAACGACTTTAAAGTGTGGATGGAAGAGCACAAAACCGAAATCATTGCGCTGCAATTATTTTACGGGCAGCCTTACCGCAGGCGCGAGCTTACCTATGCCATGATTAAAGATTTGGCAGAGGCCATTAAAACTAGCAAGCCCCAGTTGGCACCACTCAACATTTGGAAGGCGTACGAGCAGTTGGAGAAAGTAACAGGCCAACCCAAAAATGAATTGATGGCGCTCATTTCATTGATCCGCAGACTGACAGGCATTGACGCCGAGCTAACCACCTACGATAAAATTGTAGACAAAAATTTTCAGGATTGGGTGTTTAAAAAGCAAGCGGGTACACTCAAGTTTACCGAAGAACAAATGCAATGGCTGCGCATGATCAAAGATTATGTAGCCAACAGTTTTCATGTAAGCAAAGATGACTTTGATCTTTCACCCTTTAATGCTGTAGGAGGCTTAGGCAAATTCTATCAGTTGTTTAAGGAAGACTACGAAAAGATATTGGATGAATTGAATGAGGTATTGGCTGCCTGATGGGAAAGAAGAATCCTGATATTAAAACCAATCACAGGTTTCTGGATGAAGCTGGTGATACTACGTTTTATACAAAAGGAAAAGTGCCGGTGGTAGGCAATGAAGGTGTATCGGTTAGTTTTATTTTAGGTTTGGTAAAGTTTCGCGAACCTCTTGAAGAAGTAAGGCAACGTATTGTTCAGCTTCAACAACAAGTGCAAAATGATCCGTATTATCACGAGGTTCCAAGTATTCGTAAAAAAGTAGCTAAAGGAGGTTTTTATTTTCATGCAACGGACGACCCTGCCGAAGTGCGAAAAACATTCTTTGAATTCATAAAAAATACCGATTGCAGTTTTGAAGCCGTGGTGGGCCGAAAGATACCCGCTTTGTATGAACGAAAACACAATGGCAACGAAACGGAATTTTATGCCGACCTACTTTCACACCTTTTGAAGAACAAATTCCAAAAGGAAGATAAGATGGTTTTAAACATCGCCCAGCGCGGTAAGTCAACCCGAAATGCTGTGTTGGAATTGGCCAAACAGAAAGCGGAGAAAAGATTCACAGATGCTAATCAAGGGAAGGAAGTAAAAACACAAATCGTGTTTAATGTTCAGAATCACCAAACTGAGCCGCTTTTGAATGTAGCCGATTATTTTTGCTGGTCTGTGCAACGGGTGTTTGAACGGGGAGAGACACGTTACTATGATTTTCTGATCGATCAGATTCCAGTAGTAGTGGATCTGTATGACCAAGATAACTATGAAAATTGGGGTAATTATTATGGCCCTAAAAAGCCGCTAACCAAAGACAAAAAAATAAGCCCGCCATTGTACTGAGCCAGATTACTCTGGCAACGACTTGAAGTCGGAGTTCATACAGGGCAGACTCGAATACAAATGTAACGGAATTTTTATAAAATGAATGTAGGAAGTATGAAAGGTCTTTATTTGACGGTTATTTGATTGAAGAAGGTAGTTATACACAATTGAATTCTAACACCCTGAAAACCAACGCCCTCTTATTTGATGGCTATTTGATTGAAACGAAGTATGTGCACTGAAAGTAAATTTTGAATGTCCGCTAAAAACACTCCTAAAAAACAGCCCAACGCCAAACCAGAGGCCAAGGCAACACCGGACCAAACCCTTATTAAACCCGGTATAGCTTCGCTTATACAGAATAGCGGAGGATTGCCAGCAGGTTGGAAGTGGGTGAAGGTTGCAGAGATTGGAAAAATTGAAACGGGCTCTACTCCATCAAAGCAAGATTCAAATTTTTACGCTGACGAGTTTCCCTTCTATAAACCAACGGATTTGGAGGCAGGCTATAATGTTCGAATTTCACGAGATAATCTATCCGCCTCTGGTCTTAAAGAAGCTAGATTTCTTCCTATAGATTCAATACTTGTTACATGTATTGGTGCAACTATTGGAAAGACAGGAATTATCAGAAGAGCAGGTGCATGTAATCAACAGATCAATGCAATTGTTCCTTCAAAAGATTACAATCCTAACTTTATCTATTATCAAGCAGTCGCTCCGATATTTCAGAAATCTATTAAGGATAACGCAGCAGCCACTACTCTTCCAATATTAAATAAGTCTAAGTTTCAAAATTTGGAAATGGTACATTGTTCACTCTCTGAACAACACGCCATCGTCTCCAAAATAGAAGAACTCTTCAGCGAACTCGACAAAGGCAAACAACAATTAGAAACAGCCAAACAACAATTAAAGATATACCGACAGGCTGTGTTGAAGTGGGCGTTTGAGGGTAAATTGTCTGAATTAGGAAGGGTAGGATTAAAGGATGATAGGATTACCGGGTTACATAACCAAAAAGAAATCCTTCAATCCACAAATCCTAAAAATCCTAATTCAGACAGTGAATTGCCTGAGGGGTGGAGAATAAATGATTTAAAGTCTATAACAGAAAGCATACAATATGGCTTTACTGATTCATCTTCTAAAGAACCGATTGGACCTAAATTTTTGAGAATTACTGATATTCAGGACAATAAAGTTGACTGGAATGATGTGCCCTATTGCTCAATAGATTCTGAGTTAAAGAAGAAGTACTTACTACGAGGAGGTGATTTAGTATTTGCAAGAACGGGTGCAACTGTTGGTAAGAGTTTTTTGATTAAAGGAGAAATACCTGACGCAGTATTTGCTTCTTACTTGATTAGAGTTAGGGTTAATATGGAAATGAATGAAAAGTACTTGTCATATTATTTTAACTCTCCGAATTATTGGACCCAAATCACAGAAGGGCAGGTTGGAACAGGTCAGCCAAATGTTAATGGAACAAAACTTGGTCAATTAAAGATAGTAATAGCTCCTCTCAAGGAACAACACGTCATTGTTCAAGAAATCGAAAGTCGCCTGAGTGTATGCGATAAAGTAGAAGAAACAATAAACCAAAGCCTAGCCCAAGCCGAAACCCTCCGGCAAAGCATTTTAAAGAAGGCGTTTGAGGGGAAGTTAATTTCATGATAATGGAAGAATTTCCGAAACATTTCCAAGGTTTTAAACTAGTTAGTCTCGAATTGATCGGTAATGATCTCTTGGGTTCAATAAAGTATGATTTTGTGGATAAAGAAGATTCACAAAATGAGATTTATACAACTGTTATTATTGGTTCAAACGGTACAGGGAAAAGCAATTTGCTAAGGATTATTGTCGAGTTATTTCGAGACTTATATGTCCAAATGAGAGATGGAGATCGCACTTACAAAGTGCGAGGTAGATTTAATTTGAAGTATGCCATAGATGATAGAATTTATGAATACACAAATTTCCAGTTACCACGTGAGTCTAACGCAAAGATTAACTTTAATGATCTAACTATTGGCGATAAAAGACAGGCGGCTTATTTGCTATTAAGTGGTAAAAAGATCGAGTTTAAAAACGCTGTTTTGCCGCTAGCAATAATTGGAAATTCAATTATGGTAACTGATAAGTTTTTATTTAGTGATAGGGAGAACTTTCGAATATATCACTATCAGGGAATAAGAGATAAGCCTCAAACAGCGAGTACAGCATCCTATGTTAGAAGAACGGTACAAAGAGTTGTCGACTCCATCAATTCTCAAGCATTCATTAGAGGGTTAAAAGAGGTTAAAAAGGAGTTCTCGCAATCTGATAATGATCCTTACATAGCCTATCGAACCCAAAATACTTCTTTATTTTTTGGTAAAGATTTTACGACTGACAAGTTTCATAAATATTTTAAAGATATTGATGACAAATATAAAACAAACGGCAAAAGGCCTCCAAATAAACTACCATACTATAAGAGCTATGTAAAGGATGATGAATCATTAGTTGAACAAATAGTAGAATTTTGTCAATTGCTTAGGGCAGGTGCTAGACTAAATCATATTCGTAAATCCGGAGTAAAGTTTATTAGCTACGAATTATTGGTCGAGCAAAGCATAGAAACTCTTCGAAAGGAATTCAAAATGATTGAGCATCTTCGAAATCTAGGAATTCTATCACCCCCTCAGATTGAATTCTTAAAGCTTACATCGGATTCATTCTTAGAGGGATATTCTATCGAGGAAAGTAGCTCTGGAGAGTTCCATCTGCTTTCATCATTTGTGGGCTTCATGGCTTCCATGCAAACACACAGCCTAATGCTTATTGATGAGCCTGAAATTAGTCTTCATCCTAATTGGCAAATGAAATACCTTTCCTTTCTAAGAAAACTATTTCAAGATACTAATTACGCTAATTCGCATCTAATTGTAGCAACTCATTCGCATTTTCTGATTTCTGATCTACCTGGTTCAAATTCTAAGATCATCGGATTGCAGAAAGAAGCTGGAAAAATTGGAATAGTTGATTTGCCAAAGAACATAAATACATTCGGTTGGTCTGCTGAGGAGGTCTTGCTTAAAGTATTTCGTGTTAATACTTCAAGAAATTATTTTGTGGCAGAAAAACTGGGACTTATGTTAGATTTCATTGCGGATGAAAATACCACTGATAAAATGATAAGAGAAAAGTTTTACGAGCTAAAGCTCAATCAACTAGACGGATTGACAGACGAAGATCCTCTAAAGGTAGTTTATGACACAATTGTTAGAGAGTATGTTTCCTAAGGATTTAAATAGACAATTTGATTATACTCTAAAAGGGAAAACCTATACCCCTACAACAGCGGAGTTCCGTCTGATCTATAGTAAATCTGTGACTTCGTCTTATTGGCAAAAAAGAGGTAATGAGTATGTAGCTTATAAAAAGGCACTTAAGGAGCGTCATTATTTTGGGCAGAGGCGTAGGTGCGCATATTGTCGCGCTAAGTTAAGAACTGATGCTTACTGGGAAGACTTGGATCATATAGTGTCACAGGCGCAAAATGGCAATTGGATATTCTATCCAAAGAATTTGATTGTGACGTGTGAGCCATGTAATAGATTAAAAAATGCTAGCTCGACTTTAGCAAATCCAAATTTGCAGTATTTCCCTTTGCATTCCACTGGATTTAGTATTTTCAATCCTCATTTTGATGTGTGGTCGGATCATTTTATTATTGAAAAGGGAATATTTTTAAAGGGTAAAGCTGGAACAAAAGGTCCAGCCACTTATGATCATTGTCATCTATATAGGCATGATGTTATTATAGAATTTGTTGACGAACAAAGAATTTGGAATATCATAACAATGCGAAGATTAACTCATCGACTAAAGGAATCAATAAAGGGATCAAATGAGGAGATTAATATAAATAAGGCTATTCTACATCTTATTAGGAGGAAGAGGCATCAATAAGAGATTAGACTAGGTAATCCCGCACTAGCTAGGTAATTCATAAATAGTCAGTAAAGTATGGAGCTTCTGTAATACCCTCCGCGATGATGGGTAAATCGTCTGAATTAGGATTTTTAGGATTTATGGATGATATGATTAATTAGGGTTAACAAATAATGTAAAGTAATGAGTAAGATGAAGTATGAAGAAATAACCCATAAGATTATTGGATGCGCTATGAAAGTTCATTCAACATTAGGGAGCGGTTTTCAAGAAGTAATTTACCAGCGCGCACTAGCTATTGAGTTTGAGAAGCAAGGCATTTACTTTGAAAGAGAAATGGAGATGACCATCTATTACGAGGGTATTGATATTGGTACGCGCAGAGTAGATTTTTTTGTTGAAAGGGCTGTTATGGTTGAACTCAAGGCTTTATCGAAACTAGATGACGGTAATCTAGCTCAGGCCATGAACTACTGTCAGGCGTATAATTTGCCAATAGGGTTGCTCTTAAATTTTGGTGCAAAAAGTTTGGAGTTCAAAAGAGTCTACAATATCAATCATCCGGAAAACAAAGACTACAACAAGTCAGCATGAAAACAAGCGAAGTGTGTAATTGTGCAGCAAATAAATCCTAAAATCCTCGAATCCTAAAAATCCTAATTCAGACAATAATCGTAAGCATAATCCTAAAATCCTCGAATCCTAAAAATCCTAATTCAGACAATAATCGCAAGCATAATCCTATAATCCTCGAATCCTAAAAATCCTAATCCAGACAATAATCGCAAGCATAATCCTATAATCCTCGAATCCTAAAAATCCTAATCCAGACAAACAATCCTACGCATCATAATTCAGACAATAAATGAACGACAACAATTCAGCAATAGTCAGTAAAGTATGGAGCTTCTGTAATACACTTCGTGACGATGGAGTAGGGTACGGAGATTATTTAGAGCAGCTTACCTATTTGCTGTTTTTAAAAATGGCGGATGAGTACACCAAGCCACCCCACAACCGCACCTTCTCCATTCCTAAAAAATACAATTGGGAAAAACTGGTTCCCCTGCGCGGAGCAGAGTTGGAAATACATTACAGCAATACCTTGCGCGAGCTAGGCAAAGAGAAAGGCATCCTCGGCCAGATTTTCACCAAAAGCCAAAACAAAATACAAGACCCCGCCAAGCTCAGTAAGATCATTGCGATGATCGACAACGAGCAATGGTTGATGATGGGAGTGAAGGACAAAGGTGATATCTATGAAGGTCTGCTGGAGAAAAATGCAGAAGATACGAAGAGTGGAGCAGGGCAATATTTTACTCCACGTCCGCTGATCAAAGCAATGGTCGAGTGCATTAATCCGGAGCCACAAAAGACCATAGCCGATCCGGCTTGCGGCACGGGCGGCTTCTTCTTAGCTGCTTACGATTATATTGTAGCCAATAACAAACTGGATAAGGCGCAGAGTAAGTTCTTAAAATATTCCACCTTCTATGGCAACGAGATCGTAGCCAGCACGAGGCGCCTGGCATTGATGAATTTGTTTCTTCATAACATCGGAGATATAGACAGCGATAATTTTATTTCACCCGCAGATGCATTGATTGCACAGTCGCCCGATAAATACGATTACATCTTAGCCAATCCACCGTTTGGCAAGAAGAGCAGCCAGACCTTCACCAACGAAGAAGGCGAGCAAGAGAAAGAAGACCTTACCTACAATCGGCAAGATTTCTGGGCCACCACCAGCAACAAGCAGTTGAACTTTGTGCAGCACATCCGCAGCATGCTCAAGACAACAGGCACTGCTGCCGTAGTGTTGCCGGATAACGTGTTGTTTGAAGGCGGTGCGGGAGAAACCGTACGGAAGAAATTGTTAGAGACTACTGACGTGCATACCATCCTTCGGTTGCCCACCGGTATATTCTACGCCAATGGAGTGAAGGCAAATGTGATCTTCTTTGATAGTAAGCCCAGCGCCAAAACACCGTGGACGATAGAAGTATGGGTGTATGATTATCGCACCAATGTACATCACACGCTCAAGAAGAATCCACTGAAGTTGGAAGACCTTCGTGACTTCATCACTTTGTATAATCCCAAGAACCGCAACAAGCGCAAGGAAACCTACCACGCCGAAAAGAACCCTGAAGGTCGCTGGAGAAAGTTTACTTACAAAGAAATCATTGCCCGCGACAAAACAAGTTTAGATATCACGTGGCTCAAAGATAAATCGCTGGCCGACTTAGACAACCTTCCCGATCCGGATGTGTTGGCAGAGGAGATTGTAGAGAACTTACAATCGGGACTGGAAAGTTTTAGATCAATAATAGAGGTGTTGAAGAAGTAAATTATTAACAGAATAAATATGATCATCGGAAGATTCTATTTTAAGCGAACTGCCAGCGGAAATTTGATTGGAGAGTTCTCCAATAATACAATGGAAAAAAATTGCACCGAAGGTGCCAACCGAATTTATCCGGATACAGGAAGTTTTGTTGGAACATATATTACAACATGGTCTGAAATTTCTAGTCCTGAAGTTTCAGAGATGGTCATTATGCCGAAGTTGGGTTGCATCAATATTTTTACAATAGAGTGGACAGATTTAACTAATAAGAAAACTATATTTTGGGGCGAGGGTATGATTGTGGATGATATGCTCATTGGTGATTACAGGGATCAATTATCTATTCCTTAAATAATAATGCAAACCTTGCTGCTTAATTCAAAGAGAACTCGAACAATTACACTACTGTTATTTGTACTCATGACAGCAGAGTCGTTGGGGCAAAAGTTAGTTGACTTCAAACATTCCGCTTGTGACAAAGGAAACCCTCACAAGTTTCTCTTGAATTCAATGGTAAATGCCATAAAGTTGCGAGGCGACACAACGACAATTAAAGTTACGTGGGTGGACAACTGTTACTTTGAACCAGAATTCTTTTTGAATAAAGCATCAAGCGATACTTTATATTTTAAATACAAAAACAAGAGTGAAGACGAAGCAACTTGCTCTTGTGCTTATGAACTACAGTTCAAGATAAAAAACTTAGGTAAACGGGACTTTCAAATTAAAATAAACAACATCACAATTGATAGAAAAGCGAGAAGATACAATACAGATGGTTACATCGTAGAGTATTACCCGGAGCGGACAATAAATCCTAAGGTATACAGAGAAGTATACACCAGCCACGGAAAACTATTGGTCGAGGTTTTTTATGACAGGGACGGGAATATAACTTCAGAAAAGTATTATAACGAAACATGGGGATTTTTAGAAAGTGAGCGGAAGAATTAGCGGCCCCAGCTGTCCTTTGTCTGTGACAAAAGATACCCAAAATTTTCTCCACACCACTTTACCTAACACATACCTTTTCGCTTCCGCCATGATACATTTTTACGAACTAACTTGCTTTGATATTGGGAAATAATTGTGCTGCAAATTTTAGAGACATGCATATCCGAGAATCTTTATTAATTATTTTTTTTGGTATTTTACTTTCTCCACTTCTTTCATATCGAGCGGTCAATGATGAGTGGATTTTAATAAATGTAGATTCCATAGCTACCGTACAATTTCCCGGCCAGCCAACCTTTCAGACAATGAATCCAGTAAAGGCATATTCTATGCGTACACAAGATCTTCTATTATTAGTTATGGTTATAGATCAAGAAAACGAACTTAAGCAACATCCGGTAAAAGATGTTTATCCCTTTTATCTGGGAGTTATGGATTCAATGATTCGTGAGACTAAATGCACTTTAACTGATTCGGCTTCCTTTCATATAGACAAGTATAGAGGAATCGGCTTTTCCTACGTTGGACCTTCAGCCGATGGCAGTAATGTTAGACGCAAAGTTCGATCTGTCTTAATTAGGAATAAATTATATTGTTGGGGCTATACAGTTCTTGGTCAAGAAACGGAATCTTCAAAGGCGTTAGCGAAGAGGTTTATCGAATCGTTTTCTGTTAAATAAAGCTGAATTGCTTAAAATCCGCAACTTGACGCAGTTTGTGGAACAGACCCCCAGCTATCGGTAGTTTGTGTTAGTCTAAACTGCTGTACTCAGTTTGCATCTAAGGCCAACCACTTGAGTTATTCTTAACGATACAACTTGTTACCAAAGCTTTTCATAAATTGGGGTAACAATCGATCAATACAATTACGACACAAACAACCATGATTTATTTTACGCTATTTGGTCTGGTTATTCTCGCCTTTGGATTAATGCAAGACTACAAAAAAGATAGCGAGCAAAATTTAAAAGCGAAAGTATTGCATGCAATATGTTTGACGATATTGATCGCTAGCTACGCGGGGTCTTTCCGAATTCTTGGAATGTTACTACGCAATTTTGACAAAGCAAAAGAGCGATTTAGCGCTGACGTATGTTTAGTTCCCGGACAATTACATTTCATTTTCTACCTGTTGCACTCGGCTTTAGCGATGACAGTAGTGATACTAGCCTATCAAATGATTCGAAGAAATAACAAATCAAGAAGGTTGTTACTGATTGTGTTGCCCTTTTTGGCACTGCTCGAAGTATTTAGTTTTTACCGGGGCTGGGTGACAGATAGTGGTGACCTCGAATTGAATCATTTCATGATAGTTCTGATTGGATTTTTGTTAGTCGGTGGTCTAGCAAGTAGCATCATTGCTATTTATAAAAGTAAGTTTATGATAACATTCTTTACCCCGATTGAAAAGAACCCACTCAAGCCAACGGTAGAAAACGCGAGTAATCAATAGCCAGACAAGCAATGACCATTGAATTGATACCAGTAATTGAAATTGGATATAATAACCAAGGTGTGACAGCACCCGAAAAATATCCTTACTGGAACAACCCGGAGATTTGGAACAAGTATCATGAAGAAAGTTATCGGAAAGCTGGGTTTGAAGACAAGCTAATTCCATATTTAGATGGTTCCTCATTTTACAAATTGGCTGACATAACAGATAATAATTTGACCAAGTTAACCATCGATCATACACAAGAAATGAGAGATGGAAAATATGAAAGGCAGCAAGCTGGTGCTTTTTTTGGTGGCTATGTTTTACACGTGAATGGAGTGGATAAATTTTTTCCTCAATGTTGTGGAACGCTCAGTGATATTAATTATTGGGAGCAACTTTCAAACGGACAAACTGCTTATTATGAAGGGCACCCTGCACCATTCATGAAATTTGATGAGAATAATATTGTATTTGATTTTACAACGGATGAAGTTGAAGATCAATTTGAACCTACCCCGGCTGAAACAACCTTGATCATTGACAAGTTGAAACTCAACAAAGCCGTTGACCGCGTAAAAATTGAGTTAGTTACATTTCAAAGACGACTGGAGCGTATCAATGAAACTCAAAAATTAAACATTGAAAATATAGGTGGACTTTTGATTTGGGGCAGTGGAAACTACGAGTAAAATCCAGTTATCTACGACTTACTCAATCTACTTCTTTCCCCTCACCGAATGTTTACCGAAGCCCTAGGGGCAGGGATGGAAGCGGCACCCCGCAGTAGCGTGGATATGTGTGTCGGCACGAGCAGTATAGCGCACAGCCCGCTCGGCCCCCCCCTTTGATAAATCTCCAGGGGATACCTAAATCGGCCGCCACAACAAATATTACTTTTGAATTGTTACTAGTATAAATCGAAAAAATAATATGACCACCCATAATGCTAACTCATTTAAAAGGTCTTGGCTCATACAACTACCATTTGCATTGCTACTGTTTCTGTTCTCGTGTTCAAAAGATGCAGAACCAACAGCTCCCCCGCCTTTAACCGGCACACCAGAAATTACGATAACCACTCTGCTAACCAATCAGGGTATAATTTGGGGCTTTGATGTACTGTCCAATGGCAACCTGCTGTTTACGAAAAAAGCGGGAACCATGCATTTGTTTGATACCGCTACACGCAGCAACACTACGATTACGGGTTTGCCTTCCAATATTTCGGCAGCAGGGCAGGGTGGTTTGCTGGATGTGGCCATTTCGCCCGATTATGCTACGAGCCGCAGTGTGTTTGTAACGTATAGTATTACTGGCGGTTTTCTTTCGCTGGCGCGGTTTACATTAAATGGAAACGCAGCCACCAATTGGCAGGTGGTTAAAACCACTGAATCTGCTTCTACGTGGAATGGCCACTTTGGAAGCCGCATTGCATTTGGCCTCGATGGTAAATTGTATTGGAGTGTGGGAGAAGGCGGTGGTGGATCTCTTGGCGGGGCTTCGAGTCCCCATCAAAATGGGCAACGCCTGAATACGCTTTGGGGTAAAATACACCGAATGAATTTGGATGGAAGTGTGCCAAGTGACAACCCATTACTGCCAGGCCAAACAGCGCGCACCACTCTTTTTAGTTATGGACACCGCAATCCGCAAGGCATGGCTTTTGAACCTGCAACCGGTCAGCTTTTTGTGAATGAGCACGGACCAAGTGGTGGTTGCGAACTTAACCGCATTCAAGCTGGAGAAAATTTTGGCTGGCCATTGTATAGTAATGGCATTAACTATAATGGAACGGTGATAAGTAACGGACATAACGCATCGGGGATTGTGGCACCGCTAAAAAGTTGGAAGCCGGCACTTGCACCTGCAGGTCTTACCTTTTTCAATCACCCTTCATACAGAGATTGGAATGGCAACATGCTCATGGGAAGCCTTGGGCGCAAGCAATTGCTGATGATAAAAATGGTGAATGGTGTGCCGGGCGATGAAACCATTTTACTCGAAAATTATGGCCGTATACGCAATGTAAAAATGGGTCCTGCCGGTACGATTTATGTAAGCGTGGAAGATGGGGGCAGGTTACTTTCGTTAACAGCCCACTAATTGATAAAAGATACTTCGGAAATATTTTCGTGGTACGAAAGTAAAAGTGAAGCAATACTATTTTTCAATTGTTACTAGTATAAGTCTAAAAAAAATGAATAAGATGACCACCAATTATTCTAACTCCTTTAAACAGGTGTTCCGCATGCAGCTAGCATTTATATTTGCAACATTACTTTTTTCATGTTCAGCAGATTCTGCTTCTGAAACTTCCACACTACCTGCGCCAATTACAAAGACAACTTTTGTTTCAGCCGCAGAAGTTATTGATTTGATGGGAACCGGATTCAACTTGGGAAACACCTTTGATTACAATTTACAAAGCACCAATCCAACATCCATCTACCCAATTATTGACATGTATTACAACGCAGGTATGCGACACATTAGGGTACCTGTAACTTGGATGGACGGATTTGGTGGGAATCACCTGGCTGATGCAAGTGGCAATATTAACTTTTCGCATACAAGATTTATTCAATTGAAGGCGGTTATTGATTATGCCATTACAAAAAAAATGTTTGTTGTTTTAAATACACATCATGAACATTGGCTAAATAATAATTACAACGGCACAGCGCAGTACAATAACGCCTTTGCAAATCTTTGGACGGGCATTGCTACCCACTTCAAAGACTATTCTCACTTGCTTGTTTTTGAGGTATTAAATGAACCACATGGAGTTTTTGGTGATTGGAATGGCGGAGCAAGCCCATCGAACAGTGGTGCACTGGCATTAACCCGACAAATAAATAAGGTTGGTTACGATGCAATCCGATTAACAGGTGGGTTAAATAGTAATCGAGTTATTATGGTTTCTACCAATGGTATGGGAAATCATAATCAGTTAGACGATGTTTATCCATCAATCGCAAGTCTTCCGGGTGGTGGCTCAGACAAGTACTTGTCGTTTCATGTGCACACCTACGACCCGTGGGCATTTTGCGGACAAACAGGAAGCAATGCATCGTGGCCTGGTAGCAATTCCATTGCTAATTCGCTAAGGACAATTTCAACTTATGCAAAGACTTTAAATGTACCTGTCAACTATGGCGAATTTGGTGTTGGACGTGATGCAAATGCTTCGGAACGCAACTCCAACATCGTAAGAGAATATTATAGAACAATGCGTATGACCTGTCTAAGCGAAAAAATGTCTCCAACCGTATGGGACGACAGAGGGTGGTTTGGTCTTGTTAGTCAAGATGGCGTAAGTTTTGTTCACAACATTGTTCCGACAATGATGGCTCCATAGAAACATTGACTTATGCCAATCCTGATCCTCGCTATTTATTTCTCCGCGTGTCTCCGTCTGGGGACGCTGCGGTTATTTTATATTTATCTGCTCTAAAATAAATTAGGAGTTTTTTGCATCTGTCTCTGGATTTATGGCCCTCATTGCTTCCCCCTCTCTTGTAGGGGATTGCTCAAGCGTGTCGCCACACAAGGCGAGACGGGGTGAGGTCACACAACAAATCACAGTGCAGATTTTTACTGTAGCGAGGACGGAAGTGAATCGCTAGTGGGTAAAGATTTAATTAAAAGCATTTCAGTTCGCCGCAGAGTCCGAGGCGAGACACTGCGTGGAGATAGGGGCACCACCCGCGTTTCGCAATACACTTTTCAAACTCCTTACATCCCCCTCTCTTGCGGAGAGGGGATTGCTCAAGCGTGTCGCCACACCAAACGTGTCGGGGTGAGGTCACACAACAAATCACAGTGCTGACTTTTATTGTAGCGAGCACCGAAGTGAATCGCTAGAGGGTAAAGATTTAATTAAAAGCATTTCAGTTAGCCGCAGCGTCCGAGGCGAGACGCTGCGTGGAGATAGGGGCACCACCCGCGTTTCGCAATACACTTTTCAAACTCCATACGTCCCCCTCTCTTTTGGAGAGGGGTTTAACCAGACGAGTCGCCACACCAAGCGTGACGGGGTGAGGTTAACACAACAAATAAAAATTCAGACTTTATATTTTAGAGCACAGGTGATTGCCTGACAGGGATCAAAAGAATATGTATGCCATCGTAGTTGATTGGAACAGTAATGAGCAAACTCTTGAATGAATTCTTGTTTGATGTACCGCATAAAATAAAGCCGCCTTCCGAAATAGTTGTGACAAGGGAAATGGTCAAAGAAAAATTAAGTGGGTTGGCTATGAATAGAGATTTAAGTGACTATATTTTGTAACTTAAGTCGCTCGGTTAACTATGAAGAAACAATTAGTTTACTTTTTGGCAATACTACTATCTTTTCCCGCGCTGGCACAAAAGAAAGACTCGCTACGTGCCATTTATGTGGAGCGCTTTCCCAATCATTTTTTTATTTGGCCAATTGCGAGGACGCGAACAAGTACATTTGAGATCCAGAATAGAGCAGGCGGAAACGAGAAGTTAACCTATCGCCCAAACAACTCAGTCGGGATGGGCTTCGGGATGTATGTATTTGAAATCGGGTTTGAGTTGGTTTTTGCCGTGCCGATTGACGAGAAAAAGAAAAGTCTGTATGGTGAGTCAAAGGTGAATGATTTGCAGTTGAATGTGTTGGGCAAAAACTGGGGCGTGGATCTTTTCACCCAAACGTACAAAGGTTTTTATCGAGAAGATGCCAGACGAGGTGTGCCGGCAGCTATGCCTTTTCCGCAGCGTCCAGATATCCGGATAGGCAATACGGGTATTAATGGAATTTATGCATTTAATAAGAATAAGTTTTCTTTGCGTTCGTCCTATAATTTTTCGGAGAGGCAATTGAGAAGTAGTGGCTCTTTCTTGTTGTCCGGCACCCTGAATTTTTTTGATCTAAAGGCAGACTCAGCAATGTATGGTCCTTTCTACGAAGCTATTTTTGGCGCCAAGGGAAATTTTAATGAAATCAACAGTACCACCTTTAGTATAGCACCAGGTTATTCGTATAACCTTGTTTTAGGTAAACGATTTTTTATCAATGCGTCTCTATCGGTAGGGCCGGCTCAACATTGGATTTCGTACCAAACGATTAACGGAAAAACAGATCATCAGACCCTGAATACCTTTGCTGATTTTAGAGTAGGCATTGGTTACAACAGCAAACGTTTCTTTGCAGGTACCAGCTTCGTACAGCAGTCTAGAAATATTCGGTTTGAAGACATTGTTTTTACTAGTTCAAGCGCCACAGTTAAGCTGTTAGTTGGCTATCGTTTTAAAGAGCGAGGGTTTTTGAAATGGCGAGTAGAAGATTTGCCGCAACTAATTTTTGACAAATAGTCTTACCATTTAACTTAAAGAATAATTTTTTTTACGATAAAAGGAATAATTTCCGAACTTCTTTCATAAGTACCATTAACAACGCCAATGAAATTGACAGGAATAGTATAGTAAGTATTTTATCATTTTACAATGAAAATATTGTAAGTATTACCCAGCAAATTCAGTTGCAACAGTATATTGAAATCAATGCAAGGTTGCTTAAGCTTTTGCGCGAAGACTATGATTTAAAATGATGGTAAAAAGCGAGAACGTACATCAAAGTCCTTCTTCAATGGTGCGATGAAGTGTAATCCGAAGGGTCAGGATTTTCAATTCCGTAATGTTTACCTCGCCATCGATTTTGTTGAATAATGATCTTGATTTTGCCATTCACTGTAAAACAAAGAATATCCTACTTTGCTTATCTTTAAATAGAAACTGTTTTCAAAAATCTAATAACTTTGTCTAAATCCCTGAGACATGAAAAACGTAGCTCTTCATTTTGCAGCCTTTGCAATACTATTTTTTTCTTCAACTGTTCAGTATAGTTTAGCTCAAACTGCGGCTGCAGATAAACTAGTAATGTTAAGTGGTGAAGAAAAAATCGGTCAAGTCACCGAGCTAGGCGAAACATTTATAAAATTTATTCATTCTGGGGAGACGTTAACATATACCATCAAAAAGTCTGACATCAATAAGATTCAATTTGCTAGTGGCCGGATCGAATTTGTTACCCAATCAACCCCGGCAGGAAACGACTCTATTAAAGCAGGCATGCAAGATCACCATAACGTGGTAGCTATCTTACCATTTACTTACATCGGTAGTGGTGGAAGTCGCGATGAAAAAATGTCAGTAAAGGCGCAAGGCGACTGCTTCAATATCCTTAAGAAAGAATCGTCCCAATTAATTTTGCAAGACCCCATTACAACCAATGCGCTGCTAATCAAGGCCGGCATAACGGAATCAACTATTGTTGGTTTTACACCCAACGATCTTGCTCACCTACTGGGAGCGGAGTACATCATCTATTGCACGGTTACCATCAGTCAACGCGGGTCGACCACGACAGGCACAAACTACTTCAACGCAAAAAACAATGGAAACCGAACCTCCGGCTTTGGCTTAGGTTCATCTAGTTCAACAGCTAATTTTAGTACCAATGTGGATATGAAAATATACACAGATCAAGGGCAGAATGTATTTGCGCAGTCTCACAATTCCTTCTGGCCCAACGAAAATGCGTACGAAACCACGTTGAAATATTTAATCAAACGCACACCTCTTCATCGTAAATAATCCAAACAAAATATCTAACTACTGCATGAAAAAATTTCTCCTAATCGTGCTACTGGCTTTTGCCCAACAACTTTGTTTTGCCCAAAATGCTAATGAGCAAATTGAGTTAATCCCTAAACAGTTTTTTAAAAATGAGGCTTATAAAAAGTGTGGCATCGAGATGACGCCCACTCAATTGATTCAGGTCTTCAAAGACGACCCAAAAATGACTCAATTTGTGAAACCATTGGCGCTCAATTATGCGGGTGAAACTATTTTGAAAGCAGCGGGTGGCATATTGATTTTTTGGCCACTGACGGAGTCGATCTATCGAGATAATCCAAATTGGAATCTTGCCTACATAGGAGCCGCCTGCTATTTGGTAGCAATCCCATTTCAAAATGGATTCAGTAAACGGGCAAAGTCGGCAATCGATTACTACAATAACGGCTACAAACAGGCTTCAAACGTCAGCTTTCATTTCCAGGTCGATTCAAAAGGCCTTGGAATTGCGATGAAGTTTTGATTTTTAGTAGGTTCTAGAGAAATTTTCTATGCGAAAACCAGGCATAATTTCGGTGATCCCGTTTTCTCATGCGCTCTGTTTGTTTGTTTTATGGACATTGATCACCGTTTTTGGTGTTAAGTTTACTACAAAAGGCGAAGAGGTTACCTTATTACAACTCATCAGCAAAGGCTTCGCCTTTCCAGTTTTCATTGCTGGTTTCGTATTGGTCGCTTACGCGCTCGCCCGAAACCTAAAAATTGTTTTAGGGCTTTATCGTCCCGCTAGGCTTTCGCATTCGATTTTGATTTACCCGTTGATAGTAATTCTTTATTCACTGCTAGCTTCCGCTTATCTGGGCAAATTCAATGACTTTTCTTTGTATGGGTGGACATTGGTAAATTGTTTGTTTGTTGGAATTTCGGAGGAGTTAATGTTTAGGGGAGTCTTGTTAAGCAGCCTAGTAAGGATTTATAAATTTTGGAGAGCCGCGATCATTTTATCGTTGATGTTCGGAATGGTCCATGTATTGAATGGCTTCATTACCGGACAATTTTTCGAGTCGTTTGTGCAAGCCATGCTGGCAACTTTGTCTGGATTTATTTTTTTAGCCATTCGGGTGAAGACTAAAAGTATTGTTTTAGCAATTGCTATTCATTGGCTCTGGGATTTCTCAGTCTTTATGTCCGCAACAAATCCTCATGAGGGAAGCAAAATTATTGAGAATGTGTTAATTATTATACTAGCCATAAGTCCCTTGGTTTTCGGTATTTTAGGAATTACCCAACTAAGAAATCGAAAGGTGGTCGAGGATTTTTTGGCCGAACAGCCTGAGTCAATTTCATATTAACCAGCTGTTCGACATCGTTAGGCCATGTCGAACTGATGATAGAGCAGGTTTGCAACCTGGAAAGAAATTTACGGTATTATAAAATACCTATGATCTGGCACCCATCATGGGCAGCGCTAATAGCACGAACAGCGAAAGTCCTGGCAATTTCACCTAATCCTTGGGAAAAGAAAAGCAACTACCAACTATTACTCATTCGTTCCATACGCCTCTATAATATCGCGTACCAGTTTATGTCGTACCACATCGCGTGCGCTGAGTTCTACAAAACCAATTCCTTTAACTTTATTCAAAATGCGTACGGCTTCTTTCAAGCCGGAGTTTTGATTTTTGGGTAAGTCGATTTGTGAAGTGTCTCCGGTAACAATCATTTTCGATTCCGGGCCCATGCGTGTCAAAAACATTTTCATCTGCATGGGTGTCGTGTTCTGTGCTTCGTCCAGCAAAATAAACGCATTGTTGAGTGTGCGCCCACGCATGTATGCCAGCGGAGCGATCTCAACAATCTCGCGCTCCATGTAGTACTTCAGTTTTTCAAAAGGCACCATGTCGTTCAGTGCATCGTAGATGGGGCGCAGATACGGATCAATTTTTTCTTTTAAGTCGCCCGGCAAAAAACCTAAGTTTTCGCCCGCTTCCACGGCAGGCCGTGTGATGATGATTTTCTTGACTACTTTATTTTTCAAGGCGCGTACCGCCAGCGCTACAGAAATAAAAGTTTTACCTGTTCCTGCAGGGCCCAACGCGAACACTAAATCGTTTTCCTTTACCGACTGCACCAACTTTTGTTGATTGACTGTCTTGGGTTTGATCGGTGCGCCTTTCGTTCCGTAAAGGATTACGCCATCGGCCTCGTCGGCCATCCCTTCGGGTTTCTCCTGTGCGATGTAGGCCTTCACATTTTCTTCGGTAATTTTTCCGAATTGGTGAAAGTGCTCTTGCAGCGAATTCAAGACCTCAGTGATTTGCAGCAAATCCGGCGTTTCGCCTTTGACCAGAATTTCGTTGCCACGCGAAATGATTTTGCTTTTCGGAAACGCCAGCGAAAGCTCGTTAATGTTCTTGTTCTCGATGCCCAGAAATTCGAGCAGCGGAATGTTTTCCAGAGTGATGATTTTTTCGATCAAATGAAATAATGGTTGAAATGAAGTAATTTTACGACGTAAATTAATTAAATCCGGCCTTGCTACAACGCAGGTTTCCTTAGAAAGTTCACTGATGGCAATCGTTACTCTTCTTACTGATAGTGGTGAAACGGATCATTATGTGGCCGCCATCAAGGCGAAGATTCTCAGCGTAAACCCCGGCCTTTCGGTAGTAGACATTAGCCATCACATTGCCGCCTGCGACATAGCCCACGGTGCTTTTGTCTTAAAAGCTGTGTTTCGCGATTTTCCCGCAGGCACGGTGCATGTGGTGGCGGTCGATTCCGCAGGTGCCAGAGACGATGCCTACATTGCCCTTCAGCTCGAAGATCATTTTTTTGTGGGCGTGGACAATGGTCTGCTCGGCTTGATCAGCGAGAAGAGCCACCAGCAAGTGGTGCAACTTAACTCGGTCAACCCTATTCGAAGCACATTTCCGGAAAAAGATATTTTTGCGCCGGCTGCAGCCAAACTTGCAAGCGGAGTGGCCATTACCACCTTAGGCAAACCCATGCCTACCTTTAAAAAATTGACCGATCGGTTTGTGAAAGCCAACAAGCGGTTGATTGCAGGAAACGTAATTCGTGTAGATGGATACGGCAACCTGATCACCAACATTCCCAAAGATGCTTTTGAAATTCTCAGTGCCGACAAGACCTACACCATTCAGTTTGGAGGCGAGAAATTCAGACGCATTCACAAGAATTATTTTGAAGCAGAACCCGGCGATTGCTTTTTGATTTTTAACAGCCTCGGCCTGCTCGAAATAGGAATGTACAAAGGCAACGCCAGTGAACTGCTCGGATTAAAACACGATAGCCCTGTTAACATTACTTTCGAAGAATAAACCAGTTTCAATTAATTCAGGGGTCCCTAAAAACTCAAGCATCCTTTTCTTTTGGAGAAGGGAAGGGTTGAGGTGATTAGAAGAAGGGTTTTTTAGAGACGCCATTCAAATAGTAAATTAGAACACTTATCTGCATGATTACCCGAATTGTAAAAATGTATTTCAGCGAAGATACCGCACCGCTATTTTTAGAGATATTTGAACGGCACAAAGTGGCCATTCGAAACTTTCCCGGCTGTTCGCATTTGCAGTTAGTCAAAGAGATGGATGTACCGTTTTGTTATTGCACCGTCAGCCGTTGGGATCAGCAACAGAGTTTAGAAAACTACCGCGACTCAGAATTATTTATTACTGTGTGGCGGCAGGTGAAGCCACTGTTTGTAAGGAAGACGGATGCGTTCTCTTTAGAAGATTTTATCACAGTGGCCTAAATCGCTGGTCACATTAAATTTTCACCGATCGGCACATCGTCACTTCAATTAGTGGTATTATTTCCATAGATTGAAATACCTATCACTAAATCTATGCATCGAATTTCGTTATCTATTATCAGCTTTTGTTTTGCTGCGACCAGCTTGTTCGCGCAAAGCGGAATCAAAAAAGCCCCCGAAGTAAAAGAAGGAGAGGGGCCGTATCCACAACTCATCATTCGCGGCGTCACGCTCATTGATGGAACAGGAGCGCCACCGGTTGGCCCTGTAGATATTGTGGTCAAGCAAAACCGCATCGTCAATATTGTAAGTATTGGATTACCTACTCCGGGCATGGCCAGTCAAGGCAACCGCCCGCAGCTAGAGCCAGGCGGAAAAGAATTGAATTGCGAAGGCATGTACCTGATGCCGGGCTTCGTAGATATGCACGGCCACATTGGCGGAGGTCAGGCTCCCATTGCCGAATATGTTTTTAAACTGTGGATGGCACACGGCGTGACTACGATTCGCGACCCGGGATCGGGCAACGGATTGGAGTGGGTGCTCGATCAAAAAAACAAGAGTGCTCAAAATCTCATTACCGCTCCACGCATCAAAGCCTACGTCACTTTTGGTTCGGGAAGCAAAGAGCCCATCAAAACTCCGGATCAGGCACGTGCCTGGGTAAATGAAAACAAATTGAAAGGTGCCGATGGTATTAAATTTTTTGGTGCAGCACCGGACATCATGGATGCGGCCTTGCGCGAAAATAAACGCATCGGCTTACGTTCGGCGTGCCACCATGCACAACTGGGTGTAGCACGCTGGAATGTAGTAAATTCTGCCAACGCTGGACTTACCACGATGGAACACTGGTATGGCTTACCCGAAGCGATGTTGCCCAACTCCAGCATTCAAAACTATCCGCTCAACTACAACTACTCAAACGAGCAAAACCGATTTGAAGAAGCAGGCAGACTGTGGAAACAAGCAGCGGCTCCGTACACACCCAAGTGGAATGCAGTGATGGACACTTTGCTCAAACTGGACTTTACACTTGATCCTACTTTTGATACCTATGAGGCTGCCCGCGATTTGCACAAGGCGCGCAGACAAGAGTGGCATGAAACGTACACACTACCACAACTGTGGGCATTCTATCAGCCCAGCCGTGTAGCACATGGTTCATTTTGGTTTTCATGGGGCACTGAGCAAGAAGTTGCCTGGCGCGAAAACTTTAGGTTGTGGATGACTTTTGTAAATGAATATAAAAACAGAGGAGGAAGGGTAACTGCCGGCTCGGACAACGCTTTTATTTTTCAAGTGTATGGCTTTGGATACATCCGTGAATTGGAATTGTTGCGCGAGGCAGGCTTCCATCCGTTGGAAGTTATTCGCTCAGCTACCTTGTACGGAGCACAGGCGTTGGGGATGGAAAAGGAAATTGGCTCCGTTGAAATTGGTAAGCTCGCCGACTTCGCCATTGTTGATCAAAATCCATTAGAGAATCTACAGGTATTGTATGGCGTTGGCGCGATTAAGTTGATGGATGATAATTCTGTGAAGCGCGTGGGGGGTGTGAAGTACACCATCAAAGACGGTATCGTGTACGATGCTAAAAAATTATTGCAGGATGCCAAAAAAATTGTAGACGATGAGAAAGCTAAGTCCGGATTTAAACTGAAACAACCGGGTGTAGATTAACCGTAATTATGCAATAGAAATTCTATTGCATAATTTGACGAATACTGACGGTGCTGTCAGTATTCATCAAGGTTAAATCCTGACAATCCGAAGGATTCGTCAGTAAATTGACTAACTCTTTAATTCCTAACGCATAATCCGGGATTAATTTGCTATTTGATAGAATGAAAGGGGAGTGGTGTATAACCATTCCCTTTTTTATAGGAAGACATAGCATTGTTATCTAATAGCTATGACTTCAGCCCGTGGTTTATTTTAATTCAATCAATTTTTGAATGGCCATGTATTCATCGCGTAGGCGCGCGGCCTCCATAAACTCCACGCCTCGGTCTGAGTCCCCCCCCCTCGGTCTGTGTCCTCACAGACCGAAAATATATCACCCCCTCTACGAAAGAAAATAGCTCAAGCTTCAGCCCGTGGTTTATTTCGATTCAATCAATTTTTGAATCGCCAGATATTCATCACGTAGGCGCGCTGCCTCCATAAACTCCACGCCTCGGTCTGAGTCCTCTCAGACCGAAAGTATTCACCCCTTCAATAAGGAAAATAGTTATCAGCCTATGCTTTATTTCGAGTCAATCAATTTTTGAATCGCCAGATATTCATCGCGTAGGCGTGCGGCCTCCATAAATTCTAATTCTTTTGCAGCTTTTTCCATAGCCTTACGTGTGCGATCCGCCATCTTCACCAACTCATCTTTGGTTAAGTAAGCCGTTACCGGATCAGCCGCCAGCGACTTCTCTTCTTCTTCGATGTAGTAGCGCTTCATCGTTTTCTTCGAATCCGCCACTTTGGTTTGACCGAGAATAGAGTCAATAGATTTGATAACCGTTTTAGGCGTAATGCCATTTGCCTCGTTGTAATCTTGCTGAATTTTTCTTCTACGATTCGTTTCGTCAATCGCTAATTGCATTGATTCGGTAGTGGTATCCGCATACATAATCACCCGTCCATTTTCATTTCGCGCGGCACGACCAATGGTTTGCACGAGCGAACGCTGGTTGCGCAAAAATCCTTCTTTATCGGCATCTAAGATAGCCACCAGCGAAACTTCCGGCAAGTCCAATCCTTCACGTAATAAGTTAACACCAACCAACACATCAAAAACACCCAGACGCAACTCACGCAAAATCTCTACACGATCCAGCGTTTGCACTTCACTGTGAATGTAGCGACACTTCACCGAAGCACGTTCCAAAAACTTTGTAAGTTCTTCGGCCATCCGCTTGGTGAGGGTAGTTACCAAAACACGCTCTTTCTTCTTCACACGCTCGTCAATCTCTTCCAGCAAATCATCAATTTGATTTTTACTTGGACGAACATCGATAATCGGGTCCAACAATCCGGTGGGCCGTATAATTTGCTCAACGACTACACCATCCGATTTACGCAGTTCATATTCAGAAGGAGTGGCACTCACATACACCACTTGCCCCAGCAAATCTTCAAATTCGTTGAAGGTAAGCGGGCGGTTATCCAATGCAGAAGGCAATCGAAAGCCATAGTCAACCAGATTAACTTTGCGTGATCGGTCGCCACCCCACATGGCCCTTACCTGTGGCACAGTAACGTGACTTTCATCGATCACCATTAAAAAATCATCTGGAAAATAATCGATCAAACAGAAAGGCCGTGCGCCCACGTTACGTCTATCAAAGTAACGAGAGTAGTTTTCGATGCCGCTGCAATAGCCAAGTTCGCGCATCATCTCTAAATCAAACTCCGTGCGCTCTTTCAAACGTTTTGCTTCCAAATGCTTGCGTTCGCCTTCAAACATTTGTACTTGCAGCACCATGTCATCTTGTATTTCGCGAATGGCGGTGTTCAATAGATCTTTACCGGTTACAAACAAATTCGCGGGAAAGATGACCGCTTGTTTTTCATCAGATATTTTTTTCCCTGAGATGGGATCGATCAATTGAATCGTTTCAATTTCATCACCGAAAAAATAAATACGCAGTGCATAATCCGCGTAAGCGAGAAAAATATCTACCGTATCACCCTTCACCCGAAAGGTTCCGCGTTTGAATTCGGCTTCGGTGCGGTTATACAAAATATCCACCAACGCAAACAGCAGGCGATTGCGCGGAATCATTTCACCAACTTTTAACTGGATTCGGTTTTTTCCAAACTCCTCCGGATTTCCAATACCGTAAATACATGAAACAGAAGCAACCACAATTACATCTCTTCGCCCGGAGAGGAGAGAAGAAGTAGCACTCAATCGTAGCTTTTCAATTTCTTGATTGATAGATAAATCTTTTTCGATATACAGATTTGAAGAGGGAATGAACGCCTCCGGCTGATAGTAGTCGTAGTACGAAATAAAGTACTCAACGGCATTTTTAGGAAAGAACTGCTTGAATTCGCCATACAGCTGCGCAGCCAGTGTTTTGTTGTGGCTGAGAATCAAAGTAGGCTTGCCGGTACGTGCGATTAAATTAGCAACCGTGAAAGTTTTTCCTGAGCCGGTTACGCCCAACAAGGTTTGGTGTTGATCGCCTTGGTTAATTCCCTTCACCAGTTGTTCGATGGCCTTGGGCTGATCGCCTGTAGGTTCGTATTCACTGGTTAATTGAAAATCCATATTTTAATTTGAGTGAGGACTTGGCTCGTCCTCACTTTAATGCGTGATTAATTATTCCAGATAGCCCAGGCTTTCTCTGCCTGAATGTGCAGCATCTCTAAACCGTTTTTGATATACGCTCCGCGCATTTCTGCTTTTTGTAAAAACAAGGTGCGTGCCGGATTGTAAATCAAATCGTACACGTAATGACTTGAATTTAAAAATTCAAAATTGATCGGAGGAACAGCATTCGTTTCAGGCGACATGCCAAGTGGAGTTGTGTTAATAATTAGTGCAGACTCGGCAAACACTTGATTGTTTTTCTCTAGCTCTTCGTATGTATAATCTCCTTTCCCTTTGTCGCGCGAAACAACTTTAAAAGGAATCGCCAGTTTGCGCAGCGCTTGTTGCACGGCTTTCGATGAACCGCCCGTGCCTAACACCAGTGCCTGTGCATTTTCAATTTTTGGAAACCAACGCTCCAGAGTTTCATAGAACGCATCGCTGTCGGTATTAAATCCTTTCAACTTACCGTTCTGAATTTTAATCACATTCACAGCACCAATCTTTTTTGCTTCGCTGTCGATTTCAGAAAGAAACTTCAGCACTTGCTCTTTGTAGGGTACCGTTACATTCAAACCGGTCAGTTCCGGATTTTCTTCCAACAACTTTTTTAGTTCATCTACTTTGCCCAACGGGTATAGATCATAATGATAATCGCGTAACCCTTCTCTAAAAAATTTCTCATCAAAATAAGATTTCGAAAATGAATGAGAGACAGTGGAGCCGATTAAGCCAAATTTCTTTTCCATACGTGTAGATTATAAATTGAGAGAATTTATTTTTTTATCCTTCGATCGGGTAAGGTACCCCACTACCATCGGTAGCACTGAGATCAGGATAATAGCAATGATTACTTTTTCAAAATTGTCTTTGACAATCGGGAGGTTTCCAAACAAATAGCCCAGCATCGATAAACCCACTACCCACAAAGCACCACCCAGAATGCAGTTCAAAATATAGTTGCGATACTTCATGCTTCCGGCACCGGCTACAAAGGGTGCAATGGTGCGTACAATAGGAACAAAGCGCGCCATGATGATCGTTTTTGCGCCGTGCTTTGCGTAGAATGCCTCTGTTTGCTCAATGTATTCTCGTTTAAAAAAAAGAATGCGTTCCTTGCTTTTGATGAACGAACCGGCAAACCGACCTACAAAATAATTTACATTGTCGCCGAGCAGCGCGGCAGCGATCAGCAGTGGAATCAGCACAGCGATATTCAACGCAGAGTTAGGCAAAGCAGATAGAGCACCGGCAGCAAACAACAAGGAGTCGCCGGGAAGAAACGGCATCACGATGAGCCCGGTCTCGGTAAAGACGATCAAAAATAGAATAACATACGTAAGCGTTCCGTATTCGTTTACGAGGGAGATTAAATGCTGATCGAGATGAAGAATAAAATCAATTAAGAATTCCATTCGTTCTTAGTCTGCTTCAAAAGCAGGTGTCGAGTTGTCTTTTTTTCTTTCTAAACCCAGAAAATGCAAAAACGTGTCTCCGCGCAATCCCAAACGAATCGTTTCGAGTGGAATTACCTCGTTGGGTGCAATGTTGCCTAAGTTCACATTGGCACCTAATAGTTTGATAAACCAAACTTGCTGCGCTTTTTGGGGCGCCTCCCAAATAATTTTTTCAAACGGAATTTTCGTCAGAATTTCTTGTACCAATCCGGAGCGTACCTCGCCACTTGAACGGAACAAGCCTACATTACCACCTTCTCTCGCTTCGCCAATCACTTTCCATGCACCGGCATCCAGTTCTTTTTGCATGAGGTCAATCCACTGATAGGGTGGGATGATTTTATCCGCATCTTTCGATCCTACTTCCGAAAGAACTGTTACTTGCTGCGAAAGTTTAGAAATGTAGTCCAGCTTTTTGTCGTGATCCAGATCAATCGATCCATCAGATACTTCGGCAAATGACATGTTAAACTTGTCAAGCACCTTGCGGTAATCATCAAATTGATCACGAATGATGAAAGCTTCGAAGAGTGTGCCGCCAAAGTAGCATGGCAATCCGGCATCTTTATAAACCTTCAATTTTTCTTTTAAGTGGGGTGTTACAAAAGATGTAGCCCAACCCAATTTGACAATATCCACATGGTCTGCGGCAATGCTCATAAAGTCCTCGGCTTCGCGTACGCTCAAGCCTTTGTCCATAGCCATGGTAAAACCCATTTGCCTGGGCTTTTGGGTGCGCTCAGGTAAATTTTTAAGATTGTAGTTCATCAGGAATTTTCGTTTCTAAACTGATCTATGATTTTATAGAGGGCTTTTTGTGTTTCTAGTTTCGGAAAAAAGTCAAACAAAATTTTGTGCCCTTCAAAGTCCAAAATTAATGCATTTTCCAAATAAGTAAAGGCTTCTTTAAACTGTCCGGCTTCGATCAGGTACACCACCATGCGGTACAGAAAATCAGAATCTTTGGGTGAATCGGCCATTCCCTGAGCCAAAACGTCTACGGCTTTCATCGGTTCGCCTTGTTCGTAGTAGATAAATGACCAGTTCAGCCACACTTCTTTGTCATCCGGAGCCAGATTGGCCGCTTCTTCATACGCGCTGATACTTGAAATAGTATTGCCGATTTTGAACTCAGCATGGGCAGCCGCTTTCCAATAGTCAGGGTTGAGGTGATTAATTTTGATGGCTTTGTTAAAAAAGTGCAGAGCCTGATACCATTTCTCTTGTTTTTCTAAGCAACTGCCGGCTCCGAACCACGCCTCGTCATACAACGTGTCAAGCTTGGATGATTTTTGAAAATACTTCAAACCCAAATCGTATTGCTCCATGTTTTCATAAGCAGCACCAATGCAGCAGTACACTTCAGGGCTCGGGCCTTCAATTTCAATGGTTTTGTTGAATGACTCCAACGCTTCCTGATACCGCTCTAAATTCATCAGCGAATTACCCATGTTGAAATGGGCGGAAGCAAAATTCTCATCAATGGCCAGTGCATAACCGTATGCGTCAATCGCTTCCTCAAATTTTTCCAGTTTGTTGCAAACAATTCCCAGATTGTACCACGCCGCAGAAGAGTAAGGATCTTCGTCAATAAATTTTTTGTAGTAAGCCAAACTGTTTTCCAGTTGCCCTACCACATCCAAACAAAAGGCAAGTTCATAAAGCGAACCTTCGTGATTGATATTTTCTTCGATGGACTTTTTATAAGATTCAATCGCTTTGTCGTAGTTCTCCATGCTTTGGTAAGCAAGACCAATGTTATAGTAGATATCATCTTTCTCGTCATTGGCAAAACTGAGAATTTCTTCGTAGAGCGTAATCGCTTCTTCGTATTTGGCTTGCAGCGATAAAATGGAACCGATGGAGAGATAAATTTCAATATCCATCGGATGAAGATTGCGTGCTTTCTCCAGCAGTTCTAACGCTTCTTCGTATTGTTCAAGATTCGAAAGTACCTGTGCTTTGATAGAGATCAAACCCGTGCTGAAGGGATATTGCTCCATCGCGTGATTGACAGCGGTGAGTGCTTTCTTAAATTTCAGTTTTTCCATGTAGTGATCGATGATCACTTCGTAGGCATCAATGTCAAAAAAACCGAGCGAATTAGCCCGCAAATTTTCTTCATAGCGTTTGATCAACTCTTCTTCTTCCTCCCTCTTTCTGAATTCGTGGCTCATTGCATGAAAGGTTTTTCTAATGTAGAAAAAAAATGGCGTAGAAAAAACGAACGCCCCCTTTTTTGACAAAGTTCTGAGAATAAAAAATGCAGGGCAAGTTTGTGATTCTTATTTCTTTGTGCTATAAGTACGCAAGTAGTGTTCGCAGCACAATTGGAGGGTTTCTTCCAGTGAATGGTACTTCAGGCCAAGCACCCTCAGCGACTTTTTATTCGAATAAATAAATTTTTCACCGGCAGATTTTACCGATTCGCGCGTGATAAGGGGTGTTGATCCGGTCAGAAAACAACGAATTTCTTCCAATCGGGCAATCGTGTGTAGCAGGCCATCACTGATTTTAATGGAAGGAGGTTTCTTGTCTAACTTTTGTGCAATCGCAATGAATAACTCATGATAGCTGATCGAACCGGCGCTGGCAATGAAGCGCTCTCCTGTGTGCTGATCGGGTTGTTGGTAGATTCGGAAAATAACTTCGACTACATCGCGCACATCCACATAATTGGCAAAACCACCACTGTAAAATTTTCGCTCTTGCCAGATGTATTTGAAAATTTGTGCACTGCTTTGATCCCACTGCACAGCCGCTAAAATAAATGAAGGACAAATGATCGTAGCTTGCAAACCTTCTTCAATGCCACGGTAGACCTCCAATTCAGCTAAATATTTCGATTCACCATAGCTCGAGTTGAGCGGACTTTCTACCCACGCAGCAGTTTCATCGATCTCCTGAATATTTTTTTGTCGCCCCAGTGCCGCCACCGAGCTTACATGAATCAATCGTGCGTGTTGTGCCAAACATACATTCACCACATTCGCAGTGCCTTCTACATTTGTCTTAAAAAGCAAATCGCGCTCACGCGGATGAAAGGATACGTGTGCCGCAGCATGGATAACCGTTGCCTTGGCCGGAATATTTTCAGTAAGCGAATCAATGTCAAGAATTTCACACGCTACCCAACGCACCCGGTGTTTGTTTTCAAAATCAAGCGATGGCTTTGATTTACGGTAAAAGGCAAGCACATCGTGTCCTTCATTCGCCAATTTTTGAATGATGAAACTTCCCAACAAACCGGTGGCACCTGTGACGACAATCATTGGAATGAGTAATTTAAAAGTGGGAGCTCCAATGCCTTGCGATAATATTTTTGTTTCATCGCCAGCGCCAGCTCCTGCGCTTGTGTCTGGCTATGGCAATCGCTGCCCAGCAAATTAATCCATCCTTTGTCAATTAGTTGCTGTGCCATTTTCTGAATGGGTCGTGAATAAAACGCATTCAACGAGAGTGTGTTCAATTGCAGCAAGACGCCTCTGTTTTTTAAATCTTCGGCTTTAGCCAAGGTCATGTAGTTGTATCTTTCCGGATGCGCGAGCACCAGATGATAGCCTTGGGTAGAAGCTTGAAAGATAAAGTCTTTCAGAAAATAGGGCTCGCTATAAAAATTTGTCTCGAAAAGCAGGTAGTGATTACCAAATGTCAACAGCGGCTTTTTCTCCAGAATCTGACTATAAACAACTTCATCCAGATAGTATTCGGCTGCCGCCTCTACCTCCATATCAATTTGATGCGATGCCAACTGCGCTTTCAATTCCTGCAGTTTGTCGGCAATGATTTCCGGCGTGTTGCGATAGACATCGTTCATAATGTGAGGAGTGGTGATTGCTTTAGAAAAGCCACACTTCTGTAAATCGCGAATAATGGCAATCGAGTCATCCCAATCTTTGGCACCGTCATCAATGCCAGCCAACAAATGCGAATGAATATCACAACGAAACGGTGAGGTGGTAGGTGCTGTATTCTTTTTGAAGAATGAAAACATGCGGCACTACTTAAAAAAAGTTGAGCAAACTGCGCCAACCCTTGGGTGCGGTCTTGTCTTCGTAATACCCATAGCCATACGCTTTGCTGCTAGAATTCATGGCATTTAAAACAACGGCCAGCCCCGAAACTTTATGAATCGTTTGAATGCGATTGATGTTGTGGAGAAATTCGCGCTTCGAATAATTGGCCCGCACAACATAAATCGACAAGTCAGATTTACGCATAGCCATAATGCCATCTGTAACCAGCCCAACCGGTGGTGTATCAATCACGATGTAATCAAATTCCTTCTTCAATTCATCGAGCAAGTCGGTAAACTCACCATTCAGCAAAAGCTCGGATGGGTTGGGTGGATGCGGGCCGGAAGGAAGAAAAAATAAATTTTCTAACTCAGTTTGTTGTACACATTCTTGCCAGGTGTTTTTCTTGATCAGAATGGTACTGATTCCTTTGGAATGATCGAATGAAGCAAAATGGCTGGCGCTTTTTTGTTTGCGCATATCCAAGTCAAGCAGAATGGTTTTTTTCTTCGACATCGAAATCACTCCACCCAAATTGGAGGCCAGAAACGATTTACCTTCTCCGGAAATGGTAGACGTAATGGTAATGATTTTCTTCGTGCCTCCAGCCGTGAAAAAATCCAGATTGGTGCGCAGCGTACGAATGGCCTCGCTCACCATTGACTTTGGGTTATGCAGCACCTGAAAATCGGAATTAATAGACCGCTTGTACGAAGGAATAACTCCAAGCAAGGGCACGTTGGTGAATCGCTCAATCTCGCTGGTATTGGTCACTTTGTTATTGAGCAGATAAATAAATCCGATGAAAAAGAAATTGATGGCAATGCTGGTGACAAATCCGATGGCTATGATTAATGCTTTTTTCGGAGACAGGGGTACTTCCGGCAGTGTAGCCGTAGAAAGAATTTTAAAATCGGGAGTGTTGCCGGCTTGAGCAATTTCAAATTGCGCTTTCGACTGCATCATCAGCAGGTAAAACTCTTCATACAACTTATAGAACCGTTGATTTTTGGTGAACTCCGTGTTTTTATCCGGCATTGCCATAAAATCTTTTTCCAACTTGTTTTTGCGAACAGAAAGTTCGGCAGCCGTTTTTTGCCATTCCTTCTTCAATTGGCCAAGTTGCTCATATACTAAATCACGTGCCGTTGTAAATTCTTTTTCTTTTTGTTTAAAGGCAAACGTATTGTCGTTGTAGGCCAGACTTAACCGATCACGCTCTTGTTTGATTCGTTGCAACACCTCCAGCTTTTGATTGATATAGTCGGGTAGAAAATTTTTGTGCTGAATGTTCAGATTAATTTTTTCTTTCAGAATCTCCTCGATGGTTTCATTGAGCAGTGTAACTCGTTTGGCTAACTCAAAGCGCTGGGAATCTACTTTGTTGATGGCAATAATGGTCTTCTTCAGATCCACATTTAGATCACTGCTTTTATTCTGTAACGTGAAATTCTCAAAATAATTCTCATAGTCTTGCATCCGCATCTCTACTTGCTTCAGCTCATTGTTAAGCCAGGTAATCTTTTGACGATTCGCCAGGTTTTTTTGTTCGTTGCTGTAAAAAATATACAATGAATCAATCGTGTTTGCCACATCGTAGGCTTTTAGGGGATTGTAATCTTGAAAGGCAATACGAATGGTGTTAGCGGTAAAGCTGAGCGGATCTACCTTGATATTTCTCGATAAGTAGTCAATCAGGCTCGAGCGGCTATTTAATACAAATTCATAGTCATTGGAAGATCCCGGTAATTTTAAATTAGTAGGGGTAATGGTGAGTAGATTCTCTTTCACATTCAATGGTTTCCCGAACTGACCGGCGATAAATTCCTGGCTGCCGTACAACCGAATGGTGTACGAAGTGGAGTCAATAAAATTAAAGACAATTGGTAGGTCGTAGAGTGCGTTGTTTTTTAGCTGATGGGCCACCTTGAATGGCGCGCGCTTGTACATCTCATCTTTCAACACATTGCCAATACTGAAGTAGCTCACGCCAAAATCTAGGGAGTCAATAACGCGGCTTAAGAAAACTTTTGATTTGATTTGCTCAATCTCACCGGAAACAATATTGATGTTGCGGTCTTCAACAATGGTCTTGATGCCCAACTCAGTGGCATCTTGTTTGATGTCCAGTTTCAGTTCAGAGGCGGATTCGTAAATCGCTTTTGTCCAACGCGTAGTTAAGTAAGCCCCCACATTGCAGAGCAGAAAGATGAGTATGATCCACCATTTAGCTTTCAAAGCTACAGCTGCCAATTTATCAAAATCAATACCCTCAAATGAGAATGGCTGTTGTGGAGAATTTTTGTCGAGAGGTATCACGAATTTAATTTATACTTCTTATCACAACTACCAAAGTGGATAGACTCACAATTAAACTGATTACAGTAAAGTTATCTCGCAAGGCTTCTGTGAATGGCCTGCGAATAGGTTCAACATACACCACATCACCGGGCTCAACCCGCATGTTGCCTTCTTTAAAACCTTGTATCGTGCTAAAGTCAATTTGATACACATGTTCACCACGAATCAACTTAATGTTGTTGGCCTTCGCTTCGTTGCTCAGTCCCTTGGCAAGCGCTAATACCTCCACAAGCGTCACGTTTTGATTCGTCAGGGGAATCACCTGACCACCCACGGCTCCCAACACAATCACGCGTTTATTCACGAATGAAAGCCGAACAAACGGGTCGTTAAAATATTTGGCAAATTCTTTTTGGGCAATCTCTTCCGCTTGGCGAATGGTGAGGTCTTTCACTTGCAAAGGGCCGATCATGGGCAACTTAACGATGCCGTTGGCTTCCACCAGATAATTAAAAACAGTGGTGGTAGTGGTAGCAGCATTGGTTGATTGCGTTAACTCCGGGTTGGGGTCAACAATGCGCTCTCCTTTATTGGTAAACACATCCAATTGAAGCAGGTCGTTGGGTTGAATTTGATAGTTTTTGTCCGCAGCCTGCGCTTCAAGTTTAAATTTCTCGGGCTGTGTGTCTTTCGTTGGGCGAAACATGATATTTTGCTTGTACGATGCACAGCTTACCAAAAGCGAAGACCCGATAAGTATGAGAAGGAAATAACGCACGAATCTGAGGGGGTTAATACTTTCTCAAATTAAAGACTTTCTTTCGAGAGAAACTAAAAACAATGTCACTATGCGGTGACTTGCATGGATTGAAGAGCCTGCAGATACTTGTTGATAACAATTCGCTCGTCAAATTCCTTTTCCATCTTACTCCGTCCGTTGCGCCCCAGCGTTTGCAGTTGCGTGTCGTCAAGTTGTGTGATTTCGTTCATTTTAGCGGCCAGATCATCGGCATCTTTCAGTTTACACAATAAGCCGTTATAGTTATGATCTACCACATGGTGGCAGCCGGGAACATCGGTGGTAATGATGGGTTTGGCAGAGCTGGCTGCTTCGAGCAGTGTGCGGGGTGTACCTTCGCGGTAGGAGGGCAGCACAATACAATCAGCTTTCGAAATAAAGGTTCGCACATCCTTGGTGGTGCCTAGGTATTCGATTGTTTTTGATTCCACCCACTCGTTGATGGTGGCAATCGGAATGCCCCGCTGGTGTGCGGGATCTTTTGCTCCAAGTATTTGAAAATGAGCATTTAGCCCACTTGATTTTAGTTTTTTTACCGCCTCTACAAATTCCATTACGCCCTTATCGGTAATCAGCCGGGAGATCAGTAAAAAAGTAAATGGTTTGTTTCGGCTAAAGTCTACAGCTGCAAACTTCTTCAAATCGATCCCCGATCCAGGAACCAAATCGGTCACCTCCTGACGAATCAGTTTTCGATTGATAAACAAGGCCTGATCGTCCGGATTTTGGAAAAAAACTTTCTTGGGAAACTGGAAAGCAAATTTATACATCTTAATGGCCACCGAAGAGATGAAGTTGTCCTTCAAAAATATCGTGCCCAGTCCACACACATTGTTGATGGTCGGAATACGCAATACTGCGGCAGCCAGTGTGCCGTAAATGTTGGGTTTAATGGTGTAGTGAAGAATGACATCAGGCTTTATTTTCTTGTAGATGAAGAAAAGTTCGAAGAAAAGCCCAAAATCCTTGAGAGGGTTTGCGCCCCGGCTATCCATTTTTACATCGTGGTTGATACAACCTTCCCGAGCCAGAACAGCCGAAAATTGATCAAAAGGCGCAACAGTATGTACTTCGTGGCCCTCCGCCTGAAGCGCTTTTACCAAGCTTAACCTAAAATTATAGATGTTCCAGGCAGAATTTAATACAATCGCTACTTTCATAAAAGCCAACTATCCTTTCTTTGACAGAGAAAGGGTGTGAGGTTTAGGGGGTTTAACTTTGAAATTTTAACCAAAATATTTGAAAGGGGTAAAATTCCAATTTGTAAATCTTACAAAAGTATAAAAAAGTAACCCTTCTTAGTAGGAGTATTCTAATAAAACTAAGTTTGTGACATGATGGCAAACGGGGTGAAAAAAGCAATACTGGTAGCACTGGCAGATTCGAAGATTGCAAATGAACAAATTAATGAACATCTGGATGAATTGGCCTTTTTGGCCGAAACCGCCGGAATCACTACCTGTAACCGGTATACCCAGCGATTGCCTCATCCAGATGTCCGCACCTTTGTAGGAAAGGGCAAGCTGGAAGAAATCAAACAATTTGCCTTTGCGGAAGGTGTACACTGTGTTCTCTTCGACGATGATCTGAGCCCTTCGCAGCTCAGAAACCTTGAAAAAGAGTTAAACCCGGGCGATCGTGAACAGAAAATCAGGGTGTACGACCGAAGTTTGCTCATTCTGGATATTTTTTTGATGCGCGCACAAACCGCTCAGGCACGCACGCAGGTGGAACTCGCAATGAATCAGTACTTGCTGCCGCGCCTTACACGTATGTGGACGCACTTGGAGCGCCAACGGGGTGGAACAGGCTCTAGGGGTGGTGCCGGTGAGAAAGAAATTGAAACTGACCGACGGATGATCAAAAATCAGATTTCGGTGCTGAAAGAGGAACTAAAGAAGATTGATAAGCAGCGAATTACCCAGCGCAAATCCCGAAACAACATCGTGCGCGTTTCACTAGTGGGCTACACCAACGTGGGCAAGTCCACCATTATGAACCTGCTTGCCAAGGCCGATGTAAAAGCAGAGAATAAACTATTTGCGACAGTCGATGCCACCGTGCGCAAGATGGTGATTGGCGATATTCCTTTTTTATTGTCCGATACGGTTGGATTTATTCGCAAACTGCCACATCATTTGATTGAATCGTTTAAGTCTACGCTGGATGAAGTGCGCGAAGCCGACTTGCTCTTGCACGTGGCAGACATGGCGCACCCGTATCACGACAATCACATTCAGGTGGTAAAACAAACACTGGCCGAAATCGGGGCAGGCAATATCACCACTGTGTTGGTGCTTAACAAAATTGATTTGCTCAAAGCCGAGGAAATGGATTTTGAGAATATCAAAGGCCGCTACCGCGAAATGGGCTTCGATGAAGTGGTGTTTATCTCTGCCATTTCAAAAGAAAATATCCAAACGTTCAAGCAGGCTATTTTTGATGCCGTTCGAAAAAAACACCTTCATATCTATCCCAACTACATTCAGTCAGATGCTGCTTCGTATCTTAATTTAGGGTAACCTTACTCTTATGTTGAAGATTCTTTCATCTCAAGAGATACACGCACTGGATCGCCACACCATCCACGAACAAGGAATCACTTCCATTGACTTGATGGAGCGTGCATGCCACGCTTTTGTAGAATGGTTTACCCAACAGTACCGACCGGGCAAAAAAATAGTGATCGTTTGTGGCATCGGCAACAATGGCGGAGATGGTTTGGGAATTGCTCGTCTGCTTTCGCAGGAAGGATATTTCATAAAAGTGGTGATTGCAAAACATTCAGGTGTGCCTTCCCCCGATTTTGAACAGAACCGAAGGCGATTATCGGAACGACTTTCATGTACTGAATGGAACGGAACGATCGATATCGCCGCTTTCGCGGAAATGGATATTCTGATAGATGCCCTGCTGGGCTCCGGTTTATCGCGACCGCTCGAAGGCTTTCTGGCCACCGTAGTGCAGGCGATGAATGAAGCCTGCGCCATAAAAATCGCGGTGGATATTCCCAGCGGGTTATTGATGGATCGGCCCAGCGAAGGGGTTGTTTTCAAAGCACATAGAACAGTGTCATTTCAATTGCCTAAGCTCGTTATGTTGCTACCTGCTCATGGAGATTATGTAGGCGAATGGAGTTTAGTAGACATTGGGTTGAGCATTTCTTTTCAAGCGAGTATTCCTTGCCAACATTTTTTTGTGACCGAATCGGATATCGCTGCGTTGCTCCATCCGCGCAAGCGATTTTCACATAAAGGAACGTATGGACATGCCTTATTGATTGCCGGTTCGCGCGGTATGATGGGCGCTTCTGTTCTTTCTGCACGTGCGGCACTGCGGGCAGGGGTCGGCTTACTTACGGTGCATATTCCCTTCGACGAAAGGCATATTATTCAGGTGGCCGTGCCAGAGGCGCTTTGTGAGTTAGATGAACAGGATTCATTTTCTTCCATTTCTACGCTCGAAAAATACACTGCCATTGCCGTGGGACCGGGACTAGGAAGAAAAACAGAAACCGTGAAGGCTATCGCACAGCTGCTTGAAAATTACAGGAAGCCACTGGTAATTGATGCGGATGCGCTGAATATTCTGGCAGAACATACGCACTTGCTTCACCTGATTCCGCCGGGCAGTATCCTTACTCCTCATCCGAAAGAATTTGAGCGATTGGTTGGTTCGTGGAAAGATGACTTTGAGCGACTGGAAAAGCAGAAGAGACTGAGCGCAAAACTTCAATCCGTCATTATTTTGAAAGGAGCGTTTACTTCCATCGCCACACCGGATGGAAAAGTATATTTTAACCCTACGGGTAATCCGGGCATGGCTACCGGTGGAAGTGGTGATGTGTTAACAGGTATTTTGGCAGCATTATTGGCGCAAGGCTATGCTAGTGTAGATGCAGCACTTGTCTCAGTCTATATTCATGGTTTAGCCGGCGACCTGGCTGCACGAGATTTGGGAATGATTTCGCTAATGGCCAGCGATTTGATTACATTTATGCCGAAAGCGTTTCAGAAATTAAGAAAAGAAATTTAGGGCGCTTTAAACTTTTGGCTTACATTTTGCATCTAATGCGTATAGAATCCGTAAGTAACTGATATGAACGTTTGGAAAACCTGTTTTATTGTTTGCAGCTTAGCTTTAAGTCAAATGGCTTTTGGGCAAGGTCGTGAAGAGGTTCTTTCAACCACAGGTGATCCTGTAAAGTCAGTTCAAGTATATCCCAATCCAGCCACCGAATTTTTGACCATTACCTTCGAAGCACCCGTAGCCCGCAAAGTAAAATTTACGGTGCATAACATTATCGGCAGCGAAATTGAGGTGGAGTCGGAGGTGATCGATGAATATGAAGTTAAAATCCGTGTGAAGGATCTGCACGAAGGTTATTATTTCTTATCCGTTCAGAACGGAATCACTTCCTTCAAAAGCACCCACAAGTTTTTAAAGAGGTAAGCTCACCCACTTTTTCATTACTCTTCTTAATTGGTTACTTTTCTGATCTAATCATCAGAATTGTTGAATTCCGTTTTAGCCATTGATATTGGTACTACTAGCACCAAGGGCCTGTTGGTCACATCCGACGGACAGGTGGTAGCGTCGCATCAAATCGCTTACCCTACTTATTATCCACAGCCTCATTTTGCCGAACAAGATCCGAACGAAATTCTACACGCAGTGATCGAGGTCATTCGCGCGATTGCTGCGCAGCACACCATTGCGGTCGTTTCTTTTAGTGCCGCCATGCATAGCATTTTGGCCGTGGATGTAAATGGAAACCCGCTGACTCCTCTGATAATCTGGGCCGACACCCGAAGTATTGCCCAGTGTATGGCGTTGGAGGGTGACGGCTTACGACAGTCGTTGTATGTACAAACGGGCACGCCTCTGCACCCAATGTCACCCTTATGTAAATTGCTTTGGTGGAAAGAGCATCGACCGGATTTGCTGGAGCAGGCAAGTAAATTTTTGTCAATCAAAGAATATATTTTTCATTGCCTTGCCGGGCAACATGTAATTGACTATTCCACGGCATCAGCTACCGGCCTTTTTGATATAGAAAAACGTGAATGGTCTTCGCTGGCATTTTCTCTTCATCAGCAACCCATCGAAAAATTTTCCACTCCGGTTCCGCCTGATTTTTTTATTCAATTATCTGATGCACAATCCTCATTTCTTTCCTTACCTCAGTCAGTGAGATGGATGGTAGGTGCAAGTGATGGTTGTTGCGCACAACTTGGCAGTGGGGCTACCCAACCCGGCGATATCTCGATAACGGTCGGCACGAGCGGAGCCGTGCGCAGACTCAGCAAATCAAGATGGATTGATCCACATGGACGGGTGTTTAATTACCTGCTCGATGCGGATACATTTGTTTGCGGAGGCGCTACCAATAATGCCACTTCGGTGATCAAATGGTTTTCATCTCAGTTTCTCCAAAATCCGGAACTATCCTTACCCGATTTTTTTGAACGAATCAAAAATCAAGAGGCAGGTTCATCCGGCTTAATTTTCTTGCCTTATCTTTTTGGTGAGCGAGCACCAGTTTACGATGCCGCTGCCAGCGGTGTTTTTTTTGGAATCTCGGTGCAACATACATTAGTTCATTTTCAGCGGGCCGTTGCGGAAGGAATCTGCTTTGCATTAAAATCGATTTTAGAAACATTGGAAAAGGGAACTGATTCTTCGCGACTGATTGTGAGTGGTGGTATTACTTACTCGCAAGTGTGGCTGCACATGTTAAGTGATGTCTTGGGTCGGGAATTAATCATCACCTCTGATTATGATGCATCTGCCATCGGCGCAGCTATGATTGCTTTTCAGAGCAATGGACAAACACTACCGCGAACAATGGAAACTCAGTATACGATTTCTCCCGATCAAACACATGTCAAGCAATACCAACTTTCGTATGCCGTGTATAAAACGCTGTACGAATCATTGAAAAATTCCTTTCACACGCACCATCAACTTTTACACTAATGCCATTACTCTTCGTTGGCTTTGGAATTTTGTTGCTGCTCGCACTGATCCTGCTAAAGGTAAAGCCCTTGTATGCGCTAGTGATTGTTTCCGTTGTTGTTGGTCTGGCAGAAGGACTTAGTCTTTTCGCAACCGTTCAGTCCATCGGCTTTGGTGTGTTCGATACGCTGCGAAACATTGCGCTTGTACTTTGCCTCGGTGCCATGTTTGGCAAAATGATTGAGACCAGCAAAGCAGCTACTACCATTACCACTTCATTGATTCAATGGTTTGGCGAAAAAAATATTCACTGGGCCATCATGCTCACCGGTTTGATAGTGGGCATTCCGCTTTTCTATAATGCCGGATTTGTTATTCTCATTCCATTGGTATTTGCCACGGCCAGTGTGGCACGGGTTCCGCTATTGTGGGTGGGCATACCTATGGCAGCATCGCTCTCCGTTACACATGGTTTCCTTCCGCCGCATCCAGGCCCCACGGCTATTGCAGGAATTTTTCATGCTGATTTGGGTTTGACTTTATTGTATGGATTGATCATTACCATTCCTACCGTCATTATGGCGGGCCCATTGTTTGCCAATGCCCTTCGTAAATTGTCAACTGGGTTGCCTCCTTCCACTGCACAATCGGCATCAACACCTGTAGACTTGCCAAAGCCATTTGTGAGTTTCTCTATCGCACTTTTTCCAGTAATGCTGATGGCAGTAGCTACCCTCCTTCAATCATGGATGAAAGAAGGCTTTGTGAAAAAGTTGCTGTTGTTTTTAGGTACTCCCTCCATTGCACTGGGGATTTCGCTGCTACTCGCCATTTTTATTTTCGGAATTCGAAAGCAACAACGGCCCACAGAAATCTATCGCCTGCTTTTTTCCTCCATCAAAGATATTTTTCTCATTGTTTTAGTGATTGCGGCCGGTGGTGGATTTAAGCAAGTTTTGGTGGATAGTGGAGTAGGGGCTTACATCAAAGATATTTCAGCGGGCTTTCATTTTTCACCTTTGTTACTCGCCTGGAGTGTGGCGGCATTGTTGCGTGTTTCGCTTGGATCAGCTACCGTAGCCGGATTAACTGCAGCGGGCATTGTTTTGCCTTTTGTGCCCGCTTCTCATCCAGAATTAATGGTGCTTGCAGTGGGTGCCGGAAGCCTTATGTTTTCGCACGTCAATGATACCGGTTTCTGGATGTTTAAAGAATATTTTAATTTGTCGCTGAAACAGACCTTTTTGTCGTGGACGATGATGGAAACCATCGTGTCGATTTCGGGTCTTTTGGGAGTATTAATTTTGGATTCACTTATTTAATGCCTGCAACATGCAAATTGGTTTGGTTGGTTTAGGAAAGATGGGCTACAATTTGGCGCTCAACTTCAAAAGCAAAGGTTTTGATGTGGTCGCCTTTGACGTGAATAAATCGGCAGCCGACCGAATTTCAAAAGAAGGCATCACCACAGCAGCAACATTGAGTGATCTTGCTCTCGCCTTGAATGGACGAAAGATCATTTGGTTGATGGTGCCCGCCGGCCATGTAGTCGATGTGGTGTTGAATAATCTCAAAAATTATTTGAATGCCGATGACATCGTTATTGATGGGGGCAATTCTCATTTTAAAGATACAGTGGCGCGCGCACGCGATTTGGAGAAGATGGGTGTGCACTTACTCGACTGTGGCACAAGTGGCGGAGTGAATGGTGCTTTGCATGGAGTCTGTACCATGATTGGAGGAAAGCGGGAAGTCTTTCAAATCTGTGAACCACTGTTTAAAGCAATATCAGTTCCGGAAGGGTATTTGTATTGCGGAAAAACGGGAAGTGGTCACTTTACGAAAATGATTCATAATGGCATCGAATATGGCATGATGCAGGCAATAGCCGAAGGTTTTGAAGTTTTGCACCGCTACGACAATGAGTTAGATGTTGCAGCGGTAGCGAAAGTATGGAATCATGGATCAGTCGTGCGCAGTTGGCTAATGGAATTGACGCAATCGGCGTTGGAGAAAGATAAGAACCTGGAGTCAATCAAAGGAATCATGCACTCGTCGGGCGAAGGAAAATGGACCGTAGAAACAGCGCTGGAAATGGGTGTGCCCACACCGGTAATTACCATGTCATTACTGATGCGCTACCGATCGCAGACAGAAGATACATTTGCCGGAAAAATTGTAGCAGCACTTCGCAATGAATTTGGTGGGCATGATGTGGAGAAGAAGTAATTGCTGTGTCAGGTTGTTCTGAAATCAGCTTGCTTTTTACAGTCAATTCAAATCACTCTACGACTGTTGTCTAACACGGCCATTTGCAACGAGGCCGGTTGAATGTTGACTTCATAATTTTGAACAGCCTCATGCGGTTCACCATCGATATGAAATGCCATGGGTTTTTGAAAATGCAAGCGCACTTGTTTGGCTTGCATGATATCGACTAATCTGGATTTATGTAAACCGCCGGTAAACATGCTGTAGCCAAAGCTCAGTGCCTGATGAATCGGAATTTTGCGAATGAAACTCACATCGATTAACTGATCGGTAACAGATGCCTGCGGAGCCACCCGCGCATTGTTCCCAAACTGCGAGGAGTTAGCCAATGCAACAATGAACGATTCCCGATTAATTTTTTTGCCATCCAATTCTACTTCAATGGCAAATTCCGGAAAACTGAAAAACTCTTTCATCACCAGCTTGGAATAACCAATGAAGCCGCGTTTGCCATCCTTTCCGAACAAGCCGGCAATATGCCCGTCAAAACCAACGCCGGAAACATTTACCGAAAGCATGCCATTCACCAGAAAGGTATCCATGGCAATGGATCGATTTGAATGAATAAGGGCCAATGATTTTTTGAAATCCATGGGAATACCTAAATGGCGTGCGAGTCCATTGCCTGAACCTTTTGGGAGAATGCCCATAACCGTGGAGGTGTGTACCAGCCCTTGTGCTACTTCATTTACTGTTCCATCGCCACCTACGGCAAATACCACCTGAAATTGTTTCTCGGCTGCGGCTTGTTGTGCCAACTCGGTGGCATGCCCACGCGCTTGTGTAAATTCAATGGAACATTCGATTTTTGCCTGAGCGCAGGCATCAATAATACGGCCTTCCAGCGAAGGACTGAATCCTCCGCCTGAAAACTTATTGATTATAAACAATACCTTCTTATTTTCGCTCATACAAGGTTCAAAGGTAACGATTGCGGCTGGACTGTCGAACGAAGCGCACAAAAAATTGACTCACATGGATGAATTCAAACCGCGTAAAATAAAGTTTAAAGCGTGGGATACCGAGCATCGCTTGCTCATGCGCTTGAATAGCATTGATTGTAATAAAGGTGAGCTAGTTAAAAAGCATCATGTGCTTTTGCAATTTACCGGGTTGCTGGATAAAGACGGAGAGGAGATTTATGATCAGGATATCTTAATGATTTCGCTGGAGAAGTACATTGTGTTTTGGAGCGAAACCCATAACGGGTGGCATTATTCGCCGTTAAAAAATCGCAATACACACGCACCGTTTTTAGCGAAGGAAGCCGCTTCGATGAAACGCTTCAGTAATTTTTTTGAATTGAACGCACCTACGGATGATAAGAAATTCCGTTAGTTATTTTTTCAATTTGGATTGAATGTAGGTAACGGCCTCGCCAATGGTTTGCATTTTTTCTGCGTCATCATCGGGAATCTTGATATCGAAGTTTTGTTCAAATTCCATCACTAACTCTGCATAATCCAGGGAGTCTATACCGAGGTCTTTCACAAAGCTGGCATCTGGTGTAATCTGAGAATCAGGAACACCTAATTTCTCGATAAGGATGGAGGTGACTTTCTTTTCAACGTCTTGCATAGGACAGGTTTAGAAGGCTCAAAGCTAAAAAATCTTTTTGATTCTAGGCCGTTTCGGCAGAATTGGTCTTAAAATCGGAGTAAAAACTCAGTTCCTTCTCCTAATACCGATTTCACAGAGATGTTGCCCTCGTGCTGGCGCATGATTTGTTTCGATAAACTAAGCCCGATGCCGGAGCCTGTTTTTTTGGTAGAAAAGAATGGGATAAATATTTTTTCCAGTGCCTCGGGTTCAATGCCCGTGCCATTGTCTTTGACAGTGATGATTACGTTCCCTTTTTCATTCACATAACTGGTCAGCGCAATACTTTGGTTGGGCTTATCTTCAAATGCCTGAATGGCATTTTTAATCAAGTTGATCAGCACTTGTTCGATTAATGTTTTGTCTACATGCACGGTGCTGTTCGCGGGTTCAACAGAAATAGAAATTGAAATGTTTTTATCAGCCAACTCTTTTTTATGGAGCATGGCTAATTCTTCCAGCAAAGGCTTCACGGCCACTTCCGAAAGTTTGGGTTTAGGAATGTGTGTCAGGCTTCTGAATTCTTTCACGAATTTGATCAAACCTTCGCTGCGTTTACTGATGGTTTGCACAGATAGATGCATGTCTTCAGCTTCGTCTCGCTTCATGCTGAGTTCGTTGGCACCTAATTTTCTTCCCAATTCTTCTTCAACTACCCCTGCCAAAGATGAAATGGGAGTAACTGAATTCATGATTTCGTGCGTGAGTACGCGCACCAGATTTTGCCACGCTTCCATTTCTTTCTCTTCCAACTCACTTTGGATGTTGCTCATCGAAATGAGTTTTACCTCTTCGCCCCGCAAGGTAAGTTCGATGGCATAGACGGAGAGTTGCACGGTTTCATCTCCGTTCTTTACACGAATCAATTCACGGCCGCCCGTTTTCAACTTTAAGAAAGCCTCTACCAGCGCGTCGCTCACTTCGCGCAAATCATCCAGCCGATCGGCACGTTCAATGCGCATCAATCGCTTGGCTGCATTGTTGATGATTTGAATGTTGCCGTCGCGTTTGAAGGTGAGAATTCCAATTCCGACATGCTGCACAATGTTTTTGAAAAACTGGTATTCCGAATCTTTTTCTTTTTTGGTTTGACGCTGCTTGTTGAGTGCCTCATTCATGTCGCGCTGCAATTGCTGGGCGACAGGGTCGTTGCTTTGTGTTTTAAAGGATGAGGAGGCTTCGTCATAGCGGATATCGGCTAGTGGCGAAGGTGCTATCGGATTGGTATGCTCGGCGATCTTGATTAACTGCGATGCTTGAAAGGCAATGGCTATGATTAAGCCTATGGAAAGCAGGATACTGGTGTTGCTGCCACCAAGCACGAACGCAAAAGCGATGCTGGTAAAAACCAAAATCGCGATGCGTGTTGTCAGTGGCGAGCGCCAGTTAAATTCCATATTTTTCCATCCTGCGGTAAAGCGAAGCGCGTGTCAAACCAAGTTCATCAGCAGCTTTTGAAATATTGCCATTGTGAAGTTGAATGGCTTTCATCACGGCTGACTTTTCTACTTCATCTAAATTGAGCGTGTCACTGGCCATCGTGTCATTCCCTTTGCGACTGAAAAGAAAATCGCTTTCCTGCAGCGTAGGGGAGTCGGCCATGATCAATGCGCGTTCGATAGAATGTTGCAACTCACGCACATTGCCCGGCCAAGGGTACTTCTTCAATTTGTTCATGGCCTCGGGTGAGATAGTGAGCACATCTTTGCGGTATTTTTTCGAGTAGTAATTCAAAAAGTGATTGGCCAGCATGGGGATGTCATCAATTCGCTCGCCGAGTGGAGGAATATTGATTTCAACCGTGTTGATCCGATATAGCAAATCTTGTCTGAATCTTCCTTCTTTCACCATTTGGTGCAATGGCATGTTGGTGGCGCATACCAAACGAATGTCTACTTCGATGTGTTGATTGGAACCCACACGTGTTACCTGGCGTGATTGCAGTGCGCTGAGTAATTTGCTTTGCAAACTCATACTCAGGTTGCCAATCTCATCCAAGAACAACGTACCTCCATTGGCCAATTCAAATCGGCCGGGGCGATCTTCGCGTGCATCGGTGAAGGCGCCTTTCTTGTGCCCGAATAATTCACTTTCAAAAAGTGTTTCTGTTACGGCACCCATGTCCACCGCTACAAATGAATTATTCTTACGCAACGATTTTTGATGAATGGCGCGAGCTACTAATTCTTTGCCGGTACCATTTTCACCTAATATCAAAATGTTGGCATCTGTCTTGGCCACTTTGTCGATCAAGGAAAAAACTTCATTGATGGCTGGGCTATTGCCAATGATGTCACGGAAAGGCTGACTGATTTGCTCTTCGAGCATTTCTTTAGCCTTGCGCAGTTTATCTACTTCGTTGTATGATTTTTTAAGTTTAATCGCAGTAGAGATGGTGGCAATCAATTTTTCATTTTGCCAGGGCTTTAACACAAAGTCAGTTGCGCCTTCTTTCAGAGCACGCACGGCCATTTCCACATCGCCAAAAGCGGTGATCATGATGACTACGGCATCGGGTTCGCGTTCTTTGATCACTTTCAGCCACTCAAAGCCCTCTTTGCCGCTGGTAGTGTCTTTGCTGAAGTTCATGTCCAGCAAAATCACATCATACGAATCGTTGTTGAGGAGAAATGGAATCTTGTTCGGATTCTTTTCGATAATGACTTGATGATTGGATTTTTTTAAAAGCATTTTGGCAGCGAGAAGAACGTCTTCATCATCGTCTACCATTAAAATTTTGCCGCCTTCGTTCACAATAGGTTTGGGTTAAGTGACATACACCATGAAAAAATTGTGCCAATGCAAGAACTGTCCGAAAATGCAGTTTCTGCACCATTATTTGTTCTTGAGCGCACAAAGATGTTCAAAAATGAACACAGCGGGAAATATCTTTCTGTTTTTAGCACATATTAATTGTAAAAAATGGCCTCGTTTGGTTTGCATTCGAGCCCTACCATCAATCAAATGAATGAACCTATGATGCTCTTGTTCTATGGATGGTGATTCAACAGAATGGAATAAATTTCGGAGGCGCGTTGACTAACTTTCATTCCATACTCCCTCTTATTTGTTCATTCGAGAGTTGATCCAAATTTTAGTTTGTTTTCAATAGTGAATGTTAATTGATATTTTCGCTGCTTATCTGCAAGCTAAGATGTCTATTATAAAGCACAATTTATGGAAACGCATTAATCCGAAGTCAAAGTCATTTTGGGTAATAGTCACACCGTTGTTGGGGTGCCTTATTTTCATTTATCACGAATTATTTCATGGGCCCGTGTGGCCATTTCTTTCTGCCATTGCATTGATTGGCAGTGTTCTCAGTGCCGTTCATCATGCCGATGTAATTGCCCATCGAATTGGAGAACCTTTTGGTGCGCTGATTTTGGCATTGGCTGTCACTTTTATTGAAGTATCACTCATTGTTTCGCTCATGCTTGCAGGTGGCCCTGACGCTACTTCTCTCGCCAGAGATGCTGTGTTTGCCACCGTGATGATCGTACTTAATGGCATGGTGGGCTTATGTATTTTTATTGGCGGACTCAAGCACAAGGAGCAAACGTTTACATTACAAGGCGTGAGCGCAACGTTGATTGTGCTGGTTACAATTTCGGTCTTGACTTTAATCCTTCCGAATTTCACGAAAACAACTGTAGGCCCCTTTTACAGCACCACCCAGTTGTTTTATGTGGCACTTGTGACACTTTTATTATACGGTACTTTCGTTTATGTACAAAACGTATTGCACCGATCTGATTTCGTATCCAAAGGAGATGAGCCGAACTTTAAGAAACCTTCTACCGGTTCTGCAGTTTGGAGTGGTGTATTTTTGTTTTTGTGTTTGGGTGCTGTTGTTCTGTTAGCAGAAATGCTGGCACCCGGTCTAAAAAACTGGCTAACTGCTGAAGGGGCACCGCCTTCACTTTCCGGTGTTATTATTGCGTGTGTTGTGCTCCTGCCGGAAGGTCTTTCTGCATTGCGCGCCGCTCGAAGCAATCATTTGCAAAAGAGCTTCAACTTGTCGCTCGGTTCTGCCATCGCTAGTATTGGGTTGACCATACCAACCGTAGCGTTTGTTTCTATTTTTTTAGGACTTCCGCTTACGTTGGGTATTGATTCCGAGGCGACTGTTCTGTTTCTTCTTTCACTTTTTATCATTGTGCTTTCACTGAGCACAGGAAAAACCACCATTTTGCAAGGAGTGGTGTTACTTATATTGTTTTCAATTTATTTGTTTACCATTATCTTTCCCTAGATAAGGATGAAGGTGGCGGGAAAGGATTTGCATTTATTTTCTGCCTCTTTTTCTTATTGCCCGATTTGCATGGCCAAGAACAAAAGAATTTGATAGAGCAGCGATCTGCTGCCTGATGATTTTGAAATAGAATTCATCCGAACGGATTTAATGAAAGTATAATTCTTTGAAAAGAGAATCTACTTTCTATTGAAATCACCTACTGATTTTAAATTTAATACGCCCTCACCAATTTTCCATCCATGTAGTTGAGGTAGGATTTGTTGGCCACCTTCATACCGCCCGGCGTAGGGAAGTTTCCGGTGAAATACCAATCGCCACTATGGTTAGGAATTGCTTTGTGCAGATTTTCGACAGTTTGGTATACTACTTCCAAATCGGCTTTCATGCCTTCAGGGCGAACGATGTCAGCAATTTTAGCGGAGATTTCTTCTGGGGTGAATTCTTCGTACAAGCGCTTCACATAATTAACAGGACGCTCTTGCAAGCGGGCTTGTTGGCACTGCTCATACACTTCGCCCAGCAAATAATCTTTGCCTTGCTCTTTCAACAGTTTAATCACCGCACGGAAGGCCACGAAATCGCCCATCTTACTCATGTCAATACCGTAGCAGTCGGGGAAGCGAATTTGAGGTGCTGAAGAAACAACCACAATCTTTTTTGGCCCAAGGCGGTCGAGCATTTTTAAGATACTCTTTTCCAGAGTAGTGCCGCGGACAATCGAATCATCAATCACTACCAATGTATCTTTTCCTTTGTTCACCACTTCGTAGGTGGTGTCATACACGTGTGCCACCATTTCATCGCGATGGTCGTCATCGGTAATGAACGTGCGAAGCTTCACATCTTTAATTACAATTTTCTCAATGCGTGGACGGAAAGATAAAATGTCTTCCAGCGAATCAACCGTTGGTTTGCCATCGAGAATAAAATCTTTTTGTTTGCTGATAAGATAATCTTCGATTCCTGCCATCATTCCCAGAAAAGCAGTTTCGGCTGTATTGGGAATATAAGAGAAGATGGTGTTTTTTAAATCGAAGTTGATGGATTTTAAAATCTGCGGAACGAGTAGTTTGCCGAGTTGTTTGCGCTCTTGATAGATTTCGGGGTCGGTGCCACGCGAGAAATAAATCCGCTCAAAGCTACACGATGTTTTTTCGAATGGAGCAATGATTTGTTGTTGTGAGTAAGTAGCGTCTTTGTTGATGATGAGTGCGTGTCCCGGTTTAATTTCTTGAATTTGTTCGTAGTTGATGTTGAAGGCGGTTTTGATGGCCGGCTTTTCCGAAGCCACCACTACAATTTCTTCATCGGCATAGAAGTAAGCCGGACGAATGCCGCTCGGATCGCGCACCACAAAGGCCGAGCCGGAGCCCGTCATTCCAGCCATGGTGTAGCCGCCGTCAAAATCTTTGCATGCTCTGCGAAGTACGTTTTGAAGATTCAACTCCGTTTCAATGATATCGCTTACTTCTTTATTGGTAAATTGATCCTTGTATTTTTCAAAAAGACCTTGCACTTCCTCATCCAGAAAGTGGCCGATCTTTTCCATCACGGTAACGGTGTCCACCTTGTCTTTTGGGTGCTGACCGAGGTCGACGAGCACGTTAAAGAGTTCTTCAACATTGGTCATATTAAAGTTTCCGGCCATCACCAGATTGCGGCTTCGCCAGTTGTTTTGCCGCAGAAAGGGATGCACATTTTCGATACTGTTGAGGCCGTGTGTGCCGTAGCGCAAGTGGCCGAGCCACAATTCGCCTGAGAACGCCAGATTCTCTTTCAGCCAGCCTTCGTTTTTGAACTTCTCTTTACCTTCTTTTTGAGCCTTCTTGTATTTTTTACCGATTTTCTTGAATAAGTGAGCTACAGGTTGGGGTTTGATTGACCGATAGCGGCTAAAAAAACGGAAGCCGGGCTTTTGATCGATTTTAATGTTGGCGATACCGGCACCATCCTGCCCTCGGTTGTGCTGTTTTTCCATCAAAATATACATCTTATTCATGGCGAATGTGGAGCCATATTTTTCGATGTAGTATGATAGTGGCTTGCGCAATCGGATGAGGGCAATGCCGCACTCGTGAAGGATAGTATCGCTCATAGGGTTGAAAACACAAAGTTAGGTTTTATAGTTTAATCGACCGAGAAAAAATGAGCTAACTCATGTGGTGTTTTTAGCCGGTGATAATACATGGCTGTGAACGAGTAATCTAAAGCTGATAACCTCACAATTCAGCGAATCTTTACTGTATGGTAGAAGATTTTGATTTTTTTGTCAAGCTGATCGTAGGTATTGGCCAATAATACGTAGCTACATCAACAGGCGAATAACCCGACCCATCGTATCTTCGGGGCTACAGCGATTTTCGATGCATGATAGTGTGGAGTCAATTAAGACCTGAATATTGTCCCTATGGTATCCAAATTTAATTGCGAAGAGATTACAAAGTTTCATTTCTTCGGTGTGGATAAGCCTATCGATGCTCATCATGTGAACCAAATCATAGAATTGGTAAAATCGCTCTTTGCTATTTTCCGGAATCTCTAGCTTTATCGCATTTGGGTTTTTCCGAATTTCGGCTAATTGTTTTTCGCTAAACCCATTTCTCTTTGCTATAGACTTGAGTAGATCGTATTCCACATCTATAAATTGTCCGTCAGCCAGCGCAATTTCTATCAGGTTTTTTAAATGACTTTTGGCTGTGCCTTTTCCTTGTTTGAACAAGCCAAGCGCTTCGAAGAGGCTCATAGGTTTTAGTTTAGTTGGGGATTAAGCCTCCAAAATAACAAAAATCCGCGATTGGGTGTTTTCTCAACTAAAAAAACATAAGTTGTTCCTACTCGTACATGGATATTTGTATAAACAAGTGGTTCATAAAGTGTCTTTTGCCACCATTTCATTCATGAGCAATGCCCAATTATTAAGTATTTTTGCCACTCTATTTTTTTAGCTATGATTGAAACAGACATAATCATTGTAGGTGCTGGCCCCGTTGGATTGTTTACGGTGTTTGAGGCAGGTCTTTTGAAATTACATTGTCACTTAATCGACTCTTTGCCTGCAGCCGGAGGTCAACTGATTGAGATTTATCCGAAAAAGCCCATTTATGATATTCCGGGATATCCAACCGTGAATGCAGGAGAATTAGTGGAGAAGCTGATGGAACAGTGCGGCGTTTTTAAACCCGGATTTACGCTTGGCGAATCGGCCACTGAATTAACCGAAACGGAGGATGGCAAATTTATTGTTACCACCAATAAGGGAACACAACACAAAGCCCCGATTGTGATGATTGCCGGTGGGCTGGGTGTATTTGAACCACGCAAGCCTCCGATTCCTGAATTGGAAAAATTTGAAGACAAAGGAGTAGAGTACATCATCCGCGATCCGGAATTTTACAAAGGCAAACGCGTAGTGGTTTCGGGTGGAGGAGACTCTGCCTTGGATTGGTCCATTTACCTGGTTGAAAAAAATATTGCCAGCGAATTAACATTGGTGCATCGCAGAACTTCTTTCCGCGGGCATTTGGATTCCGTGCAAAAAGTGATGGATATGGCTGCTGCCGGAAAAATCAATTTGATTACCGATGCAGAAGTGACAGGCATCTCCGGCAACGGAAAAGTAGAGTCGGTTACGATCAACCATGCTACCTTGGGAAATATTGAAAAGCCCACCGATCATTTTGTGCCTTTGTTTGGATTAACCCCCAGCCTGGGACCCATTGCCAACTGGGGTTTAGAGATTGAGAAGAATGCGGTGAAGGTGGATACGTTTGATTATTCCACCAACCGGAAAGGAGTGTATGCTATCGGCGATATCAACACCTACCCTGGAAAATTGAAATTGATTTTGTGTGGATTTCATGAAGGCACACTGGCGGTGCAAAGCGCTTTCGCGCGAATTTATCCCAACAAGAAAAATGTATTGAAGTACACCACAGTAAATGGTGTAACCGGATTTTAAAACTGCGCTATGGAAAACATGATTAAAGTTCATATCATCGATCGCGAGGGCACGAAGCACGAGCTCGAAGCCCCAACGGATATGAACATGAACATCATGGAGATTTGTAAGTCGTACGAACTGCCGGTGGAAGGAACCTGTGGTGGTATGGCACTGTGTGCCTCGTGTCAGGTGTATTTGGAATCAGATATGGCATTGCCTGAACAAAGCGATGCGGAATTAGCGATGTTGGATCAGGCATTTCATGTAAAAGACAATAGCCGATTGGGCTGTCAGATTCGGATTACCGAAGAGATTGATGGAATTGTGTTGCGCTTAGCTCCGTAAGAAATATGCTGGGTAGTGGATTTCTCCGTCAGATGAATGAGACGATTAAGTTGAATCGTGAAAATTTAAAGAAGAACAAGAAAATTCCTTTTGAAAAGGGCGATCCGGCGAAACAACAAGGTTCTATTTTTTTAGAAGAGAAGGAGTATTCAGAGGGTTATCGCAAAGAACTACTCGAAAAGTTAAGTTCCGATCGAAAACGAGAGAGAATGATTCAAGTTTTGGTGTTGCTTCTCTTTTTAATCCTGGTAGCATGGGTCGCGTATTCTTATGGCCCTGCATTAAAACGAAGCATTATCGATTTTTTAAACGATGCATCCCGGCCGGCCCTTATAAAACCAATACACAGCTAAAGGGTTGATTGAAACCCCTGTCTGTTTTTGATAATCGGAAAGATGGCTACGGCACTGAGAATGATCAGTGTACCTACATAAAAATTCCAACCCATTACTTCTTGTTGGCCAAAAACGAAAAGCGCGATCACGATACCATAAACTGGTTCAAGGTTAAGGGCCAGTTGTATAAAAAAAACCGAAAGTTTTTTGCTCAGATTAATCATCACTGAATAGGCATAAACAGAGCAGGCAATGGCCATGGTGCCAATGTAAACCCAATCCATCGGGGCAGGCACCAGATGAAGCTGATGATCTTCTGCTACATACGTTTGATAAATCGGAAAGAATAAAATGACCGTAGCGCAAGCACCCAGCATTTCGTAAAGTGTAATAGTATAAGCACTCACGCGAGCTGCAATTTTTGAATTGATGACACTGAAAATAGCGGCTGTCAACCCGGAGATAATTCCTAAGAACAATCCAAACGCGTAATCGAAGTTGAATGAAAAAATAAGAATCAGGCCAACGAGCACAACAATTCCCAATCCTACTTCCAGCACCTGAATTTTTTTTCGTTTGGCGATTGGTTCGATCAGTGCCGCCCAAAATGAACAGGTGGCAAATCCCACCAGACTCGTAGATGGATTTGAAATTCTACCGGAGACAAAAAAGGTGATCCAGTGAATGGCGACGATAGAACCAGTCAGAAAAATTTTGATGAAGTCTGACTTGGATACGGTGAATGATCCTTTCACAAGTAAAAGTAAAACAGTCATTCCCACCGCAGCCATTAAGGTGCGATAGAAAACCATTTCTACTGCAGGAATTGAAACAAGCTTTCCTAAAATGGCTGTGAAGCCGAAGAGAAGCACAATAAAGTGAAGCTTAAAGTAATCTTTCGTAGTAGCAATCAACGGGGTACGTATTTATACATGAGCAATGTGATCAAACCAAATACCATATTGGGCAGCCAGGCTGCTAACCATGGTGAAAGCGCTCCTGTTTGGGCAAATGTACTTGTAATGGTGAAGAAGAGAATAAAGATAAAAGCCAACAAGAAGCCAAGTGCAATTTGAAAGCCGGTACCTCCACGACTTTTACGTGCCGAGACGATGGCCCCCATAAAGACTAACACATAAATGTAAAATGGAGAAGAGTACCGAATATGTCGTTCGGTTTCATACGCTTCCACTCCGGTAGAGCCTCGAAACTTTAACATTTCGATTTTTTCGGTCAGCTCGGGAATTGTCATGCCCCCGTACATTTTTTTGTTGTTCTCAAAATCTTTGGGTGTGATGGCCAGCGTGGTGTCGAGCGCGTCGCCTTTTTCAACCAACGGAATTTCGCTCGTTTTTTGAACTTGAAAAATGCTGTCTATTCTTTTACGCTTCCACATCTTCAGAGTCCATTTTAGTTTCACGGTATCCCACACAATATTGTCAGCTGATAGTTTTTCTACGAGACGATCTTTGTCGAACCGCTCCAGCGAAAATTGATAGCCGGTGTTACCTTGGTTGTTATAGTTCTGAATAAACAGATATACGTTTGGAGATACTTGCATGTGCACGTTGCGTTCTTCGAAATAATACTTGTTTTGAAAGTATTGCATTTCGAACAACAGACGATCGTAATTTGATTTGGGAATCACCCAGCCATTCAGAAAAAAACTCATCAGCGCTACCACGGTGGCAGCCAGAAAATAAGGATACAAAAATCGGCGAAAGCTGATGCCACTGCCTAAGATGGCCACGATTTCCGTATGCGCCGCCATGCGCGAGGTAACGTAGATGATGGCAATGAAAATTGTAATGGGAGAAAGAAAGCCGGCAATCCAGGGAATGAAGTCCAGATAGTAGCCGAGAATAACCATCTTGCTCAACTTGAACTGCACAAACTTGTCCATCTTTTCGGTCAGGTCGATGATGCAGATGATCGCCTCTAAGATCAACACTACGAAAATGAACGTAGAGAGAATTTTTTTGAAAATGTATTTATCGAGCAGTTTCATTCTGATGAAGAGAGGCGTTTATCTATAACCGGCCCGAAACCGTCTGTACCATTTTGTTTTTCCATGTTGCAAAAGTGCCTTCCTGAATTTTTTCTCTGGCCTGCCGTACCAACCATAAATAGAAGGTCAGGTTGTGAATAGAAGCAATTTGCGCGCCTAAAATTTCTTTGGCGATAATTAAATGCCGTAAATAGGCTTTGGAATAGAACGTGCTCACATGTCCACCCAATTCTGCATCGATGGGGCTAAGGTCATCTTTCCACTTTTCGTTGCGGATATTGATGATGCCTTGGGTGGTGAAGAGCATTCCATTGCGCGCATTGCGGGTGGGCATCACACAATCAAACATATCAATGCCCAGGGCGATGCATTCCAAAATATTTTCAGGCGTGCCCACGCCCATCAGGTAGCGTGGCCGATCGGCAGGCAAAATACCGCACACCAAATCCGTCATTTCATACATCATTTCATGCGGCTCGCCAACGGATAGTCCGCCAATCGCGTTTCCTTCTTGCTGTTGATTGGCTACAAATTCGGCGGATTGCTTTCGCAAATCGGCATAAACGCTGCCCTGCACAATAGGGAAGAGCGTTTGTTGATAGCCATATTTTGGCTCCGTTGTGTTTACGCGGTTGATGCACCGTGTCAACCAGCGATGGGTGAGACCCATTGATTTTTTTGCGTATTCGTACTCACATGGGTACGGTGTACATTCATCAAAAGCCATGATGATATCGGCACCAATCGTGCGCTCAATATCCATTACACCCTCAGGGGTAAAGGTGTGTTTTGACCCGTCGATGTGTGATTTGAAAATCACGCCTTCTTCGGTGATCTTACGATTTGCTCCCAACGAATACACCTGGTAGCCACCACTATCGGTAAGAATGGGCCGATCCCATCCATTGAAGCGGTGCAAACCACCGGCGGTTTCCAACAGCGATAATCCGGGTCGCAAGTATAAATGATACGTGTTGCCGAGTATGATCTTTGCGTCGATATCTTCTTTTAGTTCGCGTTGGTGTACAGCCTTCACCGAGCCTGCTGTGCCCACTGGCATGAAGATGGGGGTTGGTATTTCGCCATGGTCGGTAGTGATCATGCCACTGCGCGCCTTGGATTGAGGGTCTTGATGCGTAAGCCTAAACTTCATTGCCCGCAAATGTAGCGACAGGAAGCGAATTAATCAGGACTTGTTGGCAACTCACCCAACCGGAAAATGATGATGGCAACCGGGCAATTCATATCTGAAAGGAACGTCCGTATTCTTCAACTGTCGGGCAAAAATTGTCGTTCCTAATGCTAATTTTGGGTTTATCTTTGTCTGATATTTCACTTTAACACTTCGCCTTGTCTGCACTCTCCATCATTTGCATTTCTGTTCTTTCTGTTCAGTTGATTTACCTGCTCCTTTTTTTAATTGCATTTGGTAACAAGAAATCGACTTCTACCAACGAAATGCCGCCCGTTTCTATCATTGTGTGTGCACATGATGAAGAGTCTAACTTACACGAGTTAGTGCCTTTGTTATTGCAGCAAAACTATCCGCAATTCGAGGTCATTATTGTAGAAGATCGTTGCAATGATGGTACGTATGACTATCTCTTGCAGGCAACCAAAGATTTTCCGTTGTTAAAGATGGTACGCGTGGTGAATAAGCCGGAGCATGTCAATGGAAAAAAATTCGGGCTGACTCTTGGCATAAAGGCAGCTAAATACGAGTGGGTGTTGCTCACCGATGCTGATTGCCGACCTGCCAGCACGGAGTGGATACAGCGAATGGTTGATCCTGCAGACGAATCGACCAAACTAGTTCTTGGTTTCTCACCTTACCTGAAAACAGCGGGAGTTCTTAATTCTTTCATTCGCTTCGAGTCGTTTCTTACGGGAATTCAAATGATAGGCTTTGCCTTGCTCGGCAGGCCGTATATGGGCGTAGGGCGTAACCTGCTTTACCAAAAGTCGCTTTTTTTAGAAAATAAAGGGTTTAATGCGCATCTGGGTATTACCGGCGGCGATGACGATCTGTTTGTGAATCAACATGCTACACGTAAAAACACTCGCGTGGCGATAGGGCAGGAGGCACTTACATTTTCAAAGCCCAAAACCACTTGGAAGGAATTTTATCATCAAAAAAGAAGACATTTGTCAGTAGGTAAGTACTATCGGTTTTCGGATAAATTGGTGCTCGGGCTATTTACACTTACGTGGATGGCCAGTTGCTTTTTGGTGATACCCACATCCATCCTGAGTCCCCTTTTTTACTGGATTTTGGGTCTTTTTGTGCTCCGTTCGGGGTTGCTGACCTACCTTTTTTATCGGGCTTCCCGAAAATTAGGAGCACCCTTTGAGGCATGGTCGGTGCCGTTTTTAGATTTTGTATATGCCTTTTATTATCTTGTTGCCGGAGCTGCGGCTATTTCGGCCAAACGAATATCATGGAAGAGGAACTAGACGAAGGCAGGTTTTCATCAAAGGCGCTGGAAGATTTTCGGCTGATTGACATGGCTGTGGCGGGCGATGATAAAGCCTATGCTAAATTATTGCAGCGCTACAAGCGCCCGGTGTATCATGTCATTTTGAAAATGGTGCGCAATGTAGACGATGCCGAAGATTTGATGATGGAGTCATTTTCGAAGGCTTTCCGAAGTCTGCATCGTTTCAAAAAAGATTTTACGTTCAGCACGTGGTTGTTTCGCATTGCCACCAACAATACGATCGATTTTATTCGCAAGAAAAAGTTGAACACCCTCAGCATCGAAAACACGTACACGGACGATGATGGTGCTTCGGTGTCGATTGATATTGAAGACAAGGGCAATCTCGACCCCCAGGAAGAAACCATTCGTATGCAGAAGGAAGAAATCATGCAAGTGTTTGTGAATATGCTTCCTCCGAAGTATCAGAAGTTGGTGCGGTTGCGCTATTTTCATGAATTAAGTTATGAAGAGATAGCAGCAGAGATTGAAGCACCCCTTGGCACGGTGAAAGCCCAGTTGCACCGTGCGCGCGAGTTGATGTATGACTTGGTGAAGAATAAGAAAGAGCATATTTAAAGGGCAATGTCGTTAAAGTTAAGCCCTGATTTACACCTCAACGACATTGATAAAAGGAGTGCAGATCGAGAGGCAATACTTGATAATCGGTTCAATTCCTTACTTTTGCGATAGAATTTCTCGGCTCCGTAGTACAATGGATAGTATTTCAGATTCCGATTCTGAAGATGCAGGTTCGATTCCTGCCGGGGTCACAAATAGTAGTTTCAGAGCCTTCTCTCATCGGGGCGATTCTGAAGATGCAGGTTCGATTCCTGCCGGGGTCACTTAATTGACTTCTGGATTTCCCCTGATCGATGTGTGTATGAAGATCCAGTTCCATTTCTGCTTGTGCCCTATAAATGATTGTCGTGAAACAGCAAATAAAAAACTAATATCACTTACTCATGAGTATTGAGTTATTTACGATTTTCTTGGCATTAATTGTAGTCATATTTATTTTTTATTTTATTTTTTTTCGTTACCCCGAATATAAGGAGAGCCTTAATGAAGCAAAGGATCAACATCAAATAGATTTACTTAAGGCACATTTCGCAGCAACGATAATGCGATTGGTCGGCTTAATTTCCCTATTAATAGTTTTTATTTTTTTTTGCTTTAAATAATCATTACTACCCCCTCTAGCTCAAGCATCAAGCTGAATTAGACACAAGATTCACAAATTCAATTAAAAAAATAGCCAAATGGATAAAGAAGATAAAAAAGCTCTTGTCCAATTATTACTATTTGCAATGGCCCTTGCAATATTTGTAGCGGTGAGCTTACATAATAGGAAGAAATATTTTTCTGAGGTAAACTTTGAATTTGAGGTTACAGAAGGATCGATCACCAGCTATAACGATGGAAGCTTTTCTGATAGTGGGCATAATAGGATAATAGGGTATAGTTATTCAGTTGGTGGTATTTTATATTCAAGGAAAACTGTTACAGCGAAATTTTTTGTTGAATGTGAGAATTTAAGTGAAAATTGTAAGAAGAAGAGGTTTCGAGTTGCGTATTCTAAAAAGGATCCATCGAAGAGCTTGATTGATTTTAATATAGAAGTACAAGGACTCAAAAAGATTGAAAAACCTAAAGATATATTTGATTTTAGATAACTCTATCTCAGGCACCTCTAGCCCCCATTAACTCTAAGGTTGCTGAAGATAGATTGATTAAAAAAGACCAAGAATAATTTTTTATTATGTTGCTATGGATTTTGTCATTCGTTTGCACTGTACTGGTTCTCTATTTCGTCTTTTATGAATATCCCTCTCTTAACGAACGACTGCAGTCATCCACTGATGAAGATGAAAAAAGTAGTATTAGGTTTTCAATCCTAATTATTGTTACTAGATCCATATGTATGGCAATTTATATCATTGTATTTATTGTAATGAAGATTGGTGGGTTATAAGGATAATACAAAGTGGACGTTAAGATAGAGGCAGAGTTTTTATAGAAAAGGCAAGTAGAATTGATTTGAATAAATGTAAGACACAGAAATTTTAGGTTATGAATCATCAACCACCAAATCCTCTTTATCCCCCTTTAGCACAATCGTCACGTTTGTGCTCGAGCAGATTAATCGAGAGCGGAAATGTTAAGTGAGAACTGCACCATTGACGAAGTCAACTCAAAATAACTCTAGCCAAAAGTATGACTGATTTAAATTTATTTGACATTATAATTCTGGATGATAAGAAGCTTTTTGAGAAGCTTATATTTAGTAAAATTGATATCAATATCCTAAACGATGATGGAAATAGCCTATTGCATATAGCTTTAAGCTATGATAGATTTGAAATAGCTTCTTCCTTGATTGAGAAAGGTATTAATGTTAACATTCAAAATAAAAAGGGTAAGACAGCTATGCATTATGCTGCTTATCCGGAAGCTCTAGAGATAGCAAAGTTGATTATAAAGAATGGCGGTGATTTAAATATTCAGGATAATTATGGTAACACTCCTCTTTGGACAGCTACTTTCAATGCCAATGAAGATTATCATGTTGTATCCTTGTTTGTTGAAAACAACGCAAACCCATTTCATAAAAATAAAAATAATAAGTCCCCTCTTGACTTCGCTACAGAGATAGATGATAAGGTATTGATCAATTTATTGAGTTCAGGAATAAGTAGTTAGTATATCTACCAAACCTTCCTAAAGCTTAATAAATCCCCCAACCTGACAAAAGTCATAGGATTGTCTAACCTCTGTCACCGACATTCGCATACGAATGTTGGACATTTGTGGAGGCTTCGGTAAAAGAAGCAGGTTTTATTTCTAACCTAACACATCAATTTATGAAAGTCGAGCAGATTTATACCGGTTGTCTGGCAGAGGCTGCCTACTACATCGAAAGCAATGGAGAGGCTGCGATCATCGACCCGCTGCGTGAAACAGCCCCGTACATCGAGCGAGCTGCGAAAGATGGCGCTACAATTAAATATGTATTGGAAACACATTTTCATGCCGACTTCGTAAGCGGTCATATTGACCTAGCTAAGAAGACGAATGCCCAAATTGTTTTTGGGCCGACCGCCACACCCGGTTACGATGCCCATCTGGCGAAGGATGGTGAAATACTCACACTGGGAAACGTAAAAATAAAAGTGCTGCACACACCCGGTCACACGCTTGAATCGAGCAGCTATTTGCTCATCGATGAAAATGGAAAAGATTATGCTGTTTTTACGGGCGATACATTATTTATCGGTGATGTCGGTAGACCGGATTTGGTGCAGAAGGTGAAAGCCGAAATTACACCCAACTACCTGGCTGGTTTACTCTACGATTCGCTGCGCATTAAATTAATGACACTGAATGACGAGGTGATTGTCTATCCGGGACACGGAGCGGGTAGCGCATGTGGTAAAAAAATGGATAAAGAAACCGTCTCTACTATCGGCAAACAAAAGCGATTCAACTACGCGCTGCGTGCGGACATGAGCAAAGAGGAATTTATCAGTGCAATCACGGATGGACTTGTGGAGCCACCGCAATATTTTCCCGCCAACGTGATTATGAACCTGACCGGAAAAATGGAGGGCATTGATACGATCATGACCAAAGGCAACCAACCACTTTCTGCAAATGCGTTTGAAATTGCGTGGGAAGAAAATAACGCGTTGATTATCGATGCGCGCAAGAAAGAAGATTTTATTCAAGGCTTTATTCCCGGTTCCATCTTCATTGGCATCGATGATTCGTTTGCACCCTGGGTGGGCACACTCGTGCCGGATTTAAAGCAACCCATTTTATTGGTTATCGAGCCGGGTCGTGAAGAAGAAGCCATCACTCGATTGGCACGCGTTGGCTATGACAATACGATTGGATATTTGAGTGGCGGCTTAGCGGCTTGGCGCGAGGCCGGGTATGAAATCGATACTCTCGAGTGCATAAACGCCGAAGCGTTTGCAACACGCTTTACGCACAATCCTGACTTACATGTTTTAGATGTGCGAAGACACAGCGAATATGAAACCGAGCATGTTGTAGGTGTAGAAAATTTTCCACTGGATTTTGTGAACAAAAATATAACCGCCATCGATCCGGAGAAGGAATATTACATCCATTGTGCCGGTGGCTATCGTTCGGTGATCATGTGTTCCATTCTCAAATCACGGGGCTTTCATCGGTTAACGAATATTTTGGGTGGCTTCAAGGCGCTGAGTGAAACACCATTGAAGCGAACGGAATTGCATCAAGTGAACACCGACCTGTAGAATAGAACACAAGACTTATTGCAGCAGCAATCATTTCAATTACTTCAAAAGCAACTGGCATTGCATTTACTGACGCACATCGAAGAAGGAGCGCGTGCGTGTAAGTTTGAGATCGCGTAAGAGTGTAGACTTCACGCCGATGTTGAAGGTGTAGTTCTGAAAAGGACCAAACGGCACCCAGTTGAGTGAGAGCGCCCAGCAGTGGATATCGCGGCTGATGCCCAGGTTGGTTTGTGTGATTTGATTGGAGACAAAATCATAACCGGAGTTGAACGTCATTTTCCATTTCTGGCTGAGCGATAAATCGCCTGAAAAATTTAGTGCCTGCGTGATTTGTTCGGGTTGGTTTACACCGTGCGTGTAGTTGATGTTGTAATTGATGCGTAAGTTCCAGGGAATGGAGAAGTCCACGTACGCATTGGGATTTTGCAACAAATAATCTTTGTCGGCTTGAGGTGCATTTGACTTCGCCACTTGGTCGCGCATCTCCGTGTCGCTCTTTTGACCTTTCGGGCTAAGGTTTGTACCGAAGGCCAAACCGGCGGAAGTAATTCTGCCCAGGCTACCTTGCGACCATGCGAACCGATCGCGATTTCGCTCAACCACCGATGTTCCCTCAGTGGGAACCCGTAATGTGTTCCATCCTTTTTCGATCACGTACGGATTGAGTGTTGCATTGATGTTGATGTTGATTTTATTATTGAGCACGTTGGTATTGGCGCTCATGGTGATGGGCGCCAGCTTGAACGAATCGGCTGCAAAATTGTAGCTTGAATTGATGGACAGGTTGTTGAAGATAGAAACCTTTCGCGCCACCGAGTCTTTTTTGCCCATTACTTTTACTTCTACCGTGTTGCCAATACCGAAGCTGACAGAGTTGCTCAGACCACTGCGTGATCCACCGTACACAAACCCTTCGTGCCGTGATTTTAAAGTAGTGACTGATCTTCCGGCCGCATCTTTTAATGTAATCCGCTGGAAATAATCATAGCCCGGATCGCTGAAGTCCGGAGAGTATCCGTAGGACAAGGTGGGTGTCATCACATGTCGTATGCCTCTGATTTTACTGTTTGGGTTTTTGGAGAGATAGGTTCCGTAAATGCGGGTAGTGAGGCTCAAGGAAAAAGTGTAGTTGGTGATGCGGTTGAACACCCGCGAGGTGTCTTTGATGACAGCTTGTGTGCCGGCGGCATTGGCACCCCAGTTTAGTTTTTGAAAATACCAGGTCTCATCGATGTTGATGTTGGGGCTTAGCGCCAGATACTTCATCACCTTGATGGTAGTAGAAAGAGGAATGTTGTGTTTAATACCATTCTTCGCATTGCGAAAGAACACAGGCAAGTTGGCACCATTAAAATTGGCAATGCTGTCTTTGGTTGAGTTGCCGATTTTGCCAAGGTTGTTGGTAATTTGGTTAGTGCCCGTCAAGCTGTAGCGCATGTTGAGGTTTTCGAAAAACTCACCCAGTCCTTTATTTTTAAATGGATATAAGTTGTTGACATTGAATGTAACATCGGGTAGTGGTAAATCTACCTGTCCGGTTGCTAAGTCCTGGCTGTGCCGCATGTTAACACCGAGCGTAAATGGTGTGCCGGTAAAAGTTTTGGAATACGACACGTTAGAGGTGAGTTTGCGCGATACGTTGTCGGGGCGTTGCATGTTGGGGTTGGTATTAACACCTAAATTGTTGTTGGATGTAAAAGAGGTGGAGGCTGCATTGACGGATGCAGAAAAGCGACTCGACCCACGCGACTTGGGGCTGTGCGACCACGACAGCTGAAAATCTTTTAGTCTGCTTTGATCTTCGAATTTGTCGGAAACGGAGTTGCTGGTAAATGCAAAGTTGAATGCGCCGGTGTATTTGTATCGGTTATTGTAAACGGTGTTGACTTTAACGGCAGTAGATCCTTTTGAGTAGACGTCGGCAGTGAGGGTGAGTTTGAAGTAGTCGCTGATGTCGAAAAAGTAGCCTGCATTGCGCAAGAAGAAACCGCGGCGTTGCTCTTCGCCATATTCGGGCACAATGATGCCGGAAGCACTTTGGCGCTGCGAGGGAAACATACCGAATGCGAAGCCAAGTGGTGTAGGCACGTGGTTGAACTCCATGTAGAAAGGACCCGTGACAATTTTATCGCCGGGTATGGCTTTTGCTTTTTTGGAGATGATGCGGAAGTGCGGATCTTTCAGGTCGCAGGTGGTGTAGGTGTTGTTGATAGTGAACAATTCGTTCTTGTCGTTTTTATACACTTTCGAACCGGCCATAAAGCCTTCGCCCTGTTTGGTGACGACTTCGGTGATCTGCGCTTTTTTTGATTTGAAGTTGTAGATCATCGATTTGGTTTCGTATTCTTCGTTGCCATCTTTAAACACCGGAAAATTGATGAGGCGCCCCAACGAATCGGGCTTGCCATCGGCAGTGATGGTGGATTTCTCGTAATCGATCACAATGATTTCGGCATCGAGCTGAATGGTGCCATACTGTACTTTGGCATCGCCATAGAGTTTGACAATCTTTCTGTCTAAACTAAAGTTGATAGAATCAGTGGCAGAGTAAACAATGGTGGTTTCGATGTCGCCTTTTTTGGCCGCGGTGGTTGAATCTTTTTTGAGGGACAGACTATCGGGTTTAACCGAGAGCGGTCGCTGGGTGCCGCCAGGTGGATTGGGAAGCGGGCGCTGATCTTGAGCGCTCAATGAACCGATGGCCAAGCTCAACAGCACTAAGCTAAGGCTTAAAGTGCGGACTGCGAGGCGATTGCCAGACTGGGTGTTGCTCGAAGGATGAAAATGTTTGGAATAAAAACGTTGTGTGTACAAGGCGGAGTAAGCGTGCGAAGCGGGTAAGGGATTGAAGCGAAAAGCCCTGACCAATCCGCTCTTAATCAACCACGAAAGCTTGTAAGGGCTTGTAGCGAAAAGCCCGGTGGCCACTGCGATCAGCTTGGCCATGCCCCCACGGATTGCAAAACAGCTATGCAATTGATGCAATCGCTCGCCTTTGGTCTTCAACAGTTTACCTTTTAATGAAAAATTCACAACTTTACACAAACTTATTGCAATTACGCCAACCTTCTTTAACCACAGTGGGCAAATTTCATTTTAAACTCGTATTGATAGCAATAACCTTGCTAAACTCTTCAGTCACTTTTCGTCCGGCGGAATTTAAGTTGGAAACGATCGTGATTGACCCAGGCCATGGGGGCAAAGATCCGGGCACAATGGGTAAAAAATCGAAGGAAAAAGATGTGGCTCTCAAAATTTCGCTGAAGTTGGGGGCGTATATTGAAAAGAATTTTCCGAACGTGAAGGTGATATACACGCGCAAGGACGATAAGTATGTAGCGCTGGACGAGCGTGCTGATATGGCTAACCGCCACAAGGCTCAACTTTTTATTTGTATCCATGCCAACTCGGTGCCGGGCGCGCCTGCCCATGGCACAGAAACATTTGTGATGGGCTTGCACAAAGACAAAGGCAACTTTGAAGTGGCCAAGCGAGAGAATTCGGTGATTTTGATGGATGAAAACTACGAACAACGGTATGAGGGTTTTGACCCCAAGAGCCCCGAATCGTACATTTTATTTACCTTGAGCCAAAGTGCGTATCATGAAAGTAGCTTGCGCTTTGCACAGAAGGTGGAGAATCAATTTAAAACAAAAGCGGGGCGTGTCAGCCGGGGGGTGAAGCAAGCAGGATTTATTGTGTTATGGAAAACTGCCATGCCCAGTGTACTGATCGAAACAGGTTTTTTGTCGCAGGCCAAAGAAGAAGGTTTTTTGCTGTCAGACGAAGGACAGGATATGATTGCATCGGGCATTTACAGAGCCTTTAAGGAGTATAAAACGGAAATAGAATCAATCAACTAACTGCGTGAAAACAAAAGAATTTAAGGTAGGTCTCTTCATCGCTATTGCCATTGCAATGCTGTATTTCGGTTTCAATTACCTGAAGGGGATTGATTTTTTTTCGAGAACGGCCAAGTATTACACAGTCTATGATAACATCGACCAGCTAGCGGTGTCGAATCCGGTGCTTGTAAACGGTATGCCCGTAGGTCGAGTAAGTGCAATCAGCTTGCTGCAAAATAAAAACAATCAAGTGCTGGTGGAGTTTGAAATTGATTCCCACGTTCCCCTTTCTGATTCCACCAAAGCAATTTTAAATAGCTCATTGTTGGGAAGCAAGTCGGTATTGCTGCGCATAGGGCAATCGAGCCGTAGGCTGAAACCGGGTGACACGCTTCGCTCAGAAGTAGCCAAAGGAATGTTTGATGTGCTCTCGGAGACGGCTACGCCGGTGGCTTCGGACTTACAAACTACGCTGCGCAAATTCAACGGCATCATTGACAATCTCTCGAAGAACTCGCAACAACTGGAAGTGATTTTTGCTAAACTGGAAACGACGCCCGATTTGCTGAACAAAACGTTGATTACCGCCAACACGAAGATTGAAGATTTGTCGGGGTCGGTAAAAGGTGTGGCCGATAACCTGAATACGACACTTCACGACTTGCGCCCGACGCTGCACAACTTCAAAACGATTTCAGATTCGCTGAAGATGATGAAGCTGAACCAGACGCTTCAAAAAACACAGCAAGCCATTGGTAACTTGAATCAGACATTGGCGCGACTGAACAAAGGGGATAACACGATGAGTAAGTTGCTAACGGAAGACTCATTGTATGTCAATATCAACCGACTGGTGAAAAATCTGGATACGCTGGTGGTGCATTTCAATAGCAATCCCAAACATTTTTTAGGACCGCTCGGAAAAAGCAAAGAGAAGATTGAGCGCGATAAGCGAAAAGAGGAAGAAAAGAAAAAGGCGGCCAACAATAAGAAATAAGTTGGCTGTTGCAAACCCAACCACCGAATGGATTTAGAATTTAATAAGAACGAAGATCAACTGAAGCAACTTTGTTTTCAACTTAAGTCGAAGGCAAAGAAAACCATGTTGGGTGGAGGGGAAAAGAAAATTGAGGATCAACATCAGAAGGGGAAGCTTACCGCACGTGAGCGCATCGATTATCTAATTGATAAAGGATCTTATTTTTTAGAAATAGCTCTGTTTGCCGGAGACGGCATGTACAAGGAGCAGGGCGGTTGCCCATCGGGTGGAGTGGTGACGGGCATTGGATTTGTGAAAGGCAGACAATGTGTGATTGTGGCCAATGATGCCACGGTGAAAGCCGGAGCGTGGTTTCCGATTACAGCTAAGAAAAATTTACGGGCGCAAGAGATTGCGATGGAGAATCATCTGCCTATCATTTATCTGGTGGATAGTGCCGGAGTTTTTCTTCCCATGCAGGATGAAATTTTTCCGGACAAAGAACATTTTGGAAGACAGTTTCGCAACAATGCAAAAATGTCGGCCATGGGCATTGTGCAAATTGCCGCGATTATGGGAAGCTGCGTAGCAGGCGGTGCGTATTTGCCCATTATGTCGGATGAGGCCATGATTGTAGATAAGACAGGTTCCATCTTTTTAGCGGGATCGTATCTGGTGAAGGCAGCCATTGGTGAAGACATTGACAATGAAACGCTGGGCGGTGCCACTACACATTGCGAGATTTCAGGTGTTACAGATAACAAATTCCCGAACGATCAGGCATGCCTCGATTACATCCGCCAGTTGTTTGATAAAATAGGATCGCCTTCGGTTGCGGGCTTTGATCACGTTGTTGCCTTGCCTCCGAAAGAAAAACCGGAAGAAATTTATGGGATGATTCCTTCGGATCGCACGAAGCCTTACGATATGGTGGAGATCATCAAACGCATGGTGGATGATTCGGCTTTTGATGAATACAAAGCCTTGTATGGCAAAACGATTGTGTGTGGCTTTGCCCGTATTGACGGATGGGCGGTGGGCATTGTGGCCAACCAACGCAAGGTGGTGAAGAATAAAAAAGGCGAAATGCAGATGGGAGGAGTAATCTACTCAGATGCCGCCGACAAAGCCGCACGCTTTATCATGAATTGCAATCAGCGCAAAGTGCCATTGTTGTTTTTGCAAGATGTGAGTGGCTTTATGGTAGGCAGCAAGGCCGAGCATGGAGGTATCATTAAAGATGGTGCCAAGATGGTGAACGCGATGGCGAACTCTACGGTGCCCAAGTTTACAGTGATCATCGGAAATTCATACGGTGCCGGCAACTATGCCATGTGTGGCAAGGCCTACGACCCACGGTTGATTTTTGCGTGGCCTACGGCACAGATCGCTGTGATGAGTGGAAACTCGGCTGCGAAGACGCTGCTGCAAATTCGTGTGAGCACGCTAAAGGCGCAAGGCAAAACCATTTCCAAGGAAGAAGAAGGTTTATTGCTGAAGGAAATTACCGATCGCTACAACGAGCAGTTGAGTCCGTACTATGCGGCTTCGCGCTTGTGGGTAGATGGAGTGATCGACCCGCTCGAAACGCGCAAGATGATTTCGATGGGCATCGCAGCGGCCAACCACGCGCCGGTAGAGAAGTTTAATGTGGGGGTGATTCAAACGTAAAATAATTAGCTAATTCGTTAATTCGGTGATTCGTTAATGAAAATGGAGTGTGAATTATCGAATTGCCGAATTAGCAAATGAACGAATTAAAGTTAGATGCAAGAAAGTGAATTAAAGGCATTGGTTTCTTTACTGGACGATGAGGACAAACAAATTAGTTCGCACGTAGAGGAGAAAATTCTGTCGCTTGGAAAGCTGGCGATTCCTTTTTTGGAGCAGGAGTGGGAGAGTAATTTGAACCCACACGTGCAAGGCCGCATCGAAGAACTCATTCACACGTTGCAATATGAGTTGCTCAAAGAGCGATTAAAAGAATGGTATCTGTCGCCCGACCAGGATCTGCTCACGGGCATGTGGATATTGGCCACTTATCAATATCCAGATTTGGAATTAGAAAAATTAAGACAAGACTTAGAGCAAATTTATTACGACACGTGGCTTGAGTTTCGCCCTGATTTGTACCCGTACGATCAAGTGAAGGTGATTAACAGCGTGTTGTTTAATAAACTGAAGTTCGGAGCCAACACCAAAAATTTTCATTCGCCCGGCAACTCGATGATCAACATTGTATTGGAATCGCGGAAGGGCAACCCGATTACATTGTGTGTGATTTACATGCTGGTAGCGCAGAAACTAAAGTTGCCGGTGAGTGGTGTGAACCTTCCGAATTTATTCATCCTCACCTACAAAGACGATAAGCATCAATTTTATATCAATGCCTTCAACAGGGGACTGATTTTTTCGAAGCAAGACATTGAAAACTACATCAATGAGTTGCATCTTGTTCCGCAGACTTCCTTTTACGAGCCATGCAATAGTTTAGAAATCATCCGTCGAGCGTTGCGCAATCTGGTGATGTCGTTTGAAAAAATTGGCGAACACGCCAAAGCCGAAGAGGTGAAGCTGTTACTCATCGAAATCTCAGATGGTGGAGATCTGGGGGTTTGAGATTACTTCTTCTTAATAGTACAACCCAGCACCCGATTATTAGCCACTTCTATTTTTTGCCCGGCTAGGAACTTGTCGATGGCATCTTTCAAATAGTTTTGCTTGGTGTCGGTGGCCACCTGCGGGTTGTCGTCAATGGCTCCGCTGTAGATCACATTCAACTGCGGGCTTACTAAAAATACTTCTGGGCTTTTGCGCGCGCCAAAATTTTCCATCGCTTTCTGATCTTTGTCGGCCAGATATGGAACGCCTAAATCGGTATAATGGATGGCCATTTTTTCCTGAGACTCTTGCGGGTCTACGTTTGAGTTGATTAACAGAAACTGAATTTTTCCTTTATACTGGTCGATCAATTTCTTCAAACGGTCTTTGTAGTAATTATCGTACGGGCATTCGTTGCTGGTAAACACCACCACCACAGCCGATGCTGATGAGAATTGATTCAACTCAACAGTACTGCCATCATTTACATTGGGCAAACTGAAATTTTGAACTTGCTGCGCTTGTGCGGCAGTGGCAACAAACAATAAAATAAAAATTAGTTTTTGCATATCAAGAATGTTTAGTCAATACCACCACAAAATCGTTTTCGATGTGATACGCCAAAGTTACATTTTGTTTTTGGTCGTTGGCATGGATACTACTCTTCAAAAACCCGGCCAGCTTCATGTCAAACGGCTCCACAAGCAAATGCTGCGCAAAATGAAGTCCGCGGCGGCCATATATTTTGTACAATGCCTCTTTGGCACACCAATAGATGCACAGTTTGGTCAAATCACTGTTGGCATCTTTCCATTCTTCCGGTGACAAAACCCGTGGACCGACTTTCAGTAGCTTGCCTTTGGGTTGTTCTAAGTCGATGCCCACCGGCAACAATGAATGCCATTGAGCAGCCACATAAGGAAAGGAGTGCGTGAGTGAAATTTGAAAGGGCAAATCGCGTAGAAAGGGCTTGCCAAACTCATCTTTGATCAATCCGGCGTACTCGAATTTGTTTTGTTCTATCAGGAGCTTGATTAACACCCGCGCTGCCAACCATTCCAGGCGTTTGGTGACGCTCACCAATTCCACCGGAGCCTGTTCCAATGCATCAAAGGCCAATTCTTCTTCGGTCTCTTCGATGTGCCAAATGCCCCATCCACCCTGGTTGTATTGTTCTATTTTGTGTAGAGGCATTGGTTGCTATTACTTTATAGCCCAATTTTGTGAAAATATTTTCAATTCTCTAATTCAGGCAGCCAATGCCAACGCCCCTCGTAAAAAAAATACATACCCTTGGCGGTCATCCGGATTGCGTGTACACGCTGCAGGCAAGTGGAGATGCACAGCATTTTTTTTCAGCCGATGGCAAAGGCTTGGTGGTGCGGTGGAATTTAGCGCAGCCGGACGAAGGAGAATTGATTGCCAGATTGCCCAACTCGGTGTATGCCTTGCACTATTTGAAAGACACCGATCAATTGATTGCGGCACAAAATTATTCGGGCATTCACCTGCTGGACTGGGAGAAAAAAAAGGAGTTAGCCTCTTTGCAAATTTCAGATGCAGCCATTTTTGATATTCAATCTGTCGGGAATGATTTGTGGGTTGCCGGTGGCGATGGGTTTTTAACCATAGTAGATTTGAAAGAATGGCGAATCAAAAAAAGAATCCCTATCAGCGAGAAGAGTGTTCGTGCGATGGCTGTCAATTCAAATGGCAGTGAAGTCGCCATTGCGTTTAGCGATTGTTCGATTCGTATTTTTTCAACGGAGGACTATTCATTGAAACACGAATTTGTGGCGCATACCAATTCTGTATTTACCTTGAGTTACATGCCGAATTCTCATTACTTAATCAGCGGAGGTCGCGATGCGAAGTTGAGAGTGTGGGATGCTGCGAATGGATATCAACCTGTTGAAGAGATTGCTGCACATCTATTTGCCATCAATCATCTGGTGTTTAGTCCGGATGAAAACTATTTTGCTACGGCCAGCATGGATAAATCGGTGAAGTTATGGGACACGCATGCGTTGAAGTTGTTGAAGGTAATTGACAAAGGACGTCACGCGGGGCATGGTACATCGGTCAATAAATTGTTGTGGACATCGTACCAGAATCAACTGATCAGCGCCAGCGACGATCGGAGTATATCTGTGTGGGAAATTGATTTTAGCGTGCTAAGCGAAACCGAATGAGAAAAAGTAAATTGATTTTGTTGCTACTGTGGGTAAGTGTTGGCGCGTTAGCGCAAGACACCACGCGTTTGTCGTTGTTGTTTTTAGGCGACATCATGCAGCACGATTCGCAAATTCAAAGTGCCTACAACCCGGTCACCAAAAAGTACGAATACGATGCGTGCTTTCAATTTGTAAAGCCCTACTTTGAATCCGTCGATCTGGCCATTGGTAATTTAGAACTAACGCTCGCCGGCGCGCCTTTCAAAGGGTATCCACAATTTTGTGCGCCCGATGAGTTAGCACTTGCTTTAAAAAATGCCGGAATGGACGTGCTGGTGACGGCCAACAATCATAGTTTGGATCGGGGTAAGAAAGGAGTGGAGCGAACGATCAAAATGCTGGACAGTCTTGGGTTCATTCACACCGGAACATTTCGTGATAGTGCTGAGCGAGCCCGGTTGTATCCGCTGATCATTGAACGAAAAGGCTTTCGACTGGCATTGCTGAATTACACGTATGGCACCAACGGCATTCGGGTGACGAAGCCGAATATTGTAAATCTGATTGACACCGCTCAAATGCACAAAGACATTTTACGGGCGCAGCAAATGCAACCCGATTTGATCATCGTGTTCACGCATTGGGGTTTGGAGTATCAGTCGCAGCCCTCGGCTGAACAGAAAATGTTGACCGAATTATTTTTTCGATGGGGTGTGCAGTTAGTAATTGGATCGCATCCGCATGTGTTGCAGCCGATGCAGTGGCGCAAAGAGCAGCAGCAACTGGTGGCGTATTCATTGGGTAATTTTATTTCCGGGCAACGGCCTCGTTACCGCAATGGAGGTGCGATGTTGCGAGTAGAATTGAGCAAGATTACCAAAGATACTCTGGCGACCACACGCATTGATTCAGCCGGTTATTTGTTGGAGTGGGTGTATCGCACGGCAGATTCGAAGCAGCATTTTTATTCCCTTCCGGTAAATGATTTTGAAAATGACACTACGAGTTTTATCAAAGACGAAACTTCGAAAACACTTTTCAAAACTTTTATGGATGATTCGCGAAAGCTGTTTGATCAATACAATATCAATCTGCGTGAGATCAAAGCACAACCGGCTCACAAGCACGAAGAGTAGCTTATGATCTGACCTTTGCGTTCATCAATCAATTCTGTTTTGATTTACTTCCCTTCAATACTTTTTCAATATTTTGATTGAGGCGTTGTAACTCTTTCAGAATAGAGTCCTGTTGTTGAGGGATTTTCATAAAACTTTCAAATGGATTAGCGATATCGGCTTTGACAGGATTCGTTTTTATCTCTTTACAGATGACTGTATCACCATGCACGAATATAGTTAGACTGGATCCACTTTTAATTTGAAAGGATTTACCTCCATGCAATTCGTCGGTTATCATAAACTCACTATCCGACGGAAGACTATTGATTTTATGGAATATCAATTCACCGTATAATCGACCTTGATTGCCAACCTGTATGTTTTCAAGCACCCCAACATCTACGCCATTCAAGTAAATGGGGCATGGAGTTCGTAGATTTTCGGCATTTGGTATGTCTAAAACAAGTTTGTAGGAACTGGACTGACAGCCAATGAGAATAACAAGAATAAATTGAAGTATGCCGTATGAATAAGTGCGCTGCATATTTAAGTTGGATCGGTGAAACGAAATTAAATCTACTTATTTATCGAATTCTTTGTGACAAAAAAACGTTTCAGTTCACCCGCACTCGGCCAAGGATGGAGGCATTGTTGGAGCCCAGCCTCTATGCAAGAGTCGACATAGGCTGGCGACTGCCGACAGCCTGCCTGGCCGCAACAATTGCCTTTTGTGTTCGTTTACTTTTATTAAATGCCTGATGCTAAGCATATTCAGAACTAATTACTATATTTGTTAGTGGATTTTTTCATTTTTTAATCTTTCATTTTTTTAACTGTCATTTTAACTACCACATCATGAGAATAACTCCGTTAGAAATTCGCCAGAAGGCTTTTGAGCGTGTATTGCGCGGCTACGATAAAGACGAAGTAAATGCGTATCTCCAATCGCTTTCGCAAGAGTGGGAGCGCATGCAGGACGATGCCAAGGAAATCAAAATTAAATATGAGGCTACGGAGCGCGAAGTGGCTAAGTTGCGCGAGGTAGAAAGCTCGCTGTATAAAACGCTCAAGACTGCTGAAGATACCGGAGCCAACGTGATCGAGCAGGCCAACAAAACAGCCGAGTTGATTTTACGTGAAGCGCAAATGAAGGCTGACTCGATGCTGAATGAAGCAAAGAACAAAGCAAAAAACACCATCGAAGAATCGGAGTTTATTTCGAAGCAGATGCTGGTGGAAATGGAAGAGCGCCTGAAGACATTAGGACAACACTACAAGACACTCGAATTACATAAAGACAACTTGCTTTCGGATATGAAACGTCTGGCGGCAGAAACGATTGACCGCGTGGATCGTGCCAAAACGGCGGCTCGTGATTTTGATCCCGATCAACATTTGGCACTGGCTAAACGCGAAACGAAGAAAGCCCTGTTTCCCAATGCCGAGGTAGAACGCGAAATCAAAAATGCCATGGCTTTGCCGACGCAGGCTGTAGTGAAGGAAGTTCCCCAGCCAGTGATGGCAAACGAAACCAAAGTGCAAAAATCTTTTTTTGACGATATCCAATGACTGGCAAAGTAGTGCTGGAAGGCCTTGAGTTCCACGCCTACCACGGAGTGTATCCGCACGAGCGGTCATCGGGAAATAAGTTTGAAGTGGATGTTTCCATCGATACGGTTTTTTCCGATTCCGCTTTTCGCGATGAGCTGACAGGCACGATCAATTACGAAGATGTGTATGCCATTGTAAAAGAAGCGATGGAGCGTCCGGCAAAGTTGCTGGAAACGGTGGGTCATTTAATTGCAGAAGAGTCGTTGCAGAAATTTCCTTCTGCCAAATCAGTGGAGGTAAAAATATCCAAGTTCAATCCACCCATTGGTGGCGTGTGCAAAAAGGCGAGTGTGGTGGTGGTTAAAGTGAAGTAACTTGTTGCAGGTTTCTGGTTCCTAGTTCTAGTATCTAGCATCCACCATCCAGTATCTAGTATCCAGTATCTAGTATCTAGTATCCAGTATCTAGCATCCAGTATCTAGCATCCAGTATCTAGCATCCAGTATCTAGCATCCAGTATCTAGCATCCAGTATCTAGCATCCAGTATCCAGCATCCAGTATCTAGTATCCCGCATCCCCCTCACTTTGCCTCAGCAAACATAAATCCTTTCGCATCGGCACCTTCATAAAAGTCGACTTCTTTTCCGATCAGGTACATGGTATGTTTTTTTTCTACGTACACCGGAATGCCGTCTACTTCATAAGCTAAGTCCGTGGGCTTTTGCTTATCGAAGCCAATCATGAGTGCTACTCCACCGCATCCACCGCCTTTGATTCCTAATCGCAAGCCATAGTCGGCCGGAATGTTTTTGGTTTGCATGATTTTTTTTACCTCGGCTGCAGCTCGGGCACTAATTCCAATGGGTTTTAGGTTGTCGAACATGTTAAATGCCTTTCAGTTTTTTGGGAAGTATTTTGTGCTAGTCGAATTTATGTTCTGTTATCTTCCAGATCATTCTTACTTCTTAATAGTTTATCGAAGTCTGAAATTACCTTTTGGGTTTTATTAAACTCATCATACTCACGTATTGCTTTTTTATCGGCTTGGATTTTGGAAATTTTACCTTTCCCTTCTAAGATTTTATACTCATTAAAGCTTAAAAATTTGTTTACACTCTCCGCCAACTGCGCCATCGTAAAAGTATTCTCTCTTTCAATTAATCCTTCGATGTAATCAAAATAGCCGGTCACTGTTCTTTCAAGCTGACTGATTTCTTTTTCTTGCAGATAATTTTTAGCAATGATCACATCTGTTTTTAAGATTCTACCCTCTGGTGCATTTTTCCAAGTAGTAAGCCCCATGTTATCTTTTGATTGATCCGCTTGATGGTGAATAATTTCAGCCGCAGTCTTTCCGGTGATCGCAAAATGAAATTTATTTTGCACCATGGCATAAAAATTTTTGGCAGTGGAGGCATCCTTGTTATAGTCAATGCTACATTCCGCAAAAATATCCGTCACTTGCTGGTAGATGCGCCGTTCGCTTGCCCGAATGGAACGAACCCGAAGCAATAATTCTTTAAAGTAATCTTTTCCAAAAACGCTGGCTCCATTTTTTAGACGCGCATCGTCCAAAACAAAGCCCTTCTTGATAAACTCCTTAAGAGTTTGTGTTGCCCAAATTCGAAACTGAGTTGCTTTTGAAGAATTTACTCTGTAACCAACTGATATGATAGCGTCTAAATTGTAAAATTTAGTTTTTCTGGATACTTCTCTTTTGCCTTCTACCTGAACTTGTAAAATTTCCTTACAAGTTGCATCTTCCTGTAATTCAGCTGCTTCGTATATATTTTTTAGGTGAATTGTAATGTTTTGAGGTGTTGTATCAAACAAGTCAGCAAGTGATTTTTGAGTAAGCCAAACGGTTTCGTCTAGCAAGAATACATCTACCCTCACTTGATGGTTAGGAGTACTGTAAATTAAAAAATTGCTTTGCGAATGTTCCATACCTAAACGGAAAGTTGTGGTACAAGCTGATTTTCTTAGTTATTAGTGAAATTTGGTGTTAAACAGGGGTAAATGGAATAAGTGATTCGGTGGGTTATCTAATCAGTACAAACATCGGGTTGGGCTTTTGAACCAACTATTTTCCGTATTCATAACAAACCAATTTGTTCCTATAAAATTACCTAAATTTCGAACATAATAGACCATTAAAAAATTCCTATGAATGCCTTATTAGAATTTGGAAAAATACTCATTCCGGCAGCCATCGTGCTCTATGCCGTTTACCTGATGGTGCGGTCGTTCATTCAGCGCGAAATTGACTTAAAGAAACTGGAAGTGCGCGGCCGAAGTATCGAAACAATTTTGCCTGCACGCCTGCAAGCCTACGAGCGAATGGTTTTGTTTTTAGAGCGCATCTCACCACAAAACTTGCTCATCCGCCTCAACAACCCCGGCCTCTCGGCCCGCGACTTTCATAAAATAGTGCTAGACGAAGTGCGTAACGAATACAACCACAACGTATCGCAGCAAGTGTACATGAGCGAAGAAGTGTGGAGTCAGATCAAAAATGCAAAAGAAGACCTCATCATCCTGATCAACGAATCAGCAGGTCAAATGCCAGCCAATGCAACCAGCATCGATCTGGCCAAACAAGTGTTTCAAATGTCCATGGACCGAAAAGTGGATTTGATCAATCATTCTTTGTCGGAAGTGAAGAAAGAAATTCAGCAGATATTCTAACATGGGCAAAGTAGCATTACTCGCAGGCACCACCGGATTGATTGGCAGCCAACTCTTAGAGCTCTTATTGAAGCACGATGCCTATTCAGCGGTACTGGCCATCAGCCGCAAGCCTTTAGCTATCACACATCCCAAGCTAAATAATATTGTGTGCGAGTTAAGTGCAATACCCACTGCATTGCAAACTGTGAAAGCCGATGATGTTTTCTGTTGCCTGGGTACAACCATGCGCAAAGCTAAAACCAAAGAAGCCTTTCGTGCCGTGGACTACGATGCACCGTTGGCATTGGCTCAAGTATCCAAACAAAATGGAGTAAGTAAATATTTGTTGGTCTCCGCACTAGGCGCCAATAAAAACTCGTCTATTTTTTACAATCAAGTGAAAGGCGAAGTAGAAGAAGCCATCAGTAAAATCGGTTTCGACAGCTATCATATTTTGCAACCCTCTTTGCTCACCGGCCCGCGAAAAGAGCAACGCACCGGAGAAGAAGCCGCCCAAACATTCTATAAAATATTTGGGTTTCTCATCCCGAAAAAATATGCGTCGATCGAGTCCATAAAAGTGGCGCGTGCCTTGGTAGCTTATGCACAACAAAACTCTCCGGGTCTACACATTCATTCTTCCATCGAAATGCAAGTGTATTAAAATATGATCGCAGTCGTTCAACGTGTCACCGAAGCCAGCGTCACCATCAACGGTGTCATCAAATCGCAAATTGGCAAAGGACTGCTCATATTGATTGGCATTGAAGATGCCGACAACGATGAAGACATTGAGTGGCTCAGCACCAAGCTGGTGGGCTTGCGCATTTTTGACGATGCCGAAGGTGTGATGAACGTAAGCGTGAAAGACGATGGAGGAGAGATTTTGCTGGTCAGTCAGTTTACACTACATGCCAGCACCAAAAAAGGAATGCGGCCCAGCTATATCAAAGCAGCCAAGCCACCGGTGGCCATTCCACTCTATGAAAAAGTGATTGCTGCCCTCGGTAAAGAGTTAGGTAAAAGCGTTCAGACGGGCGAGTTTGGTGTCGATATGAAAATAGCCCTAGTCAACAATGGCCCCGTCACCATCCTCATCGATACTAAAAACAAAGTATAATTAAATTCTAAATCACAAATCACAAATCACAAATCACAAATCACAAATCACAAATCACAAATCATAAATCATAAATCTATAATATGATCGCCTCTTCAACTTCCGGAGCCAATCGTCAGCGCGAAATTTATACCAACGGGTTTGCCGGTCGCTTGCCCATCGTGCCGATTGATCCCATCAAGTTAGAAGAAGCAGCCGCAGCTAAAATGAGCACGCAGGCAAAAGCGTACATCATTGGTGGTGCGGGGTTAGAGTCAACCATTCGCGCTAACCGAGCCTCTTTCGAGAAGTACAAAATCATTCCGCGCATGTTGCGCAATGTGAGCGAGCGCGACACCAGCATTCAATTGCTCGGGCAAAAATATCCATCGCCCTTTTTTCTTTCACCCATTGGCGTGTTAGAAATGGTTCATCCGCAAGCCGATGTTGCCGTGGGCAAGGCAGCAGCCTCGTTGAATATACCTTACATATTTTCCAATCAGTCATCGCGCCCCATGGAGCAAGTAGCTGAAGCGATGGGCAACAGTCCGCGCTGGTTTCAATTATATTGGAGCAAGTCGCGCGATCTCGTTGCCAGCTTTGTGCAACGCGCCGAGCGATGTGGTTGTACTGCCATTGCCGTCACGCTCGATACGACCATGCTCGGCTGGCGCACGCGCGATCTCGACATGGCCTATCTGCCTTTCATGGAAGGCCGAGGCATTGCACAATACACTTCCGATCCGGTGTTTCAAAAATTGATGGACGAAGCCGAGCCCGCAGCCAAACAACAACTCACCTATCAGTTGCTCAGCGGTCTTATAACCATGACAAAAAATTATCCCGGCAGTGGATTTTTTTCAAAGCTAAAATCAAAACGCCCTATCAAGGCCGTGCAAAAATTTGTTAGCATTTATTCCAATCCTGCTCTCACGTGGGACGATCTGAAATTTTTGCGTGAGCATACCAAGCTACCCATTTTGCTGAAAGGAGTTTTGCATCCCGATGATGCGCGCCTCGCTATCGATCATGGCATGGATGGTATTATTATTTCCAATCATGGTGGCCGACAAGTCGATGGTTCGATCAGCACCTTCGAAGCGCTTCCAAAAATTGCAGAAGCTGTGGCAGGTCGAATTCCGATTTTAATAGACAGCGGTGTGCGCGGTGGTGCCGATGCATTCAAAGCACTTGCACTGGGTGCAACAGCCGTTTGCATTGGGCGACCGTATGTGTATGGCCTCACACTCGCAGGCGAAGAAGGCGTGAAAGAAGTACTTCGCAATTTCCTGGCCGACTTTGATTTAACAATGGGATTGGCGGGTTGCAAAAACACGAGCGAGATTACCCGCGAAACGTTAGTTTAATTTTTTTGCGGCTTGCCCCGCGAGGCGCAGGGGGCACCGGGCTGTTCGTTCCAAGTCACGCAACACGCGTCAGTCAATATTTAAATTTTGTGCCAGCGTGGCTTTCCACTTCCATCCCTAGCCGATGCCTGCACCCAATGAGTGCGAACCGAAAGACGTTTTACTTCGCATCAAATTTTGTACAGAGTATATGAATAACTATTTCACCGCGTTTAAGTTTTGATTCCGTACCTTCGTAATCGAATGTTATTACTTATGAAAAAATACATTTTCTTCTTCCTCATGCTCGTGGGCAGCAGCACATTTGCTCAATTGGACAAAATCCTCAACGATGCAAAAAAAGTATTAGATCCCTCCAAGCCACTCACCACAGCCGAAGTTACGAATGGTTTGAAAGAAGCTTTGGTGAATGGTGTCAGCAAAGGCACTGATCTGATTTCCAAAATAGATGGCTATTACAAAAATCCGGAGATAAAAATCCCTTTCCCGCAAGACGTGAAAATGGTCGAAACCAAGTTGCGTGCTATCGGCATGGGCAAGGAAGTAGATAAATTTGTTGTTGCCTTAAATCGAGGTGCGGAAGAAGCGGCGAAGGAAGCGAAGCCCATCTTTGTGGCCGCCATCAAACAAATGACAATCGACGATGCGTTTGCCATTCTAAAAGGCCAACCCGATGCCGCCACCCAGTATCTTAAAAAGACGACCACTGCGCAATTGAAAGAAAAATTTAAGCCCATTGTGCAGACTTCCTTAGATAAGGTACAAGCCACCAAATACTATGGCGATTTGGTCAACCAATACAACCGCATTCCATTCATCACCAAAGTAAATCCCAATCTTAACGACTACGCCACCGACATGGCCATTCAGGGATTGTTCACCATGATTGCCAAAGAAGAAAAGAGCATCCGCCAAGATCCGGCTGCCCGCACTACTGATTTGTTGAAGAAAGTATTTGGTGGTAAGAATTGATTATTTTTGGGTTGTTTACATAATGGATTAAATATTTCACTGAGCAGCACAAAGAAGCACAAAGTTGCACAGAGTAATAGTGCAACTGACTTTGTGAAACTTTGATACTTTGTGGTTCTCTGTGGAATTGAATCAAATTGTAAAGTTCAAAGACCCCCTAATTAAGTTTATCCCGATTTACAAATAGATAACTGGAAAAAGATATGAGCCTATTCGAAAAACATCAACCCACCATTGCGAAAGCCATTGACGCTTTGCATGCACGTACTTTTTATGCAGCCTTTGTTGAACACCCCGCACCCGCAGTGTATGGCGAAACTGCCGACGCGGATGGGCAAGCCAAATTCAAACATACATTGGGCAAAAAATTTGAGGAGTTGTTGCAACTCAATCCCGAAGCATGGGCAGGCCAGGAGGAATCTCCTTACCTGCAGGAAGAATTGAAAGTTAGCTATCCTATTTTTTCCACTAACACACTAATCGATCGCGCACAAAACTCTTTTCATCAATGGCGCAAGGTGTCTGCACAAGATCGTGCCGGAATTTTGATGGAATCATTGGAGCGTGTGAAAGCCCGCTTCTTTGAACTTGCCTACGCTACCATGCACACCACAGGGCAAGGTTACATGATGGCCTTTCAAGCCTCAGGCCCACATGCGGCCGATCGCGCTCTGGAGGCAATCGCTGCAGGGTACGAAGAATTGAATCGCTTTCCATCCAGCGCTATTTGGGAAAAGCCGATGGGTAAATTCAATCTGCAACTGAATAAAGAGTGGCGTGCAGTACCCAAAGGTATTTCCGTAGTGATTGGTTGTTCAACCTTCCCGACATGGAATTCTGTTACGGGCATCTACGGAAGTTTGATCACAGGTAATTCGGTAATTGTAAAGCCACACCCGGGTGCGATTCTGCCCATCGCCATTTTTGTCGCAGAAATTCAAAAAGTGTTACAAGAAAATAATTTAGATCCCAACACATGTCAACTGGCGGCTGACACATTTGATAAAATGATCACGAAAGAGTTAGCCGAAAACCCAAGTGTAAAACTGATTGATTTTACCGGCAACTCTACATTCGGTTCTTATTTAGAAGCCTTACCTGGAAAAGCCGTTTTCACAGAAAAGACAGGTGTGAACTCGGTCATCTTAGATTCAGTAGAAGATGTCGATAAGGTTGCGGCCAATCTTGCTTTCTCTGTCAATTTATACAGTGGCCAAATGTGTACGGCTCCTCAAAACTTTTACATTCCGGCTGGTGGAATCAAAACACCAACGGGTTCTGTTTCATTTGATGAGTTCGCAGAAAAGTTTGTAGCAAACATCAATGGCCTGATCGACAACCCGAAAGCAGGCCCGTTTGTGTTAGGTGCCGTGCAAAATAAAAATACCAGCACACGCGTAATCGATGCTGAAAAAATAGATGGCAAAGTTTGGTTGAAGTCGCGCACATTTGAGAATCCACAATTTAAAAATGCACGTGTAGCAACTCCGGTGGTGATTGAAGTAGACGGCAGCAAGAAAGATATTTTCAGCAAAGAGCTATTTGGGCCCATCGCGCTACTTATCAAAACAAAAAATACAGACGAGTCTATTGCACTGGCACAATCGCTCGCACAACAACATGGAGCGATTTCTTGTGGTGCTTACACGACCGACTCAACGGTGCGCGATAAGATTGCCGACGAAATGGCGTTGGCTGCAACGCCTGTTTCCTTTAATTTGGTAGGAGGCATTTACATGAATCAAAATGCAGCCTTCTCCGACTTTCACGTAACAGGAGGTAATCCTTCCGGCAATGCGTCATTCACCAATCCCGAATATGTAACGAAGCGATTTACGTGGGTAGGTCATCGTGAACCTGTGAAATAATACAACTATGGCAAGAACATTTTTAGAAGCCGAGTGGCGCAAGCTGGCCATGGCAAACTATGCAGTGAACCCATCTCTTTTAAAAAAATATTTGCCGTACAAGACTGAAATTGATTTGTGGAATAATACCTGTTATGTCAGTCTGGTTGGTTTCATGTTTCTGAACACGCGCTTGCTTGGAATTAAAATTCCGTTTCACGCCAACTTCGAAGAAGTGAACCTTCGTTTTTATGTTCGCTTTCTTCAGGATGACGAATGGAAGCGAGGCGTTGTGTTTATCAAAGAGATTGTGCCAAAGCCTGCGCTTACTTTTGTGGCAAATACAGTTTATAAAGAAAAATACGAGACATTGCCCATGCGCCATACATGGACAACGACAGAAGACCGACTGGTAGTGGAATATGCGTGGAAGAAGAGATCGTGGAACTCATTAAAGGTGACGGCTGCAAGCCAGAGTAGTTTAGTGCAGAAGGGTTCTGAAGAAGAGTTTATTACTGAACACTATTGGGGCTACACACAACTTTCGCCCACGAAGACATCTGAATATGGAGTTGAACATCCAACCTGGCAAGTCTATCAAGCCATCGATACACAAATTGATGTTGACTTCAACGATGTGTATGGCAATGATTTTGCTTTTTTGAAAAACGAAAAACCCACATCTGTTTTTCTGGCAGAAGGTTCTTCGATCGTTGTGAGGTCCGGGCGCATCATTCAATAATCCTGTTACGATGTTCATTCACATTACCAAAAGGCGGATGGTTCGATTCTCCATTTGGTTGATAGCTATTGGTTTTGTTCTGGCAAATGCGTTGGCCATCGTTCACTCTTACCGCTTTACACATTTTGAGGAGCCGATGAGAGACAAGAAAATCAATAATGGTGCATCATCCGTTGCATGGAGGTCGCTTCTCACGGGTGTGCATAACCCACGACCTGTGAACTGGAAGACACCGGCAGTTCCAATTGAAACGGTCGTGTTGCAGAGCAATCGCGAGATCGAATGCTGGTATATGAAGCAGGCGAATGCCATTGGAACAATTATTTTATTTCATGGCTACGCAGCCGAAAAATCTTCCTTACTAAATCACGCAGAAATCTTCCAGCAACTCGGATACAACACTTTGTTGGTTGATTTTATGGGTTCCGGAAATTCAGAAGGAAACCAAACCACCATTGGGTTCAAGGAAGCACCGCAGGTGCGAACCGCATTTGAGTTTGTGCAAAAACAAGGTGACCAAATCATTTATTTGTTTGGTGTTTCGATGGGCGCAGTTGCGATCATGAAAGCGATGGCAGATAGTCCATTACAGGTAAATGGAATCATTATCGAATGTCCGTTTGGAACAATGCATCAAACAGTACAAGCACGTTTTCATCTTATGAAGTTGCCTTCATTTCCGTTTGCTTCTATGATTGTGTTTTGGGGCGGAGTGCAAAATGGATTTTGGGCATTTAATCACAACCCTGTTGCGTACGCATCAAAAATTAATTGCCCTACTTTATTACTGTACGGAGCAAGAGACAATCGGGTGAGCAGGGAAGAGACACAAACTATTTTCATAAACCTGGCCGGAGAGAAGTATCTGAAAACTTATCCTGAGGCAGGTCATGAAAGCTACCTGTTGAAATACCGCGATGCGTGGGCAGAAGATGTTCGACAATTTTTAAATCGAAAATCTAATCAGAAATAAAAATATGATTGTTAGCCTGCACATTCGTTGGAGATATGTGTTATTGGTCATTGTGCTCATTGGATTTCTTTTACCCCAGCGTATGGTTATACCGGTGGAAGGCGCAAACGCAATCAGTTATCATGCAAAGTCTTTCTGGTATTCACCTTGGGGAAAATCAGGCGTTCACAAAGGAGTAGATATTTTCGCTAAGCGCGGTGTGCCTGTACTTTCATCCACAGATGGCATTGTTTTGTGGACAGGTGAATTGAATATGGGCGGCAATGTAGTCTTGGTTTTAGGATCGAAATGGCGCGTTCATTATTACGCGCATTTGAATTCTATCGACGAAAAGATGTTTTCTTTTGTAAAGTCTGGAGAGCGCATCGGCACAGTCGGAGATACTGGCAATGCGAAAGGTAAGCCACCTCATTTGCATTATAGCATAGTTACTTTGTTCCCTTATTTTTGGCGAGCAGATAACAGCCAGCAAGGGTGGAAGAAAATATTTTATCTAAACCCAGTATCGTACTTAGCAAAAAAATGAGTTTCTTGTGTAGTCTTTTTTATTTAAACTTTTCTTCCTATGCCGGATTCTAAGAAGACTTTTCACCTCATCAGTTATTTGCAATACCCATTTATGATGGTCTCGATTTATTATTGCTATCGCGAATTTGTGATGAATGGAGGCGTATCTTTTCCCGATATCAACAAAGGGCTGATGTATCTGGGTTAGGTGTTAGTTTTTCTACATTGCAAGACACCACCAAAACTCAAAACAGTATTTCGAAGCGTGTCTTTGAAAATCCAAAATATGCGCAACGATTTATTGTCACAGTGGCGCTAATGGTTGCGTTTTTTGTAGGCATTGGTTTGTTTGGCACACTTATTTCCAACAATCCAATCTTAAATGAATTGGCAATCGGATGTTTAGGATTGGGGATAGGTATGCTGGGGATGCTCAAATCCATTATCGAAATGGCCGAGTATCACCGAAAACCCTGATCAAGCGGACTACTTTATCCAAACACTTTTCAAATGATAGGCATCAGAGATGGTAACATCTCCGACTGTTTTAACTTTTATGGTAGACTGTTGAAAATAGAATTGCTCAGTAATAACTCCCAATCCATCATTGATGAAAACTTCAGCGATGGATTGATCGACCACTAATCGCACCTTGACGGTTGCAGGGTATCCGGGCACTGCATACGATTCAACACTGGCAAAGTCCGGATGGAAATCAGTTTTTGTTTTGACGCGATCTACCGTAACTTCACCTTTGGCATACGAAATCACCAGGCGATCTCCGGCATCGGTAAATAGTTCAATAGCTGTTTCTTTCGAAAGGGTGGCCGCTACTTCAAAAGGACTATTCAAACTTTCTTTTTCGAGGGATGCTATTTTTTCCCCACGTAAATTTTCTAATCCGACAAGTTGTTGTTGCAAAACAAATCCCGATGAAGTGCGAGCCAGACTCAACTCGCGTGGCAGCGAAAGCGCACTGCGCCAGGGCGATGTGGGAATTTGATTTCCGTACGTCCAGTTATTGACCCAACCGATCATTACTTTTTTCTTTTGCGGACGATCGAGATTATTGTACACAATGCCGGCATAAAAATCTTTTCCAAAGTCAACATAGCTTGGGGTGTGATCAGAAGTGTCTTTTGAAAAAGTTTTTCCATCGAACTCGCCAACGAAATATTGCATGCCCACAAACTTTGGCCCTTGCGGATGACCACCGGAAAGTGAGAGCACCCATTTGGTGTTACTTTCATTTTCGATAGGCAACTCGTATAAATCGGGGCACTCCCAAATACGGGTGGTATCGCCTGAGTCAGTGAATGAACCGGTAAGGTTCCAGTTCAATAAGTTTTTTGAATCATAGAATTGTACGGTATAGCGATCGGGAACTACCAACGCCATCACCCATTTCTGTTGGGGCTCGTACCAGAAAACTTTTGGGTCGCGAAAATCTTTTCGCTGAATACTCAAGATAGGATTCTCTTTGTAGTACGTCCACGTGCGTCCTTTGTCGGTGCTGTAAGCAAGGCTTTGATGTTGTAATAATCCCTGATTGTCTTTGTGTACATTGGAGGTGAAGATGGCGATGAGCGCATTCGCTCCAAACCCAGCCGAATTATTTTTATCTACTACTGCTGTGCCTGAAAAAATCATCGTGCTGTCGTTGGTGATCCGATCCTGGTATTCGCGCAAAGCGATGGGCAAATGTTGCCAATGCAAAAGGTCGGTGCTCAAGGCATGTCCCCAGCTCATGTGGCCCCACGTGTTGCCATAGGGATTGTACTGATAAAAAAGATGATACTCGCCATCGAGGTACACCAACCCATTCGGATCATTCATCCAATTGGTTTCAGGCGTAAAATGAATTTGAGGGCGATAGGTTTCCTTAAAAGTTATATTGCTTTCGGTCTTTTGATTTTGGCAGGAAAAATGAATGAAAGCGAGAATGATAAGTCCAGAGGCTGTGGTAAATGTATTTTTCATGATCTTAGAAAATACAATCTACATAAATATCATTAATTTTTATGTTAAATTAATTTGAGAGTTCTCCAACGAGTGGCTATTAAGTCAATTAGGGACTGACTAAATTAATCGAGAAATTTACAAACAAGGCATTCGACAAGGAGTTTTCGAGGAAGTAAGGTTGATCGCCAAAACCTCGAAAAAATTCCTTACCGTCCACATGAAAGCGAGCATTATAGCGCAGGCCAGCTTGGAGCGAAAACCAAATAAAATCCTTTATCGATCGCTCGAGCACCAACCGAATCCGTAACTCACTTCTTCGTAATTCTAAATTATCTATGCCGCCAGTAAATTCGTTGCTGCGATTGCGGATGAGATAGCTATTTCCTTCTAGCTCATAACCAAAGAAGGCAAGTGTTCTGGAGTTAAATGTTCTGCGCAAAGCAGCGCGTGCAGGAAAGAGAGCTTCCACACCCCACTTTCTATTGGGCAAAGTATAGTTGTAAAAGAAAACAGGAAAATAATTTAATTCTCCAATACGGTAAGCGCGTGCCACACCAAAACCATACTGCAAGCGATCGTGTTTTTTCCAACCATAGATGGCAGTAGCTGAAATTTTTGCCGTATTGATTGATTGAAAATCTGAAAACGAATAATTTCCGTTCAAATCAGCTGAGCCATTGACGATCAGGAAATTTATTTCATTCAAAGGCTTGAAGAGTGTAAAGTTGACCCCCATGGAACGCAGTCCATGATTTTGTAGCGATTGAGCGAGTGTATTGGATATGGATCCATTGAAACTATAAAAATTTTCCCAGTAGGTAGCACCAATATTTAATAAGATGTTCGTTTTAGAAATGACCGGCACATTAGCAGCGAAACGCAAGCCATAGTTGCGTTGATTATTGAGAGATTGCGCTGGGATGTTTGCAGCGCCACCGAAATCGGCTTGATAGCTTCCCTGAAAATCGTAACCTATCGAAACCAATTTGTTAGGGCTGAGATCAAAAATTTTTGAAGTGCAAAACCGTTTGGCTCCACCGGCCAATTCGGCTTCTCCATACATACTGTAATCTTCTACTGTATCTGCCTCTTGCGCAAAGGCAAGGGTTAATTGGAAGACAAAAAGAGTGGATAAAATTAGCTTCATGAAAAAAGAAAGCAATTTGGAGGATGATGGATTTACTTTTTCTTGAGTTGAACACGCTTCCACACATCAGTACGACCAAAAAGCGAAACGCCAATAAATCCTCGCACGTCCAGTGTGTTTTCATCTGTCATTTTGATAGTGCAACTGTACGTGCTACCATTTTCAGGATCATATATTGTACCCTCTTCCCACGTTTTATCGCCTTTGTACGAAAAGTCTTTGATTAGCTTATAGCCTAAAATCGGTACAGTTCGCAACTTTTCATCTGGATTGTTTTTATCGACTTTTGGTTTTCCTTCCTCATTGAGTGGTTCACGCAACCAAACTACTTTTCCGTAAAACTTGTCGCCGACTTTGTCTATTTTCACACGAGCCTTGCCGCTACCGGTTTCCCAAACTCCTAAAATAGCGTCCGACTCTGTCTGGGCATACAAGATTGGCGAAGAAAACACTATAAGTAATAAGCAAATGAAATTTTTCATGGCAGTCACACTTTATTCTAAGTAATAAACAGTATAACGTTTTTTTTGTTTTAGCGCCCTACGTTTTTTTTTGCCAGGCTACTCGTTCAGCAATTTGATGGAGGCAGAGTTGACACAATAGCGTAGACCGCTTGGTTCGGGGCCATCGGGAAAAACATGACCAAGGTGGCTATCGCATACGTTGCACAACACCTCAACGCGAATCATGCCATAGCTGGAGTCTTTGTGGTAGGCTACTACATTTTCTTCGACCGGTTGTGTAAAGCTGGGCCATCCGGTGCCCGATTCAAACTTTAAGCGCGAATCAAACAAAGGTGTGCCGCAGCAAATGCAGGCATAGCGGCCCGGCTCGTGTGCTTCGCAGTATTCGCCCGTAAATGCACGCTCGGTTCCTTTCAACCGAGTAATCTGAAATTGGTCAGATGTTAATTCTTTTCGCCACTCGTCATTGGTTTTTTCAATCCGGCGGGGTGGTGTAGGGTTGCCCTTATTTGAAAAACGAATAACATCAATCCATTTTAACATGCAGATTTAATTTAGAATTTTATCTCACTTTAACCTTACGTACAATTTTTGAAAAGAGAGTTGGAAAAAAGCGTTTGGTGTATACAGCCAGTAGTTCCTTTGCACCTCCAATGTATACTTCTTCTTTTTTCTTTTGAATAGCTTTCACAATTTCTTTTGCACAATACTCAGCGGAAAGACCATTGTCTGTCGTGCTGTCCATTTCGTTGAGTGCGGTGCCGTTGCCCGTCATGGCATTGATGGTAATGTTGGTACGAATCCACCCTGGGCAAATAAGCGTGACGAAGATATTTTCTTTCCACACCTCGGCGCGCAACGAATCAAAGAAGCCGTGCAGTGCATGTTTGGCGGCTGCATATCCTGAACGATACGGTGTGCCGATGATGCCCATTACGCTACTGGTGACTACATAGTGACCAGATTTTCGTTGCAGAAAGTGCGGCAATAAATATTTTGATAACGCAACAGTGCCAAAGAAATCTACTTCCATGATTGCGCGATCGACTTCGGGCGTTGTTTCGCGTACCAGGCTTCGCTGGCTGATGCCACCATTGTTAATCAGAATATCAATGCGTCCGAAAATTTGAATTGCTACTTCGGTATTTAATTGCAGGGTGTCTGCTTTCGTTAAGTCAAGCGGTAGAATGTGAATATTGGCAGGGCCGGTGCCTTTGCAGTTTCCTTTTACGCGTTCTAATTCTTCTTTGCGTCGAGCAGATAAAATCAGATATGCCCCTTCGCGGGCAAGGGCATACGTAAGAGCTTCGCCAATTCCGGAAGATGCGCCTGTGATCCAAATTACTTTTGTGGAAAGAGATGACATATTAGCTGGTAGTATTTGTTTTTTTATTTTCCGAATATACCCAGATGCTGTAAATGCCCAAAGCAGTGCCAAATGGGAACGATAGCAACTTGATACAGCCGAGCACGAGCAACAGCGTGAGTGCCCATTTTTTGCCATTCAGCAAGGCAATGCCTCCCACGATGGAAGGGATGGAGAAAAGTGCGATAATGGCAAAGCCAACGAACTGGAGGAAAGGAAGAATCCACTCCAGTATTTCACGAGCTTCTGCTTCTGCCTCTGAAATTATAAAAGGCAAGAATGCAGAGAGGAACAGAGATACTAACAGCATGCCGAGAGCCTGCAGTACGCCATGCACGATAAATAAAATCGAGAGTATTCTTTTGTGTGTTTCCATAGTTGTTTAATTTTTTTCGTAGATCACAAAGTCAAAAGCGAAACGGTGGCGGTCGTCGGCGGGGTGATGTTTACGCGAAGTTTCGCTCCACTGGGTTTTGTCGAATGAAGGAAAGAAGGTATCTCCCTCCAATTCGGTTTGTATTTCAGTTAAGTACAATCGGCTGGCGTAGGGCATGGCCAGTTGATAAATTTCGGAGCCGCCAATGATGAATAACTCGTGCTGGTTATTTTTTTCGGCCAATGTTATCGCATCGGTTAATGCGTGAACTACCGTGCAATGTGGGGCACTAAAACCTATTTGACGGGTGACCACAATATTGGTTCGGTTGGGCAGCGGTCGGAATTTTTCGGGAATGGAGTCGTAGTTTTTTCGCCCCATCACTACATAATGAGCCGAAGTGGTTTGCATAAAGTATTTCATGTCATCGGGCAAATGCCAGGGCAGATCATTATTTTTTCCTATCACCCCGTTTTGTGTTCGTGCCGCAATCAATGAAATAATCATTCGGTTGTTAAATTTTGTTGCCCCTGAAAAAATCTTTTACGGCCATCCGCTTTTTGCCTTCCGGCTGAAATTCTTCTATCGAAATCCACCCATCAGCAGTTTTGATATAAAGATACGTATTGTTATCGGTTTGAAGTGAGCCTATGTCTTGTGTTGAATTGCCAGTGTTGGAGGGTAGATTGGCAACCCGAAATACCTTATACACTTTTCCGTTCAACGAAGTCCACGCGGCTGGGTATGGGCTTAACCCTCGAACGAAATTGCGAATTTGCTCGCTCGGTTGATTCCAGTTGATCTCGCAGGTTTCTTTGAAGATTTTAGGTGCATGCTTTATGTCAATGCCGCCCGGCTGCGGAGTAGATGGATAGTTGCCTTCTTCAATGGCGCGCACTGTCTTCAAAACGAGTTGTGCGCCTTTGTTCATCAATCGCTCGTAAACAGTGCCCACATCATCATTTTCATGGATGGGTTCTTTGTCTTGAAAGATGATGCTGCCGGTATCAATTTCGTGTTTCAGAAAAAAAGTAGTCACGCCCGTTTCTTTTTCTCCGTTGATGATCGCCCAGTTGATGGGAGCAGCCCCGCGATAGTGTGGTAAGAGAGAGCCGTGCAAATTAAACGTGCCGATGGCGGGCATCGCCCAAACTACTTCGGGCAACATGCGAAAGGCAACAACAATTTGCAGGTTGGCCTGATAGTTTTTTAGTTCTTCTAAAAATTCGGGTGATTTCAGATTAGTGGGTTGCAATACGGGAATGGTATATTTCAACGCACACTCTTTTACTGGTGAAGCGGTTAGTTTTTGTCCACGGCCTTGGGGTTTATCAGGTGCAGTAATTACCGCCACCACCTGAAATTTATGTTCAATGAGTATCTCTAAACTAGGCACTGCAAACTCGGGTGTGCCCATAAAAATGATGCGAAGTGGGTTCATTGTGTGAATTTATGAACCCCGCAAATTGAAAGTCTGACTTTCAATTTGCGGGGTTTGTTAATGTAGTATTTTTAATAATTCAGATAGACTAACCGCTCTAGCTTCTTTACTTATGGAGAATCCCTCTTCAATTGGGGAAACCACAAAAGCCTCTTTTATTTTTAAATCGGCCAACAAGTAATAGAATCCTTTTGTTACACGCGGGGCTTTCGAAAGTTTACATTCGATGGCTACCAGTCGTTTTCCTTTTTTGATAACGAAATCAATTTCAGCTTGGTCGGCTGTGGTGGCATAATAAAACTCCCAGTCGGGTAAGTGGCTCATCAACTGACTGAGTACAAAACCTTCCCAGGAAAAGCCGGCTACCGGGTGCGACATCAAATCATTGATACTGCTGATGTTGAGTAGCGTGTGAAGTAAGCCACTATCGGCAAGGTAAATTTTTGAACTTTTCTTTAGCCGCTTGTCAATGTTGGCATAATACGGTTCAATTTTCCGCAGCATGTATGTGTTGACCATTACGTCTACATAGTGCTTCACAGTCGTGTGCGTAATGCCTAGTGAATTACCCAAGCTCGAGAGATTAAGTGCTTGGCCGTGCAGGTGGGCACACATCATCCAAAATCGGCGCATATTTTCAGGAGCGATACCTACTCCAAACGCGGATAGGTCTCTTTCCAGAAAAGTGCGCACAAAGTTTTTTCGCCACACAAAGCTGATATTCTCTTGTTTAGCCAAGAAGCTCATGGGAAAGCCACCACGTACCCAAAGCTTTTGTAATGAAGTTTTAGGAAGCTCGTGGGTTTCTATGAGACCAAAAGGAGAGAGTTCGGTGTACACAATTCGGCCCGCCAATGTTTCCGATGATTGTTTCAATAGTTCGGGCGAGGCGGAACCAAGCAGTAGAAATTGACCGTTCTTCTTGTTGCGATCAATTACACTTCGCAGGATCATGAACAGCTCAGGCATGAATTGCACTTCATCAAAGCAGATCAGCTTGCCTTGATTTTGTGATAAAAACAAAGATGGATCGGTGAGCTTCGCTCTGTCCTCGGGATTTTCTAAATCCAAATACATCGCTTTCTTGTAACTGCGAATGATTTCTTTAGCTAACGTTGATTTTCCGCATTGACGTGGACCAGTAATGCCTACAGCAGGAAAATGCTTTAGGTACTTTCTGATTTCTCTTTCTTTGAGGCGATTAAGCAACATAATGACAAAAATACGAAAAATGTGAACCCCGCAAATTGAAAGTCAGACTTTCAATTTGCGGGGTTCGTAAAACTTGCTTTTCGACCTAATCGCGCAATTCTTTACGCATATACTTTTTACAGATGGGGCAGGTTTTCCAATCGTGGCCACGTGCCGGACAGTACTCTCGGCCGAAGTAAATGATTTGCAAGTGTGCCTTATTCCATTTTTCGATGGGAATCACTTTTTTTAAATCGCGCTCGGTTTGCTCCACACTTTTGCCGGTACTCAGAGTCCAGCGGTACGCCAATCGATGGATGTGTGTATCTACCGGAAAGGCGGGTTTGCCAAACCACTGTGTCATCACCACGCTGGCGGTTTTGTGGCCTACTGCCGGAAGTTCTTCCAGCGCTTCAAAACTATCGGGTACTTGTCCGTTGTATTTTTCTACTAATATTTTTGAAAGCCCGGCGATGCCTTTGGATTTCATGGGTGATAATCCGCAGGGTTTGATGATTTCGCGAATATCTTCGACCGACAGCTTCATCATGTCGTATGGATTGTCGGCTACTTTGAAAAGATGCGGAGTTACTTTGTTGACACGTTCATCGGTGCATTGAGCGGACAGAAGTACGGAGACAAGTAGTGTGTACGCATCTTTGTGATGGAGGGGCACTTCTACTGTGGGATACAGTTTTTCTAATATCGCAATGATTTTATTGGCTTTTTCCTGTTTGGTCATAGTTAAAAGTGCGGTGCAATTCCGTTTAGTCCTTAGCGCGTTTGATCAACAATTTTTGCAATCCGGCTGTTGAGGGGTAGAACAGTAACAAACTGTTTTTGTTATCGAATTTTAATTGGCCGGGGGTGTGTTGTACATCAAATACTTTTTTGAAATGCAGCGAGGGCAGAAAGATTTCGGTGGGAATTTTTGCATCTCCGTATGAAGTAAATTCCAGATAGAAAATACCGTCATCTTTATCGAAGAAATAATGGATTGGTTCGCCTGCTATTTTGTAAGGGTAAGGTCGAATGGCAGCGGCCACTGCACGGGCTTGATTATCGTTAGCTGATTTCGTTTGACCAGAAGATATACTGAAGATAGAAAGGTCTTCACCATTCCAGCCATCGCCATGGACATGCGTGTTGTCGGCAGTGTAATTCCAAAGTGTATAGCTGAGTTGGTTCGATTCCATTGCGCGAAAAGAACGATCGAGACAATCTTCCTGATCTTGATAGTTGCCGGTGCTGTACGCTTCTTTTTCGTTCAGGTCCATAGGGATGCCAAACTCGCCGATCAGTGTGGGTTGGTTGCCGAGCGTGCGTTGTGTTTCTGCTTTGAACGAAGCCATGTTGTTGTGAAACGTTTCGCGTATAGTTGACTTACCAAAAACCGGTTTCGCTTTTTGCGAGTCTACGCCAAACCATGTGGAATATTCTTTGAGCAATAACGTGGCGCCATCGTACCAATGTTCGGCATTGACCATCTGTTTGCTTACTTCAGGATTGAACACCGGCAGCTCGGTGTGCAAGGCAGATTCGGTGAAGATGAGCCACGAGCTGTCGACTGAGTGAATGGCCTCAGCAAATTTTACGGCAAATGGCTTGAAATACGTTTCGGTAAAATTAACGCGTTTACCATTTCTGATTTTGAAATAATCGGGTTGTAATAGAACAGGTTTCTTTTGTCCATCATAGCCCCACACACCGGCTTGTTGCCAAATGTCGGGAGAAGATTTTTTCCATACGGATAAACGATTGGGGTTGAGCGAAACTTTCTCTACTTCGGTGGGGCCGCTCAATTTAAATTCGTAGCGACCTACTTCCACCGTGTTGCCGCCGCCCGCCACCATTCCCTGAAAGTACGTAGGCATCAAACCATTTTTCAGCAACCCAAGCGAATCTAAACTGTTGATGCCGATGTAGCCTGTGGATGGCTCGTTGAAGGTATCAAAGCCAATGACGTTGGGCATTCCTTTTAGTTGGAGTGCTACTTGCAAAATGGCGTTGATGTAATGTGATTGTAAATAGTCTTGTGCTGATATGCTATCCATTTTTGCTGCTGGTGCAAAATCATTTCCGCCAAAGAACAACGTGAACATAGTAGCTGCGGCTAACTTATCGTAGTTGGTGGGCCAAATCATTTTAGGAAAGGGATCGCCTTCTACATTGTGGATGAAGGCCGCACCTGTCTCAGTAAACTTGAGCGGATCGAAGCCCGCTTTTTCCAACGTCCAATACGGGGCACCATCGCCACCGCTAAACCGGCTCCACACATCCTGATGCGGATCGATGAATACGTTGATGTGATGCTCGGCTGCTTTTTTTACGATGGCTTGAATGTAGTGGAGATACTCTTCATCGTACTTGCCGGGGCCTGCGTGCTCAATGGCTTCCCACGTGATGAGCAGACGCACAAACCGATAGCCCCATTTATAGAGTCGCGCGAAGTGCGCATCTGCTTCGGCTAATGGAAATGGACGCCCGACAAACGAGACGGTATAAACGCTCTCGTAAAAATTTTCTTTCTGATAGCTCGGCAGGAAAGGCGCGAAAGGTGTTTTGCTGCTACCGCTTACGTTGATGCCGTGAAGAATCATCACGCGACCTAACGGATCGCGAAACCAGCCATCTTTTGCAATTATATTTTTTTGAGTGCTGTCATTCAAGTTTAACAGTGCTGTTCCTTTCGGAATGTTTTTGATGGTGGTTAGAACTAACCCTTGCGTATCCACAGAAGGAAATGGATTGTCTGTAAATAAATACCAGTAGCCCAACACGACCAGCACCAGACTAATCACACCAACAATTCGAAGGATGGGTAGAAATCGTTTCATATGGAAGTTCGATGAATAATTATTTTTCCGGATACAAAAGATACTTGCTTCTTTTCTTTTTGAATTCGGTCAAGTCTTTTTTCCATGTGGCGCGAATTTGTTTTTCGCTCATGCCTTTTTTGATTTGCTCTTTGAGCATTGAGGTGCCGGCTAGTTTATCGAAATAGGGAATGAAAAACTTTTCCTTATCGGGAAACTGTTGGTAGAGTTGCAGCAGGTATTTGAGTGAGATTTCGTTGGTGGTTTTTTCTTTACTCAAGTCGAGGCCGTAGCACACTTTGTTTTCGTGCGGCGGATTTTTGGCCATGCCCACAATGGTGATGGGTGTAAACTGAAACGGCTGATTTTTTAAATCGGGATGTCCTATCCACTCGAATGGATGTTGTGTGCCGCGCCCTACGCTCAATGCCGTGCCTTCGAATAAGCAAGTAGACGGATACAAGGCAATGGCCTGATCGTTGGGCAGGTTGGGCGATGGTTTGATGGGAATGGAATAGAACATGGCGTGGGTATAATTTTTCATCGTCACCACTTCGAGCGTACATTTCTTTTTTCCCTCCAGCCATCCTTCGCCATTGATCATGTGTGCATATTCGGCAATGGTTAGGCCGTGTGCGATGGGGATGGGGTGCATGCCCACAAATGATTTGAGTGCAGGATCGAGAACGGGGCCATCTATCATGTTGCCGTGCGGATTGGGGCGATCGAGTACAATTACTTTTTTGTTTTGCTCGGCACAAGCTTCCATTAAGTAGTGCAGGGAACTGATGTAGGTATAAAAGCGTGCGCCTACATCCTGAATGTCGAAGATGACGACATCTACATCGGCCAGTTGAGCGGCTGTCGGTTTTTTGTTGGAGCCGTAGATTGACACCAAGGGCAAACCGGTTTTTGTATCGGTGCCATCTTTTACGGTTTCGCCTGCATCGGCATCGCCGCGGAAGCCATGCTCGGGTGAAAATATTTTTTGAATACGTACGCCTCTTTTTTGCAGTGTGTCTACAAGGTGTGTCTTGCCGATGGTGGCGGTGTGATTGACGAGCAGCGCCACGCGTTGATTAGTTAATTTAGGCAACAGCACATCGAGTTGCTCTGCGCCCATGCGTATTTTTTGCGCATGCGCTGCCGCGAAACTAAATAGAATGAGTAGGCCGGTGGTGACGCACTGTCTGATGTAAGTACCGTCGGCCAAGGATTGCAGCGAAAAGACACGCATGCACGAATGTGGTAAGTTGGCTGCTGCTTGTGGGCGTGGCTTGCAGCGAAAAGCCAGGTGCCCCGCTGCGCCTCGCCGGGGCAGGCCGCCAAGTTCATGAGTGTGTGTGGTGTCAATCATTTTATCTAATTTGCTGGAAATCAAATTTAGTTATTCTTTGAACCTTTCGTACTTCATTTCGAAAAGACTTAGGCAAGGTACCTCGGGTGGATTTGCATCGATCATTCACAAGATTGCAGTGGCCACTATTGCCATTGGTTTGGCTGCGGCGATTGTTGCGTTTTTGATCATGCTCGGTTTTCAGACGGCAGTGAAGAATAAGATTTATGCGTTCAGCAATCACTTGTTGGTGACCAAGTTTACGATGAACAATGCGGTGGAGGAGCAGCCGTTTAATTATCACATTGGGTTGTATGAACATCCGGGGCGGTTTCCATTTGTGAAACACATACAAGAGTATAGCCACAAAGCAGGATTGATTAAGACGGAGGGCGAAGTGCTGGGAATAGTTTTTAAAGGCGTAGGGCGCGGCACGAACGACTTTGCCAAGTTGCCGTCGTATTTTAAAGACAATATTGTAGAGGGGCGTTTCATTCACTTTGCTGACTCGGGCTACGCAAAAGAAGTGGTGCTGAGTCGTGTGATTGCGAATAAAATTGATGCGAAGGTGGGTGATAACATCATCTTGCACTTTTTTCAAAACCCGCCGCGCTTTCGCAAACTGAAAATTGTGGGGTTGTATGAAACGAATCTGTCGGACTACTTTGATGGCAAGGTGTTGATTGGCGACTTGCGGATGGTGCAGCAAATGAATGGATGGAATGCCAACGAAGCGGGCGGCCTAGAGATAACGCTGGACATGAAACAATTTGATGCCTTTGCATTGTGGAAGAAGAGTTTGCCGATGCAGGATACGGTGGTGCCGGAGAGTGACACTCTTTTTTATGAGCAGTCTGCTCCGACATCGTGGCTATCGTTTGACTTTGACCGTGCAGCTTTGGAGCACGCGCGCGTGACGATCGGCAGCTCGATGGACTATGACTTGAATTTGGAGTCGGTGCGTGATAAATATATTCAGGTGTTTGAGTGGCTGGATTTGATCAAGCGGCAGGTAAAAATTTTGCTGGGCATTATTTTGTTTGTGATTTCGATGAACATGGTGTCGGTGATTTTGATTTTGGTGATGGAGCGTGTGCCGATGGTAGGTGTGCTGAAGGCGTTGGGTGCCACCAACCGCACGGTGCGCACTGTGTTTATGTACAATGGCATGAACCTGATTGCGCGTGGATTGCTGTGGGGAAATTTGATTGGGCTTGGCTTGTGCTGGTTGCAAGATCAGTTTAAAATTATGAAGCTCAATCCGCACGATTATTATGTGAGCTATGTGCCCATTGAATGGTCGCTGCTGACGGTGGTGATGCTTAACCTGATTATTTTTGGAATAGTGACTTTGGTACTGTTGTTGCCCACGTATTGGATTGTGAAAATCAGTCCGGTAAAGGCAATTCGTTTTGATTAACGGGGCTTCCGACAAATTTTTCTTTTTGGATTTCTGACCGAAACTTCTACATTTGAAACTGTGAAAAGAACCATTACCCTTATTTTACTCATCGTTTTCCTGCTGAATGTGGTAGGATACTATGGTGTTTTTGTGGGTTTGCGTTTATCTTCTGAGCTTGCTCTGCGCCAGCAGTTTGATGCGGAGAGCTACGATGAGCAGGAGGTTATTATTAAAGTGCCCATTACCATTCCGTATGCTACCGACTCGCGTGATTTTGAACGTGTAGATGGTGAATTTGAATACGAAGGTCAGGTGTATCGACTGGTAAAACAAAAATTACAAAGCGACACTTTGCATATTGTTTGCGTGAAAGATCAGCAAACACAAACCATCAATCAGGCATTGGCCGATTACGTAAAGTCGTATACCGACAAACCCGCTAACGCGAAACAAGGAACTAAAACAGTAGCGCAGTTTACTAAAGATTTTATTTCATGCACTACCTCGGTAGAATCTATAACCACTGGCTGGAATTTTTCCACCACTCCTGTTATTTCATCAAGCGATCTTTACAGCTTTCAATTTAATCAGCACATTGTGCAGCCTCCCGAGGCATAATTAATCTTTTTCATTGCGTCCGTTCGGATGCGTTTTTTTAATTCTAGTAATCATTTTATTCGACTGTAGTAGCCATGTGGCTATGAGGTAATTTTTGTTTCACTCTGCATGTCATGCAAATGATGTGCGGCTTAAACCTTTTCTAACTATGACAAGATATTTACTTGCTGTGAGTATTTCGATTGTTTCGCTCTGTTCAGCCAGTGCGCAAACAATCACCGATCACCTGATGATGCCTAAGAAGGATTTCTGTACCGGCTTTCTATTCACCTACGACCAATGGAAGGATTATTGGGAAGGATCGCAAAAAAGAGATAATCAAAACATTGGCACACTTACCACCACACAACTCATGTGGGTGGGCAACTACGGATTGACTGATAAAATCAATCTGATCGCTATGGCACCCTATGTGAAAACCAATGCCAGCGGCGGAACGCTGGTAGGATTGGATGGCATTCAGGATTTAACACTGGCGGTGAAGTATCAGTTTTTAGGAAAGGAAATAGGTGCTGGAAAATTAACAGCATTTGGTGTGGGAGCTTTCTCGACACCCCTCACCAATTATTCACCCGATTATTTGCCGCTTTCCATTGGCATGCAAAGCACAACGGTATCAGGAAGGCTTACGGCAGCTTACCGAATGAACGAAGGATGGTATGCCAGCGCATCGGGTTCGTATGTGTGGCGTAGCAATGTCTCGCTCGACCGGCCTTCATACTTTACCGATGGTTCCATCTACTTCACCAATCAGGTGTGGATGCCGAATCAGTTCACATCCACCTACAGTATTGGGTATCATAAAAATGCTTTGCAAACAGAAATTAATCTCACACAACAAAATACACTGGGCGGTGGAGACATCCGCAAACAAGACATGCCCTTTGTTTCAAACCGAATGAATTTTTTGAAGGTGGGCGTTTTGGGAATGTACTATTTGCCTAAACCAAAAAATCTGGCGGTGCGGGCACAGATTTCTTACACCGTTGACGGCCTCAATGTCGGTCAGTCTTTCAATATCATGGGCGGCTTGCTCTACACGTTTCACTTTGCTAAAAAAGAAAATCAATAATTGATTATGAAGATATTTACTACACGATTATTTGTCGTTGCACTGATCCTGATCGTATTGCCATTTAGCTGCAAAGACCTTACGGGAACTGAAGCCTTGTATCCGTATGTGCCCACCAATGTTGATGCGAATGCAGGCACGTGGTTGCCCATTGTGCTGAGTGCTAACAATCAAATTGCAGTTCCCGCTCCCGCTGCTCCCAACTCAGCCGCTTATCTTGCTGAACTGGCATCGTTAAAAGATATTCAGAGCAAGCTCACATCCGACCAAAAGAAAACCATCGAGTACTGGAGTGTGGGTGGTGTGCTGCGGTGGAATCAAATCTTTCGCAAGCTGGTGGCACAATACAATTTGCCTCCGGTGCCCAATCCGGATGGGAGTTATCCGTTACCTGATGCGGAGAATCCTTTCAGCAATCCACAGTTTCCATTTTCCAATCCACCGTATGCGGCGCGTGCCTACAGTTATGTAAGCGTGGCCATTTACGATGCGTTGAAGGCTGCGTGGTATTATAAAGATTTGTATAAAACCACTCGCCCCGATTCACCTTATGAAGTGGACAATGGTGTGCAGGCTTTGATGCCGAAAATTGATTTGCCACCCTATCCATCTGAAGATGCTACCATGTCGGGCGCGGCTGCAGAAATGTTGAAAGTATTGTTCCCCGCTTCGGTAGAGGAAATCACGAAGTTGGCAGCTGACCAACGTAATGCGGCGTTGTGGTCGGGAAGAGCTACCGACAGCGATATATCTGCAGGGCTTGCTTTGGGTAAGGCTGTTACAACTGTACTTACCGCAAATAGCACAGGCGTATTTACAATTCCGGGTGCATCAGGTGCATCTACCACAACACTATCAGTAAATATTTCAGTGCGCGGACGGTTTAGGACTGATAAAATGGGTCAAGCAATTGGCACTCCTACTGATTGGAAAACACTCAAAGATAATGCTATAGCCAAAGGTGAGATACCTTGGATTAGTCTTGATGTTCCCGCAAGACCACCAATGCTTCCAAAGTTTGGTGAAGTACTGGCATGGAATCTCTCACCAGCGCAAATCGTTAGCGAGCGTCCGGTGCCGCCACCTTCTACTTTATCAACACAAATGAAAGAAGAATTGGCAGAAGTGAAGCGTTATGCTTCGGGCGTAACACGCGAGCAAATGGCCATTGTGCACAAGTGGGCTGATGGGGCAGGTACGTACACTCCACCAGGTCACTGGAACGACATTGCCGAAGAATACATTCGCGATGCTAAGTTTAGTGAAGTGCGCGCTGCGCGGGCCTTTGCCTTGCTCAACATGGCACTGCACGATGCGGGTGTAGCCTGCTGGAATACAAAATATTTTTATTTCAACCCACGCCCTTCACAGTTAGATCCATCCATCAAAACATCCACGGGCATTCCTAATTTTCCGGCGTATGTGTCGGGGCATTCTACATTCTCTGCTTCAGCAGCTACGGTGTTGTCATACTTGTTTCCACAAGGTGCAACCGGTTTTAATACCATGGCCGATGAAGCGTCCAACTCGCGCTTGTTTGGTGCCATTCACTATCGTTCGGATTGTAAGGAAGGATTGAGTTTAGGAAAGCGCGTAGGAACGTATACCGTCAATTTTGCACAAACAGACGGAGCGAATTAAAGATCATATAAGTTTAGGGTTTACGGTGTCGGGGTCGAACAAACCCGGCACCGTTTTTTTTGATGAGCCGTCTTTTTTCAAGAGGCTGCAAACGGTTTCGTTTCTTTTTTAGAATCGTGCCTTGTAAATTATCTGATCAACATCTTGTCTGATAGGTACGGATTTGTATCTTTAACAAAATGTCATTCACTAATTTTCTTTCCGGCTATCAGTCACCACCCGATACGTGGGACGAGATGCAATCGCGCGATGAAATCAGAAAGCACTATCAGGTGTTTTTAGAAAGCCTGGAAAAGGCTTCGCTGGGCGACCTGACGCAGAAGGATGAACTGGCTAAAAAGCTTTTTATGAGTCAGGGCATCACTTTTACTGTTTACAGTGATGGCGAAGGAATTGAAAAGATATTTCCGTTTGACATCATTCCGCGTATCATTACAGCCGCCGAGTGGGACCACATTGAAGCCGGCATCCGCCAGCGCCTCAGGGCATTAAACATTTTTTTAAAAGACATTTACCACGAGCAGGCAATTATCAAAGATAAAATCATTCCGGCATCGCTCATCTACTCGTGTCCTAACTACGTGAAGGAAATGGTAAATGTGGATGTTCCGTTTGACATTTACACACACATCTCCGGCATCGACCTCATCCGCGACAGCGATGGTTCTTTTTATGTGTTGGAAGATAACCTGCGTACGCCATCAGGTGTGTCGTACATGCTTGAAAACAGAAACATGACCTACCGGATTTTTCCCGGCCTGTTGCCCAAGAATAATGTGCGCTCGGTGAAGGATTATCCGGATTTATTACTCAAGAATTTACTGGCACTCTCGAATCGACAAACTAGCAATCCCACCGTGGTATTGTTGACGCCCGGCATTTATAACTCAGCCTATTTTGAACATACCACACTTGCCCGACTGATGGGAGTGGAGTTGGTGGAAGGTCGCGATCTGGTGGTACACAATACTAAAGTGTACATGAAAACCACAGCAGGCCTCAAGCAAGTGGATGTAATTTATCGCCGCGTAGATGATGAGTTTCTCGACCCGCTCGTGTTTAATCCGACCAGCATGCTCGGAGTATCGGGTTTGTATTATGCCTACAGGGCGGGGAATGTGGCCATCATCAACGCGCCGGGCAACGGTGTGGCCGATGACAAAGCGGTTTACACATTTGTGCCCGCCATGATACGCTATTATCTGAACGAGGAACCCATTCTAAAAACGGTGCCTACGTATTACATGGATAACCGCGATCATTTTGAACTGGTGTTTTCGCAGGTGCGCAAAATGGTGATCAAGAAAACAAATGAAAGCGGCGGCTATGGCATGCTGATGGGTCATGCGGCTACCGACGAACATATTGCTGCGTACAAATCGGAAGTAGAAAAAAATCCACGCCAGTTTATTGCGCAGCCCATGATTCATCTTTCTTCGGTGCCTTGTTTCATCAACAATAAAATTCAACCGCGCCACGTCGACTTGCGTCCGTTTGCTTTGTATGGCCCACAGGGCATTGAGATTGTGCCAGGCGGGTTGACGCGTGTGGCTTTGCGCGAAGGGTCGCTGGTGGTAAATTCATCGCAGGGTGGCGGAAGCAAAGACACCTGGGTATTAGGATAGATTAATGGTACATGTTTTTTCATCACGCTAGTAAAGTTGTATGTTAAGTAGAGTTGCTGATTCTGTTTTTTGGATGGCGCGTTATCTGGAGCGCACCGATAACTTGTTGCGCCTCTTACGCACCGACTACATTGCTTCGCAAGATGAATTGCTCGACTACAATTGGCAATTGCTCGCCGACTCTTTCGGCAGCGATCTACCCAAACAGAAAATAAAGGTTGAAAATTACAGGCAGGCGTTGCATCACCTGTTACTCAGCCGTCCACACGAGTGCTCGGTGTTTACCAATATTGTACGTGTGCGCGAAAATGCCCGCTCGGTGCAAGATTACATTACCAAAGAATTGTGGCAAGCACTCAACGATTATTATCATCACATCTTAGAACCCAAAACAGAAGACCTGATCATGAACAATGATCCGGTGACTGCGCTGGATTTTTTGCTGCGCGACAGTATCATTTTCTACGGCACATTGGATGTAACCATGAACAGGGGTGAAGGGTACACTTTTTTGAATCTGGGCAAATACATGGAGCGGTGTTTGCAAAACTTGGAGATTTTGGAATTCAAACGCAAGCAGATGGTGAGGGCAGAAGTGGAAACCGTTCATTGGAAGTACCTGCTCTATGCCTTGTCGGGATATGAGTTTCACACCAAGTATTACAAAAACGCACTCAACTCCAAAGAAGTAATCCATCAAGTGCTTTTTAACACGCAGTTTCCGCATTCCATCAACTACAGCCTCGCTCAAATGCTGCGGTATTTTCAGCGCTTGGCCGATTTTTCGCAACCCCATCAGTTTCAGGAACTCGAAGAATTGCTGCAGAAACTGATCCAATCGATGAATGGTTATCAACAAGAGTATAATATATCTGTAATTGAAAAATTAATTCCTGATATTCGCAAACAGTTTAATCATTTGAATGCCCGGTTGGCAGCTGTTTACTTTGGCTATTCTTAATATTTGAACCGTTTCGATGCCCCTATTTTATATTCACCACCGCACGCATTATCAGTATACCGATTGGGTGGTAGATTCCGCTAACCAAATTAAGTTGTATCCACTGCACGATCAGCATCAGCAAGTGTTAGAACATCGACTGGAAATTTCACATCAACCCGACATATTTGAATTGCCCGACTATTTTCAAAATAAGTCCGGATTCTTTTCGGTGATCAAACCACATCAGTCGTTGTCGATTGAGAGTTTTATCAGAGTAGAGATGTCGAAGCAGCCACAGCCAACGTTGCAATCTGCCGCTGCTGTTTGGAGTTATTTAGCTGGTGAGGAAGTAAAAATTCAGTTTCATGATTACCTGCGTGCAGAAATGACGCACTATCAAACTGAAATTGAATCGGCCACAGTCATCAGCCGACACATCCATCCGTTGGAGGAATTGCTGCGCTTGAGCGATTATATCTACAACACGTTCGAATACAAAAAAGGAGTAACTACCATTGAAACAGACATTGATGAACTGTGGAAATTGCGTGCAGGAGTGTGTCAGGATTTTGCGCACTTGCTCTTGTACATGATGCGTTTGCAGGATATTCCTTGTCGCTATGTAAGCGGATATATTTGTCCGGGCACCAGTGAGTGGCGTGGAGAAGGCGCCACCCATGCGTGGGTAGAAGCATGGTTGCCCGATGTGGGCTGGGTAGGCATTGATCCGACCAACAAGTGCATGGCCGGAGAGCGACACGTTCGCTTGGCAGTGGGCAGAAGTTTTACCGACTGTACGCCTGTGAAAGGAACCTACAAAGGATCGTTGGAGCATTTGCTGGAAGTATCAGTTCAATTCAGCACGCAACCATTTACAGACGAAGAGTTGAAACTCAAACCATTCACACCTGAGCAACAAATGCGCTTCAACAAAGGTGTGTTTGAAACCTATGATGCTTATTTGCAACGCCAGCAGCAACAGCAATAATTTAATTAATTGCGTTGTAACTTGTATTTCTGATCGTTGCCCAGCCTCAGGTCTATAAACTGTTAGCTCAGTAGAATTCTCCATTTCAACCTATTTTAATCCATCAAACAAGGAGTGGATAAACTCTGACTCCACCTATCACATTTTTCTGATCGGCAACGGATTATCACTTATATTTATTTCCTTAACTAATTACTATGATCCGCAAACCGCTATTATTGGCGCTCTCCATCACTTTGGTGATAAGCACCTTTGCACAAAAAACCAAGAAAGAAACTACCCCACCAGCACCGTCTTCGGTAGACTTCAACTCTTATTTCAGCCCTGTCAAGTGGCGTAACATTGGTCCCTTTCGGGGAGGCCGCTCGGTAACAGCCACCGGGGTGGTAGGTGATATCAACACCTACTACATGGGAACTACCGGGGGCGGCGTTTGGAAAACAGATGACTTAGGTATTTCATGGAAAAATATTTCAGACGGATTTTTTAAGACCGGCTCTGTCGGTGCGATTGCTGTTTCAGAAAGCGATCCGAATGTTGTGTATGTGGGCATGGGTGAACATGCCGTGCGCGGTGTGATGACACACCATGGTGATGGCGTATACAAATCAACAGACGCCGGTAAGACCTGGAAGAAAATGGGACTTGACCCAACGCAACATATTTCACGCATTGCCATTCATCCACACGACCCCAACACTGTTTTTGTAGCAGCACAAGGTGCTCTGTATGGACCATCCAAAGAACGGGGTGTTTATAAATCAACTGATGGCGGTAACACATGGACAAACGTGTTGTATGTAGATGACAAGACCGGATGTGTGGAACTTTCGATGGACATGAACAACCCGCGCATTTTGTATGCGGCCATGAATGAATATGGCCGGCAACCTTGGAAAGTAACAAGTGGTGGCGTAGGTAGTGGTTTGTACAAATCAACCGATGGTGGTGCAACGTGGAATAAAATTCAGAAAGGCTTGCCGGCGCAATTAGGAAAAATGGCGGTGGCTGTATGCCGATCGAATTCAGAGCGTGTCTATCTGTTGGCAGAGAGTGATTCAGATAAAGAACTCGGTGGTTTGTTTGTTTCTACGAATGCAGGCGAAAGCTGGACGCGCATGACCAACGATCACCGCCTTTTGCAACGTGCGTGGTATTACATCGAACTCTTCACCGATCCGTTGGATGAACTGACATTGTATGTAATGAGTGCTCCTGCGTTGAAATCCATTGACGGAGGGAAAACATGGGAGAATATTTCCAACACACACGGCGATTATCACAACCTGTGGATCAATCCTCGTAACTCGAAGAACATGATCATCTCCGATGATGGTGGCTCGGCAGTAACCGTGAATGGCGGCAAAACATGGTCTACTCAAAATAACATGCCAACGGCACAATTCTATCGTATCAATGTCGACAATCAATTTCCGTATCGTATTTATGCAGGTCAGCAAGACAACAGCTCTGTTTCCATTGCCAACCGCGAGTTTGCCAGCGGTGGTATCTCTACTTCCAGTTGGACTTTTTCAGCGGGTGGTGAGAGTGCGTTCTTAGCATTTAATCCCGATGATCCGCGCTACGTGATGGGCGGAAGTTATCAGGGCACAATTGATGTGTTGGATGTGAAAGCGAAAGCAAGCACCAACATCATGGCAGCACCTATCGAATATTTGGGTCGCGATGCAAAAGACATGAAGTACCGCTACAATTGGAATGCCCCTATCATCTGGTCGAAGCATGAGCCCAACGCATTTTATCATGGCTCTCAGTTGTTGTTGAAAACCACCGACATGGGCATTACCTGGAAAGAAGTTTCTCCGGATTTAACACGGAACGATAAATCAAAGCAAGGAAAACCCGGTGGTCCTTACACCAACGAAGCGGTGGGTGCAGAGAATTACGGAACATTGAGTTACGTGATAGAATCGCCGCACGAGAAAGGTGTGATCTATACCGGCAGCGACGATGGATATGTCTACATCACACGCGATGGCGGAGCCTCCTGGCAAAACATCACTCCCGCAGGTTTGCAAGAGTGCCTAATCAACGCCATTGAAGTATCACCTTTCGATAAGGCTACGGCTTACATTGCTACTACCCGTTACAAATTCAATGATCATACACCCGGCCTATACAAAACTACCGACTATGGTAAGACATGGACGAAGATCAACAATGGTATTCCCAACAATGCGTTTACCCGCGTGGTGCGCGAAGACGATAAGCGAAGAGATTTGCTTTTTGCCGGAACAGAGTTAGGCGTTTTTGTTTCCTGGAATGGAGGTAAAGACTGGTCTGCATTTCAACTGAACTTGCCCATCACACCCATCACCGATTTGCGCGTGCATCAAGGCGATTTGATAGCAGCAACCTCCGGTCGCTCTTTTTGGATATTGGATGATTTGGGTTTGATTCGTCAGTACAAAGCAGGAGAAAATGGATTTGCTCTTTATCAACCGGAGCCAACTATATTGGCGAATGCATACAGTGAATTAGATCGTTCTACAACTGAGTTTGATGGCACACATCCTTTCCGCGGTGTCAACCCGGCTACCGGTGCCGTGTTGTATTATCAGTTGCCTGAATTGAAAGACAACGAGCACATTCAATTGGAAATAAAAGATGCTGCGGGAAATTTGGTTCGCACCTTCAGCTCACAAGCTGATACAACCTTTCATCATTTCGATGGAGGACCGAATGCAGATCCTACGTTAACGAAAGCGAAAGGGCTCAATCGTTTTGTTTGGAACTTGCGTTATCCCACGATGGTGGGCGTTACCAATGTTTTTGTTGAACAAAGTTTCAGTGGCCACAAAGCAGCTCCCGGCAAATACACTGTAACCTTAAAATGGAATGGTAACGTTGCGACTACTGAGTTGGAAATTCTTCCCAACCCGCTGTATCCTTTAACCGCTCAACATTATCAGGAGCACCATCAGGTGATGAGTACACTTGAAAATGATGTGAATAAAATGAGTCGTTTGGTTTCCATGCATTTCAATAAGCTGGAACAACTCAATCAATTGATCGCCAATTTGCCTGCCGATGAAAAATTCAATTCATTGCGCAAGGAAGGAGCCGAGTTAGCGAAACGAATGAAACAATGGGATGAAGACATGGTGCAACGCAAGTCGAAGGCGTATGATGATATGGAAAACTTCCCCAACAAATTTGTTACGAATTATTTGTTTATGGTTAACCATGCGGATAGTGATATTCCGAGAGTAACCCAATCTACGCTGGATCGTCAGAAAGAATTGAATGCAGAGTGGGCCACACTGGAAGCACGCGTAAAACAAATTTTGGAAGTTGATCTTCTGGCGTATAATAAGAAATTATGGGATGCCGGAATTGGAGGTGTGTGGGTGAAGTAAATTAGATATGTTTTGCAAGGCGATTACAAAAAGGCAAAAAGGCCATAAATAAATGTGTTTTTAGTATATAAATATTCATAAAATATGTGACATATTGGTTCATTAATGTTACAATTACATATTATATTTGTGACATTATGAATGATAATAAATTCATTTCCACGAACGATAAAATAGTTTCCAGATTACAAAGCTCACTCCCAGGGAGTATCGTTTTTGCTCAAGACTTTCTTTCCGAGGGAAGCCCTGAAGCAATTCGGCAACAGTTATCCAGACTGACAAAAGATGGGCTTTTAATCCGTCTTTCGCATGGGATTTATGTAGTGCCAAAAAAGCTTGCTGGCAAGTTGCTAATGCCATCAGGGGATGAAATTGCACTTGCAATAGCACGGAGAGACAAGGCCAGAGTAATGCCCACTGGCGTAGCCTCCATTTGGAAATTGGGATTATCGACACAAGTCCCTTTGAACTATGTTTACCTAACCGATGGACCATCGAGATTAATAAAAATTGCTGGCACGAACGGCATGAAGGGTTACACGATAAAATTTAAAAATGCTTCGCCCAAAAATTTTGCTTTGCGCGGAAAGATCAGTAGCCAAGTAGTTTCCGCACTCAAATCATTGGGAGAAAAAAATATAAACGAAGATGTTATTGAAAAAGTGAAAGCCAATATCATGCGGGAAAACCTAGAAGACCTAAATCATGATCTATTAATTGCACCGGCATGGATCTCGAAATTACTGAAAAGAAGTTTTGACACATACAGACATGAAGGATTGGATTCAAAGGAAAGAAGTAGAAAGGCTTGACCTGCTACGTCTGGCAGCAGCTTCAAACAATTTGCCCAATTACATGGTCGAAAAGGACTGGTGGGTAACTTCGGCCCTTGAGGGACTTTTCACAAGCGAGATAAATAAATATCTTTCTTTCAAAGGAGGCACTTCATTGAGCAAATCGTGGAGTATACTTAAGCGATTTTCAGAGGACATTGATATTGTAATTGATAAAAAACTATTTGGAGTAACTGATAATGTGATATTGGGCAGTGCTGCCAAAACAAAGTTGCGGAAGGAAGCGCGCAAGTATATCCTTGAAAAAGTAAGGCCATTACTTCACTCACAATTCAAAAATCAAAGCATCCCAGTGGATGTATTCGAGCTGACTGCGGAATCAAGTGAAGAATCTGACACTGATCCGACGGTATTGTTGTTGGAATACAAATCGCTTACCGAAATCCCAAACGATTACACCAAACCAATTGTGAAAATTGAAATCGGAGTTAGAGCAATGTCAGAACCAACTGAAGATAGAAAAGTGAGTTCCCTTTTAGCGCAAGCACATAGTCCCGGCGAAGTAATCAATGTAAATACCGTATTGCCAAAACGCACCTTCTGGGAAAAAGCATTCTTGTTGCATGAATTTTTTCAAAAACCTTTGGATAAAATGAATCTTCTCCGCCTATCCAGACATTGGTACGACCTCCATTGCCTATTTGAAACTGGTTTTGGGAAAGAAGCAGTCCTTGACCCAGAGCTATTCATCGCAATTAGAAATCACCGGAAAAATTTTACGAAAACATCGGGCATTGATTACGACAAGCTTCTCCCAAAAGATTTTAATTTGAACCCGCCAAAGGAGAAAAAAGAAGAATGGTCAAGAGACTACGGCTCGATGAGCCAAAGTTATATTTATGATGAAGCACCAACCTTGGAAGTGCTGGAGCATTCTATCGGTAAAATTGTGGAATTGATAAGGGCAACGAAGATCAATAAATAATTCTACTACATTCACATAAAATATTCCCGTCCTATTCTTCGCCTCACTTAGTTCCTCTCCACAAGAGGGAAGTTAACCAGTGCTTAACGTAACGACATTGCGAGTTTATGATTCAGTAGTCAGCGTAGGCTAGCTAGTTTTTTTTCTTTGTCTATAGCCACTTCCGTATATGGGCTTCTGTCATATTACCACCACACAAAATGGTAGCCACTGTTTGGCCTTTGAATTTTTCTTTGTTTTCAAGAAGTGCAGCGATGCCCACTGCACCCGATGGCTCTACGACCAATCCGGTTTGTAGATGCAGTAATTTCATGGCTTGAAGAATGGATTGTTCACTCACTAGCAAGCCTTCGTCTACCCAACCTTTCATGTCATTCAGTGCTTGCGCTATGGGCATACGCACACCAATGCCGTCTGCAATAGTGTGAATCGTTTCATGTTGCACGAGTGTGTTAGTCTTCCACGATTCGATCATGGCTGGTGCACCACTTGCTTGCACAGCAACCAATTTCGCAGCAGGAATTTTTTCTTTCACCACACGGGTGACTCCATTCAGCAAGGCTCCATTTCCCAAGGGAACCAACACCGCGTCTAATTTTTTAAACTCATTCACCAATTCCAAACCAATTGTAGCAGCGCCACACAGTGTTTCAATATCTAAGCCATCTTCCACAAAGCGAAGATTATTTTTTAGGGCAAATTGGCGCGCCTCTTCTTTGGCTGCATCAAAGTCGTTGCCCATTAATAGTACATCAGCGCCCAGTTCTTTCATACGCTCAATCTTCAGCGGATTGGCATGAACCGAAGCGAACACAAAAAGTTTTTTCTTTGCCTTTCGGCAAGCATAGGCCATCGCCTGGCCAAAGTTTCCGGCACTGGCGCACACCAACTCCTGCTCTGCACTTTTGGTTACTAAAAAAGCAGCTCCTCTTCCTTTGAAGCACCGAATCGGATTGACTACTTCTATTTTCAGAATGAGTGTACAGCCTAAAAGTTTACTCAACGGCTCATGAATGAATTGCGGTGAATGTAGAAACACCCGATCAATGGCAGTAGCCGCTTCATCGACTAAAGAAAGTGCTAACCGATGTGAATACATTTTATTCTTTTTCCAAAAGTGAATTAAGGGCAGCTACCAACTCCGGAAACTTCCGGTGCGCATTGTTGCATAAAATGATCAGCGTTTTGTTTTCGCCCAGATGGCGAATGATTTCCGTTTTGTAGCCCGGATTATCTCCTGTGTGCAAAACAATTTTGCCATCGCCATCGGGTTTTATCTCCCAGCCAAAGCCGTAATACGAAAGTGAATCATTTTTCAGTTTCGCAGGTGCGAATGCTTCTTCCAGTGTTTCTTGTTTCAAAATTTGATTGGTGTACAACGCCTGATCCCACTTGAGTAGATCGGAAGCCGTTGAACTGATGCGGCCGGGCCCCTTGCGATTTCCTAACCAAATGGTGTAGTTGGAAGAGGGAAAAGAATCTGCCCGAATAAACCTTTTCTTTTCGTCCACAAAGATGTGGCCGAGTGCAAAATTTTCGATAGCAGCTTTTCGGCCAGCGTGCGAATGTTGGTGGATGACATGTTTAAGGGTGTGAATATGCGATCGCGGCACAACTGAATAAAATCTTTTCCGGATGCTTTCTCCGCAATACTGGCAAGCAAGACATATCCGGTATTGCTGTAATTGTATTTTTCACCGGGAGCAAACAACACCGGAGGATGATACGTTCGCAGATACTCCAGAATATCATCATTATTCGCCACTTTGCTCTTATCCCAATGCTCGTCCATGATAGCCTGATAGTCGGGTAAGCCGGAAGTATGATTCAGTAACTGACGAATGGTGATATTTTTGTAGGGTAAGTCGTTTAGATATTTTTCAACAAGATCATCGTATGCCAGCAGATTCTCTTCCTTCAGCAGCATGATAATGGCAGCTGTGAATTGTTTCGATACAGAAGCTAATTCAAATATGCTGGCAGTGTCCACGTGTGTTTTCGTTTCGAAATTCCGGTAGCCAAACGCTTTATGATAAATGGTTTTGCCTTTCTGAGCCAGCAACAAGACACCGCTGAAATCGGGTACTGTGCTCATCACAGAGTCCACGCAATCGGCAAAGGTTTTGGTTTGTTCTGTGGGTTTGGTTGCACAAGCCCCAATCAACATACTGACTACAATCACAAGAAAAGGTTTTTGAAAAACTTTCATGGTTAATCAATTTTAAGTTACAAGAAGCGAATCAGCGTTATCTCCATGCGATTTTTTAAGAAGCGAAAACCGATCATGGTGATTTCATTTTAATTTTGGACTTTTACATTTCAGAGTCCTCACACAAGTTGAATTAACTTTAAATAACGCATAGATGCAAGATGCTTCACTCATTTCTCACTATTTCCCTCAGTTGACGGAGCGGCAGAAGAATCAGTTTGCTCAATTAGGCAATTTGTATCGCGATTGGAACGACAAGATCAATGTTATTTCCCGTAAGGATGTCGATAACCTCTATGTGAACCACATCCTGCATTCACTCGGCATTGCGAAGGTGATGGAATTTAAACCGGGTGCATCTGTGTTGGATGTAGGAACAGGGGGTGGGTTCCCAGGAATTCCTTTGGCGATTTTATTTCCCGAAACTAAATTTCATTTGGTGGATTCCATCGGCAAAAAAATTACCGTAGTAAATGCCGTGGCCGAGGCAGTGGGGTTGACTAATGTAAAGGCCGAGCAGATTCGCGCAGAGCAACTGAAAGCAAAATATGATTTTGTCGTCAGTCGCGCTGTTACGCGCATGAAAGAATTTTACGGCTGGGTAAATAACAAAGTAAATTCAGAGTCTGTGCACAAACTCGACAATGGCATATTGTATTTGAAGGGCGGCGATTTGGATGAGGAAATGAACGAATTGAAGAAGCGTTACAGCATGTACGATCTTACCGATTATTTCACGGAAGAATTTTTTGAGACGAAGAAAGTCGTTTATCTGCCGGTGTTCAATTGATTTGGTTGCCCATATACAGACCCGCGCAGGTGGCCACTAAACACAAAACAAGGCTCGCTAAAATATAGAGTCCGCCGGATAATTGTAATCCGGATTGAATCAGTGAAATGGTTTCGGCACTAAATGTAGAGAAAGTGCTGAAGCCTCCGCAAAAGCCAACGGTCCAAAATAAGCGCGACGAATCGGATAAAATTTGTTTGTGATCGGCTATTCCAATTAACCAACCTAGCAGCAGGCAAGCAAGCACATTCACACTCAATGTGCCATACGGAAAAGCACTGGTGTGCATCGACGTGATCCATTTGCCAAGCCCATAACGAGTCACACTTCCTAACCCGCCTCCAATAAAAATCAAAGCGAGTGTTTTCATTTATTTGGAGCGTGTTGTTCAATCATACTTTTTAACAACTGAAATGTTTCGTCTTTCAAGGTATTGATATCTGTGGCAGAGCGCTCACTCACCTCAATGGGCTTCCCAACCACAATTCGAATTTTACCCGGAGCAATCTTCATTTTGCCGGGCGGCATCAATGGACCTGCTCCCAACACGACTAATGGCAACAAAGGTTGATTGGTATCGAGTGCGATACGAAAGGCACCATCCTTAAATGGCTGCATGATTTCCTTGGTTCTGTTTTGAGTGCCTTCGGGAAAGATGAGAATCGAAATACCGTATCCTAAAATCTTTTTCAAAAAGCCAATGCTCTTCTTGCGACTCTCAGCACTTGCCCGATCTACTACCACACACGTGGCTCGCGTAATCCAACCGAAGATGGGAATTTTTAAAAGTTCTTTTTTGGCCAATGGGCGGAATTGTCCGCGGATGGTCATGGCAATACCCGGAAGATCAAGAAACGAAGTGTGATTGCTCACATAGATAAAAGCTTTTCCTTTCGGGATATTTTCACGACCGATCATTTCATAGCGAATGAAAGTCAATTTACTGAATACCCAACTCCACAGTTTCATGAAAAAATAAGTCACGCTGACAGCGCGTGCACCAAAAAATGCCGGAATAATAATGCCCGGCAAAAAAAGAATCATAAATACGGTGAAGACGATCAGCACCCAGGCGGTGTAAAGTTTAGATAGGATAGAGTTCATTGGTGGTTACCAGTTTTCAGTGAGTCAATTGTTTTCAATTGAAAGATTTATTTCAATACTTTTCTGTTTTCAACTTCAATTAAAATTTTCATTTGCTGAATGGCGATTTGATTCAGTTTTACTAGCCGTTCGTTCTGTGGCATTTTCTCGTTGATGAAAACTGCATTCAGTTTTCCATGTTCGATAAACAAATGAGTTGATTGATGTTGGCGTAATCGCGGATGTTGCCTTTCAAAGCAGGATTGCTTTCCCGCCATTGTTTGGCTGTAGTTCCAAATAAAGCCATATTCAATACATCGGCTTCGCTTGCATAAATGATTGATGTTTGTGCAGCAGAAAGTTCGTTCGGTATCAGGTTATGTTTGATGGCATCCGTATGAATATGGTAATTCAGTTTTGCCAGTTCCCGTTTGGCAGTCCAGCCCAGTTGTTTTTGTTCTTCTTCTTTAAGGCGCTGGAATTCCAGAATCAGATAAATTTTAAATTCCGGACTTATCCACATGGCGAATTCTATCGCAATATCCTTATGAGCGTAGGTGCCTCCATATCTACCCGCTTTTGCTTGCAAGCAAATCGCATTGGTTCTTTCAACAAATTCTTTAACACTTATCTTAAAATTGTTTAGGCCAGACTTATTTCTAATTGTGGCGAATTCGCCATAGTTAAAATCCGAGTTATTAACCTGCTCCCAAATTCCTATATACTCTAAGGTGTTCCTATTTCGCAACCAATCTGTAACAAAGAAATCACCATCTTTTGCCTTAATCATATCAGTAAGACAGATATATTCGGCATCGCCAAGCTTTACAACTGTTACTTCTGTATTTTTTATAGTGATTTTTGCCATAGCTACTTCATTTTGATTTAAGCGGGGAGGCAAACTTGATTATCTTCTATTCTATTCTGACTTTTTTACCACTGGTTTATGCCTGTTTACGCTTGATTCGAGCCATATAAAACCCGTCAAATCCCGCTGAGGGCATAACACTCTTTTCTTCTTCCAATTCGAAGTTTAAATTAGCCTGCAAGAATTTTTTTACCTGCTCATCATTTTCGGAGGGAAGCAAACTGCATGTAGAGTAAACCAACGCACCACCTGGCTTAATGATGTTCGAATAATCTTGCAAAATATGTTGTTGCAAATCGCGCACTCGATCAATAAAATCGGGAGTCAGTTTCCATTTGGCATCCGGGTTTCGCTTGAGTACGCCAAGCCCTGAGCAGGGCACATCCAACAAAAGTCGGTCGGCAGAGTTTTCCAAACGCTTTATTGTTTTAGACGATTCAATCACGCGTGTTTCAATATTTCCTACGCCTGCTCTTCGGGCACGTTTCTTCAACTCTGTCAGTTTCCATTCTTCTGTATCCATTGCAATAATGCGTCCCTGATTGTTCATCAAGGCAGCCAAATGCAACGCCTTTCCTCCTGCACCTGCACAGGCATCAACTACACGCATGCCGGGCTTTACTTGCAAAAAAGGAGCGATCAGTTGCGAGCCTGCATCCTGCACTTCAAACATACCATCTTTAAATGCTTGTCGAGTAAAAATGTTTTGGCGTTGCTCCAGCAGCAATCCATCCGGAAATTCCACGGGTGCTTCGGTGATAATTTCTTCCTCTTCCAGTTGCTGCTGCAATTCATGACGCGAAATCTTCAGTGTGTTGGTGCGTAAAACCACGGCTGCTTCTTCATTCAAAGCTTCCAGTTCACTCGTCCAATTGGCACCCATTTCACGCTCACCTAGTTCGTCCATCCAATCGGGTATTGACTCACGAATTTTGCGTTCGCTTTTCACCTCTTCATAGCGCGCCAATACTTTCTTCCGGTCTACTCCCTTCAGTTCTTCCCAATCCGGAAATTCGGTTTTGTTCCACAGGCACCACACAGCCAATAGTTTCCAATACTCGTTTTCTTCTGCGTGGGCTAACTCACGAAACAGGCGATACCAGCGTACAATGTCATAAATCGTCTCTGCAATAAAGCGTCTGTCGCGGGCACCCCAGCGTGGGTTGCTCTTCAGAATCTTCTCAATTACTTTGTCGGCATACTTCTTTTCGTCAAATATCTCTTGCAATCCTGCAATCACCGCTTCACACAAGTTTCTGTAGAGTTTCACCTTTGGCTTTTTTTGTGGAAATTTAACCACGTTTTACTACAATACCGCACTCACCATGAAGTACCTCCCATTCATTTTATACCTCACAGCCATTTCGTATTGCGCTAGCGGACAAGGATGGCTCGAAAACACACTTAAAAAAGCAGAGAAGAAGGTAACAGAAAAGATTATCGAAATGCCCGAGTCGAGCAAAGCGAGATTAGATTCATTGGATTTTCAGTTTGCGATGTCTATCAATGAAGGTTCGAATCTTTTTGATGTGGCACAAAAAGGAGAGGAATTTACTAAAGTGGGATCATTTGCTTTAAATAAGACCTTTGATAGTGAAAAAATACCAACTTCGAATGATCGCGCTCGAATGAAGTTGGATAGTTCCATCTATTTATACGAAGCAAGAGTATATGACTTTGCAGAAGATGCATTTAACCATGCAAAAAGTTACATGGAAGAAAACAGTCTCACGGAAAGCTTAACCTATTTGCGCTGTCTCTCAAGCTTGGGTGTAATGTTTATGGTGCAAGGCCGCAATGAAGAGGCTCAGAAATTCATTGCACAATCACTTGCCAAGAGTGATTCTGTGCTGGGCAAAAAAAGTGCAGGCTATGCATCGAACCTGAATAGTTTTGCCAAACTCAATCAGTTGCAGGGAAAATACAACGAAGCCGAACAACAATTTGATGAGGCCCTGCCCGTCGTTCAAAAAATTTTTGGTGAGAAGAGTATGCAGTATGCCATTGTGCTTAACAACAAAGCCATGCTCTATCAGGCCATGGGCCGCAATGCCGATGGATTGGAGTTGATGAAAAAAGCCGTAGCCAGCGCCGAGAGCGCACCCAAGAAATTAGCCAACAAATCATTTGACAGCCGCAAGTTTCAGTTGAATCAGGCATTGATGTATCAACTCAATGGAAACCTGATCGAAGCAGAAGCAGCATTTGTTAGCATTAAAAAAGTGTTCGAATCGAATATGCAAGTCAACAACCCGGAGTATGCCAGCTTGCTCAATCAATTAGGCCTACTCTACATTCAAATGAACAAGCCCGAACAAGTGGAGCCGCTCCTGAAAAAATCGCTCGATGTGTACAAACGGAAATTTGGGGAGGAGAATATTTCCTATGCCAAGGTGCAAAACGATTTAGGAAATTTTTATCGCATGCAGGCACGCTTTCCCGATGCAGAAGCTGCTTTGAAAAGAGCCGTTGATATTCGTAAAAATGTATTGGGCGAGTCACACCCCGATTATGTCAAGTCCATCGAAAACCTGGGCATTTTGTATTGGAAGAAGGGAGATTTAGCCGCCGCCTATCCACTCCTGAAGGTGGCTGTCGATAAATCATTGGATTTCATCAGCCACTACTTTCCGCCCATGAGCGAAGCGGAAAAAACAAAATACTGGGATGTGCTTCATCCGCGCTTCCAACGCTTTTATAACTACGCTATCGAAGCAAGCGCATCCAATCCGGAATTGCTCAAAGTCATTTTTGATTATCAGATTGCCACCAAGGCATTGCTCCTCAGTTCCACCAACAAAATCAAAAAATCCATTTTAGAAAGTGGTGATCAGGCATTGATTGCCGAATACACGTCGTGGCTCACACAAAAAGAAAACCTGTCACGGTACTACTCTATGTCCAAAGAAGATTTGCAGCGGATGAAAATTGATATCGCCGAGCTAGAGAAGGCTGCAAACGCCACCGAGCGATCGCTATCCAAAAAATCGTCGGCATTCTCGCAGGCATTTGCTGCTGAGCGAATCACGCTTCCACAGGTAAAAGCGCAGTTAAATGAGCTGGAGGCGTTGGTAGAAGTAATTCGCGTTCGTGCCTTCGATAAAGATTTTACCGCTGATTCCCGCTACGTAGTGTTGGTCGTTTCAAAATCAGCTCCACAGCCTAAAATGGTCGTATTAGAAAATGGAGCACAATTAGAAACACGCTATGCCAAGTATTATAAAAATTCCATTCAGCAAAAAACACCTGATGAGTTTTCCTACGATCAGTACTGGGCTAAAATCGAACCACTGCTGACGGGCAAAAAAACAATCTACTTATCACCCGATGGAGTATACAACCAGATCAACATCAATACACTGAAAAAGAAAGAAGGCGATTTCGTTCTCAATCGTTTCGAAGTTGTAATCATCGGCAATTCCAAAGATTTAATTTCAATCAAGCAACGCAAGCCCACAGTCGCCAAAAAGAATGCGTTCATTCTCGGCTTCCCCGACTATGCAGGTGCTGCCGTACCTCTTCCCGGCACCAAAGTAGAAATCGATGCGATCAATAAAATTTTAACCGTGGCCGGTTTTAAAACTTCGCTCAAGCAAGGAGCTGAAGCTTCGGAAACTAATTTCAAAGCGGTAAAAGGTCCACAGTTGATGCACATTGCAACACACGGATATTTTCTTGCCGACTCCGATTTACAAGGTGGCGATGCCTTGGGTGTCAATGGTGAAAGTGCCAAGAATAATCCATTGCTCCGCTCAGGTTTGATTTTAGCCGGAGCTAAATCCAAAGAGAATAACGATGTTAATCTCACAGCAAATGACAATGGCATTCTCACCGCCTATGAAGCAATGAATCTGGATTTAGTCGGCACGGATTTGATTGTGATGAGTGCCTGCGAGACAGGGCTTGGCGATGTGAAATCCGGAGAAGGGGTTTATGGCTTGCAGCGCGCATTTTTAGTAGCCGGTGCCAATGCCATGATCATGAGCTTGTGGAAGGTAGACGATGCAGCCACTCAACAACTCATGACTAACTTCTATACCAACTGGACAAAGTCCGGCAATAAACTAAAAGCATTCAAGCAAGCGCAGCAGCAACTTATGCTCAAATACAAAGAGCCCTACTATTGGGGCGCGTTTGTGATGATGGGGATGTAATTGTTTTAAGTGGCAGTAGTTTATACCATTACAGCGGGAGACTTTTCGCTAAGATGTGCGTACAACATTAAAGTTCGTTCGCTTTTTCTAGAGTTCTTTTCTCCAATTCAACAGTTAACCTAAAGTCTGTTAATTTAATTTTCGTAAGTAAAGGTTTCACAGAGGTGATATGCCCAACTTGTTTGGCGGCAATAATTACTCCCAACGTTCCGGTTATTTTTAACCCCATTTGTTCAGCATACTTTCTGCCTTTGTAATCATCAATTATGATTAGGCAATCTTCTTGTTCAATTGCCAGTGCGATGGCGCTGGCCTCTCCTTTATCTATGGATGCTTCCAGTATCTTTTGATACTTAGTGTTAATGGGATTTACAACCCTAAACCAAGATGGCAACTCTTTTTTAAATTCTGTTGCTATTTCTCGGGTGATAGTTATTTCGCCAAATAGCTTCTGTAGCAAATTCAGTTGATCAATTTTATTGAGTAAGATGAGACAACTGGTGTCAGATATGATAACCTTTCGCATGTTCTATGTCTCTGTCCAAATCAGAAGCTGGATGGTTGAGAACCGATACTCCAAAACCCCCTAAGGTCTCTAAAAACGTACCTTTGGATAACCCAGCCAATTCGGCTGCTTGGCCCACAGAAAGCTTTCCTTTAGAATAAAGTTGTGAAGCGATAGCCATCAAAGCCTCTTTATCATCCAATTCAAAAGTTTCAGGAATATTTACCATTAGAGTTTTCATGTATGATAGTTTCTGCTTACAGTAAATTTACAATCAAATTTGGATACTTCCAGCTTTCATTTTTACCTTCTCCAAGACTCTAATCAGGATTTACGAATAAACCCGCAGAGAATTGTTCGTCAACTGTGTGTTGTACTTTCTTAGTGAAGTAGTTGCCGGACCTTTGGTAACATTACCATTGATGTCGAAAGTAGCACCGTGGTTGGGGCATACAAACTTATTAGTTACAAAATTTACAGCTGTTCCTTCGTGCGTGCAGGAGCGGAAAACTGCCGTAAACGTTCCTGCCGATATCCGCACGATCAGAATACCCTGACTGGTCAGCGATCCGCCATCTACAGTCAAAGCCGAATTGGCCGTTTGCGACAAATCAAGTGTAAAATCTACATTGCTGGGAGCAGGGTCTTGCGATTTGCTACCGCACGAGATAAGGCTGCCGCAAGCACAGGCTACCGCACCTACACCCGCTACTTTCATAAATTCTAACCGGTTCATACAATTCTGTTTTGACGTTATTAACAACAACGTCAACGATTTGTTCTTATTGCCTAGGCTAAACAAGCCTAGTCTAAACCAATCATCATAAATGGCCCCCAGTAATAAGGCTCCGGGTATTCTGTGCGTAGCTCCTTCTTCGCGTCTATAAAGCTTTGGCGCATATTGTTGGTGGTAAGCCATTTTCGGTAGAAGTTGAGAACCAGCTTTTGTGTAGCCTCATCATCTACTTTAAACATACTCATAATCAATACCTTTGCCCCAGCTACCAAAAAGGCTCTTTGCAAGCCATACACCCCTTCACCATTGGCAATTTCACCGAGGCCGGTTTCGCAGGCACTCAGCACTACCAGGTCGGTTTTATCCAGGTTCAAACTCATGGCCTCATAGGCCGTCAAAATGCCATTCTCAATGTTGTAGTTGTAGTTGGTCTTGTCTAAAATATCTCCGGCTCCTTTGAGCAAAAGCCCTGTTTTCATCAATGGATTTTCGGTTTGTTGGGCTTCGCTGCTGGTCAGTTCACTTCCTTCTTTTTTATCTGATGCAGGTTGGGTAAAACCATGAGTTGCAATGTGGAAGATTTTCGGACTCTCCAATAACTTGGCCTGATCTTCGGTTGCTTCACCTTCAACATATTCGCTCGTCTTCCAGCCTTTTTGCTTCAACAATTCTTCCAGCTCGCTCACCTCTTTTTCTGTACCCGGCAATGAGGCAATGCGGTTGGAGCTGGAGGCCGTCAAATAAAACGTTGGGTTGCCAAACATAGTCGCGGTGTTACTGGGCACGCCCCCGGACGACTTTACTTTACGCAGATACAAATCTTTGGTGTTGCTCACCAATACGATGTTCGAGTTGTCGATTACGTATTTACCATCTGGTGTAGGTATGGCCTCTAGGTTCAATTGATTGTAAACACCGTCTGGCGAAAGGTAAATCACTGTGTTTAATCCCAACTCTTTTTGAATCGGTTCCCAAAATACTTTATACGAATACCTGTCTTCGGTTTTGCTGATGATGCTGTTTCGGAAGTATTTGAAATAACGTGTCTCCATGCGGTAGCCCTCCGGCAGCTGAATGGCCTTTGGGCGCGCGTTGTCGTTTTTTACATACAGGGCCACATACATTATCGAATCGGTAAACGTATGGTTGAAATAACGATAGCGCACCATCTCAATGGCCACTTCATTTTTGCCAATGGACTTCTGCACATTTTCGTAGGTAATCTTTTTGTTTTCAAAACTCTGTCCGAACAATTCTGATTTTTCACTCAGGGTACGCTCTAACTTTTCTACCTCTAGCGTGAGCACCGCCGGATCAATTCCATTCTGCGTCAATTGTTCCGTACTCATGGAAAGAGCATTCGTTAGAAATTCTTTTTTGTTGATCCAGTCTGTATACATTTTCTTCAACCCTTCATCATTGCTATTTAATATTCGCTCTTTAATCTTAATTGAATTACTTAATAGCAATGCTTTCGTAAGCAACTGGTAGTTATATACTTTGCCTGTAAGGTCTTTGAAATCCTCTAATTGAGAAAATGCCAACGTATTGTAAAATTCAAAATCGCCTTTAATGGTATTCCAGTATTTGGCTTTCTCGCGTTCGCTCAACGCCGGGAAGAATTGTTTAATAAAAATTTCATAGTTGGCCAGCGCCTCTTCAATGTTACGCTTCGAGCGCTTAAAGTCTTTTTCCATGTAGTAGACTTTTGCTTGCTTCGAAAGAATTTTTACATATTCCGGGTGGTTTCGGTTGAAGTATTTTTCATAAATGGCTTTCGCCTGAATGTAGTATTCTTCGGCTTTCTTATAATTTTTAATTTGATAAAACACATCGCCGGTCAGCGTAAAGATAGCCGCTGCGTTGATGTTGTTTTTGGAGCCGGTTTTCGAACGCCAGATTCCTTCGGCTTGTGTGAGTGTCGAAAATGCACCATTGTATTTTTTGGCCGCAATGTTGATCACCGCCACATTTTTTAAGATGTCCGCATATTGGGGATTATCTCTGCCCAGTCGACTTCCCATAATTTCCTGCGCCTCGGCCATGAGCTTTTCCACTTTCTCAAAAGGCTCGCCCTTATAAAATTTAATCAGTGAAAGTTGCGCCAGTGATTTAGCTACCTCAATGTGATTGTGGCCAAATTGTTTCTCCTGACTGGCCATGGCTTTGGTAATATTTTCATCGGCACGATCGTAGTCGCCAATGGCGTATTCAATATCTCCTAATAATTTTTCGGTGCTGGCGGTCTTGGAAGATTTAGGTCCATAGACAGCTATTGCGATTTGATTGGCACGTTGTGCGATTTTATCGGCTTCTGTATAATCTCCTTCCGCTAATGCAAGGCGTCCCAAATTCACCAAAGGCTCGACCAATCGAAGTGAGTTTTTTCCATACAGCTTTTCGTATTCAGCAATCAATTGATTGAGCAGCTCTTCGGTTTCAGCATATCGGCCCAACTGAATGTAGAGGCTGGATAATTGTTGAGCTGTGCTCAATTCATCAATACCGATAATCGGTGCATCGGCTCGCGAAATAATTTTTTCCGATCGGCTTAGTTTGTCTTCCGCCTCATCAAACAATCCTTTTATTCCCAGCAGTGTGGCCTGCGTATCAAGGGTGTTGATGACATACACTTTTTTATCATCGTCCTTTCTAAATTTTTCTAAAATCACCGATGCTTTAGTTAAATTTTCTTCCGCTTTTTCATATTGCCCCAGTTTAATCTGTAGTCGGGCAATTTGGGTCAGTTCATCGCCATACAAAAAATCTCCATCATCGTATTTGGCGCGCGCGACCAGCCCTGCCTTATCCAAGGCTTCATTGGCTTCGGCATAGCGATCAGTCAGTTCATACAAGTGTGCCAGATGGTTGAGAATATCCAGATGATCTTTGTGCCATGAACCAATTTCTTTCGAAACTACATTTTCAAAACTTTCTTTGTAGATGATAGCAGCATCGTTTATTTTATTAGAGTAGTCGAGGTAATAATTGGCTAACTTAATACGGGCGAGGTGTGTTTCCGGCGCTGCATCTCCATACAAATCTGTTTTTATTTCGATAATGGTTTTCAGGTAATTTTCTGCACTGGCATAATTTTTTTGGTACAGCGCCAACCCAGTCAAAAACTCCAGCACATCGGCTGTTACTATATTGTTTTTCGGTAGCGCCTTCGTATTGGCAATAAGTGCGTTGGCATCTTTTTCCAAATTCTTCGTTTTGTCTTTGCTCAATTTCGAGTCAAACTCAATCGCTTTTAAGCGAACGGAAAAAATGCTTCCTTCTTTGTAGTTGCTCTTGATCATCTTCTCATACTCCAACTTGGTGTTGGCAAACTTGGAGGTATTGTCTTGTGCCAATAAACGCTTGAGGTGTTGCTCATAAATTAGCGCAGCCAGATAATGCGAGTTTTTATGCTCACTCAATAGGTTGCTGAGTGCTTTGGTATAACCTGTGCCAGTTGGAAAGTCATCATCTAAATTCAAACCGCCGTCCACCAACAAATTGGAATGCAGAAATTGATTCCGTGCAAACGAGAAATTCGATTCCCCTAAATTTTTATCGATCCATCGGGCTGTGCTGGCAAAAGCCGAGTCCGCGCTCGTTAGCTTACCTTGATTCCGATAAGCATCGCCAATATCTGTAAGGATGCGTGCATATTCTTCAAACCGCACCTTCAATTCATCGTCTGAAAGTTTGCGGCTTTTCAAATTACCTTTGTCATCCACAAAAGTTTCTTGCTTGATGGCGCGGCCAGCATAATACTTTTCGTTCTTGCGCAATAATTCAATGGCGGCATTGTAGTAACCTTGGCCCGTCATTGCCTCAGCCATCACAACTTCCCATTGTGCGCGTGTGCCTTCTTTGAAGGTAGCACTTGCTTCCAAATTCTTTTTGGCATCGGCGAGATAGTTTCGCGCCACGCGATACGATCCGTTTTGGCTGTACAATTCCGCAGCATTCAATAACAGCATTCCGTATTTCTGGCTGTTTTCTTTGTCGATTTTTAAGCTGTTGGCAATAGCCGACTGAATGCTTATTTCAAATTCGTTGAAGCGGCCGGAGGCCAGATGCATTTTAGCGGAAAGCACATCATACTTTACCAGATACGGATTGGAGTCGCCCAGTTTCTTAAAATTCTTTTTCTTGAATTTTTCCAGCAGCGAAGTGGCTTTGCCATAGTCGCCCAGTTCGTACGCGGTTTCTACTGCTTTTACGGCTTTATCCAGCTTGCTCTGGGCAATGGCTACCGTGGCCATCAGAAACAAGCATACCATCATTTTAATTGATTTCATACCGAGGGATTTAGTATTATAAAATTACTCTTTTTTACGATGCCACCGTTGTGGCGATTGAGAATGATGCGCAGCTTCAAATGATATCACTCTTCCATTAATTTTTGTAAAATTGATCGGGCGGCATCCGTTACAGGTGTGCCCGGCCCAAATATGCCACTCACGCCGTGCTGATATAAATAGTCATAGTCTTTTTGCGGAATCACACCACCCGCCACAACTAGAATATCCGCACGGCCAATTTCTTTCAGCGCATTCACCAACTCGGGCACCAGTGTTTTGTGTCCCGCAGCCAGACTGGAGGCACCGACTACATGCACATCATTTTCGGCTGCCTGTTGCGCCACCTCTTGCGGTGTTTGAAAGAGCGGCCCGATGTCTACATCAAAACCCAAATCGGCAAATGCAGTGGCAATAACTTTGGCACCGCGGTCGTGTCCATCTTGTCCCATTTTTGCAATGAGAATGCGCGGTCTGCGCCCGTCTAATTCGGCAAATTGATCGGCCAACATGCGCACTTCTGCCAGCTCTTTTTTATTGTTCATCTCACTGGAATAAACACCTGAAATAGATTGAATGGTAGCCTTGAAGCGCCCAAATGATTTTTCCATCGCCAACGAAATTTCTCCCAGTGTGGCTCGCTCGCGTGCGGCTACAATGGCTAGCTCCAGCAAATTACCCTCTCCGGTGGCTGCAGCTTTCTCGATCTCCACCAATGCTTCTTGCACGGCAGATGCGTTTCTGCTTTCTTTTAATTTTTTCAACCGCTCGATTTGTTCCAGTCGAACGGCGGTATTGTCAATATCTAAAATTTCAAAATCCGGTTTTTCATCGGTGGGGTATTTATTCACACCTACAATCACATCTTTACCCGAATCAATGCGTGCTTGTTTGCCCGCTGCCGACTCTTCAATACGCATTTTAGGTAAGCCGCTTTCGATAGCTTTGGTCATGCCACCCAGCTTCTCTACTTCTTCGATCAGCACCCATGCTTTTTCAACCAGTTGTTCGGTTAGATATTCTACATAATAAGATCCGCCCAATGGATCGACCACTTGCGTGATTCCTGTTTCTTTTTGCAGATACAATTGCGTGTTGCGTGCAATACGAGCCGAGAAATCCGTGGGCAATGCAATGGCCTCGTCCAGCGAATTGGTATGGAGTGATTGTGTGCCGCCCAAAGCTGCTGCCATGGCTTCAATGCAGGTGCGGGCTACGTTGTTGTAGGGATCTTGTTCGGTTAAACTCCACCCTGATGTTTGACAATGCGTGCGCAGTGCCATCGACTTGGGATTCGTTGGATTGAATTGCTTGACAATCTTAGCCCACAGCAAACGGCCAGCGCGCATCTTGGCCACTTCCATAAAAAAGTTCATGCCGATGCCCCAGAAGAACGAAAGGCGAGGGGCGAAGTCATCGATGGCGATGCCTGCTTTGATGCCGGCCCGAATGTACTCCAATCCATCGGCCAGTGTGTAGGCGAGTTCGATGTGTGCCGGCGCACCGGCCTCGTGCATGTGATAGCCGCTGATGCTAATGCTGTTGAACTTGGGCATGTGCTTGGAGCAATACGAAAAAATATCGGCCACAATGCGCATGGATTGCGCTGGCGGATAGATGTACGTGTTGCGCACCATGAACTCTTTCAGAATATCGTTTTGAATGGTGCCGCTCAATTGATGTGGCTTCACTCCGTTTGGGCTAGACTCTTCCGCAGCTACAATGTAAAAGGCGAGTATGGGAATAACCGCTCCGTTCATCGTCATCGACACCGACATCTTATCCAACGGTATTTGGTCGAAAAGAATTTTCATGTCCAATACCGAGTCGATGGCCACGCCGGCTTTGCCTACATCTCCGCTTACGCGCGGATGATCGGAATCATAACCCCGGTGCGTTGCCAAATCGAAAGCAACGGAAAGACCTTTTTGTCCTGCCGCTAAATTTTTTAGGTAGAAGGCGTTGGATTCTTTGGCTGTAGAAAAACCTGCGTATTGTCGAATAGTCCATGGCCGCACGGTGTACATGGTGGCGTACGGTCCGCGTAGATAGGGTGGCAATCCAGCTTGTGAATGTTCGGCAATCGGAGCCTGTTTTGGTGCCTGAAAAGAAGCAGGAACGGATATTTTTTCGGGTGTCACCCACGTAGCGCGCGAAATGTCGTTGGTCGATTGGAAGCGGGCAGGAGTGTGCGCTGCCGATTCGAGGCGGGCCTGAAATTTTTTACGAGCGGCTCCGGCAAGCTCGGCAGTGAGCGAATCGATAAAATACGATCCTGCCAGCGGATCGGCTACGTGCGAGAGAAATGATTCTTCGCGCAAAATGGAAGACGTATTTCGGGCCATGCGCACCATCATCGAGTGATAGGTATCTTCGGGGTCAATAGTTAGCGCATCACATCCGCCCAGAATGCCAGCCATGCCCGCATAGGTTTCTTTGATCAGGTTGCCATGTGGCTGATACGCGGTGTGTATCCAGGCAGGTGAATAGCCGTGAATGAATGGATGAGAAGCATGAAGATCAGTCCACAGTTGGCGCACCACCCGTGCGTGAACGATGGAGAGAAAAAAATCGGTGCCCAACTGACATGAGAAGGCGATCGCTTGCGCCGCTTCTTCACTTGTGTATCCAATTTGTTGTAAGCCCGCGAGTGCTGATGTTGCTTTCAGAAGAACATGGGCAATGGTTTCGGCTTGTTCGCTCTTCGCTACTTCTATCAACCCACAGCTTTTGAAGGATGTCCATTTTTTAAATTGACCGGGAACAGAAAAATGGATGGCATCTTTCCAGAAAAGGCCACCCTGTAAACCGGTCACATCGTATTTTTTTTCCGCGTAAGCGCGAAAATTTTCCAGAAACAACGATTGAGTGGAATCTACCCAAAAGAAAATAGAGCAGTACGGAAGTTCAATGTCTTTCAACAAAACTTCGACTGACAGATTCGCCTCTTGCAGCTCAAAAAGGATTCCATCGGCACCATTTTGCAAATGCTGCAGTGCTTGTTGATTGGCTTCTGTGGCATTACCTGCTAAAACTTTTGGCATGTTTACCCAATGACGGGCTCCGCCAAATTCATATGAAGATGCAGGCAAGGATGCAGTATCCTTCGGGCGGTCGGTAGCAACGTAATAGGGTTTTATGGTAAGGCCTTCTTTCGTTTGCACTAAACTTTCCAACGATTGCCCTGCCTCTAATTCTTTGCGGGCAGCTTCTTCCCAGTTTCGAACAGATTGTTGCGCAAAAGAAGAAGCCGATAAATGTTCCACGATGATTTGATTAGTTTGTTCCACGAAATTGAACGCAATGGGCTTTCAAGTTGAGGTTAAGTTTCCATTTTATCAATTCTTTTTTCGATCAATTTCGATGTAAATCATTACTGAAATTCTTTTCTAAAAGTCAAGCATGATTTTTATTTTTTCACCCTTTTGAATTTCAATTTTTTTTACACCTTTGTTTCCCGCTTTAAAAAAAAAGCGAAAAAACCGTAAACTCTTGAACTCACTAATGGAAGTAGCAACCACCTCAGTTTGGAATGATTGTTTGGAAATAATCAAGCAAGAGGTAGATGAACAAAGCTTTGCTACATGGTTTAAACCGATTACTCCCTTGCGTACCCAAGGCGATGTGCTCACCATTCAGGTGCCTTCGCAATTCTTCTACGAATGGCTCGAAGAACATTATGTGCCTGTTTTGAAAAAGGCTGTTCATCAAATTCTAGGGTCAGGTGGCCGTTTGGAATATTCGGTAATTGTTGATAGTGGAAATCAAACCAGCCCTCCAGTGTTGGTCAACTACCCAAACGGCAGTGGCTTTAAGAAAAGTAACGCTCAAGCTGTGAACGGCCACGAAGAGTATTCTCCGTTCAGTTTCAAAGCACTCAATCCGCAAACGGTTAACTCCCGGCTGAATCCCAACTATTCGTTCGATAATTTTGTAGAAGGCGATTGCAACCGTCTGGCTCGTTCGGCGGGTGTGGCAGTGGCCAAAAAGCCGGGCACTACTTCGTTCAATCCACTGATGTTGTACGGTGGGGTAGGTGTGGGAAAAACGCATTTGGTGCAAGCCATCGGCAACGAGATCAAAAAAAACCTGCCTGAGAAAATCGTATTGTATGTTGACCAAAATGATTTTACCAGCCAGTTTTTAAATGCGCTGCAAAATCACAAGATGCAGGAATTTCAAAATTTTTACTTGCAGGTAGACTTACTGATTTTGGACGATGTGCAATTTTTGGCAGGTCGCGAAAAGACGCAAGAAATTTTCTTTCATATTTTCAATCAGTTGCATCAATCGGGTAAGCAGATCATCATGACCAGCGATTGCCCGCCACGCGATTTGAAAGGTTTTCAAGAGCGACTGCTGTCGCGTTTCAAGTGGGGCTTGACGGCCGATTTGCAAGAGCCTGACTTTGAAACCAAGCTGGCCATCATTCACAACAAAATGCAATCAGACGGTATTGAGATACCGACCGAGGTTGCCGAATACCTGGCCTTCAGTGTAGACACAAACCTCCGCGACATGGAAGGCGTGTTGAACTCGTTGATGTTTCATGCCACTTTGCTGAAGAAGGAAATTGATCTCGAACTGGCCAAAGAAGTTCTGAAAAATATTGTCAAAGAAATTCAGGCTGACGTAAGCGTAGATTATATTCAGAAAACAGTGGCCGACTTTTTCAAGGTAGAGTTGGAAGCGATGAAGAGCAAAGTGAAAAAGCGCGAAATCGTGATACCCCGTCAAACAGCCATGTACTTCTGCAAGCGTTACACGCAATTGACATTAGCACTCATCGGCGAAAACTTTGGCGGTCGCGATCATAGCACGGTCATTCACGCATTGGAGTCTGTTGAAGACATGATGAAGACCGATGCGAATTACAAAAACAGCGTAGAAGAGCTAACCAAAAAGTTCAAGTCACGCATGTCTGCTTAACGAACTTCTGGCAAGATTAAATTTTTATTCTTAGGTTGGGGTGAAATATCCCCCCCCCCACCTTGAAAGACGCAGTTACTCGACTTTATCTCTCCTTATTTCGGATTTCACATTTCGTTTTGTCTCCGCAAGAGTACAAGAGAGTCATACTTACCACGCAATTGAGTTTGATTTTTGTAAGCGCATTAATCTGCTTTACCCTACTCGATATCTTCAGCGATTATTACGAACCACTTCCTGTAAATCTTTTAGGCATTGCTGTTGGGTTGGTGGTGATTTACCTGAATGTGCGTGGCTATTTCATGACGGCCCGCATTACACTGACGATCGGAGTCAATGCCATCGTCATTTATTTTACGGCGGTGCTGGTGCGGGAGATGGGCGTTTATATTTTTTCTATCTGCATCAATATTGGCGTGTTGGTGGCGTTTGGCTACGAGCGTATCAAATACTCATGGCTCATTGTAACCATCTCTACCCTTGCATTTATTGGTGCCCTCTTTCATCCGTACCAGCGCCTGACCGGCGATTTTGTGACAACAACATATATCAATGAAAATTTATTGGCCATTTATCTGATCGCCAGTTGCTCGGCGGTAGTAATTGTTTACTACATGTTGAGGCTGAACTACAAATTTGAATCGACCCTGATGATGCGCGAAAAAGATATTGAGTTTCGCAATCAGGAGTTGTTGAAGGTAAATGCAGAATTGGATAAATTTTTTTACAGTGCCTCACATGATATGAGAGCCCCACTCACCTCCATCAAAGGCTTGATTCACCTGATGGAAAAGAGTGTAGATGTGAAAGAGCTGAAAGAGTACACAGCCATGCTGAAAGGAAGAGCCGAGAATCTGGATCAGTTTATTCGCAGCATCAGCGAATATGCCAGCAACTCACGTCAGCAAGTCAATTATCAAGTGTTGAATTTAAAAAGTGTGTTGAAGGAAAATCTGGAGAATTTTAAATTTTATCCTGGTGCTAATAAAGTAAAAATAGTTTTAGATGTGCCCGGCGATTTGCTCATCCACTCCGATGCGGTGCGTTTGCAGGTAATTTTTGGGAACATCATCTCCAATGCATTTAAGTACCATGACTATAGCAAGGATGATCCTTTTCTTAAAATCAAGTGTGTGGTACAGCATCCTACTTTGCGTTTATCTTTTGAGGATAACGGTAGTGGCATACGCGAGGAATATCTCAGTAAAATCTTTTCGATGTTTTACCGCGCCAGCACCACATCGGAAGGTGCTGGTCTAGGATTGTTTATTGTAAGCGAGGCAGTCGATAAATTAAATGGCGCCATCGAAGTGAAATCCGCTTACAGTGTCGGCACCACTTTTATAGTTACACTTCCGCTGGATCGCTAGCGGTTCATTTCAAATCAAACGGAGCTGGATCGATTCCCGGAATGACATGCAATGCATTTTTGTAATACACTTTGCGCAGCACCGAATCAGGTAGCTCTAGTCCATACATTTTCCAATGCGCGTGGCGCTTGCGGTAGTAATCAAAATATTCATCGCCTGTTTCCAACACCCGAAAGTACGTGTAGTACTCTTCCATTTTGTAGGTGTCTTTGCCAAACATAATCCGATCCTGATATTTGATCATAAATGCGCGCGCCGCTTTAGGTTGTCTGCCGAGTTCGGCGAGCACAGCACCCAACTCGGTGAACACATTCGGCATCGCATCAAATAATTTTCCGAGACGTTCCAAATCATTGCCAAACCAGCCGAGGTGTGCATCAATGAATTTGGTGTTTGGATGTTTCCGGAATACACTGTGCTGTTCAGCCATGATGTCCTCAAACGAAGGCACCTTCGCTGGATCGCGGTAGCGACCGGGTTCTTGTTTCAGTTCAAGCCAACGCTCGTTGTATTTGTCTTTTGGGTTCCAAAATGAATTAGGTTCTCCGGAGTGAATCAACACGGGTATGCCTAACTCGCCACACTTGGCCCAGATCGGATCGAGGCGAGGATCATTTACTGCAATGCGTTTGCCTTCATTATCGACATCGGTAAGACCTAGCCCTTTGTACACTTTCAATCCGTTGGCACCTTGCTTCACCGCATTCTCCATCATCTGCAAGGTTTCATTGGGCCAGCCTTCGTCATCCAGATTTTCGAAATTGATGTTCATGAAAATGATAAAACGCTTCGGGTAATTTTCTTTGACATTGTCGAGCGACCATTCTAAAAACTTCCCACGAAAGCCACTCAGGTTCACCATCACCTGCATGTTTAGCGAATCCATCTCCTTGATCAGATTATCCAAATTCTGGATGGGCATGGTCCACTGGTGGTTGTGCACATCTATGAAAGGATACTTGGCTCTTTTCAAAATGTGTTGCGGCACCTTGAGTGTTGAGATGGGTTCGTATTCTTCCACGTCCATCACATTCATGCGGTATTGAATTTTACCGATGATGAAATAAGCTAGCCAAAGAAAGAGGAGGATAAGGATAGCAGAGCCGAAAATTTGTTTTTTGGATAGTGCCATGGTGAATGAAAAAAATGAGCCTATTTTTTTAGGATAGGCTCAGGTAAATAGTTTTGTGATTAAAGTTATGGCTGTGTAATGGGCACACGTACTTGCGTTTTATCCCACGCAAAATCCATATTCACGCCTGTAGAATCACTTGCAAAGTTGATGACAAATTGTTCTACTTCATTATCAAGTGTAGTTACAGGCACATCTACTTTTATAACATCCAGCGAATAGTCTGGCTCGGTTACACCGAGGAATACACCTAACTCGCTGTTCAATGCAACCTGAAAAGAAGTTGGTCCGGGCACTGCATACATGCGGTAGCTTCCCGCCTTCACGGCTTTGCCGGCAAAGTTCACATCTTTGCTGAACGTGATTTCAGTAGCGGCATTGGCACCCAGTCTCCAGTATTTTCCGAACGGTTGCAGCGCGCCATCTTTTTCTTCACCAAAAATCAGGCGGCCCTTTTTGTACGGTTGACTGTAGGTTACTTTAATGTCTAAGCCACGGTCGCTGAACTCAGTTGTTTTCTTCGGGCTTTTTGGAAACAGGTTCGCGTAAATGATGAACCCAACAAAGGCAAAGAGAATGATGCCTATGCCTATCAGTATTTTTTTAATCATGGTATGGTTGGTTTGGTTTAGTTTAGTTGGTTTATGTGCACCTCTAAAAACCCGATTTCACCCTTCTCGCTGCGGAGAAGGGAAAGGGTTGAGGTGATAGAAAGAAGATTTTTAGAGGTGCCATTAAATTATTTTTTATTCTTTTTCAGTTGAAAGGCGCGTGTGATGTTGAATCCGAAGTGAATGCCGCCATCAAAAAAGTTATCGGCTGTTTCGGTTACAAAAGTTCGTTCAATCATTCCTTGGGTGTTAGATAAAACCAATTGAAATACGTGTCCACCTGTTTCAATATCTAAGCCAATGCCCAACGAGTTGTAGTACGGTGTGTTGGCAATGGGATTAATGCGATAAAAATACTCGGCGTTGATGGCGAGGCTCTTCGTTAGTTTGTAACGTGCGCCAAAGCCCATGGCGGCCTGATCATTTTTAAGTTTGGATTGATCGACCACGTTGGTATGAATGAAGGTAGGCGTTAGCTGTGCCGAAAACTTCGGAGAAAATTTTCGGGCAATCAACAGTTGGCCAATGTAGCTGGCGCGGTCCATGTAATCGACATAGGTGCCGGGTGTTTGCTCAAAGTCTTGAATATTGATGCTGCCGAATGCGGTGATGGTTACGGGTGAACTGCCGGGGCCACTGCTTTGACGGAGTAACTTATATTTCAGATAGGCATCGTAAATTTTATTGAATGAACTTCTGCCGATACCAACTCCCAGTCGGTCGGTGATGCCATATTCTAATCCGATGCGGATATAGGCCTGATCTAAGCCAAACAAGTTATACGAACCTGAGTTGATCGTGCCGAAACGGTGTGAGATAATGAACTCCAACTCTCCGGCACCTTTCATTTCTACCGAATGGCCATTGATGATGCGCGTGCCTTTGAACGTAGCGAGCGTGTATTCTTTTTCTTTCTTTTCTTCTTGTTGCAGTTCTGCCAATAAATCTTGTCCGAAGGAAGCAAGTGACGATGTGAGCAGGAGAACGATCCAGATAATTCGTGAATTCATACGATGTGTTTAGGTTAGGGTTAATGGGTGACGAAGTGATTTTAAAAAGGGTTGCGTTGCCACACCATTATTTCTTGAGTAATGTAAAGTCTACTTTTACTTCGATCTCTTCGGCAATGTTTTGCCAGAGCATTTGCGGAATTTTTATCTTATAATCTTCCAGTTTCACAATAAATGTGGAGGTAATATTCAGGCTTGTTTCGGTTGTGGCCTCCATCGTTCCGGCCATTTCCACATCTTTTGTCACTCCGTGCATGGTCATTTTTCCGATGGCCTTCACATTTTGAGGCCCTTTTTTGGAAGGATCAAATCCTTCGATCTTACCTTGAAAAGTGGACTTCGGATACTCTTCGCTTTCCAGGTATTTTTCATTGAAATGCTCTTGCATTAGTTTTTTGTCGAACACAAAATCTTTTATAGAAATGGAGAAAGCTATCGAATTGCTGGATAGGTCGACTAATCCGATGGAAGTAGTGTTGGCCGCTTTAATGTCTTCAATGGTGGCATGCGAATAAAAACTCACTACACTTTTTGAGGTAGCATATTTTTGTGCCAACGAGGATGCAGGAACCATCCAAACGATGATGATTGTGCTCAACCAAAATTTCTTCATAAGGAAAGGTTTTTGTTAAATGTACAAATTAATTGATTGAAAGAAATGCCCTCAGAAGGGGTGTATACAAAAAAGCCGTCTGAGTGGTTGACACCAGACGGCTGAAATGAAAATTCCGTTGCCCTACTTTAAAAAGAAAGTGATGGGCACCTCTTGCCGCGAGCTATTGAATCCATAAAGATAAACGCGTCCTTTAAACTTATTGAAGAACTCTACCACATCTTGTGGGTCACTCACACGTTGACGATTGATGGATACGATGGTATAATTTTCAGGAAGCCCTAAGCGTTTGAAAACACCATCGCGAATCTTGTTAATCTTAACGCCGTAGTCAACGGCTTCCAGATTGACACCTAGAGTGGCATCGCTGAAGATTTTGCGTTTCACCAAATTGGTATCACCATTTTTGTTGAAGAGTGTAATGTTGGTGTTGATGGTTTTTCCGTCGCGCACATATGAAACACTGATCTTGTCTCCCGGATAGTGGTAGCTGATCTCTTCATCAAAAGCACTCTTGCTGTTGATCTCCACATTATTCAGTTTGGTGATAATGTCACCTTCTTGCAGTCCGGCCGCCGAGGCTGCTCCACTGCGGGCGATGTCGCCCAGCAACACCCCTCTGAATTCTTTTACGTTTACATCAAGGTCAAATTTTTTCGCATTCTCATAGTCGTATTCCAGAATATTGCCTCCGAAAAATGCCTTTTGAGGCAAGCCGTATTTAATCAAATCTTCTACCACTTTTTTGGCGATGTCTACCGGCACAGCAAACGCATAGCCGGTGTATGAACCCGTTCGTGAAAGAATGGCGGTGTTGATGCCGACTAAATCGCCGTTTTTGTTGACCAGTGCTCCACCGCTGTTACCCGGATTGATAGCGGCATCGGTTTGAATGAATGATTCGATGGGGAATTTGTCTTCTACGATATTGATTCTACGCCCTTTGGCGCTCACAATCCCTACAGTAACGGTGGATGAAAGCGAAAAAGGATTACCTACAGCTACGACCCATTCGCCTACGGACAGGGTTTTGGAACTGCCCAATGTAATGGCGGGCAGATTGGTTTCTTTAATTTTTAAAACGGCCAAATCGGTGGAAGGATCGGTACCGATCAACTCGGCATCGTATGATTTTTTGTTGTAGAGCACTTGAATTTTTTCGGCGGCTTCCACCACGTGGTTGTTGGTAACGATGTAGCCATCTTGTGTGAAGATTACTCCCGAGCCGGAGCTTACTTGGGTCTGCGAGCCGCTGCCTCCGAAGAGCAAGTCCCAGTAGGAATAACTGGCACCACTTTGTGAGATGGAGTTGATGTACACTACGCTAGGCGTTGCCTTGGCAGCAGCCTGACTGAAATCTACATTTTCTCCGCCAGCAGTTGTTGAGGGTTCCACCACATTCGGGCGGTAGATTTCTTTGGGCTCGTAATCGGCCACGTTGAGTTGCTGGTTATTTTTTTCGCGGGCTGCTTTTTCAGTTTGGTATGCGAAAAAGGAATAGGCTCCGGCAATTCCGGCTATAAAGGCTACGACAATGGTTTTTAGTGTATTCATAGTTCAAGCGATTTAGCAACATAACGCAACAGGGCTGCGCATAGTTGATTGTAGATGGTGCTTCTTATGCAAAAGTTGAACCAAAACGGGTTTGATATGCAATTTTGGCAGATTGGGGACGGGAAAATGGGTTCAGAATGAATGATTGGTTATGTTCTCAAGTTCAATTTATGTTGTGCCACAAAGAGCACCAAGAAGCACAAAGTTACACAGAGAAAATTATCGGAAGCGACTTTGTGTAACTCTGTGAACCTCGGTGTAGCTCTGTGGAATAAATGTTATGCCACAAAGAGCACCAAGAAGCACAAAGTTTCACGGAGGAAATTATCGAAGGTGACTTTGTGTTGCTCTGAGTTTCTCTGTGCAACTCTGTGAAATTTTAAATTATTCCACAAAGAACACCAAGACGCACAAAGTTTCACGAAGGATTTGTTGAAGCGGCTTTGTGTAACTCTGTGGACCTTGGTGTAGCTCTGTGGAATAAATGGTATGCCACAAAGAACACCAAGAAGCACAAAGGTTCACAGAGGATTTGTTGGAGGCGGCTTTGTGTAACTCTGTCCTTGCTTGGTGTAACTCTGTGGAGTTTATTTTTAGCCCTAATAACACGAACTTGCTCTGCTAAATAGTGAAGAAGACTTCTACCTATTTAAGATTTTTCCACCAAAACATATTCCATTTATGGTGAATGGTACTGAGTTGCCAATGAATGTCAAATTTCTTTTCTGATTTATCTGTTAAATAGGGCGGAAGTGGGAGCTTACAATGTAACATAGGTTCATTATTAATAACCCTCGCTCGGAAAACTGGATCAAGTGAGGTTTTAAGATAATATTGGACTTCAATAATAGTCTTGTCTTTCATTGCCAAATAAATATAAAGGTTTACGTCATAAAGGTTTTCATAGAGCCTCTCAAGCTCTGTTATGGCAATAGGAAGGTCAACCGGATTTTTGTAAGCCTTCTCTTGATGTTCTTCCATATTTTGGTTAACAGAATGGATACCTGTATTCTTTATTTCTGAGAGGATGTATTCACATTTATCAGAAATTGTATTCCAGGTTTTCTTTCCAGCAAGCTCAAGCAGTCGCTTGGTGCTAACCACGATATCTAATTCCAGTGATTCTTTTTTCATTTTTTAGCTTCCAGTAAAAACTGTAACGATTCTACTTCTATTTTCAATTGACCGATAGAGTTCATGTGTTAGGATTTAACAACCCTTCGTTATACGCCTGCTCGACTTTGAGGTTTAGAATTGATATCAATTCAGGTTGCATGAAATCGTATTGGTCAGGTATGTATAAACAAGTAATCCGTTTGGTTTGGTAAATATCTTTAAACTTTTGGTGGATGAAATTGCGATGACTCTTTTCCATCACAACTACGCTGTCGGCCCAATTTAATAGATCTGCGCTGAGAACGGTATTGGCTGTTTTATCGGTTCCTGCGGACTTTACCTCAAAGCGATCATCTTTTTCGAAAATCTTTTCGGCAGTGGCGCTTCTCATTCGATTTACAGTACAAACAAAAAGTATTTTAAGCTTTTGATTGGGCATTAGTTATTGTTGGTTGCTTTTTATTTTATCCAAAATGATCCTTCTACCTCGTAAAAAAGTAGATTATTGTACTTAACGTTTTTGTCTTTTAAATCTGTGCCGCTTTTGTTTTTTAGGTCGTATTCGTAAAGTAATTTTCCGTTAAAAGATGTAGTACTATAAATAAATCCTTCTCGATTGAGCGCAAAATAGTAGCCCGGAAAAGAAATGAAATCGCCATCGTGAGTTATGAGGTTAATATTTCCTGAATACTCACTACATTCTACTATTATAAATACGTCTTTCAGCGGTTGTGGCAGAGGCCGATAAAAACCTTGTTCTGTATCTAATTCTCCTACGTATTTTTCAGTGATTGCGCCTTTGCTGTGTCGTTGCACCCAAATTTTTGTTCCCTGATAGGCAATCATTGATTTTTGAATGGGCCGTGCAACAATTAGTACAACATCAAATTCAGCCATGTGGGTTGTATCATAAGTTACCTTAAACCTTTCTTTTGGGAAGTTTGTGCGATCAAATTTTGGGGATTGGCAAAAACTGCTGGCATAGATTGAAAGCAAAGCCCAAATTAAAAGGAAGGATGATTTTATGTGTTTGATCATAATTCAATTTAATTTTTTTAGCCACAAAGAACACCAAGAAGCACAAAGTTTCACGAAGGATTTGTTGAAGGCGACTTTGTGTAACTCTGTGAACCTCGGTGTAGTTCTGTGGAATAAATGGTATGCCACAAAGAGCATAAAGAAGCACAAAGTTTCACAGAAGATTTTGCTAAGGCTGCTATGATCTGGCGTCAGCGGGCAAAGGATTGTAGTGGAAAGCCACGCGCCTCGCGTGGCTTGAAACGAAAAGCCTGGTGGCCTTGCGTTTCGCTTGGCCATGCCCCCAAATAACACAACTGTGTTTCGGTACGCTGCACCTTATTCAATAGCATCCTTTTTTGCCTACACTTAGTAAGTGGCTCGCTAGTGTTTTCTCCTCACCCCTTAGCTAGAGTTCGGGTTATCGTAGTTCGTCTATTCCCCTCTCACGCGGGATAGGGGAGCAGAAATTAGTCGGGCTTGATGGATTTTGATGGGGTGAGGGTGTTTTTATTCCCTTATCTCGAGAAGTGGGCAGAAGTTATACGACTTGATGAATTTTGATGGGGTGAGGGTGCTTTTGACTGGTGGCAGGCTTACAACCAAACTTGATTTCTTACCTTTGCACACTATGGGAATACGTTCTGTTTTAGCCAAGCCTTTTGCCGCCTACATTGCCGGCCAAACCAAAGAGTGGTCGGGTAAGCCGGGGCTTTATCAACACCGGGTTTTTGAAGCGCTTTTGCAAGGTGGCCGCGCCACGCTGTTTGGCAAAGATCATGGCTTTGTGGACATACGCAGTTATGATGACTTTAAAAAACAAGTGCCCATTCGCGACTATGAAGAGTTGAAGCCGTACGTGGAAAAGGTACTGCATGGGGAGTCGGACATTTTGTGGAAGGGCAAGCCTGCGTACTTCGCGAAAACATCGGGCACCACATCGGGTACAAAATATATTCCGATTACAAAAGAGTCCGTGCCCAACCATATCAACAGCGCGCGCAATGCGCTGCTGAGCTACGTGCACGAAACAGGCAATGGTGCTTTCTTGGATGGCGGTTTAATTTTTTTGTCGGGCAGTCCTGCGTTGGACGAGAAGGCGGGCATTAAAACGGGCAGGCTCTCGGGCATTGTGAATCACCATGTGCCGCAGTATTTGCGCTCGAATCAAAAGCCGAGCTACGCTACCAACTGCATTGAAGACTGGGAAGAGAAACTCGATAAGATTATTGAAGAAACGATTTTGGCGGACATGTCGCTGATATCGGGCATACCCCCGTGGGCGCAGATGTATTTTGATCGCATCATTGCGCGAACAGGCAAGAAGGCAAAGGATGTGTTTCCGAATTTTTCGTTGTTCGTGTATGGTGGTGTGAACTTCGAGCCGTATCGTGCAAAGTTGTTTGAAACGATTGGCAAGCGGGTGGACTCGATTGAAACGTATCCTGCTTCGGAGGGATTTATTGCGTATCAGGATTCGCAGCGTGCCGAGGGGTTGTTGCTGTTGTTGAACAGCGGCATCTTCTTTGAGTTTATTCCGGCCGATGAATATTTTAATGAGAAGCCCACGCGGCTGTCGATTGAAGAGGTGGAACTGGGAAAAAATTATGCAGTGATTATTAACAACAACGCGGGCTTGTGGGGCTACTCGATTGGAGATACGATTAAGTTTGTTTCGAAAGATCCGTATCGGATTGTGGTGAGCGGACGCATCAAACATTTTATTTCTGCCTTTGGCGAGCACGTGATTGGCGAAGAAGTGGAGAAGGCGATGAAGTTTACGATGGAGAAGATGAAAGAAGTGGAGTTGGTGGAGTTTACGGTGGCACCGAATGTGGCACCTAAGGAGGGGATGCCGCACCACGAGTGGTTGATTGAGTTTGCGAATGCGCCTGCGGACATGGAGGCATTTCGGTTGGAATTGGATACGCAATTGCGTAAGCTGAATGTGTATTATGATGATTTGATTACGGGTAATATTCTTTCTACGCTGAAGATTACTCCCTTGCAGAAGAATGGATTTATTGATTACATGAAATCGCAAGGCAAGCTGGGCGGACAAAACAAAGTGCCGCGGCTTTCAAATGATCGGAAGATTGCAGAATCACTAACTGCGTTTGCGAAGTAGTTTGCGCATGGCTCAGTTGACTCTCCTCATGCCCGTTTACAATGCAGCGCCTTTTTTGCGCGAAGCAATTGACAGCTTGTTGCAACAAACATTTACCGATTTTGAATTGTGGTTGATCGATGATGGATCTACTGATTCATCGCGTGCCATCATGCAAGCATACACCGATGCGCGTATTCTTTTTTTTTGGTTTGATTACAATCGCGGAAGAGTAGCGGTGGTGAACGAAGTGGTGGCGCAAGTATCGACTCCCTTTTTTTCGATTACCGATGCCGATGATGTATCCCATCCACAGCGCCTGCAAAAGCAAATGGAGGTGTTGATGAATGATCAATCGGTCATGTTGTGCGGCACTGCCTATGTGGCAATGAATACCGATGGAAAATTTTTTCGAAACGTGCAGTTGCCATCGCGCCATGAGTTGATTTATGAACAAATGCCGCAACATGCGCAGGTACATGGGCCGACCACAATCATGCGAAGCGAGTTACTCAATGTATTCACACCGCTGTACCGCGATTATTTTAAAGATCACATTGCCGATGCGGATTTGGCTTCGCGAATAGTCGATCGCTATCGCGCTGCAAATGTGCCCGAGCCATTGTATGCCTATCGCATTGTGAGCACATCGAATTCGCGAAAGGATGTATCGATTCGCTTTCTGCACTTGTATAAGCTCATTGCTTTTTTGAGCGACCAGCGCAGGCACGCTGGAAGTGATAATCTGGAACAAAACCGTGTGGAGGAGGTAGATGCGTATTTGAATAAAATAGAGGAGCCGTATTTTCTCGATGCATCGGTTCACCATCGCCATGCGGCTTTCTATCATTTGTATTGGCATGCGCTGGTCAAAGCGTGGCGTAGTGGCTGGCAGGCGTGGCGACTAAAGCCGTATCATTCTAAAAACAATTTTTTATTGTTTTACCTTGTAACAAAATCGGTGGTTTATCTCTTTAATGATAGATGGGTCAATCCGCACTATACAACGTATTTCAAAAATAGGAAGCTCTGATATGCGATCGTTGTTTATCGGTAAAAAATAATATCACGGGTCACTGATATGCAGTTTAAAAGTAATTTTTGTGTCTTTGTGCCTTCGTGGCAAATGATGTATGAGTAAAGAAAAAAAGTCGATTGCAATTTTAGGTTCTACCGGTTCCATCGGCACGCAAGCGCTGGAAGTGATAGCCGCCCACACCGATCAGTTTGAAGTAGAAGTGCTGACGGCACAATCCAACGCGGAGTTGCTGATCGCGCAAGCGAAAACATTCCAGCCCAACGCGGTCGTAATTGGTAATGAAGATTTGTACCCCGTGGTGAAGGAAGCATTGGTGCCCTTGAATATCAAAGTATTTGCCGGCGAAAAAGCATTGTCGTCGATTGTGCAGATGGACAGCATTGATCTAGTGCTGACTGCTTTGGTTGGCTATGCCGGATTGAACCCTACGCTGAAAGCCATTGAGGCCGGCAAGACCATTGCACTGGCCAACAAAGAAACACTGGTGGTGGCTGGCGAGTTGGTCACCCAATTAGCCCGCTCGAAGGGTGTGAATATTTACCCGGTAGATTCCGAGCACTCGGCCATCTTTCAATGTCTGGTAGGCGAATTCGACAATCCCATTGAAAAAATCATTTTAACGGCATCGGGTGGGCCCTTTCGGGGAAAGAAACGCGATGAACTAGTGCAGGTAACGAAGGCGCAGGCACTCAAGCACCCCAACTGGACGATGGGTGCCAAGGTGACGATCGACTCGGCCAGCCTGATGAACAAAGGATTGGAAGTAATCGAAGCCAAGTGGTTGTTTGGCTTGAAGCCATCGCAAATAGAAGTGATTGTGCATCCGCAGAGCATTGTGCACTCGCTGGTGCAGTTTCAGGATAGCTCTATCAAGGCGCAACTGGGTTTACCCGATATGCGGTTGCCCATTCAATTTGCCCTCGGCTACCCGCAGCGCCTGTCGGCCACCTTTCCGCGATTTAACTTTGCAGCCTACCCATCATTAACTTTTGAGCCACCCGATACAGAAACTTTTCGTAACCTTGCACTCGCTTTTAGCGCGATGGAGCGGGGTGGCAACATGCCTTGTGTGTTGAATGCCGCCAACGAAATAGCGGTAGCGGAATTTTTAAAAGACAAAGTTGGTTTCTTGCAGATGTCGGATGTGGTAGAACATTGTTTGAATACCATTCCCTTCAAGGCGAAGCCAACATTAGAAGATTACATAGCAACGGACAAAGAAACCCGCATTAGAGCAAAAGAACGAATCGGTTAGCACAACAGAAATTAACAAATCAACAAATCATCGAATTAACGAATAGCATTTATGGAATTAGCGATCAGGATAGCCCAACTTTTACTTAGTCTTTCAATATTGATTGCGGTTCACGAAGCCGGCCATTTTTTTGCGGCAAGGATGTTTAATATAAAAGTTGAAAAATTCTATCTCTTTTTCGACTTCCTGTTTCCGATGGCCAACGTTTTGAACTTTTCATTGGTAAAATTTAAAAAAGGTGACACCGAGTATGGAATTGGTTGGTTTCCGCTGGGAGGTTATGTCAAAATAGCCGGCATGGTAGATGAGAGCATGGACAAGGAGCAACTGAAAGCGCCTGCGGAACCATGGGAATTTCGCTCCAAGCCCGCTTGGCAGCGATTGATTGTAATGTTGGGAGGTATCATTGTGAACGTAGTCGTTGGCATCGTCATTTTCATCGGAATAGTTTATTACTATGGTGATAAGTTTGTTTTGAACGACTATGTAAATAATAATGGAGGAGTGCAGGCTGGTTACATCGGAAAGCAAATAGGATTTCAAACCGGAGATAAAGTTATTAAGATCAATGGAAAAGAATTTGAGTATTTCGATTACATAACAAAACCAGATGCATTGTTGGGTGAAAATTCTACGTACACGGTACTCAGAGATGGTAAAGAAATCGTAATTGCTATTCCTACTAATTTCATCGAGAATTTTGACCGTAAAGAGGCACAGTCAAACTTTGTACTCCCCAGAATTAAACCAGAAGTAGAGGAAGTTGAACCGAAAACAATTGCCTCTAAAGTTGGGTTGCTCAAAGGAGATGTAATCGTGGAGCTTCAACATCAACCTGTTAAGTATTTCGATGAGGTACGCGAGATTCTAAAGACAAAGTTTGATACCATGTCTTTTAAAGTACTGAGAGGAAGTGAAACACTATCTTTCAACGTACCTACAAACGGCGATAGCATTATTGGCTTTCGAATTGGTAAGTTGGTGGAAGAAGAAGGATTCAGAGAAATAAATTATTCATTGGGACAATCGATCTTGTTAGGCCCGGGCAGAGCTTTTGATGTTGTGTTCAATCAAGTAAGAGCGATCAGAAAAATTATTCTTCGGCAACTATCATTGAGTAAATCAATTTCCAGTCCAATTGGAATGGTAAAGATGTTTCAACCAACGTGGGATTGGGAATCTTTCTGGCGAATGACTGGTATCTTATCGATGGTATTGGCCTTTATGAATCTACTGCCTATTCCAGCGCTCGATGGAGGTTATGTGGTATTCTTGCTATATGAGATGATTAGTGGAAGAGCCCCATCTGAGAAATTTTTTGAGAATGCCATAAAGGTGGGCATGGCTCTTTTGTTGATATTGATGGTATATGGCTTTACCAATGACATCATTAAAGAAATGTTCAGGTAAATATTGATTCGAGTTACCTATTTGTGCCCTTCTCAATCTGGTTGAGAAGGGCTTTTTTATTTCTTTATAAATTTTTTGTTCCTGTAAATCAGGTAATTACAATTTTTTAATAAACAACGATCTAAAACTGAACACCGTTTATTAAATTTGCCCGTATAAGTCACAAAAACTATGGGCGTAAAAGAAAGAAAAGAGCGTGATAAGCTGGAGATGCGGGAAAAAATCCTGCAATCGGCGCACAAACTTTTTTTGGAAAAGGGTTTCGATCAGATCAGCTTGCGTAACATTGCCGAAGCAATCGAATATAGCCCTGCTACCATCTACCTCTATTTCAAAGACAAAAACGAAATCTTCCATGCCCTCCATCAGCAAGGTTTTGGAATGTTGAACCAGGCATTTCAGCCGCTCACATTAATTGCAAATCCATTTGATCGTCTCCGCGAAATGGGTAAAGCGTACATTCAGTTTGCCACCACCAATCCCGAAGTGTATGATTTGTTGTTCATCCGAACAGAACCTATGGAACACTTAGCTACTTGTTTGGATGACCAGTGGACAGAAGGTGATCGTGCATTTGATGTGCTCTTGCAAACCGTAAAGGGCTGCCAACAACAAGGATACTTTGTGGGCCTCAATACACAAAATATGTCTATGGTTGTTTGGAGTTTCATTCATGGCTTGTGTGCGTTGGGAATCAGTAAACACATCTCACATGTGAAAGAAGCCCGCGATAACCAAATGGTGGTCGATGAAATTATGAACAACACATACGACACATTTAAGGCGATGTTAGAACGATTGAAGAGCTAACCCTAAGATATGAGTTATGAAATAAACTATGTCAATTAATGACGAATCCTACGGATTGTCAGGGTTTTAATTTGAGATACAACTAAAAACTGTTAAGTGAATTAACGATGAATACAAAAAGCTACATTTTTACAGTCGTGCTGTGGATGGTCAGTCTGCAGCTATCGGCTCAATCCTCCATTTTAGATCAATACATTCAGGAAGGATTGAAAAGCAACTTGCAACTGCAACAAGAGCAGCTGAATTACGAGAAGAGCGAGCAAAGTTTGCAATTGGCACGTGCGCTATTTATGCCACAAATTTCTGCCAATGCGTCTTACCAATTGGCAGGTGGCGGTCGTAAAATTTCTTTTCCGGTGGGTGATTTGTTGAATGGAGTGTATTCTACACTGAATCAATTAACAGGAACCGCCAGCTTTCCACAAATTCAAAATGTGAATGAGCAGTTCCTCGCGAATAATTTTCACGATACTAAGTTGCGTGTCATCCAGCCGCTCTTCAATCCTGATATTTATTTTGCTTACAAAGCGCAGAAAGAATTAACTACGGTGCAGCAGGCACAAAAGAAAGCGTACGAAAATGAATTGAAGTACAACATAGCTTCAGCCTACTTTCAATATTTGCAAACAGAAGAAGGCCTTCTCATTTTACAAAAGACCAAAACGCTGCTTACCGAATTATTAAAAATCAATCAAAGTCTGGTGGCAAATGCCAAAGCCACTAAAGATGTGGTGCTGAATGCGGAGTACGAACTTAGCAAAATAGAACAGCAGCTTGCCGAAAATGAAAAGAACAATCAGGTGGCACGTTCGTATTTTAATTTTTTGCTGAACCGCGACCTGAACCATGAAATCATTCGCGATACCACAATGATGGTAACAGCCAGCGAACAGCAATCCATCGATCAATTAACGGCACAAGCCATTCAACAGCGGCAAGAGATCAAGCAATTGGAAGGTGGCATGCGCGCGAATCAGCAATTAGTTGGCTTGCAAAAGGGCAGTGCCTTCATGCCCAAACTGAGTGCTGTTGGTGATGTGGGTTATCAGGGTTTCCAATACAAGTTCGATGACTCGCAACAATATTGGCTGGTGCAATTTGGTCTTACGTGGGATATTTTTAAAGGCGGCGAGAAGCAAGTAAAAATTCAGCAAGCGAAAATTGATCAACAGGTAATGACCAACCGCATGGATCAACTGAAAAAACAAATCGAGCTGCAGGTGATTCAGGCGCACTACGAATTAGAGATGGCGGGCAAAGCACTGGAAGCATCTCAGAGTGGCGTGCGCAGCACCGAGCGATCTTTTCAAATCATTCAATCCAAATACCGCGAGGGACAAGCTATTTTGTTAGAGTACCTCGATGCCCAAAATAAACTCACCACTTCCCGCTTAACACAGTCCATCAACCATTATGAGTTGTTGCGCAAAGAAGCGGCTCTTCAAAAAACCATAGCAACCCTCTAAGAGTATGAGCGCCACCTATCGATCTGTTCAAACCATCCTGCGCAAGCAGTTGCTTGTGCCGGTATCGCGCATGCAATCCGGGCAAAAGTTCACCAGCGACTTGGGGCTTTCTCCATTCGAGGTGAATGCGCTGCTCTATTACGTTGAAGAAAAATACAAAGTACGCATTCCGGAAACGGGAGAACCGCTGACTGTGCAAGACCTCATTCATTCTATCGAACAAAAAAATACTGATCATACTAAAAGATAACACCATGTCATACCAATTACACTCCTCATTATGGGCGCTCGTTGTTGCATTGTTGCTCACCGCCTGTGGAAAAAAAGAACAACCGGCTCAACAGCAATCCATCGATGAATCAGCTGTAGCCGTGAAGCTAACACCTGTGCAAGTAGGTGAATACAGTTTGCCCATTGCCAGTTCCGGTTTGATCGCCACTGAAAATGAATCACGACTTTCTTTCAAAATTGCCGGTATCGTTTCGAAGATTTATGTGAAGGAAGGACAAAGCGTTACCAAAGGGCAACTCTTGGCTTCGTTGGATCTGACGGAGATCAACGCGCAGGTAAGTCAGGCGAAAAACAATGTAGATAAATCCAAGCGCGACTTAGAACGGGGCCAGCGATTGCTGAAAGACTCGGCGGCTACCGTTGAGCAACTACAAAATTTGCAAACTGCCTTTCAGGTTGCCGATGAAGCGTATCGCATTGCTAGCTTCAATCAGCAATACGCTACTATTCGTGCTAACCAAAGTGGGAAAGTCATTCGCAAGTTGATCAATGAAGGCGAGTTGGTTTCGCCGGGTGCACCGGCACTAATCATTAATGCTGCCTCACAAAACAATTGGCTGGTAAAAATTGGATTGCCTGATGTGGATTGGGTGCGTGTGAAATTGGGCGATCGTGTGAAAGTAACGACCGATGCGTATCCAAACACAACATTCGAGGGAGTTGTGAGCACAATCAATGAAGGCGCCGATGCCATCAGTGGATTGTATCAAGCCGAAGTGAAAGTAAATCCCGGCAACAAAAAATTGGCGAGTGGTTTATTTGCAAAAGTACAAATCATCCCTGCTGAAAAAACCAAATTGTGGATTGTGCCCATTGAAGCCTTGGTAGAAGGAGCGGGAAAGCAAGCATACGTTTTTGTTGCCAACACCGATCAGAAAACCGTGCGCAAAATTTCTGTAAACATTGCTTATCTCGAAGGCACACAAGCTTACTTGTTGAACGGCGTAGAAGAAGTGCGCGAAGTAATCACGGCAGGCTCGGCATTCTTAACTGAGAATTCAACCATCACCATTACAAAATAAGCGTATGCGTATCGCAGAATTTTCCGTAAAGAATTACCAGTTCACGCTGATCATATTTGCACTGGTATTGGCCATGGGCTTGAATTCACTGATCAACATGCCCCGTGGAGAAGATCCTGAAACGGATCAACCTAGTTTCTCAGTCGTCGTGGTTTATCCCGGCACTAGTCCGGAGGACATGGAGAAATTGGTGGTTGACCCAATGGAGAAACGTATCAACGAGTTGGATGACATCAAACGTTTAACTACTTCCATCAACGATGGTTTGGCCGTGTTTCGTGTGGATTACAAACACGAGTCCGACAAAGATGAAAAGTATCAAGAGATCATTCGCGAGACAGATGCGTTGCGAAAAGAGTTGCCGCAAGATATTTACTCCATCACCATTCAACGCTTCTCATCTACCGATGTGAATATTTTACAGTTGGCATTAATTTCAGAAACGGCATCGTATCGTGAGCTGCAAGACAAAGTAGAAACGCTGGAAAAGAAATTGGAGAAAGTCAAAAGTCTTAAAAAGATTGAATCGTTTGGTTTTCCGGAGCAGGAAGTGAAAGTAGCATTGAATCTGGAAAAGTTGGCGCAGAATCGTATTCCGGTGAATGCCGTGCTCGGCGCTTTGCAAAGCGAAAATGTAAATATTCCGGGTGGCCGCATTCAGGTGAATACGCGTAACTTCAATATTAAAACTAGCGGCGAGTACAAGGACATCGAAGAAATTCGAAACACAATTGTGTATTCGGCCAACGGAAAAATTGTTTACCTGAAAGATGTAGCGCAAGTAGAGAGTGGCTACGAAAACGAATCACACATCACTCGACTGAATGGCCATCGTGCCGTGTTGTTAACGGCCAGTCAGAAAGAAGGACAAAATATTTTTAAAGTAGACGATGCCATTGTGCCCATACTCGATCAATTCGAGCAAGAGCTGCCTCCCAACATGAAGATGGTGCGCAACTTCGAGCAGGCGAAAAGTGTAGAGAAGCGCCTCACTCGTTTTGCCAAGGATTTCATCATCGCGATTTTATTAGTGTCTATCACGCTATTGCCATTAGGAACGCGTGCTGCCATTGTGGTAATGATATCGATTCCGCTTTCCATCTTCACCGGACTGTTTTTGTTGGATTCGTTTGGGTTTACCATCAATCAATTAAGTATTGTGGGATTAATTGTAGCGTTGGGTATTTTGGTGGACGATTCCATTGTGGTGATTGAAAACATTGAACGCTACTTGCGAGCCGGCAAAGGAAAACGCGAAGCTTCCATTGAGGCTACAAAGCAAATCGGCTTGGCCGTTTTGGGTTGTACTGCAACATTGATACTCGCTTTCTTACCGCTTGTATTTTTACCCGAGGCAGCCGGTGATTTTATTCGCAGTCTGCCGATGGCGGTAATCTTTACGGTGCTGGCTTCGTTGTTTGTGTCGCTTACGATTGTTCCTTTTTTAGCGAGCCGCATTTTGAAGACACACGTTTCTTCTGAAGGAAATATTTTCTTGCGCGCCTTAAAAAAATTAATTCACGGCACGTACACACGTCTGTTGCATTGGTGTTTGCGTCATCCGTGGGCCACACTTGGCTTTACCCTCGTGTTGTTCATAGCGAGCTTAGGATTGTTTAAAGTAGTAGGATTCAGCTTATTTCCTAAATCAGAGAAGCCTCAGTTTTTGATCAACATCGAAACGCCTACCAGCACCAGCATTTACGAAACAGATCGCATTGCGCGCTATGTAGAAGATGAATTGAAGAAAGAAAAAGAGATCAGTTATTTTACTTCGAATGTTGGGAAAGGGAATCCGCGCATTTACTACAATGTGATTGGCCGAAGTGAGTCCAGCAACATCGCACAGTTCTTCGTTCAGTTGAAAGGATTGACCACCGAACAAAAAACGAAGTTGATTGATAAGTTGCGCGATAAGTTTATGTTCTACCCCAACGCTAAGATTGAAGTAAAAGACTTTGAACAAGGTCCACCGCTGGAGGCACCCATTGCCATGCGCATTTTTGGTGAGAATCTGGATACACTCCGTAGCGTGTCGATGAAGATTGAGGAGATCATCAAAAAAACGGAGGGCACCATTTATGTAAACAACCCGTTGGCTAATCAGCAAACCGATTTGCATGTACGAATCAATAAAGAGAAGGCTGGGCAACTGGGTGTGGCCATCAGTGATATCGACCGTGCCATCCGTTTGGGTGTTGCCGGTTTGAATGTAGGTAAGTTTACTCCGGGTGAGGGTGAAGATGAAATCAACATTAATGTAACATTGCCCAAGAAAAAGTTTGCAGACATGAACGTATTCAATACGCTGCAAGTCAATTCAATAAACGGGCAGGCTATTCCGCTGCGTCAGTTGGCAGTAGTTGAGTTTGAGACCAGTCCGAACCTCATTCGCCACTACGACAAGAATCGTTTTGCTACGGTTACATCTTTTGTGAAGAGCGGTTATCTCTATGAAAATGTGACCAATGATGTCATCAAAAAACTCGATGCATTCCCATTTCCGAAAGGATACTATTATGTAGCTGCGGGTGAAGTAGAAAACAAACAAGAGTCATTCGGTGGCTTGAGCACCATTATTCTCATTACTGTGTTTGGCTTTATTGCTGTATTGGTGTTAGAGTTTGGAAATTTCAAAAGTACACTTATCGTGTTGTCGGTTATTCCACTGGGTGTGATCGGGGCGGTGACGATGTTATTCCTCACTGGAAATCCGTTATCGTTTGTAGCCGTGGTTGGTTTGATTGCCTTGGCGGGAATTGAAGTGAAGAACTCCATTTTGCTCGTGGACTTTACGCATCAACTGCGTGAGCGTGGTGTGGAACTGAACGAAGCCATTGAGAAGGCAGGAGAGATTCGATTTGTACCCATTGTGCTTACGTCACTCACAGCGATTGGTGGTTTGATTCCATTGGCGATAGAAGGCAACCCGTTGTATTCGCCACTTGCGTTGGTGATCATCGGAGGGTTAATCAGCTCTACGTTGTTATCGCGATTGGTGACACCAGTGATGTATAAATTACTTCCTCCGAAAGTAGAAGTGTTGGGTGAAAAGCCGGGAGATATTCCGTTGGAATAAACTCTTTAAGTGATGTATATTTATGGAATGAACTCGAAAGATCTATTTTCGAAGCATTCAAAAAGTTACGCACAATTTCGACCAACATATCCAAAAGAGTTGTATGACTTTATATATACCCATTGTCAATCATTTGATTTAGCATGGGATTGTGCGACTGGTAGTGGGCAAGCGGCAAGAGAGTTGGCTTTGCGATTCAAAAAAGTCTATGCAACTGATATCAGTGCAAAGCAAATTGAAAATGCCTGCGCGAGAGAAAATATTTTGTATAGTGTTTCAGCTGCTGAAAAGACTTCGTTTGAATCAAATAGTTTTGATTTAATTACCGTAGCCCAGGCTTTTCATTGGCTCTCTGTGGATAGGTTTATCGAGGAAGTTAAACGAGTGGCAAAGCCAAACGCAATGATGGCAGTTTGGGGATATAGCTTGCTCTCAATCAACCAAGACATAGATGAGATTATGTCAACGTTTTATAAGAATACAATTGGAAGCTATTGGGATAAAGAACGAAGGCATGTGGACGAAGCTTATAGAGATTTGCCATTTCCATTGAACGAGATAAAAGCCCCATCTTTTGAAATGAGTTTTGAATGGACACTGGATGATTTGTTGGGTTACGTTAACACATGGTCTGCTGTTCAGAAATGTATCATTAGTGAAGGAAATAATCCGGTGGACGAACTCGCACAACAGATTCATTCACTTTGGTCTAATCCGACAATGAAAGTAACTTTTCCGATCTTCCTGCGGCTAGGTTCAATCACCTAGTCGGATCGCCCTACGTAATTTAATCATGAGTGTTTCGTTCCGCGATTTTATTAATTAAACAGCAATGAAGTACGCGGTCAATGAAGAATAGACAGGAGTCGCAGTATTGGTTTTAATCCAGCGATATCGTAGGATCATGGCAGATTTGTTGAGCAGCAGGATTTCAGTTTCCTGAAATCCCTCTGCTCCAAAAATTCCTTCCGTATACGGATCGACATCATTTTTTAATTTATTAAATGGTGAACCCGGAATAATTTCCCAATGATATTGGTATTCATGCGTTGGGTTGCATTGATAAAAGATAAGGTCTTTAGTTGGATTGTTGCGAAATGTGTATACGTACTCACAGGGACCTCCGAATTTACCGTAATACGATTTTGTATCGTTTTGAGTCGAATCGTAAATGACAAACCCGGTTACTTTCCATAATTTACTTTTGCCCGTTTCACCTGCAAGAAGTATGATGGGGTCTTTTATTTCTACTTCTTCTTTTCCACATCCGGTAATCAGAAGAATAGATAGAATACAAATGATAAGTTGAGGGCCTTTATTTGTGATCATAGTGTGGTAGTTGTGTTATCTCCTTGCTATCGGTGCTGCCAAACAGCTTTCGGGAATTTTAAAAGCATCGCACAATGGCACTGCTTCCTGACGCACGTCCCAACAAAGTTGGTTCACCAATTTGCGAATGGCTTTCGTCTTGCTGCCTTCCATGTAACCGCTTTCCAAATACCAGCCTTTGTTTTTCTCTATCTGCGAAAGGGCAAAAAGTTGGCACAACTTGATCAGCACAGCTTTGCAGCCTTCATCTTTTGTTTGATTAACTTGCTCAATAAATTTTTCAACGATCACTCGCTCAATGTGTGCCATCCCTACTTCCACCAAGTGGTGCTGACTCACATTGAAGGCATCAAATGAGTCCATCCCACTGCTGATGTGTTTCTTTAAGCGTTGTGCAGCCGAAACTAAAATGTCACGCTCGCGGTGTTTGAATGCGTCCAAATGAAAATCAAAGTCGAGTAAGTGATCTTCATCGGTGTTGCGCGTGAAGAATGGATTTAATTCGGCCAACGAAGAAGAAGCTTGCTCGGCAACAAAGTTGAGAATGCCAAACATGCCCATGTTGCTGAACTCTTGCTTGAATTCGGTAAGCCTACTCTTGGCAACCAATTGAAGCAACACCGTGTTGTCACCTTCAAACGTGGTGTAGATGTCGGTGTCATTCTTTAATCCCTCTATTCGATTTTCAGAGAGGTATCCTTTGCCACCACATGCCTCCCTACACTCTTGCAATGTAGCAGTGGTATTCCACGTAGCAAATGCTTTTAATCCTGCTGCCAATGCTTCGATCTCCTGCATGTCTTCTTCAGTGCGATTGACAAATCGTTGTGTAAGGTATTGCAGGGAGAAATGTAGTGCATACGCGTTTGCCAGCAGTGGCATGAGTCTGCGTTGATGCGTGCGATAATTCAGAATCGGAATTTCGCCGGCACCTTCGGGTCCAAATTGCTTGCGCTGATCGCCATAGCGAATGGCAATGGTCAACCCTGATTTAGAAGCACTCAAACCTGATCTTGGAATACCGATGCGACCACCCACAAGTGTTCCAAGCATGGTAAAAAATCTCCGGTTGTCGCTGGCAATCGGGCTAACAAATTTCCCTTCTTCATTGATGCCCGCAAACCGATCCAGTAAATTTTCTACCGGCACTACTACTTGGTTGTAATGAATTTTTCCGTTGTCTACACCATTCAAACCCATCTTGCGTCCGCAATCTTCAATCGTAACACCCGGCATGGGTTTGCCCTGCGCATCGCGAATGGGTACTAATACCGCACTCACGCCATAATCTTTTCCGTCAATAATTAATTTCACAAATGTGGTGGCCATTTGTCCGTGTACCGCCGCATTGCCAATGTATTCTTTCTTGGCTTGTTCGTGCGGTGTGTTGATCACCAAAGTTTTGGAAGCATGATCGTATGTAGCGGTGGTTTCAATTCCTTTCACATTCGAACCATGACCTGTTTCGGTCATTGCAAAACAGCCCGGCAGTTGCAGTGTGCCAATTTGCTTCAAGTATTTTTTATGATGCTTTTCGGTTCCCAGGAAATACACACTCATGCCAAACAAACCGAACTGCACGCCAAACTTAATCACCATACTCAGGTCGTGGTAGCTGAGTGTTTCCATGATGGTGAAATATTTTTCCATGTCTGCCTGGCCACCATATTCTTTCGGATAGGCCATCGCACCAAAGCCCTGATCGGCCAATTGTTTGCACCACTGCAACACTTTTTCGCGGTAAGCCGAAAGATTATCTGTTTCGAGATATTGGAATTCCGGATCGGAAATAACCGTCTTCACTTTTTTAATCATCTCCGACTGATTGCCTTCCAGAATCTTCGCTAAGGCGTTTACATTAAAAGTAGATTGTGTGCTGTGCTGTTCGGTAATGGTGATCCGTTTTTCCGGATAAAATTGATACACCACTTCGCCATGAATCAATCCCAACGTATTGTCAATGGAAGCGAGGGAATGTTTGATTTCAGCCAATTCACCATTCCATGCTGTATCATTATTCTGGTGTACTAATGCAATACCAATATCCACCAGCTTTGGTTGTGAAGATGTTGGAATGGTATCCAGCGCTTTTCGAATTTCATCCAGCCATTGTCGGTACTCATCCGGTGTAGGTGGCGAAAGAGGATTAATCTGATCCAGTAAAAATTGCTTTTCCTCAGCTGTGAGCCACCGCTGTTTTTCTACAGCCTCTTTAATTACTTTAATCTCGTTGGGCGTAAGCACGGCATCGCTCCACACCATGTAAAAAATGGGGAGGAAGACACGAAGGCGTGGATTAGATTGAACGACTGAAGCATGGATCATAATCAAGGGTGTTTATCATATAAAAATAGCAAATACTTTTACTTGATCGATGGACGGAAAAACAATACATTTCTATACTAATTGTTATGTCTATGCATCGCTTCATTCTCTTTGCTTTTATTGCCCTGTTCGCTGGTTGTACGTCTACCACGTATGACACCATCATTCGCGGTGCATTGGTGTACGATGGCAATGGCAGTGCCGGTGTTATGACCGATGTAGGCATTCTGGCTGATACTATCGCATTCATTGGCGACCTTTCCGGTGCCAATAGTAAAACAATCGTCGATGCAAAGGGTTTGGTTTTAGCACCAGGATTTATCGACACCCACAGCCACCATGGCGGTGGTTTAGAGGAAGATCCTTCCGCATTGGCGGTTGTTAGTCAGGGTGTCACGACAATTATTGTGGGGCAAGATGGTGGATCGCAATGGCCGCTTAAAAAATATTTTCAATCGCTCATTGATCACCCTGTGGCTGTTAATGTAGGATCGTATAGCGGGCACAATACGATCCGTGATCGTGTGGTGGGAGATGATTTCAAACGCAATTCAACTCAGTCAGAAATTGACAGTATGATTTTGCTTTTGCACGAAGACATGAAAGCAGGTGCGTTTGGATTATCGACCGGATTGGAATATGATCCGGGAATATATTCTGCCAAAGAGGAAGTAGTGCAACTTTCAAAAGTGTTACCAGCCTATCAAGGCCGATACATTAGTCACTTGCGAAGTGAAGATCGCTACTTTTGGGATGCGCTTCAGGAAATTATTACCATCGGCAAAGAAGTAAAAATTCCGGTGCAAATCAGTCACTTCAAATTAGCCATGCGTGGGTTGTGGGGCAAAGCCGATAGCACCTTGGTATTGTTGGATAAGGCTCGCCAAGAAGGCGTGAATATTACTGCTGATTTGTATCCATACACGTACTGGTCATCCACCATTCGTGTACTTTTTCCGGATCGGAATTTTACAGATGAAAAAGAGGCGGCATTCATTCTGAAGGAAGTCACCAGTGCCGAAGGAATTATCCTAAGTAAATACGGCCCCAATCCGGATTATAATGGAAAAAGTTTGGCAGAGATAGCTACGCTCGAAAAACGCTCACCCGAAAAAATGCTCATCGAGTTAATCAAACGATTGGATGAATGTGAAAAGAAAAGCGATGATTGTGGTGGCAGCATTGTGGCTACCAGCATGGATGAGAATGATGTGAAGAAATTGATGCAATGGAAGTATACTAATTTTTGTTCGGATGGAAATAGTGGCGGCAGACACCCACGCGGCTTCGGAGCATTTACGCGTATTCTCAGTCACTACGTGCGTGAAGAAAAAACGCTTTCCATGCCGGAAGCAATTTTTAAAATGACCGGACTGGCAGCCGATCAAATAGGAATCAAAAAGCGTGGACGCATTGCTGTTGGTCATTATGCAGATTTGGTTTTGTTTAATGAGCAATCCGTGAAAGATGAAGCCACCGTTCAAAATCCGCATCTTGTATCCAAAGGAATTGAGCGCGTGTGGGTGAATGGCCAAGTGGTATGGACAAATGGCAAGACTACTGATCAACGAAGTGGAAAAGTAATTTACCGATAAATTTAAAACTATGAAGAATATCCTTTTATTCATGGCAGTTATTCTGTTGCTGTCCAATTGTAAGAAACAAGAATTCGATGTTGTCATTCGGGGTGGCACCGTGTATGATGGTACCGGAAAAGCAGGAGTGATTGCAGATGTAGGAATCAATGCCGACACAGTTGCTTTCATTGGTGATTTGTCATCGGCTGTCGGCAAAAAGGAAATTAATGCCAATGGGTTGGCCGTTGCTCCGGGCTTTATCAATATGTTGAGTCACTGCGAGGTTTCACTTTTGTTTGATGGCAATTCGCAAAGTGATATTCGGCAGGGTGTTACCCTAGAAGTTTTGGGCGAAGGCTCCATGGGCCCGATGAATGCGAAGATGAAAGCAGACGACTCACTCGCTATGTTGCATGACACCGATTGGGCTTATAAAATTGATTGGACTACACTAGGTGAATATTTGGAAGGTTTAGAACGCAGAGGAATTTCTCCCAACGTAGCCTCGTTCGTCAGCGCCATCACGGTGCGCGTGCATGAGCTAGGATACGCCAACCGAGCACCATCACCCGAAGAACTGAATCGCATGAAAGACTTGGTGCGTGTGGCGATGGAAGAAGGGGCGATGGGTGTTACTTCAGCCTTGATTTATGCACCTGCTAATTATGCCAGCATCGAAGAGTTGATTGAGTTAAGTAAAGTGGCTTCGCAATACAATGGCATGTACATCGCGCACATCCGCAGTGAGGGAAATTCGATTTATGCAGCAGTGGATGAAACCATTCGCATTGCGCGAGAGGCCAATCTTCCGGCAGAAATCTATCATTTAAAATTCAGTGGCAAGGACAACTGGAATAAAATTGATTCGGTAATTGCCATGATCGATCAAGCCAACAAAGCGGGATTAAAAATTACAGCCGACATGTACACGTACACAGCAGGAGCCACCGGACTTGATGCGGCTATGCCACCTTGGTTGCAGGAGGGAGGCATCAACGAATGGATCAAACGCATGAAAGATCCGGCCATGCGCAAGAAGGCTTTGCAAGAAATGCGCACACCTACCGACAAGTGGGAAAACCTGATGATGTTGGCCGGTGATTTTAATAAAATATTGCTGATGGGTTTTACCAATGATTCGTTGCGAAAAAACTATACCGGCAAAACGTTGGGAGAAGTAGCAAAAATTTATGGCAAGTCGCCAGAAGAGACAGCGATGGATTTGGTGATTACCGATGGCACACGTGTGGGCACTGCGTACTTTTTGATGACCGAAGAAAATGTGATGCGACAAATTGAATTGCCCTATGTTAGTTTCGGATCAGATGCAGAATCATCTACCGCTGCCGGAAATTTTTTAAAGACTCCCACACATCCCCGCGCGTATGGAAATTTTTCACGTTTGTTGGGAAAATATGTGCGCGAAGAAAAAGTGATTTCTTTGGAGGAAGCAATTCGCAGATTGACTTCATTGCCCGCCACCAATTTGAAAATAAAAAAGCGTGGTACGCTTGCACCTGGATACTATGCCGACCTTGCCATCTTCGATGCATCGAAAATTGCCGATCATGCTACGTTTGAGAATCCGCATCAATACAGCACGGGCATGGTGCATGTGTTTGTAAATGGGGTGCAGGTATTGGCTGATGGCGAGCACACCAATGCTAAACCTGGACGAGTTGTACGGGGACCTGGATGGAAGAAGAAGTAGATTATTTGGAATCTTGGTTTTATCTTTACTAATAAAATTCAGTTATCATGACTACAGAGACAATTAGAAAGAGGTTGCATGATTATATTGAAAATGCGCAAGACAAGAAGTTGAAGGCTATTTATAAGATTGTCGAAGATGAAATTGAAGGCACACTTCTAAATGAAGAGCAAATTGCCGAATTGGATAGACGCGTAGCTGAGTATGAAAGTGGTAAGGTAAAAGGATTGACTTGGGAAGAAGTAAAGAACCAAGCTAAGAAATCGCTCCGTGTAAAATCAAAGTGATAGTCATTGATGCCGTATCGAGTTTCCTTTCATCCAAAAGCCAGTAAGGAGTTTAGAGAAGCATTCCATTGGTACGAGAATGAATTATTAGGTTTGGGATTTCGATTTCAAGAAGCCATTGATAATCAACTAAACAATATTGTCAATAATCCATTTTTATATCCTAAAAAGCGAGGAAATCACCGTGAAGCAGTAGTTGAGACTTTTCCATACTTGATCGTCTTTAAATTACTTGCACAGGATAATATTATTTTTGTAACGGCAGTATTTCATACAAGCAGAAATCCCAGAAAAAAGTATAGGAGAGTGCCTCGTACAGCTAGGTGATTATTGGATAAAGTAATAGGATTAGTAGTAAAGCTATTTACTGTAAATAGTTTTCCAAGGCCCATACTTGTGTTGTGTTTCACTCAACGAATCTGCGTAGGGCTCAAATGGATGATCAAATGGTTTGGTAACGAGCTTTGGCCAATCGCCTTTAAAATCTTTTCGAGGGCGAGGCATTGTAACCACATAAGCGGAAATGTCCCACGCTTCTTCTTCCGTCAGCAGTGGTTGATCATAACTCGCGCCTTGCGGCATATTGGCACGAATGTATTTCGCGAAATTAGAAATGCGATACAAACCGGCACCCGTATTGAAACTGTGATCGCCCGCCACCGGAGGAAAACTATAACTTCCTCCTCGACTTGTCGGCATTCCTTGCCCATTTTTTTGATGACACACCATGCACTTCTGACGGTAGAGAATTTTTCCTTTCACTGTATCCGCAGCGCGATCCAGAAATGAAATGTCTAACAAACCGGAACCTGCTGCTTTTTTTCCTTTCGGAACTTGGTGCCCTACCCATTCAATGTATGCCACTAGAGCACGCATCTCGCGCGAAAGTGAATCAAGTGCCTTTCCATTTAAACTTCGCTGAAGACAATCGTTGATTCTTTTTTCAATGTTTTCTAATCCGCCCGAGCGTGCTCTGAATTTTGGATACAGCGAAGCGACTGATCCGAAATTATTTCCAAATGGTTTCGTCCCTGCTTCCAGGTGACAGTTCTGGCAATTCATACCATTCGAAATCGAATCCACCACACCTTTTGGTCCGAGATAATACGCTGTGTTCGAAATCAATTTGCGCCCGTATTTTATCAACGGATCATTGATGGTAGCAGTATCAGGGGCATGCCACAGTGTGTCGGCTTTGTGGTTTGTTTCGCTGGGGCGCGATGGCTTGCAACTACTCAACACGACGATGAGTAGTAGACATAAATTGGGGAATATTGATTTCACTAAATTTGATTTTGATTACATGCAAATTCACGCAATTCTATCCAAAATACCCGTGGTCTGTGTCCGCACAGACCACCTTTCATATTCACAAATGACCAACGAACATTTTCGATCTGTGGGGACACAGACAGAGGAAAGTAATTAGTAGAATAAGTAGTTAGCATAAGTTGGTGAATATTTATTTCACTAAATATGATTTTGATTACATTCAAATTCACGCACTTCTATCCAACATACCCGTGGTCTGTGCCCGCACAGACCATCTTTCATATTCACGAATGACCAACGAACATTTTCGGTCTGTGGGGACACAGACCGAGGAAAGTAAGTAGTAGGATAAGTAGTAGACATAAGTTGAGGAATATTGATTTCATCAAATATGATTTTGAACAAATTCAAATGCGCGCACTTCCATCCAATTTTCTTCCATACCCGTGGTCTGTGTCTGCACAGACCACCTTTCATATTCACAAATGACCAACGAACATTTTGGAAAGTAAGTAGTAGGATAAGCAGCAGACATAAGTTAGAGAATATCGATTTCACTAATTATGATTTTGAACAAACTCAAATGCGCGTACTTCCATCCAATTTTCTTCTTTGCCGGCCAGCGTAAATCCAACATGTCCACCATCTGTCGGCGTTTCTAAATAAACAGTTGAATGATTTTTAGCGATATCCACGGGATAGCATTCATCCGGCAAAAACGGATCGCTCAGTGCATTCACAATCAACGTTGGCTTTTGAATGGAAGAAATATGTGGTCCCGAAGAAGCTCGTTCATAAAAATCATCGGCATCTTTAAATCCATGCAGTGGTGAAGTATAGCGATTATCAAAGTCGCGGAACGAACGAATATTTTCAAATCCCTTCACCGATACGAGGCGAGGAAACTGCAACGACTTCGCCTGAATTTTCTTTTGCAACTTCTTTAAAAAACGATTCAAGTAAAATCGTTTTGAAGGTTTGTCGAGTTCGCGAGCGCTAGATCCTAAGTGACACGGCACGGAGAAGACCACCGCCGTTTTTACACTGTCGTGCAATGTGTTTCCACTTTCACCCATGTACTTCAGTGTCATACTTCCGCCCATGCTAAATCCTACCAGAGCTATGACAGAATATTTTTTTGATTGAATCGCATGTTCTACAACAGCACGAATATCTTCTGTAGCACCATGATGATAAAACCGCGGCAACCGATTGATCTCTCCGCTACACCCACGGCAGTTCCACGCAACAGCATCCCAGCCACGCGCATGAAAATACTTAGCCATTCCCTTGGAGTAGTGACGTTCGCTGCTGCCTTCCAGTCCGTGCGAGATCACCACCAACTTGTCGTTGTTTCCATGCAGCCAATCTAAATCCAGAAAATCACCATCGGCTAATTCCAATCGCTCGCGTTGATAAGCGACTCCTTTGATTTTACGAAAAGAACTGGGCACAATTGTTTCCCAATGACCATTGAATAAATAAATTGGTTTTTGGTAAGAAGATTTTTCAATCAGCGGCACGGCTCAGCAAATTTTGATGCGAAAAAAATTACATGTTCCAAACGTCTGCAATCTCTGGTGTCTTGTCAAAGACCGAACGAGCAAATGGACATAATGGAATGATCTTAATGTTAGAAGCGCGGGCATACTCCACCGCTTTCATCACCAACTGTTTGCCGGCACCTTGCCCACGCAGTTTATCCGACACATCGGTATGATCGATGATGATTAACTTGTCTCCAGCTTTTGAATAGGTTAATTCGGCCAACCGCTCGTTACCTTCTTCAATCACAAAGGCACCTTTCGATCCATGTTCAATCTGTTTTATTTCCATAGATCAAAAGTACGACTTACACAGATTTATACCTTGCACTTAAGAAAGTCATTATCACAAAAAGTAATGCCACCAACATCAACGCAATGCGAAGCGACTGCCAGCTTGCCAGTAAGCCAATCAACGGAGGGCCAAATAAAAACCCGGAATAGCCCACGGTAGTAACCATCGCAAGCCCTACACCCGGCGGTAGGTTTTTAGAATTGCCTGCGATGCTGTAGGCAATTGGCACGATAGATGAAAGCCCGATTCCGACGATAAATAATCCGGTAATCACCGAATACGGATTGCTAAATGCTAACGTCAATGAAATGCCGAGCGTTGAAATCACACCACAAATTATCATCAGCTTACGATCGCCAAACTTCAGTCGTGCGCCATCGCCAAAAAAACGCCCGATCGTCATCGCCAATGCAAAGGCTGATAAACCTAATGGAGCGAGTGCCGCTGGTGCCATCGCGATGTTCTCCATGTAGTTTGTACTCCAGTCGGCCATGGCACCTTCGCCCAGCATGCAACAAAACGCAATTACACCAATGCTCACCATGGCTGCATTGGGTAATCGAAAGGCCGGACCGTCCACTTCTTTTTCTTGTGGCTTATCGTGAATGAGGTGGTAGCGTGCCCACGCAGCTCCTACCAAACTTAATGCAACAACCGAACTCAGATGGACAAGCAATGTTGTTTCTAATTTCACAAACAAGGCTCCGCAGAATGCACCAGCAAACATGCCGATGCTAAACAGCGCGTGGAAGGATGTCATGATGGGCTTCTCGTGAATTTTTTCCACCATCACCGCTTGTGAGTTCATCGACACATCAAGCATACCAGCCGTTAAACCCATGATAAAGAAAAGAACAACCAATCCAGGAATTCCGAAACTAACCATAACCGGCACCAACGGAACGAAAATGCAATACAGAAATATCGAAAAGATGGTAATCCGTCTGCTGCCATTGCGGATGATCAGCCATCCCGTGAAGGGCATGGCCAACAAGGCACCCACTGATGAAGCCAGCAGCACAAATCCTAATTTGCCATCATCGATTTGGAAAAGCTCTTGCACGCGTGGAAACCGAGCCGCCAGATTGGCGTGGATGAATCCATTGATGAAGAAAATGAGTTTTACAGCAATGCGCGATGGGCTCAAGGGAGGGTTAGTTTTGGTAAGGATGATATTAATGACAGACTCTTTCCTTATTGATTTAATTGTGATGGGATATCCATTTTCTCATGCAAGATTCTAATTATTTCAATAGTTGAATCTTTGGATTTTCTATAAAATACTAAGTGTGATTTTATTTTAGAAGAATGATAGCCTTCTTTAATGTGGCTTATCAGTTTACCTGAATTTGGGTTAGCACTTATGTATTCAATTTCACTTATTATGAGATCGTAATATCTATCAGCTTGTGTCTTAGACCATTTTTCAAATGTATAGAACCAAATTTGCTCAAGGTCTTCGATTGCTTCATTACTAATCCTATAAGTTCCTTTTTTCATCGAACTTTACTATGGATTTTTTTTAGATTTTCCTTAGGGTCAAATTTTTTGGCGAACCCGCTTTTTTCACCGACCACCAAAGCTCTTCTAAGCTCTTTCTTTTTTAGCTCTTCTGATTGCAGTAATCGTAAAGCAGTTCGAATAACTTCACTAGCTGAATCATATTTACCTGAAGCCACTTCTTTTGTAATAAAGTCTTCGAAGTAATCACCTAATAATATATTTTTTTGCATACGCTTCAATTTATACCTAAAGCTAAAACCGAAAAATCTAAAACAAAAGGAGTTGGGCCTACGAATCTATAACCCCTTTCTAAAATCCAACGGCGGCTTACGATCGCCAATGAGCGATTTGTATTCAAAGCCGGCTCCGGTTTTTTCGGCCAACTCTTTCTTCGCTTTCTCAGTTACTTCCGGATTATTGAACAGGTCAATGGCCGTCATGGTAATGCACTTGGAGGCATTTAACATCGCCTTCAGACCAATGCCGTTGCTGCCAGTGGCTACGGCTTGCCATGAATGCGGTGCCACGCCCGGAATCCATGTGGCGGTACCAAGTCCCGTGGTAGGTACCACCCAGGTAATGTCGCCTACATCTGTGGAGGCCGGAAAAAAACCTCCGAGTTTAAAAGGTTGCACTTGTTGTGCTTGCGTTACCTCAGGAGCTTTGAACGTAAAGCTGGCTTGAATTTTTTTGGCGAACTCGGTTTCTTCCGGTGAATAAGTTACGCCTCCTACTTTTTTCAGATTGTCATACATCAGCCGTGCTAGAGTTTCGTTGGGCATCAGGTTGAATGAGCCAGAGATCACTTCGTACTTCGTGGTGGTTTCGGTTCCGGTAGCAGCACCTTCCGAGCACTTTACAATCCGATCCCAGATTTCGGCAACTACTTTCGCATCCGGATGGCGAACCATGTATTCCACTTCGGCAAAGTCGGGCACCACATTGGCGGCCAACCCACCTTTGGTAATCACATAATGAATGCGTGCATCGGATGGAATGTGTTCGCGCATCATGTTGGTCATGTAGTTCATCGCTTCAACGGCATCCAATGCCGAGCGCCCTTTTTCAGGAGCCGCCGCCGCATGTGCGGAGCGACCATAAAAACGAAACAGTGTTTGTTTAATCGCCATGCACGACTCCGGACTAGCATCGTTGCTGCTTGAAGGATGCCAGTGCAACACCGCATCTACACCCTTGAATAACCCATCGCGCACCATGTACACTTTGGCTCCTCCTCCTTCTTCAGCGGGAGTGCCATACAATTTGATCGTTCCTGATTTTTTGTTTTTCGCGAGCCACTCTTTCAACGTGATAGCGGCAGCGGTGGAGGCGGTGCCAAACAAATTATGTCCACAAGCATGGCCTGCTTTCCCTTCCATTAATACTTTTTTCATGGGCACACTGTCTTGCGATAATCCCGGTAAGGCATCAAACTCAGCGAGAATACCGATCACCGGTTTGCCCGAACCATACGTAGCCACAAAGGCTGTTGGCATGCCGGCTACACCTACTTCCATAGTAAATCCTTCTTTCTTCAGACTCTCTTGCAAGAGAGTGGTGCTTTTGTTTTCCTGAAAACCCAATTCGGCATAGCTCCAGATTTGTTTGGCAATCTGTGCATACGCAGGATAGTTCTTGTTCAGTTCTTGTAATGCAAATTGTTTGTCTTTTTCTCCCGTGTTTTTGAGTGGCGTTTGGGCCAGCACGCTGGTACCCAATAACACGATGATGCAAAATAGGAATGTTGTGTTGCGCATAGGTGAGTAGGTTAGGTAGTACAAAGTACAGAATCCCACCAAGGGAAGCAACTTGTATTTTAGAGCAGGCAAAAAAAAGAGCCTCGAATGGAGGTTCTTTAATTTAGATCAGTCAGCTATTATTACTTCGCGTACGCCACGCTGCGCATTTCGCGAATCACCGTTACTTTAATTTGTCCCGGGTACTGCATGTCTTTTTCAATTTTCTGAGAAATGTCAAAGCTCAACTGCGAGGCACGTTCATCGGTTGCTTTTTCAGCATCTACCATCACACGCAACTCGCGACCTGCTTGAATAGCATAACATTTTTCTACACCTTCAAAGCTCAAGCCTACTTGTTCTAAGTCTTTCAATCGCTTGATGTATTGCTCCATCACCTCACGTCTCGCACCGGGGCGCGCACCGGAGATGGCATCACAGGCTTGAACGATCGGAGAGATAATGCTGGTCATTTCAATTTCATCGTGGTGAGCACCGATGGCGTTGCAGATGATCGGATGTTCTTTGTATTTCTGCGCCAGCTCCATACCTACAATCGCATGTGGCTTTTCTAATTCTTCGGGCCACACTTTACCAATGTCGTGTAGCAATCCTGCCCGCTTGGCTTGCTTTACATTTAAGCCCAACTCGGCCGCCATGATGGCACATAGGTTGGCCACTTCACGTGAGTGTTGTAATAAGTTTTGTCCGTAGGAAGAGCGGTAGCGCATGCGACCAATCATCTTAATCAACTCCGGAGCCAATCCATGAATGCCCAAGTCGATTACAGTACGTTCGCCAATTTCTACTACTTCGTCTTCAATGTTCTTCGTTGTTTTAGCCACAATCTCTTCGATGCGGGCGGGGTGAATGCGTCCGTCTTGTACGAGGCGGTGCAGCGACAAGCGCGCGATTTCTCTACGCACCGGATCGAAGCCTGAGATGATGATGGCTTCCGGTGTATCGTCAACAATAAATTCCACTCCGGTGGCGGCTTCAAGGGTGCGTATGTTACGACCTTCGCGGCCAATGATTTTTCCTTTGATGTCGTCACTTTCAATGTTGAAGATCGACACACAGTTTTCAACCGCATGCTCGGTGGCGGTGCGCTGAATCGTTTCCACCACAATCTTCTTCGCTTCTTTGGTAGCCGATAATTTGGCCTGCTCCATGATGTCTTTGATGAAGGAGCTGGCTTTGGTTTGTGCCTCTTCTTTCATTGATTCGATCAGTTGATCGCGGGCTTGATCGGCAGAGAGTTTGGAGATGGTTTCCAGCACTGCCACTTTTTGTGCGTTGAATTTGTCCAACTCTTCTTTGCGGCTTTTTACCAACTCGTGCTGTCTGGCTAAGCTCTGGCGTTCTTCGTCCAGTTCGCCTTCTTTGCGCTTTACCTGCTCCAATTCTTTGGAAAGCTGAGCTTCGCGCTGTTTGATTTTTTGTTCGTTGCTGATGATTTGATTTTTCTTGCGATTGGCTTCTTCTTCGAATTCCTGCTTCATCTTCAGCAGCTTTTCTTTCGCTTCCAAAATGCGATCTTTTTTGATGTTTTCGGCCTGAAGTTCGGCCTCTTTCACAATCAGTTTCGCTTTATCGGTGGCTGATTGTTCATTCTTTGCGAGTCTGCGTTTATACAGCATACTTCCAATTGCCAGGCTCAACAGCACAGTTACTACTGTAGCGATGGAGGCAATTACGATTATCTCGATTTCCATAGTTGAAAAAATTTAAGTTTGTTTTGGCTCCGGTTGCTCGCTTCTAAGTGAAGCAGGGCAAAAAGAACGCACCAAACAACCAGAAAGGTGGAAAAGAGGGGAGTTGTATGCGAATTAGAGAGCTTGTGATACCAACTGCTGAAGGTGATTCACCTTTTCAATCACAGTTTGGTCAATTACTTGAAGGTTTTCTTCGTCTGCCATTTTATCTACCAGGCAATCGAAGGCTACCATAGCGAGCAAGTCTTGTTTGTCGTCCAAACCAAACTGGTCGCGGTAATATTTTATCTTTTCGTTGATGAGCTTGCCGGCCGCCCGCACTTTTTCTTCTTCCTTGCGCTTTACCTTCATGGGGTATTCGCGGTCTGCAATCTTTATTTTTACTGATAATTCGTCCATCAACTTACCGGGTTATCTGCTCAAGTGAGCTATGCACTTATCGATTTCTCGGATGTACTCGTCTACTTTCCGTTTCAACTCCGAAACACTACCGTCTTCCGGGTTTATATGGTCTACAATCTTAGTGATTTTAATCTGATTTTTAAAATTGCTCAACTGTTCATCGCGCCGCTTCAGGTCGTTCTTCAGCTCGTAGTTCTCCAATTTTAAACTTCTGATCTCGTCTTTGATGCTTTTATGCTCATTCAGCAATACCAAAATCTTACGTTCTAAGCCGTTAAGGTTGGTTTTTAATGCTTCTTGATCCATAAGGTAATTTTTAGTGCTCAAAAGGTTGGTGAATCAAACCGATGCCCAACCGGTATCTTTTTACAATTCTATTTTCTGATGACGGCTCCCATTTTCTGCTCAAAAGCGGCCATCAGCTTGTTCATGGTCTTGTCAATTTCTTCGTCTGTCAATGTTTTGGTTTCATCCAACAGGGTAAAACCAAGTGCGTATGCTTTTTTCCCTTGCGGGATTTTATCTCCTTCGTACACATCAAACGCAATCAGTTCTTTTACTAGTTGCTTTTCTGTGGCTGCTACCAACTCCTTGATCTCGGCAAATGTTACTTGCTGATCGAGCACAAGGGAAAGGTCGCGTCTTACTTCCGGAAACTTAGGCACTTCTGTAACAACGAACTTAGGGTTTGCGCCTTTGAAAAGCAAGGAGGTATTTAAGTCGGCATAAAATATTTCTTGCTTGATGCCAAAATCTTTGGCTAATGCGGTTTTTACTTTACCGATTCGACCAATTTCTTTATTTCCTTTCGTGATTTTCACTCCGAATTCGAAAAGCGCATCGATTAATGGTTCTTGTTTGGTATTTTCAACACACGCTTTTTGTAAGATGTGCGCCACTTGTTGCGCTACGTCATAATAACTCACGGCACGCGATGCGTTTTGCCAATTTTCGGTTTCAAAACTTCCACTCATGTACAAAGCCAATCGTTCTTCTTCCTGGTATTTCTCTTGGCCGTTTTTTGCAGCGTCTTTCCAGTAGATTTTTCCGAACTCAAACAACTTTACATCTTTTTGTTTGCGATTGATGTTGTAGGCCACTACTTCCAATCCGGTGAACAGCATGGTTTGACGAAGAATACCTTGTTCCTCGCTTAGCTTATTCAAAATTTCAACGGGCTCTCCCGCAAAGGTGAGCTGATGTTTTTGCTGATAGGCTGCGTTGGTCAATGAATTGGTAAGAATTTCAAAAAATCCATTGCCGGTTAGCATTTCACCAACGGTGCGTTTGAATTTGTTAATATCCTTGGCGGGAAAGCTAGCGAGGTAATCGGTGCCTGCTATTTCGGTCAACTCAATTTGGTTGAATCCATAGATGCGTAAAATTTCTTCTACGACATCAGCTTCCTGCATCACATCCACTCGATAGGGAGGAACGGAAACCGTAAAGCGGTCTTCTTGCTTATCGGTGATGTGAATATCCAGACTTTCTAAAATACCGAAGATCACATCGCGCGAAAGCGCTTTGCCAATCAAACGATTTACATTTTTGTCTTTTACCTCGATGATTCGGTTTTGAATTTTAGTTGGATAGATGTCCACCACATCAGAACTGATTTCTCCACCCGCTAATTCCTGAATCAATAAAGCGGCGCGCTTCACTGCATACACGGTGCCATTCGGATCGGTGCCTCGTTCAAATCGAAATGATGCATCGGTTTTTAATCCGTGGTGCATGCCGGTTTTGCGGATAACACTTGGCGACCAATACGCACCTTCTAGAAAGACATCTGTTGTTTTTTCGGTGATTCCGGAATTTATGCCGCCAAACACTCCGGCAATACACATTCCTTTTTCTTCACCATCGCACACCATCAAGTCGGTGGCAATCAGTGTGCGCTCTTTGCCGTCCAGTGTTTTGAATTTTGTGCCGGCTGGTAATGTTTTTACAATTATTTTTTTGCCAGAGATCTCGGCTACGTCATACGCGTGTAGCGGCTGACCCAACTCGTGGCAAATAAAGTTAGTGATGTCGACAATGTTGTTGATCGGAGTGAGGCCAATCGCTTGCAGGCATGCTTTCAACCACGCGGGTGATTCTTTCACGGTAACGTTGGAAATAGAAACACCCGAAAAGCGTGGACACATCTCTGGTTCTTCTACCGTTACCGGGATGGTGAGTGAAGTATTATTTACTTTGAAGGAATCAATCGATGGCCAGGTGATGACTCGTTTCTTAGCGGCTTTGATGTCGCGGGCCACACCGATGTGACTGGCGGCATCGGCACGATTAGGTGTGAGGCCGATTTCTAAAACGTAATCCGATTGAATATTGAAAAACGTGGAGGCCAATGTTCCGTTCGCTGCGGGTGTGTTCAACACCAGAATGCCTGCATGGCTTTCACCCAACCCGATCTCATCTTCGGCACAAATCATTCCTTCTGACTGCTCACCCCGAATTTTGGCACTCTTAATCAAGAAAGGTTCACCTTTGGTAGGATGCACCGTAGTGCCCACGGTGGCGACAACGACTTTTTGTCCTGCCGCTACATTAGGCGCACCGCACACAATTTGAAGCGGTTTTTCTCCACCTACATCTACGGTGGTGATGGAAAGTTTATCGGCATTGGGATGTTTGCTGCATGTGAGTACCTCTCCAATGACCAAACCTTTCAGTCCGCCTTTTACAGTTTCAAATGCTTCTACGCTTTCTACTTCCAAACCGGTGCCGGTAAGTGTTTGCCCAATTTCTTCTGGAGATTCTGGTATATCGATGTACTGGGTTAGCCAGTTATATGAGATTTTCATTTTTTCTTTTAGGGATCAAAAGTAATGGATTATTATTACGAAATAAACCATCATTTTCTAAACTATGCACACTTCTTTAAAACTAATTGTCCGTGCAATTTGCTTCCTGATTTTTGTGTCAACTTCTCCATTTAGTTTTTCGCAAGAAATTGAACAACAGCAGCAGCTTTCCTTTAGTGGCAAGTTAAATAAGCCCATCGAAATACAAGTAGAAGATGACAATGGCCGCATCACTTTTGTCGCCTTGAATAGTTCGTATTATCCCTACACGGTGATTCTCGAGTTTAATACATTCACCAACTTATCACCCCAAGATCGGTTTCTAAAAGCGGTGGCATTCAAAGGCCGCACCAACCTGCGCAGCTACACCGTGAAAGATCCTACGGTGGGGCATGACTACATGTACACGGTAACCTATTTTATTGGCGATGTGTATGCAAAAATTGACAAAGATTATTTATACACCGTGCCGCTTATGGCCAACCAGAAAATTGGGGTAACCAACACCATGTATTTGGGAAAAATGGCCGATACCATTTGCGCCATTCGAAAAGGGGTGATTACAGCGGTAGCCAACGATAATGAAAACTACGATCGGATTGAGAAAAACAGTATTGAGGTGCTTCACAAAGATGGTACTATTGCCATTTACAAAAATGTGGCATTACTCAATAACCTTGCGCGCGGTCAAGTAGTAGTGCCCGGACAAGCCATTGGAATTTTACGCGCACCTTTTCTAAAAATGACATTGATTCACATCGTTGATAATGGAATCTTGCGAGAAGAGGCAATCAAATATACACTGGATGGAAAACAGGTATTATCGGTTTCACAATTGCACGATCAGGTGGTGCAACATCCACCTCTGGTAGTCGAGCGTGAAATGAGCAAATCAGAAAAGAAAGCCTATCGTAAAACGCTCACCCCTCAATGATACACTTTCTCTCCTGCCTTGATGGGTATGGAGAGAATATTTTCTTTTGGTGGGAATGGGCAAGAAAACCCATCGGAATACGCACAATAGGGATTGTATGCTTTGTTGAAATCCAGAGTAACACTGGTGGCGCCTGGCACTTTTTTTACATCTAAGTAGCGGCCTGCACCGTACGTTTCCGCTCCACTGGTAGCATCGGCGAAAGCTAAAAACAAGGTGCCGCGGTAGGGCCCTGGATCAGCTACTTCTAATAACAGTAATTTATTTTTCTGGCCGCCTAATGTAAACTCGGCAAAGCCATACTCCAGGTATTTTTTCTCAAGTCCATCGCTGGTGCCGAGCACTACCATTTTTTTTGTTTCGATGGGCAACAGATTTGCTATCACTTTATACTCCAGGTTGGGTTCGTAATAATTTAACAGGATGAACTGAACGGCACTGTCTTTGCCCGCGTAAAATGGAGACCCTTCATCGTTTTTCATGAAGTGATTTTTTTCTTCGCGCTCTTTGTTGAGTTGCTGTGAGTACGCCTCGGGCGACTCGCCGCCTGTAAAACTGTAGTACACAATCGTGGCTAGAAAAGCCATCACACCAATTACGATGATCTGTTTGCTTGTCATAAGATCAAAAATTACAGCCTAATGCCAAAAACGATAACTGAGGCTGCAATTTAATCCCAACGATTGATGAAAAAGACTACTTCCTAAATAAGATTTTTCGGGTGCATCGATCAACCCAAAGTTACCATCTAGTCCGGCGCGCAGATGGAATGAATCGCTGAGTGGTATGGCAATGCCTATACTTGCGCTAGCACCACCATCGAGCGTTTTAAATTGGTCGGAGCCTTCCTCATCTGTCACGAAAGTGTCGGTGGGAATGGTGACTTTAGTTTTAGTTCGTTGTTCCAGCAAATAACTTACGTAGAAGCCTACGCCATATTCCAGTTTGAAAGTCGATCCTATTTCGCCCCTGAACAATAGTGGCAGTGTGATATACGTGAAGTCAGTGTTCAGATCTATGTTGGCAGTAAAAGTGTTGTCCATGTCATCGGAATAAATCATCGTACTGCTTTGATAAGCTCCTTTCAGATCATAGAGGAGGGTGGCATGTATGGCCGTCTTTTTACCAAGCCCGTAAATCGCTTGCAGGCCATACGACCACTTCACTACCGATGTAAAATCGTTTAGATTTTCGTTGCCTCTCACGGTGGTGGAAGCAGGACGAACAACAATACCCAATTCAATTTTTTTTTGTGCGATGGTCGAGGTGCTGATCGCGAGGAGCGCGAGTACTAAATGGAAAAGATGTTTCATGTGAGTGTTCACTATTGTTAGATGATGCCTTCATCCGCAAAGCTGAAATAGCGATGGCCGGAAATGATGAGGTGATCGAGCAATTGGATTTCCAAAAACCGCCCGGCTTCCTTTAGTTTTTTGGTGAGTTCTACATCACTTTGACTGGGCTGCAGACTGCCGGAGGGGTGATTGTGCGCTACCACCACACCACTGGCTAATTCTTCGAGGGCCATTTTGAAAATAATTTTTGGGTCGGCCACGGTGCCGGCTACACCGCCTTCACTTACCCGTTTCTTTTTCATGACACGGTGCGCACGATTGAGCAGCAGAATCCAAAACTCTTCGTGGGGCAAGTCCATCAATTCGCCTTTCAATTCGTCGAAGGCATCTTTGGAGGCAGTGATCTTAGGCCTCTGTTGATAGTCGCTCTCTTTTCTTCGGCGCCCCAGTTCGAGTGCGGCTACAATGGTGATGGCCTTTGCTTCACCAATGCCTTTCACTTTCATCAAATCTTTGATGGTTAATTTGGCCAGAATGTTGATGTTGTTGCCCCCTTGCAGTAATACTTTTTTGGAAACTTCTACCGCACTGAGGTTTGCTGTACCTGATCCTATGAGTATGGCAATCAGTTCGGCATCTGAAAGACTCGCAGTGCCTTTTAAGAGGAGTTTTTCGCGAGGTCGATCCTCGGGGTTCCAATCCTTGATATTGAGTGGTTTGCCGTCTTCGATTTTCATAATTAAGGTGCTATGAAATCGGAAAGCCCGGGGAATGGAGTTCCTTTCGTGCAAGGTATGTATTTTTGCAGGATAACTAAAAAACGTTTTTCAATAACGATCTACTATGCGATTAGCCTTTATTTGTAAGTATTGCACGGAAGAATCCCAACTGAATTTTGTGGTGAGTGACCGATTTAAATTTCTGATTAGGCATGGAGAAAATTATTCATGCCGTTGCGCGAAATGTGGTGCGCTCAATGAGATTCATGTGAATCGGATTTACGCCCGAACGAATAAGCCCTTGCTGATCGTAAGCTTGTTTTTCACTTTTGGAATTGCTGCTGTTTTAGAGAGTAATTTTTATTTCGCTGATCGAGTTTATGAACGGGGAATCAAGGGTGCTGCTCTTTTCTTTTTCCTTCTAATCATTCCATTTTTGATATGGAGTGTATTGTACGCTGCTGAGTCCGGTAAGATCAGACGATTCAATGACCATCGGGTATAAAAAAACCCTTCTCACTCCATGGAATAAATTCCGGAATGAGGAGGGTTGAATAAAAAATTCTTTGGATTACGCTAGGGCGTTTACACGCTTCGCCAACTTGCTTTTTTGGTTAGCGGCTTTTTTCCAGTGGATTACGTTCTTCTTTGCCAATTTATCAATCATGCCACTCACTTCTTTCAAAAGAGCTTGTGCTTCATCTTTTGTAGTGGTAGAAGTCAATTTCTTGATTTGAGTGCGGGTAGTTTTTGCCTGGTAGCGGTTTCTTACTCGCTTGGTCTCGTTTGCTCTAACTCTCTTTTGCGCTGATTTGTGATTTGCCATAAGTGCTTTTCTAAAAGGACTGCAAAAATAAGGGCAATAAGCTGATTTGCAAGGCCTGGCTTATCATTTCTTTTGAATCTGACCCTCAAACAACAACCAAGTGTGGGGGTCCAGTTTTACCTCGGAAGGCTCAAAATCTGCTTTTAAGGTTATTTTGCTCGTTTTTGAGTCAATTTGAACTGTTTCAGTTTTCTTCAATCCATCCTTGCTCACATATTCCAAATCCAATGGAAAACTAAAAAAGGGTTCTTTTTGGGTCTGCTGAATGTCTAAAGTCAGTTCTTTTTTAGATAGTGAGTAGCTCCAAGTGCCTGAAAGCCGTGGGTGCCCACCCCGAAAGAACCATTGGTCAAAAAAGGGCTTCAGATTCCGGCCTGTCACCTCTTCCATCACCAACCGGAAATCATCGGTAAGGGCATTGCTTTTTTGGTAGCGCGCATAATACCTTTGAATGCCTTTCCAAAACAAGGCATCGCCTAGTTCGTGGCGCAGCATGTGCAACACCCAGCCGGCTTTTTGGTAGGTGTTCGTGCTCAATACTTTGTTAATGTCGGTAAGCGTGGTATCAACAATCGGAGCCGGATTTCTGGCGTAGTATTTAATCACCTGCTCGCGGTCGGCCAGTTGTTCTTTTACCAATTGATCGTGACCGTAGGCATGCTCCAGATACAAGTTGGCAAAATAAGTGGCAAAGCCTTCGCTCAGCCACACGTGGTGCCAATCGTTTTCAGAAGCAGAATTGCCAAACCATTGGTGCGCTTCTTCGTGGGCAATTAGACTCACATGATCTCCTTTTCCATTCACCGAGTTTTCAGCATAAAAGATGGCCCCGGCATTTTCCAGTCCGCCCCAGCGCGTTTTCGATTGTACGTTGGCCAATTTCTTAAATGGATACGGCCCGATGTGCCGATGAAAAAAATCGAGCACTTGCACAGCGGTAGCATAATCGCTAAAGCCTTCAGCTTTGTTTTGTGGATACACCCAACTCTCAATCGCAATGCCATCCACTACTCCGGCGCGTTGCACGGCAAAGCGGGCAATGCCTACCACCATCACCTTTACGGGAATGGCCACTTCCTCCTCGTAGCGCGTCAGTTTTTGTTTGACGTTCAAATAGGTTTCTTCGGTCTTGATGCCATTCGCAACCACAGAATAATGATGTGGAGCGATGATCACAAACGTAACTCGTGCTTTGTCACTCGGGTGATCAATTACTGGCAACCAATGATGCCCTCGGTCAGGCCAGTTGTCGCCGAAGAAACCCCGATCGCCAAATTTATTTTTGCCAATGATAAATCCGTCAAGCGGAATACCACCATAGTTGATTTCGAAAGTAAGTTGTTCGTTAACGTTTGAAGCGGCAGCCAATTGAATAGTGAGGCGATCATTTTGATGTCGGTACGAAATCGATTTCCCGTTGAGCATTACCGCTGAAACTGTCATTCCCAAACCTTGCGCATTTTTAGTTGCCAAATCTAAATCGAACGAGGTGATGGATTTCTTGAAGCGAATGGTAACGCGTGCAACACCCGAAATCTGGTCAGTTGAATCATTTACTTCCAATTGAAAAAGATACTGCTGCACATCGATGGCTGCATTTCTTTTGTAGGGATCGGTGGCATAGCCAACAGAGTGGATAAATAGAAAAAGTGTAAGTAATTTCTTCATGATTTGTATTTTAGCTTTCGCAATAAATTAGTCAATACAGACATCACCAAAAACCAGGCTGCGCCTTTCCTTCCCCAAAAGGATTTTTGATTTTTTGCGATGTACAATTAAATCAAAAGATACTCATGTTGAGAAGGAATCAAAAATGGTTTTTGTTCACTGCGGCACTTCTATGTGGTGGATGGGGATTTTTCGGTCACCAAAAAATTAATCGACTGGCGGTTTTTACTTTACCAGTGGAGATGATCACGTTTTACAAACACCACATCCGCTACGTTTCAGAAGCGGCTGTCAATCCCGATCGCAGAAGGTATGCCGTAGAAGGGGAGGCGGCCCGTCATTACATTGACTTGGATATGTACGGTGATAGTGCGGCGTACACATTGCCCCGCTATTGGAACGAGGCAGTTAAAAAGTTTGGTGAAGATTCTTTGCAGGCACACGGCATTGTGCCCTGGCATATTTACCGCATGTACTTTCAGTTGCGCGATGCGTTTATGTTGAAAGATCCGTCTTCGATTTTAAAACAGTCGGCAGAGATTGGGCATTACATTGCCGATGCAAACGTGCCATTGCATACCACCCACAACTACGATGGGCAGTTGACGAATCAAGTGGGCATTCATGCCTTTTGGGAATCGCGCTTACCTGAGTTGTTTTTTAACGAGTATGATTTTTATGTAGGCAAGGCTACCTACATCCCCAACGTACAACTCGCTGCCTGGCAGGCGGTGGCACAGGCAAATGTGGCCCTTGATTCTGTGTTGCAATTTGAAAAGCAATTGGCACAGCAGGCCGGTCATCAGAAATTTAATTTTGAAACCAAAGGCAGGCAAACGGTACGCGTATTCGCAGAAAGTTACAGCCGGAAATACCACGCGATGTTGAACGGAATGGTGGAGCGGCAAATGCGCCGGTGTATAAAAATGATCGGCGATGTTTGGTACACGGCATGGGTAGATGCCGGACAGCCGGATTTAAAAGTGCTGATCGACTATCAGCCCACCGAAGAAGAACTGCGCTTGCGGCGCGAAGAGCTACTGAAATGGAAATCGGAACGCATTAAAAACGTTCGCGTGCATGAAGTAGACGAGTAGCTTAAACCACTATTTGGAAAACACAGTTTGCTTGTTGAGCAACTTGGTGATCGCGTTAAGCGTAATCGTCTTTATCTTGGTTCCATCGCTGCCGCCCATTCCCCGATACGAACACCAGTCATACGATGCCCCGTTGACTATCACGCCAGAGGTAGGTGTTTTTTGAAATACGATGAACGTGCCAATGGTTTCTTTACCACCCCGCGACCCGCGATCGAATCCAATCAATTCTACTTTATGAAATGGTAGGGCAGCCAAATCGATTTCCGGATAGCCGTCGGTTGTGAAGCGGGCAATAGGCGCACCATCGTATTCGCCGGAAGGCAACGAAATAATTTCTCCTTTCTTCAGATTTAACCCCTCCAGCAAAGGCGATTGCGGTTGTACAATCTTATAGCCATTCCAGCCTTTGTCGGTCTCCAATCCGTAGCCTCCACGCGGAAAGTCTGCACCAATGCTTGATAGGATGGAGTAGTTGAGTGAAGGAGTATCCCATTCAATGGTGTTCAACAATGGATCGCCGATTGGATCTTTTTCAGAGTTGGCATAGTTGGACTTGTAACAAATCATTTGATGATTGGTGGAGTGCCGCACTTGCCACCACATCGTGTTGCCGGAAAGGACGAGTGCATGTTTGCCGCTGTCTACAAACCGATCAAAATTTAGCCGTGCCTTGCGTGTCCAGTACTCGCTGTGTCCAATCAGCACGATCATTTTAGAATTTTGTACTGAGGCATAATCTTCTAAATCGATATCGGCTACGTAATTGACGGTGAATGATGTAAGTGAAGAAAACCACTTGAGTCCATGCAATGTTTGCCACTGTAATTCAAGCGGTCGATGGAAAGAAACCATTGACGGTCGTGATGATCGGTCGTATAAACTCCGCCCGCCAGTAGTGGCATACGCGTTTACTGTGTTTGATGGATACACCACCGTTATATCCGCCGGCTGATTGCTTCGGATAATGATCGGAATTTTTTTCTCAATCAAATACACACCGCTCTTTGTGTTGGCCGGTATTTCAAACTCGGATGCATAGGTATAGCCAAAGCCATGAATAGATGGTTCGATGTTGATTGCTTTTTGTACATCCAGTGAAGTGCTGACCGAAAAGGCAAGGGTTTCATGAATGTCATAAATATCTAAACGGCATGGATCGAGTTTTTTGTTGGACTGGATGAATGCTTTTATCTTTTCTCCGGGCACATAAGAAAGCTTTTCGGTGTAGCCCGATTGAAAGACAGCAGAGCACGGTTCGGTAGGTAGCGGAGGAGGGGGCGTGGGAGGTATGACAGGTTTGGGATTTTCGGTAGGGTTTTGACACGATTCAATCAACACCACAATCATTCCCCACAGTAGAAGGAAGCGCAACCCATGTTTTGTACCCTGCATGCCCTTTGATTTCAATGGCAAAATAAGGTCTATCTGTTACATTTCGAAACTTCAACCGCCAGAAGCTTTCAATTTTCCACATAATCTTCTGGTAAGTATTGAGTGAACAGGTACTACCGTATGGCTCTTTTTAACTTGGTTTTCGATAGAGTTAATATTCCCTTCATGAGGGTAATCCAATAACCTTGTTATTTTTGTTGATTCATGCCTGAACCGTCTTTGCTTCCTTCAGCGAAAGTTGAACAACGTGTGTGGTGGTTAATCGCCATCGCCTCTTGCGTGCGCTTTTTGTTAGCAACGCAACTCGAACTAGCAAACGATGAAGTCTATTATTGGACGTATGCGCGCTATCCGGACTTGAGTCATTTCGATCATCCGCCAATGGTGGGTTTTCTCGCGCAGTTGGCTACGCTCAATTTACTGCTTACCGATGATTTTTTTCTTAGGCTGGGGTCTATCTTGCTGGCCGCCGGTAGCACGTGGTTGATGTATCGCATTGGCAAAACCATAAAGAATGAGTTAACCGGATACTACGCAGCAATCCTTTTCACATCATCTATTTATTGTTCCATCATCAGTGGCTTTTCGCTGATACCCGATGCGCCGCAGGTTTTTTTCTGGTTACTGTGTTTACATCTTTCACTCAACACGTTGGGGGCAGAAGATATCCAGAGACAACACCGAATAAAGATGATTGGGATTGGTGTGTTTGCCGGTTTGGCCATGCTTTCCAAATACCACTCGGTTTTTATTTGGATTGGAATTTTATTGTTTGTGCTGATAAAAAACCGCAAGTGGCTGTTGGACTATTCGCTTTATTTGTCCGGCATTGTTTCGCTCCTGATTTTCTCGCCGGTTATCATTTGGAATATCCAACATCAGTTTATCAGTTTCGCTTTTCATGGCGATCGGGTAGTGCCTTCGTATCAGGTTCGTCCGGATTATTTTATTGCAGAGTTGGGCGGACAACTTGCTTACAACAATCCACTCAATGTCATTCTGATTGTGATCGCATTAGTGGCGCTTGCGAAAGGACGAAAATTTATTCGCAAAGACTATGTTTGGATTTTGCTTTTGAATTCATTGCCGCTCTGGCTCTTATTTACAGGCTTCTCATTTTTTAGAAGCACACTTCCTCATTGGACGGGACCTGCGTTCATTTCATTGTTGGTAATCACGGCGGCTTATTGGTCTGACCGTCTTGCGGCTAAGTCGCCGGGTAATGCGCTACGTGCCTGGCCCATTTTGTCGCCGGCTTTCTTCTTGGTATTCTTGTTGGCTGTTGCCTTGTATGTTATTAATTATGCTCCGGTTCAGTTAGGAAAGCAATCGCCCATAGAAAACGTAGGTGAAAACGATTTTACGCAAGACATGTATGGATGGCACCAAGTGCATGATGCTTTTCATGTGGTTGCGAAGCGTGAGGAAACGAATGGCACCATGCCTAACGGGGCTGATCTTATTTCGTACAAGTGGTTTCCGGGCACCCACCTCGATTTTTATGTGGCGCAGCCTCATCAGCGCAATGTCTATTTACTCGGGAGCCTGAACGAGATTCACAAATATGCGTGGATCAATCAAGAGCGTGGAGGTTTGCAAAAAGGAAAAGACTATTACCATATTGCGGTAAGCAATGATTATCATGATCCCGCTGAGGCATTCGGCCGCTATTTTGATCGCATTGAACCCATCGATACCGTGGCCATTCGAAAAAGCGATGTCATTGTCCGTTATTCTTTTTTTTACCGATTGAAGAATTATAAAGGTAATTTTGACCTTTCAATAAAATAAATGGAATCCGTATCTCTCCATCCGGTAGTTATTCAGTTTCTGAAGTTTGGCGTCGTTGGGGCCATGGGCCTGGTGATTGATTTTGGGCTTACCTATTTGTGCAAAGAGATTTTCCGGTTCAACAAGTATGTTGCCAATGCGATCGGCTTTTTTGTTTCGGGTGCAAATAACTTTTTACTCAACCGCTCCTGGACTTTTGGCAACACTGATCCTCATATTTGGGAGCAGTATGCAAAGTTTGTTTCGTTCGCGCTGATTGGCTTATTGATTAATTCTACCATCATCTGGTTTTTGCATGGCCAGAACAAACGAAATTTTTATTTTTCAAAAGCAGTCGCTACGGGTGTGGTGATGGTGTGGAATTTTACATCCAATATTCTATTCACCTTCCGCTAAAAATACAAGTAGCTCCCGCGAAGGAGCTACTTGAAAGAAAAAAACAAAACAAATTTTATTTAGTGCCTGTCGAATCGGCTGGAGCAGTTTCAGTTGCAGGAGCTTCCAACGGTGTGCTTTCTACAATCTTTTTTAAATCTTGCAGTCCATCTGCATATTGGCCATCGAGCATGGTGCCCATAAAAAGCGACCACATGGCCTTGCCCATAAAACCATCGTTGTCTCCATCATAACTCCATGTAACTTTGGTGCCATTGCCATCCGGTGCGAGTTTAAATTCTGCCCAAGCAGTGCCCTCAAAGCCTTCGAATTTTAATCCGGTTTTTACACGCTCATTCTCTACGCTTTCAACTACCCATTGCGAGCCGGTGCCCGTTTTCTCACCTACCCAGTTCATACGAGCGCCTATTCCCGCGGCAGGTCCTTCGTAGGAGTTTTTGGCTTCCGGATCCATTTTACTCCAAGGTGACCAGGCAACAAATTTTTCCATATTATTTAAATGTGGAAAAATGGCCGTAGCTGGTGCATTGATTACAACAGATTGTTCGATGTGCCCTTTGTCAGGTGCGAAGGCTAAAACATAGCCAATCACGAGCACCAGCAATCCGCCAATGCCCATTCCAATGATTTTTAAAATTTTCATACAGTGTAAGTGGTTAGAGTGATAGTTTATTGTGGGGCAATGAAAGTAGATAATTTTTTTTGAAAAGTAAAACTACGTATCGTGCAAGTGGTTGTACGTAGTGATTATTGGAAATGCAGGTAATTATTCCGCTGCCGGAATATGAATACTTGCTTCGAATAATTGAGTTTGTCAGGAAATGGTAAACGCAAAGCCATGAAGAAGCAGCACCTGATCGCAAATCCATAGCCCCATACCGATCCCGTAGCTGTGCTCATTTGATTTTTGATCGCACGCGCTACTGAAATCTATCTGAAGCTACGATTAAGTTTTCTTAAGGTACAAAAACTATAATCCTTTTACCACGGCCTCCAGACTGTAATGATCGGAAAGATCGCTGTGATTTTTATGCCACTTCTTTTTGATAATGGTTATCTGCCGGTGGGGTATGTGTGCGGCACTTTGGTTGGGTCGGATCAAGAAGTAATCCAACAATAAACGAAACTCTTTTCGCCGGGTACAGAGATCATTGTAAGGGCGATCCATCGAAAACTGGTGCGTTCCTTTCAATGGACCATCCTCCGCCTGAAGCGTTTCCAGCATGACCGGGTAGCGAGCGATGCGTTCTTCAAAGTTGGCCGGTAGGGAAGCAGGCACCTGCGCGGGCACTTCCTTCAGCGTATTGAAATCGCCACAAATAATTTGTGGTACGTTCGGAAGAAGACTGGGCTTCAACAATTCGTCGTGCAATTGTTGGTACTGGCCGTACATAATTTCTTTTTTTCCAAAAGCCTGCAGGTGCGTGCCAATGACTTGCACTTTTTTTCCACGCACTTCCAGCGTAGCCAGCAACGCACCTTTGCGCGAAAGCCGATCGGGACCACTTTTTTGGCGATAGGTAATTTCGCGTGTTTCGGTAATCGGATACTTGCTGAGAATTAAGACACCTCCATTGGTTTTAAATGATATCGATTTCTTGTTGAGCACCCGTGTTTGGTGGGGATACTTTTCTTTGAGTTGTTTCAGCAAAATGGCACGGCTTCGCTGATAAAACAACTCCTGAAATACGATCACATCGTAGTGGCGTTGTTTGAGTTCTTCCGCAATAATGCGGGCGCGCTTGGCTTTGTTATTTCCTTTTACGCCGCGTGGCAACATTTGAATGTTCCACGATAAAATTTTGAGTGAGTCTTGTGCCTGGCAAAAACCAACGGAGAGAAAAAGCAGCAGACCGACGACGGGCAGTCTCATACCAAAAGGATGCTAGTCTTTTTTTAAGTGCTTCTCCACCAGTTCTTTCAACGACTTGAGTTCGCTTACGTCGGATGTGTTTTTTACATTCAGCATCAATTCGAACATCGCCTGTTCACTGTAGCCAAGGCGAGAGGCAACCGCAGAGCAAAACTTAATTTCTTCTTTGTATAGGCGCTCATCAATTTTCATTAATTGAACCAGGCTGAAGATATAGTTGAATTTTTGGTCGGGGTTAAGGTTATCGGGGATAATGACCTCGTGTGTCTGATAAAACAATGTGGACACAGAAGATTCCGGAAAACCGTTGGCTTTGCCGATGTTGGTGATGTAGCTTTTTTCCCGTTCGGCCATTTCACCATCAATCCGCGAAAGGTTTACTAACAGTTTCAATTGTTCCAGCAGTGCCATAGAATCTTTCTTTTGATCAAAAATCAGAAATTTATCGACTAATAAAAATAGGTTGATTTGAATTACCTTACATACCTATGAATTTTTTGGCACATCTCTACCTTTCCGGCTCTAACCCCCGGGTGCAATTGGGTAATTTCATCGGCGACTTTGTCCGTGGTAAAGATTTGGCAGATCGTTACCACCCTGAAATTGTGCAAGGTATTGAACTGCATCGGGTGATCGACGAGTTTACAGACACCCATCCGATTGTACGGCAAAGCAAAGAACGACTGCGTCCTAAGTACCGACATTATGCTCCTGTGATTGTAGACATCTATTACGACCATTTTCTGGCGATCAACTGGCATTTGTATCATCTGGAGTTGCTGCCCGACTTTGCCGAACAATGTTATGCGATGGTGCTACAAAACGAACCTATTTTGCCCGAACAGGTAAAGTGGATGATGCCACACATGATGAAGGGAAACTGGCTCGTCAACTATGCCCGCATCGAAGGAATTGAAAAGGTGTTAGGTGGCATGGCTCGCCGATCAAAGTTTGATTCAAAGATGAATGAAGCCGGCGCGGAATTGGTGCAATACCACGCTGAGTTTAATGAAGAGTTTAAAGCATTTTTTCCTTTGCTGAAGGATGAAGCAGAGCGTTTTCTGGCGAACTATTAATCCCCAAATTATCATTGGTATAATGCTGCGTTTCGGTGACGAATACTGACGGAACCGTTCGTATTGTCCGGATTAACCCTGACATTGAAAATGAAATAAAAACGAATAAAAATGAACTCTTTCATTTTCAATCGTCAGCACGTAGTGCAAAAAAGTATAATTACTTTTTTGGGTTAATTTTACGAAATGGAAGTACCTATGATCAATGATCCCGAGCTAAGCGGGAAATACCTTGGAACCATCAGTGCCGATTTTGTAAAAGTGGCTGACACCTTGAAAGAGGCTTCGTATCAAATTCGGAAAGCTGGATTTAACCATCCTATTTTTGCTATTTCAAAAGAACCTATCCCCATCGGTCAGTTGCTGATCGATAAGTTATCATTGGAAATTGACTGGAACTACTTTGCCTCGTTTCTGGATGAATTTGTGCAACGCGAGCTGGTGGCTGCAGATAAAGAAGAAGAGTTCATCACTGCATACAAAGACCCCGATGAGTTTTGTTGTCTATTTGTAGTGGATAAAGAGTTTACGCGCTTTGTTTTTATTCCGTATCCGGAGGATTAATTCTACTTATTCAAAACTCTTAAAATGATTCCAGCCTTGTGCTTTCAACGGCACCACGGTTTGCTGTTTGGTCACCATCACATTCTGCTGCGTGTTGCTGTGCATGTGCCCGATAAAATGAATGTCAGGATGGTTTTTTAATTTTTCATGATCAGCAGGGGAGATGGTGAACAGTAGCTCATAATCTTCTCCGCCATTCAAGGCGCATGTAATCGGGTCAAGCTTAAATTCAATGGCTGTTTCGTAGGTCATCGAATCGATCGGCACGTTCTCTTCAAAAATCTTCACACCTAAGTTAGAGTTCTTACCCAAATGCATCAACTCCGATGCAAGGCCATCGGATATGTCTATCATCGAAGTGGGTACAATATTTTTATCAGCCAGTTCATGCACAATATCCATGCGTGCTTCCGGCTTTAGTTGACGCCCCACGAGGTATTCATATTTTTCCAAATCGGGTTGCATCTCTGGATTCGTCAGAAACACTTGCTTCTCGCGCTCCAGCACCTGCAAGCCCATGTACGAAGCGCCTAAGTCTCCCGTCACGCAAATAATGTCATTGTTTTTTGCTGTACTTCTTTTCACCACTTTGTCTTTGGCTACTCTGCCCATCGCAGTAATGGATATGACCAAACCCGATGCCGATGCAGTCGTATCACCTCCTACCAAATCTACTTTGTAATTTTCACACGCGGCATGAATGCCACTGTATAAAGCATCTATTGCCTCTACTGAAAAACGATTGCTCAGTGCGAGGCCGATCGTAATTTGCTCAGGCTTTCCATTCATGGCGGCTATGTCAGAGACATTCACCGCTACCGCTTTGTAACCCAGATGTTGCAGCGGCATATACGATAAGTCGAAGTGAATTCCCTCCAGCAACATATCCGTCGTAACCAGCAAATAATCATTGCCTGCATCCATTATGGCTGCATCATCGCCAATGCCCAGTACAGATGTAGGGTTTTGCATGGAAAATTGCTTTTGAATGCGGTCGATCAGGCCAAATTCTCCGATTTGATTCAGTTCGGTGCGGTTTTCTGCCATGCGGTAATTTTGTTTAGTCGCTCTGTATGTTGGTTCGTCTGGCAAAAGTACAACTTGAAGCGAATAGTATCGCCATTTACCAAGGGGCTTAGTATATAGAATCAAACAAAAAAAGAAATATGAAAAAGTTACTTGTACCTTTTATAGCCGCTTTGATCTTTTTCAGTTCATGCCGTGTGGAAAAGCCTTATTACCAAACGAAGGTCGGCAAGAAGAAACAAAAATATTATAACGACCTGCAGTTTGGCGCTAATAAACATCCGAAGCGGACGTTTTAGAAAACAAAGCCGCATGCGCCCGGATAAATTCTTCGTAGCGAATTTTGGATATGCGTTGCTTTAACTTCAATAAAGTTTGCTGAACTTCTTCTTCAAATCCCAATTGAGCTGCCATCGTACTATATTCCTTCAACATTCGCACCGAATTGGGCTTGGCCAATAATCCATTCACCAAGAGAGAATATGGCTTCAGCCGATCGGTGGTATCTTTGGCATAGAATCGGGAAGAAGCAATCAACCCTTCTTCAAATAAAAAGTTAACATCCGCAAGGTATGCCATGGCTGATTTTACGGCCTCATTGTTTCCTTTCTGTTGAGCAAGTAATGCATTCAAATAGATGGATTGGTTTCGGTATTCATTCGGCAACCCTTCCTTTAATCGGGATTCGATAAAATCCCATTGTTGGGTAGCGGCACTGAGCAATAAATTCAAAACGCTAATGTCATCAGCAATTTTTTTATCGGTAAGCTGCATGCCGCGTAAGGCTTGCAACTCGCTGATGGCTTGTTGTACTTCCTCTAGGTCATACCATTTTTTACTTCGTTCGATGATTGCCCGCGCACGAAGGTTGGTGTCGTTGATACTGCTTACTAATTTTTCAAAAAGAACAGAGTCTGCCAGCGAAATGCGGTAATGACACAATCCGTAATTTTCGAGGTCGGTTAAATTTTCCCATGAGTTAACAGGTTGTTCCAAAACTTTTAAGTAGAGTTGTGCTTGTTGTCGCTCCAGCGAATCGGTGGAGGTGCTGAGCGAGCGCCACAACGGAAGTGCTTCGCGGATACTGTCGGCCTCTGTGTATGCAATGGCCTCTCGCTGTTGTGCGCCTGGTACTTTTTTGTTGTGGGCAATTTTGTAGTAACGTGCCGCCGTAAGGGCATCGCCTTGCTCTAAAAAGTAAGTGGCTAATAAATTGTAATGCTTACCATGATCAGTAGCAAACGCCATTTCACGCACGATATCCAGCGCTTTTTTGATTTGATTCTGCTGGTAATAAGCTTGCGCCACTGAGGACAAAAGGAATTCTTTAAAATGTATGTTACTGGGTTTTCGTGCCAGTGCTGCAATCTGGCGCAGTTGAAGTGTATCGATGGTGCTCGCCTGATTTGTGAGTTGATTGCAAAGCAGCGTTGCTACTTTCAAATTGAGTACTGTGTCCTTGGGTACTTCTACCTTCACTTGCAATGGAAGGTGTTGTGCGTTGGCGAGTGCAAGCGCATTGCTTTGAACGCCGGCATCTTTTGATCCGATCAGTTGCAGCAATGAGTCGGCGGGAAATTTCAAATTAAGTTTTACGCTGGTGGCGAAGAGGTTTGTTTCAGCCGTTATTTTGGTGAGCGACGACTGACGCGCTTTTTGAAAATAGTGAAGAGACGAATCCAACAAACCAATTTGATAAAAGTTTAATCCCTGTGCATTGGCCAGTAAGCCACTGCCTTTCAATATGCCCATTCCCTCTTTCAGTATTTCTCCATTCTTGGTAGCGTTTCCATTGGTGCTGTAGATGTCACTCAAATTCAAAAATGTAAATTCGCTGGGGGTCGTATTGAGCAGCGCATCGTATTCTTTTAATTCTTTGATTGGCTCCAGTTGTATGGCATACAAAGTAGCCAACGCATAATGTGCATGATGATTTCGGTTGCGGTAGGCCAGGGATTTACGGTAGTACGCTTCGGCAGTGGGGTAATCTCCTTGCGTGAATTGAATGTCGCCTTGTGAATTGTAAACAGATGCGAATGCACGATCAAAGTAACTCATCAGCGGTGACGAGAACGAAAGAAAGGCAAAGGTGGCAATCAACCCCATCATCCGGAAAGTAAAAAAAGGCATGGTGGATGGCTTGTATAAAATTTTATACACCTGCACATTCGCCATCAGCATGGGGCCAAAGTTGGACGTTACGTAGGCTAAGAAAATGATTCCATAGCCAATGTGAACAAACAAAATAATCTCACTGAAAATCTCTGTGAGCGGGCTGTTGTCGGTACCGATAGCAAACCCGATGGTAGCAAAAGCGGTAAGTAAGAAACTGAGGTAAAGAAAAACCACATGAATAGGATTCTCTACCGCATCGCCATACAACGATTCGCGCTCGCGTATGCCCCATACACCCAGCAAAGCGGAAATCATCAACAGAAAAAATGAATTGACGGTGATGATATCCCAGTAGATATATTTCTCCTGAATCAAAAATGTGATAATCAAATTTGCGAAGTAGATCGCTGAGATGAGAAAGAAGTGCATGGCACTTTTTGATGGAGTGCGGCTGCTGCTCACAATCGCTACAAAAAAAGCGACGATTTCGTGTGCTACCATGATGATGAACAACACGCTCATGGCAATACCCGTGAGCAGGCTGTTACTGGCAAGAACTAAGAATGGCTGTGGCAGTTCGCTAAAGAAAAATAGAATGACACCGATCAGAAACGCAATGACTGCGAAGACGATGAGCCTGAATTGAAATGAATGATGTGTGCGGAAGGATTGAAAGTAGTACGCTGTACCCGCAAACAACAGAATGGCTACACCCGAAATGGCTTTGTGACTGATGCCGAAAATCAGGAGTGCTTCCCAATGGAAACTGACCAGTATGAGAATGAGAAAACCAACGGCACCCAGAAAAGAGAATCGCTTGAGTGTGGTAATGAAAGTAACAAATACGATGACCCCCGTGGTGATACCTATGAGTAAAACGACGTATAGCCAGGATGTAGATTGAAGTGCGCTTCCGCTGAATGTTTCAAACAACACCAGATTATCAGCCGGTAAATCAACAGTTGAAAGGCCCACCGAAAATGACCGGATGGTGGTTTCGATTACTTCTATTTGTTGGAACTGTTCCCACACAAAGGCAAGGGAAGTATTTTGAAAGTATACAAAAAAGAAAATCAACCACATGCCTCCGCCAATTGTGACCAGAAGCCAAAACAACTTTTGGTCACCGGGCGACCACTGTTTCCAAAACCAACGTTTATTCATTGTTTATTCGAGTACTTTAGGAACCCTGAAAAATGCATTGTCCTTTTTGGGTGCATTTTGTAAAACTTCTGAGTGAGCCAAATCAGGCTTCACTACATCTTCGCGCAGCGCATTGATCTCGTGACTCATCGTGGTTAAAGGCTCAACGCCATCGGTGTTCACTTCATTTAATTTTTCAACGAAGGTGAGCATGTTGCTCATATCGCGCAGCATTTTGCCTGTTTCTTTTTCGTCAATTTCCAGACGCGATAGATGTGCAATTTTGGCTAATGTTTCTGCGTCTAATTTCATGTGTGTTTAATCGTTTCAGTGACTTTGGCTCTTAACGCAATTGAAAGAGATTTCATGCAACAGCAACTACTTCTTTTTTCAATTCGGTGTCAATGATCGAAAAGACACGTTGCTTGAGTTCTGAAATGTCATTCAATGTCATTCCTTTGGTTTCAATGGGGCTGTGGAAAACAACTTTCACAGTGCCCCGGTGCAATCGCATTTTTTCTTTATCAGGCAAAATTATCCAATTATAAGGAATGGTGACAGGTACAATCGGGATTTGTTTCTCAATGGCGGTGCGAAAAGCTCCATCTTTGAATGGGCACATCTGTGGAGGCTCTTTTGTTACCACGCCCCCTTCCGGATAAATCACGAGGCTTTTCCCTTCGTCAATGGCTTTCATAGATGCTACGATGGTATTGAACCTGCTCTTTAAACTGGCTCTATTGACAGTGATGTGCAGCTTTCGATACATAAAACCAAACAGTGGAATCTTCTCCATATCGTTTTTGCCTACGAATATGGTGTCGACCGGATTAAGCCCCATTGTAGGAATGTCGAGATACGAGAAATGATTGGGGCAAAAGATGTATTGCTTTGTACGGTCTAGTTTCGTTCGACATTCTACCCGATACGGTAAAAAAGTGAATATGAACAGACTCTTTGCCCACCAACGATTGATCTTACCTACCCACTGATGCTGCTTTGGAAAAAAAATGGGGTAAAGCAACAGCGGGAAAAAGAAAAGAAACAAGACACTAAAAATGGCAAAGACGAAAATAGTATGAACCAACCGAACAAATTTCATGGCATCACCTTTCTTTGATCTTTTTAATCATTTCTTTTTTTAAGATCGGATGCGCTGTGATTAGTATACGGTGGGGCATAGATCATCTTCATTGTCATTTCATTTGTTGATCGTTCCGGGTTTGGGAATTAAAATCAATTCAGTTTGGCGGCCATCGATGTAACGAAACCCGGTTTCGTCAAAGTAGCCATCTTCCTCCAACTGAATGCGCACTTCTTTTTTCCACTCAATCACGTACACAGAAGCGTTGAGTTCAATCGAATAGGCCGTGTTGTAGTGCATGGGATAGTCGCCTGTGTGCGGTACCCCCGTTTGCATATCCCACATGCCAATCGTGGTGCCGGCGGCGTGTCCATGAAATCCGATGGGGTGAGTGTAGATGGACGGATTAATGCTGGCCGCAATAGCTTGATTCCGCGAATCGGCCAGAATAGAATTTCCGGTTTTGCCTTCTTTGAAATTGCTTGTTAAAATATCCTGCAGTTTGTTGCCGCGCTTGAAAGCATTTTTCAAATATTCAGGAGCATCCGTTTCGCCTGCTTTTAAAATGTAGGCATGCTGCTGCGTGTCGGTGTTTAGGCGCAGATAGGTAATGCCAAAGTCGACATGCAATAAATCGCCCGGCATAATCACAAGCGGCTGTGGTCGTTTGAACATCATCGTCTCCGGCTCTTCGCGCTGAATGGAAACCGATGGCTGGAACCATGTATCGAGTTTCAGTCGCTTAATTTCTTCGCGATACCACCACACTACATCTTCGGTAGTGGTCACTCCAGGTTGAATCACTTTGTCAGAAAATCCTTCCGTAATGATTTGATGCGCAATGCGACAGATTTGCTGATAGATCACCATCTCTTTTTCCGTGCGCGTTTCTAACCAGGCCACGGCCAATTTTTCGGCGGAGGCAACGTGTGTGAAGAGGCGCTTGGGCAATGCGGTCAAGAATTGATCGTAGTCATTGGCCGTCATTCCATCGGCATGCCCCCAATGCGGTGCTTTATTGATTCCTATTTTTTTAGGATTGCGCTCGTCAATCAAACGTGCTAATTGTGCCCATTGATCGGGCTGTTGTTCCGGGTCCCAAGCGCGCTTAAATACTTTACCCACATCATAGCGTGCTACGGCCATGTATTCTAAGCCTAGATCGTTGCCTTTGTTGTCTTTACCTTTGTCATACACTACCAGCATGGTTGTTCTGCGGGCTGCAAACCAGGTGGCTGGCAGAAGCGTGCGAATCACCGGATCTTCATTGTACTCGCGTGAAATAACCACCCACATGTCAAATCCTTCTCTTCGCATCAAGGTGGGAAGCAATGTGCGGAGCCGATCTTCCAGCAGTTCATCTACCACACGCGCCTGATCGCGCTGTGAAAGAATAGCCGGATATTGGGCAATCGAAAATTTTGAGAATAAGATGAGCGCAACTGTAGCAACAAAATATTTCATGAAAATGTGGAGTGTAGGTTAAGTATGCAAAATAACACGATTTCAGCGCCTGCGGTAAATGAGCGAATTAAAAATTTACAATCTGATGTCGTTAAGTTAAGCCTATTTTAAACCTTACCTCGTTCCTCTCCACAAGAGAGGAGGAGGTCAAGCAGAGCTTAACTGAACGATAATGATTTACAATCTGATTTTTATCTCGCAGCGCTGGTCTTTTAGGAGGGTGCGGGCATTTTCTACCTCCATTTTTGATTTCGAATCGTCCATCTGATCTTTCACAGCCTTTTTAATCTCTTTCATCCGCATCGACTCAATAAATCGCTTCACTTCTTCTTCGTTCTCTAAAATCAGTTTGGGTACCATGGTAGGCTTGTCATCTTCACCTTTGGCCACCATTGTAAAATACGATGAGTTAGTATGTTTTGTGATGCCGGTTTTTACGTTTTGCGATTCCACCCGAATGCCCACTACCAGCGATGTTTTGCCAACATAATTTACCGATGCCATCATCGATACCAATTCGCCTACTTCTACCGGTTGCAAAAATTCTACCTGATCTACTGAAACGGTGACGCAATACGTTTCGGCATGTTTGCTGGCGGTGGCATATGCTACCTTGTCCATGAGGGAGAGCAAAATGCCCCCGTGAATTTTGCCGCCAAAGTTGGCGTAAGCCGGAATCATCAATTCGGTGATGGTAGTTTGTGAGGAGCGGACGGGTTTAGCAGAGGTCATCAGTAAGAAGTTGGTTTTTGTTTGATGTGCCTTACTCGAAGTACTCTGATTTCAGTTTCAGTAATACGATAAGTAATTCGATAGCTATGGGTGATAAAAAATCGAAAGTCACCTGAGATTATTTTTCGTGCTCCCTCCACGCTTGTATCTTTTTCATGGCCTCTTCATGTACCACAAATTGACCCTGCTCTATTTCAGCATCTGCTTTTGCAATTGCTTCATTATAGGCTTCAATACTTTCACCTAAATATTCTTCGTCTTTTTGTCTGGAAAATGTAATCATATTTTGAATGGCATGAATCAATGCCTCATCGTTGATGTGCTGAAGACTATCAATGATTTGATTTTTTTTCTCTTGTAAAGATCCAAATATCATGATTACCCAAATATAAAAACTTTACACCAATTTATTACTCAACCGGTAGAAGCGAACAAACATGGCGCTGGCTGTTAAGGTGAGGCCAATCAAAAGCCCGATCCAAATACCAATGGCACCCCAATCAAAAATAAACGTGAAGCAATAACCCAATGGCAACCCAATGATCCAGTACGAAACGAAAATCAAAAGTGAGGGCACCTTCACATCTTGCAATCCGCGTAGCGCACCAATGCAAACGACTTGAGCGCCATCGCTCAGTTGAAACAATCCGGCTATAATTAGCAAAGGCCCGGCGATGGAAATTACATTTTCATCGGTGACGTAGAAATGAGGCAAGAGATCGCGACCGGCAATGAATAGAATTGCCCACGCACTCATAATCACCATGGCCAATCCCAATAAGGCATAAGCGGCTTGCCGCAGATTGACATAATCTTTTTTTCCTAAAAAATTGCTTACGCGAATAGTGGCTGCTGCCGCCAAACCCGACGTGGTCATGTAACTGATAGTTGCCAAATTGATGGCGATTTGATGTGCGGCCAATGCACTTGTTCCGAGCCAGCCCATCATCACCAACGAAAAGTCAAAAGCAGCTACCTCAAAAATAAATTGCAACCCGGCCGGTAAACCAATATGTAGCATTTTCGAAATGAGTTTTCGGGAGTAGCTGCCAATGGAAAACCCCAATCGGTATTTTTTAAATCGTGGTGCGAAGTACACAAATCCCGCGAAAGCGACGGCCATCAAAATCCTTGAAATCAGTGTGGCGTAACCTGCGCCGTTTAGCCCAAGCGCCGGAAATCCGAAGTGACCATAAATCAATACATAGTTAAGACCGATATTGACAAAGTTACTGGCGATAACAATGATCATCGCAATGCGTGTCAACGAGAGCCCCTCCGTAAATTGACGAAACGTTTGAAAAATCAGAATAGGGATAAGTGAAAATGTAATGATGCTCAAATAGGGCGTGGCGAGTTTTACCACTTCCGGTGGTTGATGAATATAGTACAACACATTCATGCCTACAGACACAATGGCGATCAATACAAAACTGTTGAGGACATTAATGAGCAGTCCATGCTTTAGAATGGAGGCAATCTGTCCGTCATTTCGTTCTCCGTCTGCGGTAGCCACCAGCGGCGTGATGGCGTAGGAAACGCCAATACCAAATAGAAGCAAGAAATTAAACGCCACGTTTGCCAGACCTGCGCCTGCTAAATGAGCAGCACCTAAGTTGCCCACCATAACGTTATCAGCCACACCCATGGTAACATGCCCCAACTGACTCAACATGACCGGGAAGGCCAATTGAAAACCTTCGCGAAGATGTGGCTTGTATTTTTCGATTTGCATTCGTTGCGAATTCTGAGTTTATAAATTTAAGATTCGTGCAACGCGCAATATTCCCATCACGCTTAGGCTGTCGGTTATTTTTCCATCCAACACCATACGAATTGCGTCTGAAAATGGCAACTTCCACACTTTCATGTCGGCTTCGGTTTCGTCGCGGTGGTGCGCGCCTTGGGTTAGTTTTTCCGCCAGAAAAACAAACCCTTCTTCATCTGAAACGGAATTAGACAAATGCGTACGTTGCACCAATTGCCATTCATCAGCTTCAAGGCCAGTCTCTTCTTTCAACTCGCGCTTCGCCGATGCGAGTACATCTACACCAACCGGTCCGCCGCCTTCCGGAATTTCCCAACTCCATTCATTCAACGGGTAACGATGTTGCCCGACGAGCCAGGTATTTTGCTCTTCATCCAAAGCAACAATGCCGATGGCTTTGTTCTTGAAATGAATTTTACCGTAAATACCGTTGCCGCCGGCCGGATTAATGACCTGATGCTGCTCCAGTTTGATCCATGGGTTTTCATAGATGTCTTCGGTGGAGAGGGTTGTCCAAGGATTTTTCATGAAATGAAAATATCTCCAAAGTTCAAGATTTGTTATCACTTCGACACCAACTAGCAAACAGTAATTTTTGCTTTAATTTGTAGCCTTGCTTAGTTACCCTTCATCATGCTAAAATCTTCTTTCACAAAAAACAAAATCGAGGCTGGTTGTGATGAAGTAGGCCGTGGCTGTCTAGCCGGGCCAGTGGTGGCGGCAGCCGTTATTCTTCCTACGAAATTTAAGCATCCTCTTCTCAACGACTCCAAACAATTGAAGAAAGCAGATCGCGATCAATTGCAGGAAGAAATAAAACAGGCAGCCATTGCGTGGGCCATTGCCGAAGTGAGTCACGAAGAAATTGATCAGATCAATATATTAAATGCTTCTTTCAAAGCCATGCATCTGGCACTCGATCAGTTGCAAACGCGTCCGGAGCTTTTGTTGATCGATGGAAATAGATTCAAACCGTATCAGCAGATTGAACACAAATGCATAATTAAGGGGGACGCAAAATTTCTTTCGATCGCAGCCGCTTCTGTCTTAGCAAAAACATACCGCGATGAATTAATGGAAAAATTAGCGAGGGAGTTTCCGGGTTATGGGTGGGCAACTAATGTAGGCTACCCAACACCTGAACATCGCGAAGGAATAAAGACGTTGGGCATCACACCGTATCATCGAAGGTCATTTCAGTTGTTACCTTCACAATTGGAATTATTTGATTAACTTGGTCAATGATATTTGCATTCTTTCGCAAAAAAGAAAATCATTTTGATTACGAAGCGCTTCGCAAGTGTAAAGTTTGCGATCACCAGTTTAAGGGACGGTATTGCAATGTGTGTGGCGAAAAAGTAATTGAACCATACGAGCGCTCCCTACGTGAATTTTTAGATAGTCTTTTAAACGCATTTACCTTTCTGGATGGTAAATTTTGGAGAAGTTTTAAGCTGCTTATTCTAAATCCGGGGCAACTTGCCAGAAATATTGCCGATGGGAGGCGGGTGCCGTACATGAAGATGATCTCATTGTTTTTTGTGGCAAACTTTTTCTATTTCCTGTTTCCTGTTTTTGATACATACAACTCATCGCTCTATACCCAACTCAATTCTTTAGGAGAGCATAGCCTTCATGCGAAGGCTATTGTCAAAGAAAGAATTGAAAAAGAAAAAATTAAGATAGAAGATTTTCAACGCAATTATCAGAGCCAGTCTACAAACCTCTCTAAGTTGCTCATCGTGGTGTTAGTGATGATTTTGTCTCTTTTTCTGATGGTGATTAATTTCAGCAAACAAAACTATTTCTTCGATCACTTACTGGTAGCACTGGAATTTTACAGTTTTCAATTGCTCATCAATTTAGTGATCATTGCACATGTAATTCTATGGATGATAAAAATGGGTAAATGGTATGATTTAGACATGGACTTTTTGATGACTGATCAAGTATTTTCTACCATCACTTATTCGATTCTGCTTTATTTTACATTTCGTCAGATGATTACATTTTACAACCAAAAATGGTATTGGGCTGCACCAAAGGCAATCTTACTTTTGTTCTTAATGGGTCTTTCTATTGATTATTATCGCATGATGTTATTTTATATTACCGTGTGGACTCTTTAAAAACAGCTTCATGTGTCTCATTTTTCTAGCGGTTAATCATCATCCGGCTTACCCGCTCATCATTGCGGCCAATCGCGATGAGTTTTATAATCGCCAAACAGCGCCCGCCGATTATTGGCCGGATCATCCCACCATACTAGGTGGTCGCGACTTAGAGGCACAGGGCACTTGGATGGCCATGACTACCAGCGGCAGAATAAGCATGATTACAAATTACCGCGACCCACAACATATTGATCCCAAGGCACCGTCACGCGGTCAGTTGGTTTCAGATTTTTTAATTTCAGAACAAACGGCACCTGAGTATTTGAAACAATTGGAATCGAATGGAAAGCGCTACAACGGTTATAACCTGATTGTCGGAAATTTCAAAGCACTTCACTACTACTCGAATTATCGTCAGGGAATAGATTTGATCCCTAAAGGCATTCATGGACTGAGCAATCATTTGCTCGACACACCTTGGCCCAAAGTAGCACACGGAAAAAAACAATTTCACGATTTGCTGCAAAGCCCCGAACTAAATGCTGAGTTGCTGTTTCAGTTTTTGAAGAATGAGGATCGGGCTCCGGATGAACTATTGCCACATACAGGAATCGGATTGGAGCGAGAGCGCGCCCTGTCTTCTATGTTCATTAAAACCAGCGGCTACGGCACCCGTAGCTCAACCGTAGTTTTCATCAACCAACAACACCAGGTGTACTTTACCGAGCGCGTTTACAACCTTCAGACGTTTGCGCATATCGATCGTACCTATTCATTTCAGATTCACAAATAGTGGTAACATTTTCGCCATCCATCCGTCTGGTAAGCGTCTTTTGTAAATTAAAGTCAATTTTTTAGGCCAAAATTGATTTGATTTGAAACTAATTGACGTTGGAACAGTTCAAAGGAGGTAGATTTAAAACCGAAGCAAAAAATCAATAGAAGCATGGGCAAAATCATAGAAACACACGAGATATCCAAAGTTTACAAGATGGGTAACAACATTGTAAATGCGTTACAGTCTATTTCCATCTCTATTGATAAAGGCGAGTATGTTGCATTTATGGGGCCTTCAGGTTCTGGAAAGTCAACGCTCATGAATATTGTAGGATGCCTTGATTCACCTACATATGGCCGCTATCGTCTGAATAATCAGGAGGTAAGCGAAATGACAGAGAATGAGTTGGCCATGATTCGCAATAAAGAAATCGGATTTGTATTTCAAACTTTCAATTTGTTGCCCCGTGCATCCGCTTTAGAAAATGTAGCACTTCCACTGATCTATGCAGGGTACTCGAAGGATGAGCGTGAAGAAATGGCCATCGCTGCATTGGAGAGTGTAAACCTAGCCGATCGTTATCACCATCGACCCAACGAGCTTTCCGGTGGACAACGTCAGCGCGTTGCCATTGCCCGTGCGTTGGTCAACAACCCGTCCATCATTTTGGCCGATGAGCCTACCGGTAACTTAGATACCAAAACCAGTTACGACATCATGAACTTGTTTCAGGATTTGCATGATAAAGGCAACACCATCATTTTGGTTACGCACGAAGATGATATTGCACACTATTCGCACCGCATTATTCGCTTGCGCGATGGTTTGATTGAGTGGGATCGTAAAAATGAAAATGTAACGCGCAATCCTGCCCAAGCACAAGTTGCCCAACCTTTATAAGATTATTTTTTTCCAAACCGCAATCCTAATCCTAACCAGGGCAGGGCTGTGAAGCGATTGGTACTGTTGAAAAAAATGCCGGCGGTCAAGGACACGGTTTTTCTGCCGCCGCGAATGCCAAACGAGTGTGTTTGGTTGTTAACCCCTCCACCAATATAATTCTCTGACACGAGCAAAATCGATTTGCTGGCGCGGATGGCACCGCTGACGATCAGAAGAGGCTGAGTGGTATTTTCAGAATTATAAAACTGGCCGTAACCAACCGTGATGTTTGCATTGGGCGAGCCAAAGGTGCCAAAGCCATATCCGATGATAAACCTTTTTTCATCAGTAATTAAAATACGGCCTAGCGAAAAAGAGGAATACGTAAACGAAGCGCCTACGGTGATTTTGTTTGCAATAATGGGAATGCTAAGCCGCACATTTCCCCACAACATACCGGCAGGAATCACGCCACCAACGCCCACTTGAATGTTATTGGTGATACCTACATTCAGTTGATTGTAAACAACCCAAAGATTTTGGTAGTACCATTCCCCTTTCCGCAAAGAGTATCCGCTGGGCGAAAAAACATAACTGATGTTCGAAATTTTTCCCCAATAGTGGCCATTGACAACCTCCGCGGCACTGACTTTTTTTGTTTCGATGATTTCTTTTTTCGGAATGTTTGCAAAAGATTCTCCGGAGTTATTCTCCACTTGAAGAGTAAGCGATGAATCATTCTCCATCACAATTTTGCCTACAAACGATTTTCCGCTCCGAGTCTTGATTAACCGGAGTTCTGTACTATTCGACTGAGGTGTGGCGGGGGCTTGCCCATAGACCACATGAGAGAAAATAAACCAAATCAAAAGCAGAAGCCCTTTTTTCATTTCGAATTACGATGAGAATTTATCGGTTTGTTTTATCCTCGCATAACTCGACCAGCACACTGTTAGTCGTTTTGGGATGTAAAAAGACGATTCGCTTGTTGTCTGCTCCATCTTTAGGCTGCTGAGCCAGCAATGAAAAACCGGCATCTGATTTTTCTTTCATTACATTTTCAATATTACTTACACCAAAGGCCAGGTGATGAATTCCTTCGCCTTTTTTTTCGATAAAGGTAGCGATGGGCGAATCGGGGCGAGTGGCTTCTAATAATTCTATTTTTACGCCTCCTACATCAAAAAAAGCAGTGCGCACACCTTCGCTTTCCACTTCTTCAATTTTATAATGCGGTTTACCCAACAATTTGGCAAACAACCGATTCGACTCCTCCAGATTTTTAACGGCTATGCCAATGTGCTCTAATTTTTCCATAATGAGAGAATGGTCAGGTTTTTATTAATTTTGAGCTGAAATTGGGAAACTTTTAGGAGTTTCTGGAAGTTTAGTTAAACACAATGCCAAAAATTAATCTCGATACAGTAAGCGATGTTCACGTAGAGGCCGCACGGGTGCAGCAACAAATCAAGGATTACCTCGGTTTGCGCACCAGCGACTTGATGTTTGAATACGGTGTGGTGGAGGGAAAGACCAAATTGGACCTCATTACGATCAATCCCCGCCACAATCAGTCCTTTTTATTCCATACTGAAACAGGTGCAGACAAGGTGGATGCGCTGCGTAAAATGTGGGATTATGTGCAGAACTATAAGGAAAAGGAAAATTCTTATACCATTCAGTGGGTGACTAAAAGCGACAGTGAATTGCATACTTCGTATTTCCGTGCAGGAAATATTTTAGAAGCGTTAGAGAAACTGTATTATGGACGAGACAGGAACACAATCACTGTTTTTAGTGTTGTACTGAATCCTGTGTCATAATGGTCGTTCAAATAGATAGAAATTAGACTATGATTAGCGTTACAGAAAAAGCCAAAGAGAGACTTGTAAACCTCCGTGTAGAGGAAGGTAAAACTCAAGATCATAATATTCGTGTTTCAGTGAAAGGTGGAGGTTGCTCTGGCCTGATGTACGACTTGGGTTTTGACGCTGAAATAAAACCGGCCGATCAAATATTTGAAGATAAGGGAATCAAAATATTGGTGGATAAAAAGAGCCTGCTTTACCTTCTGGGCACCACACTCGATTTTTCAGATGGTTTGAATGGAAAGGGTTTTCAATTTATCAACCCCAATGCTTCGCGCACCTGCGGTTGCGGAGAGAGTTTTTCGGTTTAGAGTTTAATTAGACTCAAATCAAGAATAAAACCATCCAACAACCCTTCTCCTTTTATTTCTTTATCGAATCCGGTAATCTTTTCAACACTTCCGTCAGAACGATAGATGTGAGTTATCTTCTTTGAAGGATCAAGCAACCAAGCAAGATTTGCTCCATTAGCGATCCAGATTTTCATCTTTTTTTGAAGTTCTTCCAAATGATCCGTTTTGGACATAATTTCGATTACAAATTCCGGACAGAGTGGTGCAAATCTGTTTTGGTCTCCTTCTGATAAAGACTCCCATTTTTCTGAAGAAACCCAGGAAGCATCCGGTGATAAAACGGAGCGATCGGGTAGCGTAAAACCTGTAGAAGAATCAAAAACCTCTCCTTTTTCTTTTTCAAAATTCCAGTTTGACAATTGTCTTAGTATTTCAGTATTTATTTTTCCTGAAAAGGCATTGGTTGGTGACATAAGTACGATTTCCAGTTTGCTATTTCTTTCAATGCGCAGGTCTTTGTTTTCTTGGCAAAACCAAAGAAACTCTTCATCGCTCATGGCGTTGGTGATGCGATCTTTTAAGATGATAGTTTCCATGTGGGAATTGTATCCTTAAAAATAACCAATAATCCGTTAAGGTGCCGCAATACATTTCAATTCAATGGTAATAGGCGTAGGAAGACGCATTCACTTCCACCGTAGTGCGACAGAGCTAAGAAGGCAAGTCACACCAATACTTCGCGCACTTGTGGTTGTGGCGAGAGTTTTTCGGTTTAATATACAATGAGGCTTAGATCCAATTCGAAACCTTTCACAGGATCTTCACCTATTAACTTTTTATCAAATCCGATGATTTGTTCAGGCTCTCTTCCTGAACGATAAATGTAAACTGTCTTTTGGGTAGGATCAATGAGCCAACCGAGCTTCGCGCCATTGGCTATCCAGCAATTCATTTTTGTTTTTAAGTCTTCCAGATAATCGGATTTGGATCGAATTTCGATGACAAAGTCCGGACAAATGGGTGCGAATTTATTTTTGTCTTCGATTGAAAGTGACGACCATTTTGTTTTCGAAACCCATGAGGCATCGGGAGAAAGAATGGATCGATCGGGTAAAGTGAAGCCGGCAGACGAATCAAAAGAAAACCCATTCTTTTCGCCAACAGCCCAGTTTGCCAATTGACGAGAGATTTCCATATTCCAAAATCCCGAAAGTGATGTTACAGGCGACATAAGTACGATTTCCAGTTTGCTATTTCTTTCAATGCGCAGGTCTTTGTTTTCCTGGCAAAACTGAAGAAATTCCTCATCGCTCATGGCGTTGGTAATGCGATCTTTTAAGATGATAGTTTCCACGCGGGAATTGTATTATTGAATTTATCAAAAATCAGTTATAGCGCGGCGATGCATTTCAATTCAATTGCAATGGGCGTGGGGAGGGCGTTTACTTCCACCGTGGTGCGACACGGTTGGTTCTCCGTAAAATACTGTGCATAGATTTTATTGAATGTTTTAAAATCCTTTTTCATGTTGGTAAGAAAAACGGTTACGTCCACCAGGTCTTTCCACTGCGCACCGGATGATTCTAAAATCAATTTTACATTTTGAAAAACAGCATGGCACTGTTTCTCAATATCGTAGGCCACAATTTCTCCCTCGTCGTTCAGGGTTACGCCGGGAATATCTTTCGAACCGCGTTGACGTGGACCAACCCCGGAAAGAAACAATAAGTTGCCCACTCTGCGAGCGTGAGGATAAGCACCTACGGGCTCGGGTGCTTGCTGTGATGAGATGATTTTATTTTCCATAGCATTAGTCAATTCCAAAAACATAACTAGCCCACAAGCTTTGCCAGTCCGCACCAGCGGTTTCTGCAGGAATCATTTTTACTGTACTCACCATCCATTCACCTTTTGCGTTGATTGGAAATGTCACAGTGCCATCATTTTCTGTGTAGAGATTTTGAAGAAAAGTGGTGGTACCAATTTTTGTCCACACTTTCACCAACTGATGGGGGTTTGGTTTGCCGTCAAACAAAACAGTACACGTGAGGTAATCGCCCACTTTCAGAGTGTAGGGATTTTTCATCAGGATTATTTCATTGCGAAAGCCAACTTTTTTCTTGTAGGTGTCGTCTGTTTTATCACCTACCTGTACGAGCAGTTTTGCAAATCGCTTGTAAAACTCTTTCGAAGGAAGATTCATGGTGTTGTTTTCTTTGCGAAGGGCAATAATGTTTTCCAGTCCATCTTCTTCCAAATAGCTATTGAATTTATCTGCGTCCAATTCGATGAAGGCATTGTTGCTTTCCAAAGTTACTAAATGCGTGCCTGGCTCAGTAAGTTTCAGTTGTAGTTTTTCTTTTTCTTGAGGCTTCAGTTGGGCGCGCACATCTTTCATTTTTGTCAACTGGTGTAAATCAAGTTTCTCTACTTTATGACGATTCAGATCCCATGCGTCACCTTCAAAATTTTCGCCTACCATCAATTTCAAAGGCATCGTTTCTCCAATGGCAAACCGGTACTTTTTAGGCTGCATCCAAAATTCATGTGATGAGCAAAGCACCCCAATGGCGAGTAAAGTAACAACTAAAGATATTTTCTGCCGAGTCTTCATTTCTTTTGATTCATTAGGGTTTCAATTTCATCTACTTCAACCGGAACGTTCTTCATCAAGTCGGTATTGCGCTGTGTACCAATCACCACATTATTTTCAATACGGATGCCCAGTCCTTCCTCTTTAATGTAAATACCCGGTTCAATCGTCCACACCTGGCCTGTTCTCACTTTGGCATGCATGTTTCCTACATCGTGTACATCCAAACCCAACATGTGCGAGGTACCGTGCATGAAGTACTTTTGAAAGGCCGGTTTTTCTTTCGGCTGATTTTTCACATCCGTTTTTGAAATCAGGCCTAGGCCAATCAATTCACTTTCTATCAGCTTTTGAATTTCTTTGTGATACTCAAAATAAACCACCCCTGGTCGCAACATTTTATTGGCAGCACGCATCACGCGCAACACGGCATTGTACACATCGCGTTGTCGATTGGTATAGCGGCCGTTCACCGGAATGGAACGAGTGAGGTCGGCATTGTAATTGGCATATTCCGCACCCACATCCAGCAATAAAATATCACCGTCTTTACAAACCTTATCGTTTTCAATGTAATGCAATACGCATGAGTTAGCACCCGATGCAATGATGGGAGTGTAGGCAAATCCGCGCGAACCGTTTCTCAAAAACTCATGCGCATATTCGGCTTCAATTTCATATTCTTTTACGCCCGGCTTCACAAACTTTAACACTCTGCGGAAAGCGCTTTCAGTAATATTACAAGCCTGTTGCATGAAGTCAATTTCAATAGGTGATTTCACACTTCGCAATTGCGCCATCAAAGGAGCCACTCGCTGATACTCATGCAGTGGATAATTCTTTTTACACCACTCAATGAAACGCGCATCGCGGGTTTCTACCTTTATTTCCGAGCGATAATGTTCGTTGGTATTGAGATACACATTTTCCACACCGCCCATCGTCATCATGTGGTGGAAGAGACGACTGAATTCGGAAGTCCACACAATGGTTTCCACACCGGTAAGTTCTCGCGCTTCTTCTTTGGTCAGTTTGTGTCCTTCCCATGTGGATATTTGTTCATTGGTCTCTTGAAGAAACAATACCTCACGGTATTTTTTATCCGGAAAGTCTGGACAGATTACCAGGATGCTGTTCTCCTGATCTACCCCACTTAAATAAAACAGGTCGTTGTTTTGGCGAAAGGGTAGGTGCCCATCGGCATTGGTTGGCATCAGGTCGTTGGAATTGAACAAAGCCAGCGATTGAGGCTTCAGTGCCTTTGTCAATTTTTTGCGGTTGGTTATAAACAGTTGGGAATCAATTTTTCGGTAGCGCATTTCTGTTTCAATATTCAGTTCGGATATAAAAGTAAAATTAAAATTTGATCGGAGCTGATTTCCTGGGCAGGGATAAAGTACTCATTGCTCATCGAATCCTAAAGCCCTTTTTATTTGATTTTTAAACCCTGCCGATTCTATGCCTAATGCCTTGGGTTAGTTACCTTTGCCGTTTAAAATATTGAACTAAATGACGGGAATGGAGAATATCCGCAATTTTTGCATCATTGCGCACATCGATCACGGCAAAAGCACCCTGGCAGACAGGCTTTTAGAGTTTACGGGCACCCTTACCAACCGCCAAATGCAGGCGCAGGTGCTCGATAACATGGATTTAGAGCGCGAAAAGGGCATTACCATAAAGGCACATGCCATTCAAATGAACTACAAGTTTGAAGGCGTAGAATACACTCTCAACTTGATTGATACCCCAGGTCACGTCGATTTTTCATACGAAGTGTCGCGGTCCATTGCCGCATGCGAAGGTGCGCTGCTCATTGTAGACGCAGCCCAAGGCATTCAGGCTCAGACCATTTCCAATTTGTACCTCGCGTTGGAACATAATCTGGAGATCATTCCCATCTTAAACAAAATAGACCTGCCAGCGGCCATGCCGGAGGAGGTAACAGATCAGATTGTGGATTTGATTGGCTGCGAAAGAGAGGCTGTTTTGAAGGCTAGTGCTAAAGAAGGAAAAGGAATTCAGGAAATATTGGCAGCAGTAATTAAACGTGTTCCACACCCCAAGGGCGACCCGAAGGCTCCACTCCAAGCCATGATTTTTGATTTAGTCTTTAATTCCTTCAGAGGTATTGAAGTTTACTACCGCGTGTTTAATGGCACCATGCGCAAAAACGATCAACTTCGTTTTGTTAACGCAGGCAAAGAATATGGCGCTGATGAAATTGGTGTATTGAAATTGGATAAACACCCACGTCAGGAAATTAGTGCAGGTAATGTGGGCTATCTCATTTCGGGCATCAAGGTGGCGAAAGAAGTGAAAGTGGGAGATACCATCACGCTAGTTTCAAATCCGGGCGAAGCTTTGCAAGGCTATGAAGACGTGAAGCCGATGGTTTTTGCCGGAATCTATCCCGTGGATACGATTGAGTTTGAAGAACTCCGTAGCTCGATGGAGAAATTGCAGCTGAATGATGCATCGCTGGTGTGGGAGCCGGAAACTTCGGCTGCGCTGGGGTTTGGTTTCCGCTGTGGATTTTTGGGCATGTTGCACATGGAAATCATTCAGGAGCGGTTGGAGCGTGAATTCAACATGACGGTAATTACCACCGTTCCTTCAGTGCAATTCAAAGCCATGCTTACCAATGGCAAAATGATTGAGATCAATGCACCTTCTGAAATGCCTGATCCTACCACCATGGATTACATTGAAGAGCCATACATCGCGGCGCAGATCATTAGCAAATCAGAATTTATCGGTGCGATCATTGGATTGTGCATGGATAAACGAGGCATCATTAAAAATCAAGTTTACTTAACGACTGATCGCGTTGAGCTAACATTTGAAATGCCGTTGTCTGAAATTGTGTTCGACTTCTTTGATAAGTTAAAATCGATTTCGAGAGGATACGCTTCACTCGATTACCAACTCATCGGCTTCCGCGAAAGCGACATGGTGAAGTTGGATGTGATGCTCAACGGAGATAAAGTAGATGCTTTGTCCGCCATTGTGCATCGTGCGAAATCGTACGAGTGGGGAAGGAAGTTGTGCGAAAAATTGAAAGAGTTGATCCCGCGTCAAATGTTTGAGATTGCCATTCAGGCGAGTATCGGGCAGAAAATTATTGCACGCGAAACGGTGAGTGCTATTCGTAAAAACGTATTAGCAAAATGTTATGGTGGTGATATTTCACGTAAGAGAAAACTTTTGGAGAAGCAGAAGAAAGGAAAGAAGCGGATGCGTCAGGTGGGCAACGTAGAGATTCCACAAGAAGCATTTATGGCTGTTTTAAAAATCGAATAACCTAATTAGAAAATTCGGTGATTCGATAATTTGAAAATCGGCTAAGGCAGAATTATAAGAAAAGATTAAGGTTTCAATGACAGAGCCAACTCCATACACCCTCATTGATGGCCGCAAGGTTTCATCAGACATAAAATTAGAGCTTGCCGCTAAAGTGGCTGAGCGTAAAAAACTTGGAAAGAAGATTCCGCACTTGGCCATTATTTTGGTAGGGGATGATGGTGCGAGCCAAACGTATGTCGATCACAAAGTGAAAGCGTGTAAGGAAGTGGGCTTTCATTATACCATGATGCGCTTTGCTGATACCATCAGTGAGGAGAAACTAATGAAACACATCGATCATGTAAACAATGATGAGGATGTAGACGGATTTATTGTGCAGCTTCCATTGCCTCCGCACATTTCGGTGGAGAATATCACTGAGAAAATCAGATCGGACAAAGATGTAGACGGATTCACCAACCATAATTTTGGCAGTATCATTTCAAAAAATCCTTTGTTGATGCCTGCCACTCCGTTTGGTGTGATGGAACTTTTGCGCAGATACAATATTGAAACCGAAGGAAAGAATTGTGTGGTAGTAGGGGCAAGCCGGTTAGTAGGCGCACCATTGAGTATGATGTTGGTAGAACAAGGAAGAGCTACTGTAACCATTTGCCATAAGTACACGAATGATTTAGCTTCTATTACCCGTCAGGCCGATATTTTGATGGTAGGTGTAGGAAAGCCTGGTCTAATTACTGCAGATATGGTGAAAGAAGGTGCAGTGGTAATTGACATTGGTACTACACGAGTGGAAGGCCCACAATTCAAGAATGGATATTCTTTAAAGGGAGATGTTGAGTTCAAAGAAGTAGCTGCCAAAGCATCTTATATCACGCCTGTGCCGGGTGGCGTTGGCCCAATGACTATTGCTTCGCTGCTGATGAACACCATGAGAGCGGCTGAAAATTTGAATCCTTGATTGAATTTAAGATTTGTGATTTTTGATTTAAGATTTTTGATTTAAGGGCACCTCTAAAAACTCAATACACCCTTCTCTCTTTGGAGATGAGCATAAACGAAGTTTAAAAAGGAAGACACGAACGATATTGTTATCTTTAGGCAAGTATTTTAATCAGTTCATTGGTAGAACACTAGTCATACTAAAATGCATTCTGGAGTTTCAAATCTTGAATTGCCCGTAATGGAAGATTTCTACACCATTCAGGGAGAAGGATTTTATCAGGGAAATGCAGCTTACTTTATTCGCTTGGGCGGATGTGAGGTGCGTTGCGTTTGGTGCGATGTAAAAGATAGTTGGGATGTAAATGCGCATCCAAAACAAGAAATTACATCATTGGTTAATAAAGCAAAAGAAAGCGGTACTAACATAGTTGTTATTACGGGAGGCGAACCTTCTATGCACAATCTCGACAACCTGACTCAATCGTTAAGGTTAGCCGGACTTCGAACGCACATTGAAACATCTGGAGCTTATCAATTAACGGGAACATGGGATTGGATATGTTTTTCTCCCAAGAAATTTAAGGCGCCTCATCCAACGGTGCCTATTTTAGCCAACGAGTTGAAAGTAGTGATTTTTCATAAAACAGATTTTGACTGGGCAGAAGAGTTTGCAGCGAAGGTTTCACCCAATTGTCAACTCTATCTTCAGCCGGAATGGTCGAAAGAAGACGACATGCTTCCGCAGATTATTAATTATGTGAAGAAGCACCCTCAATGGAAAATTTCACTTCAGGTACACAAATACATGAATATCCCCTGATTAATGCATTTGACTGATTTTGTAAATACATTGAATGAATGGGGACAACAACAAGTCCCTTTTTTGTTTTTGGTAGACTATGAAATGAAGAAGCCACTTGTTTGGAAACTAAGTGAAGTAGATCGCTCAGAGTTGCTTTATGATTTTCATGGTGTTACGAATGCATCACTTGGGTTGAAGAACCATTCGCTGAGTTTTCAGATCGAAAAGCCTGAAATAGCTTTGTATGAAAAGAAGTTTCATAAGGTAATGCAATCTTTGAATCGGGGCGATACCTTTTTGGCGAATTTGACCGACCGCACAGCGATCCATGTAAATGCTACACTGAAGGATATTTTTTATTTAAGTCAGGCACGCTATAAAATCTGGTATCGTAATGAATTTGTCGTTTTCTCACCCGAAATATTTATTCAGATTCGGGATCAGCACATTTATTCTTTTCCCATGAAAGGAACTATTGATGCTTCTATACCCAATGCAGCGCAGGTTATTTTGTCAAATGAAAAAGAAATGGCTGAGCATGTAACCATGGTAGACTTGATTCGCAATGACTTAAGCTTGGTGGCAAGTGCCGTTCAGGTTACTAAATTTAGATATGTGGAAGAGGTGAAAACCAATCAGCGCAATTTGCTACAAGTAAGTTCTCAAATAGAAGGAGAATTACCTGAAGATTATTTACGGCGTCTCGGAAATATTCTTATTGCTTTGTTGCCTGCTGGTTCCATTTCCGGAGCTCCTAAACGAAAGACGTGTGAGATTTTGGCTTCTGCTGAAGGCAGAGATCGGGGCTACTACACTGGCATTTGTGGTTATTTCGATGGACACCAACTGGATGCCGGAGTGATGATTCGATACATCGAGCGAGAAAACGAAAATCTTTTTTTCAGAAGCGGAGGAGGCATCACCACACAAAGTAATTTGCAAGATGAGTTTCAAGAGTTAATCAATAAAGTGTATGTCCCGATTTCTTGAAACAATAAAGTTACTCGATGGTGAGTTTTATAATTTGGAATATCACCAGCAACGGTTGAGTGCAACCTGCCGTCATTTTAAATTCGCAAATTTTGAACTGCAAGGTTTTTTGAATGATCAAACTATTCCCCACAAGGGACTTTTTAAATGCAGAGTTATTTATGGTGCGGATGGGATTACGATTGAACATGTTCCTTATCACACCAAATCAATCAAGTCACTCAAGCTGGTAGAGTCCGACTCGATCGATTATCAATTTAAATGGGAGGATAGGTCCGCATTGAATCAATTGTTTAATCAGAAAGGCCATGCCGACGACGTGATCATTGTAAAAAATGGACTAGTTACCGATTCATCGTATGCCAACCTGATTTTTTGGGATGGAAAAAGTTGGTTCACACCATTCGAGCCTTTGTTACGAGGAACTCAGAGACAGTGTATGTTAGAAAGCGAAGTAATCAGGCCAACAACCATTTCAATCACTGACCTTCGTAAATTTGAGAAGGTAAAGTTGATCAACTCTATGTTGGGAATGAATGGGCCAGAAATTTCTGTAGCAAATATTATTATTTGAAAATGAAGTATTGTTTTAATGTTTTATGGGTGGTTTGTTTATTGATTAATGCGGCTGCACAAGCGCAAGATATCCTCAGCACAAAATCCAAAAAGGCAAAAGAGTATTATTTGGCTTCCGATAATTTTCGCGTGCGAGGTCAATTAGATCAGGCAATTGATTTACTAAAAAAAGCAATTGATAAAGACGAAAAATTTGAAGAGGCATATTTTCGATTGGCACTCACCTATCGCAGTGCCAATAATTTGCAGGCAGCAAGTGAAATGTTAGAGAAAGGCCTTAGGCTAACCACCTTTCCTGCCAAAGTTAAAACCTATCACTTTACCTTAAGTGAATGTTATCTGCGACAAGGCAAATACGATTTGGCGTTAAAGAGTGCCAATCAATTTGTTAATGATGAAAAGTTTGACAAAGCAAAGTTGACTCAAATGAAAGTTTGGAAAAGTCAATGCGAATTTGCGTTGGCAAATCAGGGTCAATCATTGGCGTATCAACTTAAGCCCCTTTCAGATACAGTCAACGCATTCCCTTTACAATATTTCCCCACCATCACCGCTGATGAAAAAGAATTAATCTTTACCATTCGCATGGGCAGTGATCACAACGATAACGAAGATATTATGATTTCAACACGCGATACGAATAATCGTTGGACGAAGCCGGTCTCAATATCTTCACAGATCAATTCTGATTTCCGCGAAGGAGCCTCCACGATTTCCGCCGATGGCCGTACATTGATATTTACTATTTGTGGACCCCGTGGCTGTGATCTGTATGAAAGCAATAAAGTAGGAAATGAATGGAGTGAACCTAAGAGCTTAGGATCAGCCGTCAATTCATCTGGTTGGGAGGCACAGCCCTCACTCTCTTCCGATGGCAATGAACTTTATTTTGTGGCGGAAAGAAAAGGAGGTTTTGGGGGCTATGATATCTGGTATTCCCGTAAGGGTGATAATGGCAATTGGACCAAAGCAGTAAATGTGGGGGCACCCATCAACACACCGTTCAACGAGATTGCTCCTTATATCCATGTAAATAACCAGAACTTGTATTTTGCTTCAAATGGATTGCCCGGTTTTGGTAGTTACGATATTTATGTAGCTGAGAAAAAAGGAGACGTCTGGCAAGCACCTGAAAATATGGGGGCGCCACTAAACGATTTCGAAGATCAGTATTCGTTTACCGTAACGAGCAACGGAAAGGTAGCCTATTATTCCAAAGAGGAGGGGAGAGATCATAGCAAGATATTTACAACTCCTATTCCAGAGCGCTTTCAAATAAGCAGAAAAGGAAATGTGGTAAGCGGGCGAGTTACCGATGCGGTCACGAAAAAACCGTTGAAAGCAAAAATTGAATTGAAAGAACTGATCAGTAACACCACCATCACGCATGTTTTTTCGGATTCTATCACAGGCAATTATTTAATTGTTGTTCCGGGCAAATCCGAATATGCATTGTTTGTAAACGAACCCGGTTATTTATTTCAAAGCCGTAATTTCAATTACAGCGATATTGATTTAACGCGGGCCATCGGTGTTGACTTGGAGCTTCTCCCAGCAGGACAGAATTCGTCCATCGTTTTAGAGAATATCTTCTTCGAAACAAATCAGTTTGAGCTATTAAATAAATCCACTTCCGAGCTGGATCATTTGGTTGAATATTTACTCGAGAACCCCGCCATTAACATTGAGATCAGCGGTCATACGGATAATGAGGGCACAGACAGCTATAATCAACAACTTTCATTAAAGAGAGCTCATTCAGTGGGCACATATTTGAAAAATCGGGGAATTCATCCAGATCGTGTAGTGGAAAGGGGGTATGGCTCAAAAAATCCGCTATATTCCAATGATTCTGAGGCAAATCGCCAAAAAAACAGAAGAATCGAACTGAAAATCCTAAAGTAACTGATTGCAAACGTTTGAAAATTCTTTATTTAGACTCAATATTAATTGGATATTATATTTTGGTAACTAAATTTGCTCTTTGTTGATTAGTATTCTTAGTTAAAATTTAAACTAAAAAGTATGAGGAAAAATTTACTAGTGAGAATGTTGCCTCTGTTGCTTGCGCTGATAACGAGCGTAGCTTGGGCGCAAGAGAGAACGGTGACAGGTAAAGTGACATCTGCCGAGGATGGTTCTGGATTACCTGGTGTGAACGTGTTGGTGAAGGGAACAACCAATGGTACAGTAACTGATGTAGAAGGAAAGTATTCTATATCTGTTTCTTCAGGAAAACTTGTGTTTTCATTCATTGGTTACACTACGCAAGAAGTTGAGATCGGTGATCGCTCAACAGTAGATGTTCAGTTGGCTTCAGATGTTACACAGCTTTCAGAAATTGTGGTAACAGCTCAAGGTATTGACAAGGACAAGAAGAGTATCGGATACTCTGTTCAAACCGTTAAGGGTGGTGACATCGCTCAGCGGTCTGAAACAAACTTGCTCAACTCATTGCAAGGTAAATTGGCGGGTGTGAATATCAGCAGTGCCAGCGGTGCTGCCGGATCAAGCACAAACATCAATATTCGTGGTGTTACCTCTTTTAGCGGTAGCAACCAACCATTGATCGTTGTGGATGGTATCATTTTTAGTAACGATGTAAATAATACTCAAAATACATTGTTTGGTTCACAACCATCTAACCGTTTAAATGATATTAGCCCTGAAAACATCGAATCCTTAAACGTATTGAAAGGACCCGGTGCGGCTGTATTGTACGGTTCAAGAGCTGCTAATGGTGTAATTGTAATCACCACAAAAAAGGGAGCGAAGGTTTCAGGTAAGACAGAGGTTACATTTACATCATCTCTGAATTTTCAGGATGTGTATGGTTTGCCAAAGTTCCAAAATCAATATGGACAAGGTGTAAATAATGATTTCAACAACGGATCAAGCAACTCATGGGGTCCTGCATTTGGTGCCCCAGGATCACCTACAACGGTAACTACTTTACAAGGTGCAACCGTTCCTTATATTGCCTATCCTGATAACGTTTCTGGTTTTTATAAGCAAGGCAGAATTTTTCAGAATGGTGTTAACGTAGCATCGGGAGATAAGGATAAAAATGTCTCTTTATCGATCTCAAATACAACTCAAGATGGTATTATTCCAGGTACAACGTATACTAGAAATAGTGTTCAATTTGGTGGTTCTACCAAGCTGGACAATGGGTTAAAGGTAGGATCTTCGATTACATATGTTCAAAGTACACAATCAGGTATTACCTCTGGAAATGGAGGTAGTGCATTAGGCCAATTAACACGTATTCCGAGAAGCTATAATCTGATCGGAGATCCGTATCAAACAGCTACTGGTAGAAGTATTTATTATAATGCTGCGCAAAACCACCCACTTTGGAGTACGCAAAACGAGACGTTTAACTCTACTGTAGATCGTGTTTTTGGTTTTGTAACTCTTGGGTATGATATCAAGCCATGGTTAAATGTTACATACCGCGGAACGGCAGACGTATACTTCGATAGAAGAAAGCAAGTCTTGGCCATTGGCTCAGCCAGAGCACCGACCGGTCAAATTACTGAAGATGCGATTTTCAATTCAGAGATCAACGGCGATTTGATGATCAGAGCTTCTAAAGACAATTTGTTTGTTGAAGGTTTAAGCGGAAGTATTTTGTTAGGCCAAAATATCAACCAGCGTAAATTCCAAAATACAACGGCAGACGCAAATACGTTAACCATCCCTGGCTTCAATAACCTAAGCAATGGTAGTGTGTTTACAGCAACAGGAGAGAACAATAACGTTAGAAGATTAGTGGGTTATTATGCCGATATTTCACTCAGCTACAAGAACTACTTATTCTTGACTTTGCAAGGTCGTATGGATCAATCGTCTACATTGCCAACATCAAACAATTCATTCTTCTATCCGGGAGTTTCTGTAAGTTTTGTACCTACTGATGCATTTGATATTAAATCAGATATTCTTTCGGATTTAAAGATCAGAGGTAGCGTCGCTAAAGTTGGTAAGGATGCTAACCCTTATGTTCTTAACTCCGTGTTTGTAACAGGAGGATACGGAAACAACGTAGCTAGCATCACATTCCCGATCACCGTTGGTTCGGCTATTCCGGGTTTTGTACCTAGCTCACGAATTGGTAGTAATAGCCTAACACCTGAGTTTACAACATCCTATGATGGAGGTGTTAGCTTTGGATTATTCAAGAACAGAATCAATTTTGATGTAGGTTATTTCTACTCAGAAAGTTCTAATCAAATCTTCAACGTTGCTATTTCAAGTTCGTCTGGTTTTGACACAAGAACAACCAATGTGGGCCTTATTACGAATAAAGGTTGGGAAGTTGAAATATCAGGTACTCCGATCAAAACCCCAACATTTACATGGGAGGTTTCCGGTAACTTTAGCCGTTTACGGAATGAGGTTGTTAAAATCGCTAATGGTGTAACAAGCTCAACAATTCCGGGCAACTCATTTATAGGTATTTCTCCTTCCATCAAGGAGGGCTCTCCTTATGGAGTAATCATTGGAACAGATTTTGCAAAAAACCCTGCCGGTCAACGTTTAGTGAACCCGGCTACCGGTTTATATCAGCCTGGTGTTCCTAATCAGGTAATAGCTAATCCTAACCCAGAATGGACTGCCGGTTTAACCAATACATTGATGTATAAGGGCTTTACCTTATCTGCGCTTTTGGATATTCGCTATGGTGGTGATCTCTACTCTTTCGGATGGACAGATTTGCGCGGAAACGGTTCGTTAGAAATAACTGCTGTTGATAGAAGCTTACCTCGTGTACTACCTGGCGTAATTGATGTAAACGGAGATGGATCATCTTACATTCCTAACAACATTCAAATCAGTGCACAAAGCTACTGGGGTGGATTGGGAGGTTTAGCTGGAAAGGCAGCCGTGTTCAATGCTACCACCTACAGACTCAGAGAACTTTCATTAAATTATGAGTTGCCTAAGAAATGGTTAGGAAAAACCCCTCTTGGCTCAGTAAGTATCGGAGTAAGTGGACGTAACTTGTTTTTCTATGCACCGTATGCTCCTGGCGATCCAGGGGTGAATACACAAGGAGCTGGAAATATTCAAGGTTTGGATCTGAATGGTGCTCCACAAACTAGAAACTATGGTTTCAATGTTAGAATCACTTTATAAAATAGAATATGAGAAATAAAATTATATACAGAGTATTGCTACTGATCCCTGCATTATTTTTTCTGGGATGTGATAGCTTCTTGGATGTGAACAAAAATCCAAACAGCCCTGAAAGTGTACCTGCATCCGTATTGTTGCCTACCGGATTAGCCGGTTCAGCATTCGCCAACGGAAACGAACTCAATCGTTTCGCTTCTACTATAATGGACTACAACTATGGTGCCGGTGGCGGCCCCGCTGGTTGGGATATCTACAATACCAGTGGTGGTGATTTTGGAAACCAATGGAGATTTGAGATTTATGGTGGAGCACTAATTACCTACAATGAGCTTATTAAGGCCGCTGATAAATCAGGTGCTAAAGCTTATTCTGGCATCGCCAAAATCATGAAGGCGTATACATTCAGTATAGCCACTGATACGTGGGGAGATGTTCCTTATTCACAAGCGTTGAATGGTGCTGCATTCCCTCAACCAAGGATTGATAAGCAAGAAGATATCTACAAAGGAAATCCAGCTTTAGGTATTCAAAGCTTATTCGATCTTGTACGTGAAGGACTAGCTGATTTGAATGCTACATCAACAACAACACCGGGCGCAGAAGATATCGTGTATGGTGGAACAATGGCAAATTGGAAAAGAGCGGGATATTCGCTCATGCTCAAAATGGCTATGCAAATCAGCGGCAAGGAGCCAGCGCTTGCTACTACTATTATCAACGAAGTTCTTGCAGCCAATAACTACATAACAGCTAATTCACAAAATTTAGCAGTTAAGTTTGGTTCATCAACTGGTAGCCAAAGTCCAATCTTTACATATACCTATGTAAGCTTGTTTTTGAATGACATGATGGCAAGCACTGGTTATCAAAACCTGCTGCAAGGATTAGGTGATCCTCGTTTGGATGTTTTCATTACGAAGCCCTCCGGCAGTTTTGTAACATACCAAAATGGTTTTGCAGGCACCTTGGCGCCGGTTGCCAACAGATCGAAATGGTCAACTGCCATTACTGGAGTAAACGGTATAGGCCCCATTCGCTTAATCACCAATGCACAGGTTAATTTCATTCTGGCAGAGGCAAAGTTAACTCTCCCTGGTGTCAACATCACTCCAACAGCTCAGACATTGTATCAAGATGGAATTAGAGCGCACTTTGCAGAATATGGCGTTGCATTAGGTTCTTATTTGACAACAAATGGAAATGGAGATTTGACTGGTACTACCGCTCAGCAACTAGAAAAGATCATTACACAAAAGTACATAGCTTCAACAGGCAATGGATTAGAAGCTTGGAATGATTACCGTAGAACAGGCTATCCAAATTTCCCTGAGCATCTAAATGCAGTGGGTATTGATGGAACAAGACCAAAACGTTGTGTTTATATCAACGAAGAAGTTCAGCGCAATCCAAACTTCACCCCAATTGTGCAGTCAAATGTTAAAGTATGGTGGGATGTTAATTAATAAATATTAAATCAGCATAAAATGAAATACTATTCTAAAATACTAACTGGATTTTTATTATCGCTTGTACTTTTGTCTTGCGATGATAAGTTTGAAGGCGAGATAGTGAAGGATAATAAACCTGCTATACCTGTTACTTTTGAAGGAGCTACAAGCAATGGTTTTAATCCTTATTATACAGTGCCATACCAAGCCGGAGCAGGTGCTATTACGATCAAAATCAATATTCCGACTACCTCAACAAAAAAGATCAAACAAGTTGAGAATATTGTAGCTGGTGCAACAAGTATCAACGTGGCTTCTATCACGGCGGTATCAAGCATCCAGTATTTGGCAGCCCCAGTAGCGGTGAATGGTACTACCTACACCTTTACTACTTCCATTACAGAGTTTAATACGAAGGTTCCCGCTTCAGCGAGAGTTACGACCGCGCCAGCAGCAGGTGCCTTTACAGACCGTGCTTTCATGATCAGACTACGCATGGACGATGATACCTTTATCGTTCCTGTTCAAGTCAGAATTCGCGTAGTTCAATAAGAAGTACGATTTGTTTTTTTTTAATAAAGAGGCTGTTAGAAATAACAGCCTCTTTTTTTTAATTTTAAATGAAGTTAATCAAGGTGTGTATGAAAGTGAGTATGACTATTCTGGCATTGTGCTTTTTGGCAGGAAGCATTGCAGCGCAATCAACGATTGATAAGTATGTTCGTGCCAACAATGCGATCAATCAGATGAACTATAACAATATGAAACAAGGTGATATGATTTACCAAGTTCGGTCATCTGAAACGAGCGAATGGATTGGTGATCCTTATTTTGATACGCATTGGGCCAAATCATCTATTCTTCTCTATGATGGAAGACTTATTGAAGGCCAATTAATCCGATACGATATACGTCTGAATGAATTTGAAATACGCATCAGCGGACAAGTAAAAGTCTTAAATGGATCGTTGGTTCAAAATGTAGTTTGGGTTGATTCATTGGATAGTTCAACCAGATATTTAGTTAATACAAAAGATCTGAATTGGGAGAATTCCAAGTCGACAGGTTTCATGGAACTATTGGTGGAGGGAGAGAATCCATTGATGAAAAGAATTGTAATTGAAATTTTGAAACCGGATTATAATCTTGCTTTGAATGTAGGCTCAAAGGATTATCGAATATTCAAGAAGGTAAAATACTATTATGTTCGAAATGCAACTCTTCATGAAGTAAAGAAGCGAGCGGTTCTTCAAGAATTCAAAGAGAATTTTCCGGACGTCGAATCGTTCTGTAAGAAAGAATCCATTTCTTGGTCTAAACAAAGGGATTTAGTTCAGCTATTCACCTACCTTAATCCCAAAAAAGAGAATTGAGTCAATAGATTTTCTTTCGCAAATGAAATCTGCGGATTACTGTAATTGGATATGGTTCACATATTCCCTTGCCCCATTTTCCAAAGAATAGAACCCTTTTGTATACCCAATACTTTTTAATTTTTCCATTTTGGCTTCGGTGAAGTATTGGTATTTGTCTCGTATATCAATGGGAGTTTCAATGTATTCAATTAGTGCAGGTTTATCCAGCGCAGAAAAAACGGCTTTTGCCAAATCGTTGAAAGTGCGAGCTTTACCGGAGCCTAGATTATAGATGCCCGAATTTTTTCGGTGGTGCATGAGAAACACACACACTTCGGCCACATCTTTTACATATACAAAATCACGCATCTGTTCGCCGTCTTTGTAATCCGGATGATGCGATTTGAATAATTTCATCTTCCCTGTTTTTTGAATCTGATTGTACGCATGCCAGATTACCGAGGCCATTCTGCCTTTGTGATATTCATTAGGGCCGTACACATTAAAGAATTTTAATCCTGCCCAGAAGAATGGTTTTTCCTTTTGCGCCAATGCCCACACATCAAACTCTTGCTTCGATAAACCATACGGGTTCAAGGGTTTCAATTGGGGTATCAGTGCTTCGTTGTCGTCATAACCATTTTCACCATAACCATAGGTTGCGGCTGATGACGCGTAAACTAAAGGAAGTTGGTAGCGGCAACAGCGCACCCAGACTTCTTTGGTGTAATCGGTGTTGAGTTGATGTAAAAGCTCAATGTCAAATTCTGTAGTGTCCGTACGGGCGCCTATGTGAAATACAAACTCAACCAATTCGTAGTTTTTATCAAGCCATTCAAAAAAAGAATCCCTCTCTACTTTTTCTTGAATTTTCAGACCTATCAGATTTTTGTTTTTCTCCGCATTGTCAAACTTATCGACCGCAATGATCGCGTTGAAATTATCTTCATTTAAACGTTTTATGAGGTAACTTCCTATGAAGCCCGCAGCACCTGTTACTATGATCATGATCGTTTATTTGACGCAATTTACGGATAAATAGACCATTGTGCTCAGTTGATTCAACCATCGTATATTTGTGGAAGCAAACAAAGTATGATTTACGTAAGCCGAAAGGAACATTTTAATGCGGCACACAAGCTCTACAATCCCTCATGGAGTGCCGAGAAGAACAAAGAAGTTTTTGGGCCGTGTGCCAATGAAAACTGGCATGGTCACAATTTTGAATTAATTACAACAGTGGCAGGTAATCCCGACCCTGAAACTGGTTTTGTTATTGACCTGAAAAAACTGAGCTCCTTAATCCGAAGCGAGGTGATCGAGAAACTCGATCATAAAAACCTTAACCTGGATGTGGATTTTATGAAAGATAAAATGGCCAGCACGGAAAATATTACTATTGAAATTTGGAAGATTTTGGAACCAAAAATCGCGCAAATCAGCAAGTATGGAAAGCTACACTCGTTGCGCTTATATGAAACCCCTCGCAACTTTGTAGATTATTTTGGAGAGTAACGATCATTAACAAAAAGAACTTGAAATTTTACATCATAGCGGGCGAGCGATCAGGCGATTTGCATGGAGGAAATTTGGTGAAGGCAATGTTGCGTAAATCTCCATCTCTTTCTTTTCGGGGATTTGGTGGTGATGAAATGAAACAAGCAGGAGTCGAGTTGGTAATGCACTACGATCAGTTGGCTTTCATGGGGTTTGAAGCGGTTATCAATTTCTTCAAAATCGCCAAGTATATGAGCGATTGCAAGACAGATGTACTTGCCTATCACCCCGACGCGCTCATTCTAATCGACTATGGTGGTTTCAATCGCCAAATGGCCGCCTTCGGAAAAAAGAACGGCATCAAAGTATTTTATTACATTCCACCCAAAGTGTGGGCCTGGCGACAAGCACGTGCCTGGCAGCTGAAGAAGAATGTAGACCACATGTTTGTGATTCTGCCTTTCGAAAAAGAATTTTTCAAGAAGTATAATTTCGAAGTGGATTATGTGGGTAATCCGGTTTTGGATGCTATTAAATCATTTGTACCTAATCCGGAGTTTCTGTCTCAGCATAGTTTAAAGAAGGAAACTAAAATTGTTGCACTGCTTCCGGGAAGTAGAAAAATGGAATTAGAGCGCATGGTTCCTGTAATGGCGGACGTGGTCCGAAGCATGCCCAACGTTCAATTTGTGGTAGCCGCTGTGCTAAACTTGCCTGAAGAATTATATCAACCATTGAAGGAGATTGGCAATGTTAAGTTTATCTACGATGCTACGTATGATTTACTATCACATTCCGATGCCGCGATTGTCACCAGTGGAACAGCCACATTAGAAACAGGTCTTTTTAAAGTGCCTCAGGTTGTAGTTTACAAAGCAGGCGATTTAGAATATTGGATCGGCAAGAAAGTAGTGAAGGTGCAATTTATCTCACTGGTCAATCTCATCGCCGGAAAAGAAGTGGTGAGAGAACTCATTCAGCAACAAGCCACCGCACAAAAAGTACAAGAAGAATTGCAATCGCTTTTACTCGAAAGTGGTCATAGAAAAAGTATTCTCAGCGAATACGATAAACTTTATAAAACCTTAGATACAGGCTCCGCTTCTGAAAACACAGCTAATTTGATTCTCCGTTATCTGGGTAAATAATTCCGCAACGGGACTCAGCTTAGGCTACTTTTAACTTACTGTAATGTGATTTGTTGAATTTCTCTTCCGCGTAAGCGCGATTAATTACCAAACGATCGGTGGTTTTATCGGAGGGCAATTCAAACATAGCATCGTTGATAATCGCTTCGCAAATCGAACGTAATCCACGAGCTCCTAATTTGAAATCAACTGCCTTTTCAACAATAAAGTCCAAAGCTCCTTCTTTGAATTCCAATTCGATGGACTCCATCTCGAAAAGCTTTTTGTATTGCTTCACTAACGCATTCTTTGGCTCTGTCAAAATTTTGCGTAACGTATCGTGATCCAAAGGATTTAAGAATGATAAAACGGGTAATCGTCCGATCAATTCGGGGATGAGGCCAAATGTTTTTAGATCTTGAGCGGATACAAATTGCAGCAAGTTGTCTTTGTCGAATTCACTAGGGTTTACACTTTCTGCGGAAGCAGCAAAACCCAAAGGTCTTGTATTTAATCTGCGGCCAATCACTTTCGAAATTCCTTCAAACGCACCTCCGCAGATGAACAGAATGTTTTCGGTATTCACCGTAATCATTTTTTGATCGGGGTGCTTACGGCCACCTTGTGGCGGCACATTTACTGCGGTGCCTTCTAATAACTTTAATAAAGCCTGCTGCACGCCTTCACCACTCACATCGCGGGTGATGGAAGGATTATCTGATTTACGAGCGATTTTATCAATCTCATCGATGTAAACGATTCCACGTTCTGCTGCTTCCGTGTTGTAATCAGCAGCTTGGAGCAAGCGAGTTAATATGCTTTCCACGTCTTCACCCACATAACCGGCTTCGGTAAGCACAGTTGCATCGGCAATACAAAAAGGAACTTGAAGAATTTTGGCCAGCGTTCGGGCGAGGTACGTTTTACCGGTGCCGGTTTCACCCACCATAATGATGTTCGATTTCTCGATGGTGACATCACTATCAATCTTTCGTTGTGTTAATCGTTTGTAGTGATTATACACCGCCACCGACATGACTCTTTTGGCTTCATCTTGGCCAATCACATACTCGTCCAAAAACTTCTTGATTTCGCGTGGCTTGATAAGCTTGAAGTTGGGCAATGTGCCCGTTTCTACTTTGTTCTTTTTTTCTTCCTGTAGAATCTGGCTGGCTTGTGTTACACATTTATCGCAGATGTGGGCATGGATGCCTGAAATCATTAGATCCACATCTTTTTTATTCCGGCCACAAAACGAACAAGTAACTTCTGCCATTTTCTTAGATTATTGATTGACTAAATTGGGTAATGCGCCAAAGAGCGAAAAGCAAAGATATTGATTATCAGCTCATCAACCCATTACCCAACCAACGAAATTTATTTCTTGTTTCGCTCTAAAACCTCATCAATGAGTCCGTATTCCTTGGCTTCGGCTGCACGCATCCAGAAATCGCGATCAGAATCCTTTTCGATTTTATCATACGTCTGGCCGCTGTGTTTAGCCAAGATGGTGTAAAGATCTTTTTTCAGTTCGAGTGTTTGTCTCATCGAAATCTCCATATCCGAAGAGGTGCCCTGCATTCCGGCAGAAGGTTGGTGAATCATCACACGTGAATGTGTAAGAGCCGATCTTTTCTTTGGTGTTCCGGCTGCCAATAATACGGCTCCCATGGAAGCGGCCATGCCGGTACAAATAGTGGCAACATCCGGATTTACGTATTGCATAGTATCATAAATTCCCAGACCGGCATAAACGGAGCCACCTGGACTATTCACATACATGATGATATCTTTCTTAGGGTCAGATGATTCTAAAAATAAAAGTTGCGCTGTGATGACATTGGCAACATAATCATCTACTGCTGTGCCGAAGAAGATGATTCGATCGGCCATCAATCGCGAAAACACGTCTATGACAGTGGCGCGCATTTGACGTTCTTCCACTACGTTCGGTGTCATGGCGCTTACCGAGTAGGGATTTTGATTCATTAACTTTATGTAGCTGTCCAATGCATTGCCGCTCATTCCGAGGTGATGCACTGCATACTTTCTGAATTCGTTGGTTGACATATTTATAGTTATTAATTTTTAGAGTTAAAATTCAATGTGCTAATATATTGACGGTTAGCCCTGTCTTTTATTGTTAGTCAATGTTAGCAATTTATAAGGTCACTTCAATTAAAAAAACACCTCAAACTAAAAACCCTGTCGCGAAACAGGGTCTTTATGATAAACTCATTTAGGGGCTGAAAGGTTCAGCGATTAATGATTGTGGCTGGCGGCAATCTTTTTAAATTCTTCCAGCGACACTTTCTTTTCGTCCACCGTAATGTTCTCTTTAATTACCGTCATGATTTTTTCCTGACGCAGCTGATTGTAAATCCGCATGAAGTTTTCGCCTTTACCATCCTGACCGGAAAGATAATTATTCGCAATTTCATCCAACTTATCACCCAGTTGGGCAGCAATTGCAGCACCACCAAATTGCTCGGTAATCAACAACTTCGCCTTCTCGCGTACTTCTTCGCCTTCTACTTTGATGTTTTTGTCTTCGCTGATCTTATTTTTGATCAAATCCCATTTCAGCGATTCTTTGTAAAGATTAAACTCCTTTTCTAGAACCTCATCGGTAACTTGTCCATTGCTGGTCGCTTTCAGCCATACCTTTAAAAAGTTATCGGGCATGTTGATCTTGGTGTGATCTACATAATAATGCTGAATTTCATGATCCAACAGGTGCGCAGTTTCGCGAGAATAATTTTCAGCGATCGTCTCCTTGATCTTGCCAACGAATTCTTCTTCTGTCTTTACTACGTTTTGGCCAAAAACCTTGTCAAACAATTCTTGATCAAGTGCTGCTTCTTCTACACGACTCACTGACGATACAGTGAAAACATACGAACCCTTGGCATCTTTCGCTTCCTCTTCAGAAATATTCAGTACTCGCGCTTTTTCCGCAGCATCGCTAAACAGCTTTTCAACTTCAAACTCAATTACATCGTCCTTCTTTTTGCCGATCAGGTTTTTCTGTTCTTTCTTTTCAGCTTTCGCAATGGCAATGAACGAGCCTTTCTTCGTTTCTTCATTTCCTTCCTGACCTTTTGCTACGATATCTCCATACAAATTATCAGTCGCCTCACTCACCTCTGGATAAGATACTTTGCCAAAGCGATTTTTTACATCTGCCAAAGTCTCATCAATTACTTTTTGGTCTACTTCGATAGGGTGAGATTTAACCTTTACTTTCGAGGATAAGTCGACAGAAAAATCTTCCACAAGGCCGATTTGAAATTCAAACTCAAAATCTTTTTGAAGTTCCCAGTTAATCTCGCGTGCTTTCTCTGCGTTTGGCAGAGGGTCACCCAAAACCCGTAACTTATTTTCTTTTATGTAATCAGATACCGAGTGAGAAACAGCATGGTTCACCTCTTCAACCAATATCGATTTACCAAACATCTTTTTGATTACCCCGGTCGGTACTTTGCCTTGACGAAAGCCCTTGATGTTAGCCTTGCGAGAGTATTCCCGCAATTTTTCTTCAACCTTGGTGAGGTAATCGCTTTCTGCAATAGTTACATTCAGAATGCCTTCGGTTCCGTTTTGCTTGTTCAGTGTAATGTTCATCCCTATTATTTCGAAATTAAAATTAAGAATCGCTTAATTGAAGAATAGGCAGTCGACAGTCTAGTTGGGCTATAAAAACCCTGCTGACCATCAGCTGCCTATTTTCTTGTTGTGCGCATGGAGGGACTCGAACCCCCACGCCTTGCGGCACCAGATCCTAAGTCTGGCGCGGCTGCCAATTACGCCACATGCGCTTGTGTGCTAAAAAACCCCTTTTTTATCGAAAGGGAGCGCAAATTTAGAGATTATTCGCTATTATTAAAGTCCTGATCAGAAAATGAAGAAAGGAATCTACTTTTTGGCAACCTCACCGCTGTCAATAATCACATCCGGTATTCGGCTTCTTTTTTTGATGGGGCAATCTGTAGATGGCAATTAGTTAAATTTCAAGTAGTTAATGATAATAGACGAGGCTGTTGAGAAGAAAGAGATTATTGCACGCTACCGCAGGCTTTTGCGGTTAGCAAAACCTATTTTAAAAGATGGCGATGCCAAGTTGATCAAACGCGCCTTTACCATTTCCATGGAAGCGCATAAGAATATGCGCCGAAAGTCAGGTGAGCCCTATATTTTCCATCCTCTTTCAGTAGCCGAAATATGTGTGGAAGAAATCGGATTGGGAACCACATCCATCATCGCAGCACTACTTCACGATGTGGTAGAAGACACCGATATTCAATTGGCCGACCTGCAGGCAATCTTCGGAGTAAAAATTGCTAAAATCATTGACGGCCTCACCAAAATCCGGGGTGTGTTTGAATACGGCACTTCGGCGCAGGCGGAGAACTTCCGAAAAATGCTGTTCACGCTTTCGGAAGATGTGCGGGTAATCTTGATCAAACTGGCCGATCGTCTGCACAACATGCGCACGCTAGATAGCATGCCGCGCAACAAACAACTGCGCGTTTCTTCGGAAACGATTTACTTATATGCGCCACTGGCGCACCGTCTGGGTCTCAATGCCATCAAGACCGAGCTAGAAGATCTTTATTTGCGTTTTACCGACCAGGCGGTTTACAACGACATCGCAGGCAAAATTGATGAGACGCGTGCCTCGCGAAACAAATTCATCAAGCAATTTGTACAACCCATAAAAGATGAATTGGATAAGCTGGGTGTAGACTATGAGATTAAGAGCAGGCCGAAATCCATTTTTTCGATCTATACCAAAATGCGCAAGCAGAACATTCCCTTTGAGGAAATTTATGATCTGTTTGCCGTTCGTATCATTTTAGATACACCCATCGAACAAGAAAAATCGCATTGTTGGCAGGTTTATTCCGTTGTCACGGATTATTATACTCCTAACCCCGATCGTTTGCGTGATTGGATCAGCACACCCAAAGGAAATGGCTACGAGTCGCTCCATACAACCGTAATGGCGAAAAATGGCCAATGGGTAGAGGTGCAAATTCGCACTCTGCGAATGGACGAGATTGCCGAAAAAGGATACGCTGCCCATTGGAAGTATAAAGACAACGCAGCCAAGTACGAATCAAACCTCGAAAAATGGCTGGTGCGTGTACGCGAAACGCTTGAGAAACAAGACCTCACAGCACTTGAATTTGTAGATGATTTTAGAGGCAATCTTTTTAGCGAAGAAGTTTTTGTGTTTACCCCTAAGGGCGAACTGAAAACACTACCCACCGGTGCCACAGCTTTAGATTTTGCATTCGACATTCACACCGATATTGGAGCAAAATGTATTGGCGCGAAAGTCAACCAAAAATTGGTTCCCATTACACACGTTCTTAAAAATGGAGATCAAATAGAGATACTTACTTCTGCCAAACAAAAGCCGAATGAAGATTGGCTTCGCTTTGTCATTAGCCCCAAAGCCAAATCAAAGATCAAAGAACTGCTCAAAGAAGATAAGCGCCATATTGCTGAAGAAGGCAAAGAAGTTTTTCTACGCAAGCTGAAGCAGCTCAAAATTGATGCGAATAATCAAGTGTACGAGCAAATGCGCGACTTCTTAAAAGTGAATTCGCAATTTGAACTGCACTTCCGCGTAGGCAACGGCACCATTACCATCAACGACCTCAAGCGCTTCAAAGAATACAAGCCCTCGGCTCCGCTAAAAAATCGCGATCATCAGGAAGTTCGCGATGTAAAAACCATCGAGCAGGAAATTAGTAAAGCCAAAGGCCGCTACGAAGATATACTTCTGATAGGAGAGGATATGGATGTGGTAGAGTACAAATTGGCCAAATGCTGCACCCCAATTCCGGGCGATGATGTGTTTGGATTCGTTACCGTCAATGAGGGCATCAAAATCCATCGCACCACATGCCCGAACGCCACCGAACTACTGGCCAATCATGGAAACAGGGTTATCAAAGCAAAATGGACATCACAATACGAAGTGGCATTCCTTACGGGATTGAAGGTCGTTGGAACGGATCGGGTAGGATTAATTAATGATGTTTCTAAAGTGATTTCCGAAGAGCTGAAGGTAAATATGAGCTCACTCTCATTTAAAACGGATCAGGGCATTTTCAGTGGCGAAATCATGCTTTACGTGAATGATACGCGTCATTTGGAAATGCTGATTGAAAAATTGCAAAAAGTAGAAGGTGTGGTAAAAGTGAGCCGTTTCGATACGCGTACGAATTAATCTGGTTTTGTTTACGCAATTTTGGAGACGGGTTTGCGTCAACCTATATTTGGCTTTTTAAAAATGGCTCTGAACCAGAAAATATATGAGGAAGTAAAGCAAATCTTCATTGCTTACTTAGAGAAAAAGGAGTTGCGAAAAACACCCGAACGCTACGCCATTCTGGAAGAAATCTATTCCATCGATGGTCATTTTGATGTGGAATCGCTCTATATTAAAATGAAAAATCAGGATTACCACGTCAGCAGAGCTACAGTCTACAACACGCTCGACCTTTTGGTTGAATGTGACTTAGTCAGTAAACATCAATTCGGAAAGAATCTGGCGCAATACGAAAAATCGTATGGCTATAAACAGCACGACCACTTGATTTGCACCGACTGCCACAAAGTGACTGAGTTTTGTGACCCACGAATCCAAAACATCCAGAATACCGTAAGCGAACTCCTGCATTTCAAAGTCATGCACCATTCGCTAATTTTGTACGCTTCGTGCAACAAGACTAATTGCGAAAATAAATTGCTAGCAAATTCATCCACATAGCCTATGAACTTCTCACAAGAAATAAAAGAATCAGTTTTAACCCTTCATATTGCCGGTGATCTGATTGGCGAAGATAGCGGTACTCAACTAGTGGGTGCTGTCAACGATGCTCTAAGTCACCAAGTGCTTACCTGTATCATCGACATTTCAGAACTGCGCTACATTAATAGTAGTGGCATTGGTGTGCTGATCACCATTCTAACCAAATTCCGAAACAAAGGAGGAGAAGTTTATTTGATGAATCCATCAGAAAGTGTCAAAAAGCTACTGGTCATCACCAAACTCAACGCCATTTTTCAAGTAATCAAATCAGAAGACGAAGCGGTTTCTAAAAAGTAATTTTTCCCTAGAATGACAGAATTTTCACCATCAGTTGTCAATTGCACATTGTCAATTGTCAATTTTAAAAGGGCCTATTGCCTTCAGCGTACCGCCAACTCTTTATGACTATGAAAACAAAAGTAGACGTTCTTCTTGGCCTCCAGTGGGGAGATGAAGGAAAAGGAAAAATCGTAGATGTATTAGCACCAACTTACGATGTAGTGGCTCGCTTTCAGGGTGGCCCCAATGCAGGTCATACGTTAGAGTTTGATGGGATCAAACATGTGCTGCACCAAATTCCTTCCGGCATCTTCCGAGAAAAGACTAAAAACATTATCGGTAATGGCGTGGTTCTCGATCCTATCGTTTTCAAGACCGAAATTGAGAAACTGGAGAAATACAATTTAAATGTGAAAGCCAATTTGTTCATCTCCAAAAAGGCTACTTTAATTGTACCTACACACCGTCTCCTCGATCAGGCATACGAAACGGCTAAAGGAGTAGATAAGATCGGCTCAACCCTAAAAGGCATCGGTCCCTCTTATCAGGATAAAATCGGCCGTCAGGGTTTACGTGTAGGCGATGTGTTGGCCTCCAATTTCAAAGAAAAGTTCAAGAAGCTGATTGACATTCACTTTGAGATTTTGAAGACACACAATGTCTCTTATGATTGGGCAGCGTTGGAAAATCAATTTATGGATGCCGTTAATTTCTTGCGCCAGTTCAAATTGATAGATAGCGAATACTTCATTAACAACGAACTCAAATCGGGCGCTACTATTTTAGCAGAGGGAGCACAAGGATCTTTGTTGGATATTGATTTTGGTAGCTATCCGTTTGTAACTAGCTCAAATACTGTTACTGCAGGAGCATGTACCGGTTTAGGCGTAGCCCCTTCTCATATTGGAGAAGTGTATGGAATTTTCAAAGCCTATAGCACACGCGTGGGCAGCGGTCCGTTTCCAACCGAACTGCTGGATGAAGAGGGCGATTTAATGCGTAAGCAAGGCAATGAGTTCGGATCAACTACTGGTCGACCAAGACGTTGTGGGTGGATTGACTTGCCTTCGTTAAAATATTCAATCATGATCAACGGCGTCACTCAACTACTGATGATGAAGGCCGATGTGTTGAACATTTTTAAAACCATCAAGATTTGCACAAAGTACAAACTTAGCGATGGAAGCATAACCGAAACGGTGCCTTACGAATTAGTGAATGAAAAGATTGAACCCATTTACACCGAAGTAAAAGGCTGGAATACATCTTTAGAAAACATCACCAACGATCACATGCCGGTGGAGCTTGCAGATTACATTCGATTGCTGGAAACAGCCTTGGATGTACCAATTACGCTGCTTTCTACTGGTCCTGATAGAAAACAAACTATCCACCGCAAGAAAATCTAAATTCTTTTGAATTTTTATGGTCAGATATTCAGGTAGTTAATTGACCAAAGGAATATTTCTTCAATTATTTTCAGGATAGACTTGCATAACTACACCACACGACATACCTTTGCGCTCCGTTTTTAAGGGTAACCCCAAACAGAGTTAAGGTAAAGGGTTGTCAACAATGAATCAGCACCAAGAAGTTGGGGCAAAAATGATTCAAACGTTCATTGAACAAGATGGAGAAAAAGGGCAAGGAATCAGATTCTTTATGGTCGGGATAGACTGATCATGGAGGGTCTGTAAACTAGAGCGTACTTGAGAGAGTATGAGAATAGGACAGACCGGTGCCGAGACAAACAAATTATGAGGTAGTCGAGTCGCGAGATTCGGCATATCTTAAAGAATATACTATGGAGAGTTTGATCCTGGCTCAGGATGAACGCTAGCGGCAGGCCTAATACATGC